>OLSD01000134.1_pt1 | contig 80232 bp, 68 predicted proteins | sample 1672211 | NCBI WGS metagenome assembly OLSD01 (sample SAMEA3136659, study PRJEB25190) | human gut metagenome | reverse complement strand
CAGCGATAACAGCGATAATTTCGCTATCATCTTGAGCTGCTGCAACCGGAGCTGCTGCCGGTGTAGGAGCTACTGCCGGTTTAGCAACTTTTTTTTTAGTCGGATCGATAACTTGGAGTAAGTTCATCAATATGCCCAGAGCGATCAGTACGCCGAATACGATGGTCATATTGATTAAAGCAATCAACCAAGGATTAGTAGTAACAGGACCCATTTATTTCACCTCATCTTATCTTAAAATAGGTTGTTTAAGCACTAAGCAACTGCTTGTGAATTACAAAGGAATGTTGCCGTGGCGTTTTGCCGGACGGGTTTCGCGTTTGCTTTCCAGCATTTGCAGAGCGTTGATGATGGTGGGACGAGTATTTTTCGGTTCGATAACCATGTCAACCATGCCGCGCATTGCTGCTTGGTACGGAGTAGCGAAGTTGTCGATGTACTCTTTAGTCTTAGCTTCAACATCAGGATCTTTACGGAAGATGATGTTAGCAGCACCAGCAGGACCCATAACTGCGATTTCAGCGGTCGGCCATGCGATAACTTGGTCAGCGCCCAAGTCTTGAGAGCACATTGCCAGGTAGGAACCGCCGTAAGCTTTACGGGTAACCAGAGTGATTTTAGGAACAGTTGCTTCAGAGTAAGCATACAGCATCTTAGCGCCGTGACGGATAATGCCGCCGTATTCTTGGTTGCAGCCAGGCAGGAAGCCAGGAACGTCAACCAGGTTCAGCAGAGGAATGCCGAAAGCGTCGCAGAAGCGGATGAAACGAGCGGATTTATCGGAAGCGTTGATATCCAGGCAGCCAGCCATAACTTTCGGTTGGTTAGCAATGATACCTACGGTTTGACCATCCATACGAGCGAAGCAAGTGATGATGTTGGTTGCCCAGTATTTTTGGTTTTCATAGAATTCGCCGTTATCTACGATAGATCTGATTACATCATACATATCGTAAGCTTGGTTGGAGTTGTCCGGCAGCAGAGTGTTCAGGCTGTCGTCGGTACGCATCGGGTCATCACCAGTCTCTACGATCGGAGCACCTTCAACGTTGTTGGAAGGCAGGAAGGAGAGCAGGTAACGGATTTGTTGCAGGCAGTCTTCGTCGTTTTCAGCAGCGAAGTGAGCAACACCAGAAGTGCTGTTGTGGGTCATAGCGCCACCCAGTTGTTCTTGGGTTACATCTTCACCGGTAACGGATTTAACTACTGCAGGGCCGGTAATGAACATTTTGGAAGTGTTCTTTACCATGTAGATGAAGTCGGTCAGTGCCGGGCTGTATACAGCGCCGCCAGCGGAAGGACCCATAATTGCAGAAATCTGAGGAACTACGCCGGAAGCAATGGTGTTCTCGAAGAAGATTTTACCATAGCCAGCCAGAGCGTCGATAGCTTCTTGGATACGAGCACCGCCGGAATCGTTCAGGCCAACCAGCGGAGCACCCATTTTCAGTGCCAAACGTTGTACTTTAACGATTTTAGCAGCATGCATTTCGCCGAGGGAGCCACCTTCAACGGTGAAGTCCTGTGCGAATACATAAACCAGACGGCCATCGATGGTGCCGTAACCGGTGGTTACGCCTTCACCAGGCAGTTCTTTCTTTTCTTGACCGAAGTTGTAGCAACGATGACGTACAAAACGGTCGAGTTCTACGAAGGAACCTTCGTCGAGGAGAGCAGCGATTCTTTCGCGAGCAGTCATTTTGCCGGATTCATGTTGTTTAGCAACACGTTTTTCGCCACCAGCAGCCAGAATTACTTCGGCTTTTTTGAGCATTTTCTCAATTTTTTCTTGAGTAGACAAATCTTACACCTCCATCATTATTGGGAGAACAAATTTATACACAGATGCTGAAGATATATCACTTGTATATCTCCAGCATTATGTAGCTTAAATTATGGGACCTTAAATCGCCCTGAATCTACGCAACTAATAAATTAGTCTTTGTAGGTTGCAGCCGGTTGGCACAGCTCGAGCAGCAGGCCAGCGGATTTCGGATGAACGAAAGCAATTTTCATTTGGCCAGCACCATTACGAGGAGCTTTGTCGATCATGCGAACGCCAGCTTCGGTCAGGTCAGCGATAGCTGCTTTGATGTCGTCAACGCGCAGAGCCATATGTTGGATGCCAGGGCCGTTTTTAGCAATGTATTTGCCGATAGGACCATCGTTGTTTTCAGTGATATCAACAAGGAGCTCAATCAGGGTTTCGCCGCAGGGAACAAATACGGTAGCAACACCTTGTTCTTTAACTTCTTCAGTACCGGTAGCTTTCAGGCCCAGTACCTCAGTGTAAATTTTTGCAGCTTCTTCCAAGGTACCAGCGCAAGCGATACCTACATGGTCAACACAAATAGTTTTGAATGCCATAATAAATTCCTCCTAAAATTGTTTTTTTTGGCGGTTTATTTTAAAACCTTGCCAACAATATCATCAACGACAGAGTACGGCTCAATCTCACGGGATTGCATTTTAACAACCAGGTTGTCAAATTCTTCCGTTTGAATGACGTTCTTGTCGATGTAGCGATTTACATGGTCATTAAGCATAGCGGTAACCTCGTTTTTAATACGAGCTTTACGGATATCGTTTAATTTACCACTCTCAATCAAATATGCCTTGTGAGCCTCAATAGAGTCCACAACAGCCTCTATACCTTCACCCTTGCTGGCAATGGTCCTGTTAATCGGAGGACGCCAGCCAACATGTTCGGGATTTAATTCGAGCATCATCTCAATCTCAATGTTGAGCTTGTCTGTACCTTCACGATCAGCTTTGTTAATCGTGAACAGGTCACCGATTTCAAGTATACCTGCTTTAATAGCCTGGATATCGTCGCCCATGCCAGGAATTACTACTACCATAGTAGTATCTGCGGTCTTTACAATGTCAACCTCAGATTGTCCTACGCCTACGGTTTCAACGATAATTACATCCATGCCGAAAGCATCCATTAATTTAACAGCGTCACCTGCTTTTTGAGACAGGCCGCCAAGACTGCCGCGAGTTGCCATAGAGCGTACAAAAATGCCCTCGTCTGCGGTCAGATCCATCATTCTGATACGGTCGCCTAAAATAGCGCCGCCAGAATACGGGCTAGTGGGGTCAATTGCTACGATACCTACGGTCTTGCCGCGTTTACGGTATTCCTTAGCCAATTTATCAGTCAGAGTACTTTTACCAGCACCCGGAGGGCCGGTGATACCAATTACATAAGCATTACCAGTATGAGGATAAATCTCTGTCATAATTTGGACAGCATCATCGTATTCATTTTCAACAGCAGTGATTGCTTTAGATAATGCAAGACGAGAATGATTTAATAATTTATCTACTATTTCCATAATTCACACCGCCTTGTTTTTGGATAGTGAATATTTTATAAGGCAAGCCGGGACAAACCCGGCTTGCTTTAAGGGATAAAATTATTTTACGTTAGCGTTGATGAAATCAACAATTTTGCTGGTTGGGGTGCCCGGAGTGAATACTTCAGCAATGCCAGCAGCTTTCAGGCCAGGGATGTCAGCGTCAGGAATAACGCCGCCGCCGATAACCAGAACGTCGGTCATGCCTTTTTCTTTCAGCAGTTCAACTACTTTCGGGAAAAGGGTGTTGTGAGCGCCGGACAGCAGGGACAGTGCAACAACGTTTACGTCGTCTTGCAGAGCAGCTTCAGCGATTTGTTCCGGAGTCAGACGGATACCGGTGTAGATAACTTCAAAACCAGCGTCGCGCAGAGCACGAGCTACAACTTTAGCACCGCGGTCATGGCCATCCAGACCCGGTTTAGCAACTAAAACTTTAACGTTTGCCATTATAGTTTACCTCCGTATATTGGTTGAGTTTACAAATTAGAGTGCAGTATGAGGTTGGTATTCACCGAATACTTGTCTCATAACGCCACAGATTTCACCTTCGGTTGCATATGCACGAACTGCATCCAGGATGTAAGGCATCAGGTTTACATTTTCGTCTGCGCATGCAACTTTCAGAGCAGCCAGAGTTTCTTCTACTTTAGCGTTGTCACGGCGAGCTTTCAGAGCAGCAATCTTTTCAGCTTGCAGCTTGCCTACAGAACCGTCTACGCGCAGCAGGTTTTTCGGAGCTTCTTCTTCTTGGGTGAATTTGTTAACGCCAACGATGATACGGTCGCCTTTTTCGATTTCCATCTGCCATTTGTAAGCAGAGTCTTGGATTTCTTTTTGGATGTAGCCTTTAGCGATAGCTTCAGGAGCGCCACCGATTTCGTCAATTTTCTTAATGTATTCCCAAGCTTCAGCTTCGATCTTATCGGTCAGAGCTTCTACATAGTAGGAGCCGCCCAACGGATCGATGGTGTCAGCCAGACCAGATTCGTAAGCAACGATTTGTTGGGTACGCAGAGCGATGGTTACAGACTCAGTGGTCGGCAGTGCCAAAGCTTCGTCTTTGGAGTTGGTGTGCAGGGATTGAGTACCACCCATTACAGCAGCAGCAGTTTGCAGAGCAACACGAACGATGTTGTTGTTCGGTTGTTGAGCGGTCAGCATGGAGCCAGCGGTTTGGGTATGTACACGCAGCATCATGGATTTAGCTTTCTTAGCGCCAAAACGCTCTTTCATAACTTTGGACCATACACGACGGGAAGCACGGAATTTAGCAACTTCTTCGAGTACGTTGTTATGAGCATTCCAGAAGAAGGACAGACGGCCTGCAAATGCGTCAACGTCCAAACCAGCTTTGATAGCAGCTTCTACATAAGCGATACCATCAGCAATGGTGAATGCGATTTCCTGAGAAGCGGTGGAACCAGCTTCACGGATATGGTAACCGGAAATGGAAATGGTGTTCCACAGCGGTACGTTCTTGGAGCAATATTCAAAAATGTTGGTGATCAAACGCATGGACGGTTTCGGCGGGAAAATGTAAGTGCCGCGAGCAGCATACTCTTTCAGAATATCATTCTGAATGGTACCACGCAGTTTATCAGCGGAAACGCCTTGTTTCTCAGCTACTGCAATGTACATAGCCAGCAGTACGGAAGCAGGAGCGTTGATGGTCATAGAAGTGGATACTTTATCCAGGGAAATTTGGTCGAACAGGATTTCCATGTCAGCCAGGGAGTCGATAGCTACGCCTACTTTACCAACTTCGCCTTCAGCCATCGGATCGGTGGAATCATAACCGATCTGGGTCGGCAGGTCGAATGCGCAGGACAGGCCGGAACCACCGTTAGCCAGCAGGTAACGATAACGTTTGTTGGATTCTTCAGCGGTAGAGAAACCAGCGTACATACGCATGGTCCAGAAACGGCCACGATACATGGTCGGTTGAACACCACGGGTGTAAGGATATTCACCAGGGAAGCCCAGTTTAGTCATGTAGTCAAAGTTTTCACCAAGATCTACCGGGGTGTACAGTCTGTTAGGAACCAAGTTTGCGCGTTCAGGGAATTTTGCCAGTTTAGCTTCAACTTCAGCATGATATTTCTCTAAACCAGCTTTAATGTTTTCAAATGCCATTCTCAAATCCTCCTTAAAATATTTGTGTTTCATATTTCGGATTGGACGGTTCCGAAATGATGGTGAGAGTGTTCCGTCTATGACGGCTATATATGGCAAAGTCTAGGGTGAGACTTCGTCAACTGATTTTATTGGGCAAAGCCTTGGGTGAGGCTTTGTCTGTATATACCTGCCGGCGGGAATCTCACCCACCGGCAAGCACATTACATAGTTTAACCTATTTTGCAAAACTTAACAAGGGGTTTTGCAAACTTTTTTTGAAAATTATTTACCTTCAACCATGCCTTCCATGGAACCGGTTTCAGCAAACATTTTGTAGCAATCGAATGCTTCTGCCAGGATGTGCGGGGTTTGGCTGTTACCGCAAGCTTCGCAAGCGCGTTTGAAGTAATCATACAGCCAAGGTTGATATTTCGGGTTAGCGATTTGATCGATGATGATCGGAGCTTTTTCTTTCGGGCTCAGGCCACGCAGGTCAGCAACGCCACGTTCGGAAACGATAACGTCAACGTCCAGGGTAGCATGGTCGATATGGCTGCAGAACGGAACTACGGAAGAAATCTTGCCGCCTTTTGCCAAGGAGTTGGTGAAGAATACGGTCAGGTAGCCGTTACGAGCGAAGTCGCCGGAACCGCCAACGCCGTTCATCAGCTTGGTGCCGCAAACATGAGTGGAGTTTACGTTACCATAGATATCAACTTCAATAGCAGTGTTCATTGCGATTACGCCGATACGACGAGCAACTTCAGGGCTGTTGGAGATTTCTTGCGGACGGAGCAGCAAGTATTTTTTGTAGTGTTCTACGTTCTCGTAGAATTTCTTTTGGCACTCAGGAGACGGAGTCAGAGCGGTACCGGAAGCAACGCGGAGTTTACCAGCGTCGATCAGGTCGAACATACCATCTTGAATAACCTCAGTGTAAACGGTCAGGTCTTCGAAATCGGAGTTAACCAGACCATTGATAACTGCGTTAGCAACGGAGCCTACGCCGGATTGCAGCGGCAGCAGGTTTTTCGGCAGACGGCCTTCTTTAACTTCGTTTTTCAGGAAGTTAACGAGGTTAGCGCCCATATGTTTAGCGTCGTCGTCGATTTCGCCCAGCGGACGAACGATGTCAGGACGGTCGCAAGGAACTACTGCAACGATTTTTTCTACTTCGCAAGGAATGTAGGTGGTACCGATGCGGTCTTCCGGTTTGGTGATAGGAATCGGTTGACGATTCGGGGGATCCAGAGGAATATAGGAGTCATGCATGCCTTCCAGGCCTACCGGTTGAGTGGTGTTAACTTCAACGATAACCTTTTTAGCGCCAGCTACATAAGAGGAGCTGTTGCCCATGGAGGTGGTCGGGATCAGGCCTACTTTGCCATCGCCGAGGTCATTGATTTTGCAAACTTCAACGATTGCAACATCCGGACCGGTCGGACGGCCAGCCATGTAACCATAGCGAACCATTTGAGCCATGTGAGACAGATGAATATCAGCGTATTTTACTTTACCAGCGTTGATAGCTTTACGCATGGTGCCGTTGGTCTGGTAAGGCAGACGACGGTCAATGATGTCAGCTTCAACCATTGCTTGGTCGATTTCAGGACCAACAGATGCGCCAGTCCAAACGTTAACTTTGAAAGGAGTTTTTTTGCCCTTTTCAGCAAGAGCCAGAGGAACAGCTTTCGGATAGCCAGACGGGGTAAAACCGCTGACACCTAAATTGTCACCATCTTTTACGAATTCTGCAGCAGCTTCAGCGCTCATCACTTTGTCAGCTACTACGTCACAAATGCGATCTTTAATATCGATCATGTTTACCTTCCTCCTTTTAATTAGGACATTGAGTTTTTATAAGGGTGTTACCCCTTTGCATATAACTTATCAGCAATACCCTGCGGCATTACGAATAAGATATTACCATATATCAAGCTCTTCACAAATATTTCATATTTGACTATATAGTCATTTCGACATATAAGAGAAAACTCCTGCTTGTACTATAAATATTTTTTCAAAGGCTTCTTTACTATCTGCTACAATTATAACACATTTTCAGAAAAACTTCACTTTTTTCTGTCAAATTTTTCCTGTCTTTTACATAGCAGGCAAATTACACTCAACGCTATATATAATACCAATAAAATTGTAACACTGCAAGCTTTTTCTTTACAAATTTACAAAACACCCCCTTCTTTTCAAGGAAAAAAAGGGGGATTTGTATTATCCAGATAGAACAATTAACGGTTTTGCGCGTGGTAGTGTGTGTGCAATAGACTATGCGCCTTCTCAGAAAGAGGTTTGCCTAACCAAGTATCATAAAGTGTTTTTATTTCCGGGTTTTCGTGCGATTTTCGTAATTCGCTTGTACGGTCACAATTAAAAATAGCTTCACGGCGTTTTTGCCTGATGGAAGCATCCACTGGAACCGGCTGACCGCCGCCGCCGATGCAGCCGCCCGGGCAGGCCATAACCTCAATAAACTGATAATCTGCTGTACCTGCTTTAATGCGTTCCAGCATCATCTTGGCAGATTTAAGTGTATGTACTACAGCAACCTTCACGGATACGCCTGCTACATCAATAACAGCCTCGCGTGTCTGCTCCATGCCACGTACCTCATTATATTCAAGCTTCGGCAGCTCCTTGCCGGCAACAACCTCGGCCACAGTACGCAAAGCCGCTTCCATAACGCCGCCTGTAGTACCGAAAATAACTGCGGCACCGGTACCGGTTCCCAGCGGAGAATCGAACTCTGCTTCTGCCAGCGCGTTAAAATCTATACCTGCCTCGCGAATCATACGTCCAAGCTCACGCGTAGTAATAACTACGTCTACATCACGATAACCGCTGGCGCACATTTCCTCACGTGCAGCCTCTGCCTTTTTCGCAGTACAGGGCATTACGGATACACTGACGATCTTCGCAGGAGCAATGCCTGCACGTTCCGCAAAGTAGGTTTTGGCAACAGCACCGAACATCTGCTGCGGAGACTTGGCAGTAGACAGATGCGGCAGCAGCTCAGGATATTTCAGCTCGATCATATTTACCCAGCCGGGACTGCAGGAGGTAATCATCGGCAGCACGCCGCCGTTCTGCAGACGCTGCAGAAACTCATGACCTTCCTCCATAATAGTCAGGTCGGCAGAGAAGTTGGTATCAAAAACCTTATCAAAGCCTAAATGACGCAATGCCGCAACCATTTTGCCGGTAACAACCTGACCTGCCGGAATACCCAGCTCTTCGCCTAGGGCAACACGCACGGAAGGCGCAGTCTGTACTACAACAACCTTTTCAGGATTGTTGATTGCATCCCAAACCTTGTCTGTATCGTCCTTTTCCACGATAGCGCCTGTCGGGCAGACATCGGCGCACTGGCCGCAGTAGGTGCAGGCACTGTTGAGCAGGTCATGCTCAAAGGCTGTAGAAACCATGGTGTTGAAGCCACGGCCGGCAAAGCTGTAAACACTCATACCCTGCACATCACGGCAGACACGGATGCAGCGACCACAGAGAATGCATTTTTCCTGGTCGCGCACCAGCGACGGATTGCTGTTATCAATAGTACGCGCCCTTGTTTCGCCACCCTCGAAGCGGAGCTTACGCACGCCCAAGTCAGCAGCAATTTTCTGCAGCTCGCAGTCGCCGTTCTTCTGGCAGCACAGGCAGTCCTTCGGGTGATTGGTCAAAAGCAGCTCCAGTACTGTTTTACGCGCTTCGCGTACTTTGGAGGTATTAGTTTTTACTACCATACCCTCGCTTACAGGATATACGCAGGAGGCAACCAGAGTACGCGCACCGCTGGCCTCTACCATACACAGGCGGCAGGCACCCTCCGGACGCAGGTCCGGATGATAGCACAGTGTAGGAATATAAATACCTGCATTGCGTGCAGCCTCCAGTACGCTGGAGCCTGCCGGGGCCTGAATCTGTTTTCCATCAATTGTTAAATTAACCATCTGCATCTTCAGTCCCCTCCTTATGCCTTGCTGATTGCCTTAAACGGACACGCCGTCATGCAGGCACCGCATTTAATGCATTTATTCTGATCAATAACATGTTTTGTTTTCGGTGAACCGCTGATAGCCTGTACCGGGCACTGACGTGCACACAGACCGCAGCCGCGGCAGGCATCGCTGATTTCGTAATGCAGCATCTTTTCGCAGACGCCTGCAGGACAGCGCTTCTCTTTGATATGCGCCTCATATTCATCTCTGAAATATTTCAAGGTGCTCAAAACAGGGTTAGGAGCGGTTTGTCCTAAGCCGCACAAAGCTGTTTCCTTGATATTCTTGGCCAGATTTTCCAAAAGCTCGATATCGCCCTCACGTCCCTGGCCTTCCGTAATACGGGTAAGGATTTCCAGCATACGCTTCGTGCCTTCGCGGCAGGGAGTACATTTGCCGCAGGATTCCGACTGCGTAAAGTTCAGGAAGAACTTGGCAACGTCAACCATGCAGGTATCCTCATCCATAACAACCAGACCGCCGCTGCCCATCATAGCGCCGGCAGCAATCAAGGAATCGTAATCTACCGGCAAATCCAGCATGCTTTCGGGCAGACAGCCGCCGGAAGGACCGCCGATCTGTACAGCCTTAAACTTTTTGCCATTGGTAATGCCGCCGCCGATATCATAAATAATCTCGCGCATGGTAATGCCCATCGGCACCTCTGCCAGACCAGTGTTATTGATTTTGCCGGTCAAAGCGAAAACCTTGGTTCCCTTGGATTTTTCGGTACCCAGCCGGCAGTACCAGTCTGCGCCGTTAACTATAATCTGCGCAACATTGGCAAAGGTTTCTACGTTGTTGATATTAGTCGGCTTGCCCCACAGGCCGCTGACCGCAGGGAAAGGCGGACGTGGGCGCGGCATACCGCGCTTGCCTTCGATAGAAGCCATCAGGGCAGTTTCTTCGCCGCAGACGAAGGCACCGGCGCCCTCTTTGATATGAATAGTAAAGCTGAAATCGCTTTCAAAAATATGCTCGCCTAACAGGCCCATTTCTTCAGCCTGAGCAATGGCTGTACGCAAGCGTTTGATAGCCAGCGGATATTCGGCACGTACATAGATATAGCCTTCATCCGCACCCATAGCATAACCGCAGATAGCCATGCCTTCCAATACACGGTGCGGGTCACCCTCCAGAACACTGCGGTCCATAAATGCGCCCGGATCGCCCTCGTCCGCATTACAGATAACATATTTTTTATCGCTCTCGGAGTTTTTGGCAAACTGCCATTTCATACCGGTTGGGAAGCCGCCGCCACCACGACCGCGCAGGCCGGATTTTTTAACCTCGTCAACAACCTCCTGCGGAGTCATCTGCGTAACAGCCTTAGCCAATGCCTCATAACCGCCTACGGCGATATATTCTTCAATAGCTTCCGGGTTGATAGCGCCGCAGTTAGCCAATACCAGACGATGCTGCTTTTTGTAGAAGCCGATTTCCGAATAACGCGGAACCTGCTCCTGATTGATGGGTTCACGATAGAGCAGACGCTGTACGATGCGTCCTTTATATAAATGTTCTTCAACGATGGTTTTAACGTCCTCCGGCTTTACACCGCAATAGAAGGTGCCTTCCGGATAAACGATAACCAGCGGTCCGTGCTCGCAGAAGCCATGGCAGCCTGTTTCAACAACCATCACCTCATCCTGCAGGCCAAACTTTTGCAGCTCTCTGGCAAAAGTCAGTTGGATTTCCTTCGAGCCGTTAGCCTTACAGCCCGTACCGCCACACACTAAAACGTGAGCTCTTATATGCTGCATAATATTTTCCTCCACCTGTTTTGTTTACAAGCTATGATACATCAGCTTCTCCAACAACTGTGTACCATGCCTGCGGCTTATTCCTGATCCAGCCTGCCTACGACAAGCTCTTCCACAATATGACCGTTTACCACATGCTCTGCGATAATTTTGGGAACATCCTCCGGGGTTACCTTGCCATAGGTAATGCGTGCTTCGCCCGGACGCACTACGTCAACGAGCACCTCTTTTTCACACATACCGATGCAGCCTGTCTGCTGTACCTGCACGTCGAATAAATGACGCTTGTTCAGCTCCTGCAGGATAGCGCTCATAACCTCGCGCGCACCGGCAGCAATGCCGCAAGTACCCATGCCTACAATAATTTTAGTTCCGGAACTCTGACGCAGCTTGATATCTGCTTTCAGCTTATCTCTCAAAGCGTGTAAATCCGCTAAGCTCTTCATTCGTTTATACCTCCTTACCCTGCACCTGTGCCAGCTGCTCCTTTAAATAAGCACCTAGCCAGGCATATATTTCAGGATTGGCAAAGTCACACGCTTCGCCTAATATTTTTCTGACCTCCTGCGTTCTGAACACCAGCGAGCCGTTGGCACCGTTATAGGCAAATTCCAGCTCCAGCTGCGGCGCCCCCGCCAACAGTACCTGCACGCTGCTCACAATATCTCCCAGCGGCGGTCTGTCAATATTATCTACCGCAAAATATGCAGTCAGCTCGGTTCCCTTTCCTGGCGTAGATTGCAGCTCCAGATGTCCGCCGCATTGCTGCGTAACCATATCGATAAAGGGAATTCCCATGCCTACCTTTCTGGTAGTACGGCTGGTAACAAAGGGGTCACGCACCCGCTGCAGCATTTCGCTGTCCATACCCTTGCCATCATCGCGGACGCTGAAAACAAAGTACCCCTGTTCATTTTCGCTGATAGTAAGCCAGATGTGACGGGCACCGGCAGCCACAGAATTTTGGGCTATATCCAAGATGTGTAATGCCAGCTCCCGCATTTTATTTATACCTTGCCAAGATACCTGCCAGCTTGTCGGTGGTCAGGCGTCCATGCGTATCATCGTTAATCTGCATAACCGGTGCCAAGCCACAGGCACCAATGCAGGCTACAGTTTCCAAAGTAAAACGCAGGTCATCGGTCGTATGTCCGGCCTTAATGCCCAGCTGCTTTTCCAAAGCCTGCAGAATTGTTTTGCCGCCGCGCACATGGCAGGCAGTTCCCTGGCAGACGCGGATAACGTTGCGTCCGCGCGGATTAAGATGGAACAATGAATAAAAGGTTACAACGCCGTAAATTTCGGAAATAGGCGTACCTGTTTTATCGGCAATATACTCCAGTACATCCTTAGGCAAATAGTTGTACAGGTTCTGCACTTCCTGCAAAATAGGAATCAACGGTCCCTTAACATCTGCGTATTTTTCCAGAATAGCATCTATGCGCTGCTTTTCCGGATTATCGCCGCCGCAGCAGCTACATTTACGTTCAAGACGGTTTTCACTATTGTTCATACTACCCCTCCTCTAAAGGATTTTTTGTAAATTTACCAACTCAGTATACCATTTTACAAGCAAATGCACAATACTATTTATGTTATTTTTGCTATATAGTGTACTCTATTCGCGCTATTCTTTACAAAAATCTGAAAATTGTCCCGGCAGGACATTACGCATCCCTTTGCCTGCCAGCGCCAATTTCAGCTCTGCTATCGTTAATTCCTCCACCTGCAGCAGGTTTTTCGGTCCCTGTACAAAATCATAAATATTATGTGCATCGGAGTCCGTAACAAATGGCAGATAGCCTGCCAGACGCTGCAGCTTTGACTGCAGCTTACGCTGCCAGCCTGCTGCAGAAATTTCGGCAGCAGCAAAGCCGAAGTCCGGCTCAATAAACCCCAACTGTCCCAAAATGCTGTAGGAAGGACGGTCGATATGAGCGGCAATGGTAAGGCCGCCCAAGGCTGCAACCTGCTGCACAATCTGGGCCGCTGTCAGCGACAATGGTGCGTGCAGCAGACGCTGCTCCTCGCGCACAAACTCGTCCTCGGCATCTACTACATACTGAGCACCGAAACGTTCGACATCATTCAGCATGCCGTTCATGTGCTCATCAACCAGCAGCTGCCAGCTCTGCAGCTGCTCCAGCGTATCAAACAGCGCCACAATATGCGCCTCTTCACTGCTTTCCACTTCCATACCGGGAAACACCTTCACGCCGTAGCGCTGCGCTGCCTCCAGCGCAGCCGGCACGTTGGCACCGGCGTTATGATCGGTAATAGCAACCGCGCCAATGCCATACTCGGCGGCACGCATCACAATATGATGCGGAGTCATTTCTACCTCGGCACAGGGTGAAAGCAGTGTATGTACATGTAAATCCGCCAGAACTGTCTGCATTGCTTAGTCCTTCTTGCCAACACCCAATTCATACAGCTTACCGATAACCTCAAAAGCAGGCTCCTCGGTTGCCGCAACAACAACATCATTCAGATTTGCCTTATGCAGCGTATCCTCCGCAACCGGAGCGTCGCCTGCTACGATAACTGCCGCAAAGCCAATCAGCGAAGCAACAGCAGCAACATTCTGATGTCCCTGCATCGTTACCCAAACCATACCGGGCTGGCCCTGGCCCATAGCATTACTCAGTAAATCGGAAGCATAACCGCCTTCTACCTCTGCATATAAAGCGTCCTCGCTTACATCCTTAGTCAGAAGCTTCAAATCGAGCTTCTCAATCATTTCTTTAACCTTCATCGTTGTCTGCCTCCGTTTTATTTATTTCTGCCGGCTCGTGATAAATAGGTATCTGCTTAGCCAGCTCCAGCATGCCCTGTGACAATTTATGTACACTGGCACGCAATTTAAAAATACAATCTATTTCGTGCGCCTTGCCCTGCACGATATCCTCCGCCAGTCCCTGACAGCTGGGTGCACCGCAGGCACCGCAGTCCAGACCGGGCAAGGAGCAAAGCACCTCTTCCATGCGCTCGAACTTTTTCATCGCTTCCATGATATCATCATCAAGCTGCATCATCGGACGCGCCACCAGCTTCTTGCGATAGGCCTCCGAATGCGGGAAGTCCTCCAGCACCATCGTGCGCGCCATAGCTTCACGCCTGTCTGCCGGCTCCTGCTCCCGCAGGCCTGCGATACGCCTGCGCAAATTGCATTCGGCTACAAACTTGTTTTCTGCTGCCAAAAGACCGCCCAGACAGCCTCCTTTGCAGGCACTGCATTCCACATAATCAAGCTGCGGCATTTTATTCATAGAAACCTGCTCCAGCAGGTCATACACATTATCAATGCCGTGAATTGCCAGACCGTTGGTAATACCGGCGCTTTCAATTTCGCCGCCATAGGTTCCCCAGGCCATGCCATAGGAGGAACCGGTGCGCACATTCAGCTCATGCGTGCCGCCAAGATTCTTCAGCAGCAGCCCGTAAATCTCCGACAGGCTGAAGCTGCCGGTAAGCTCTGTATGATGCACATCTACTGACTGGCGGATATTAGTTTCCTTGGAAGGACAGGGCGAGATAAACCATACGCCTATCAACTCCTTCGGCAGCTGCTTGCGCGCCGCTGCTTCACGCTTTACGTAAATCGCGGCAGCTTCTGCCGGCGGCAGCACAGGCACCACCTGCTTAATCAGCTCGGGGAACTTTACCTGAATCAGACGCATAACTGCGGGGCAGGTAGATGAAATCAACGGCTTGCGTCCGTTGCTGTTCTTTTTTACATATTCTTCTATTTCCAGGGCGATATACTCCGAAGCCAGTGAAACATCAAAAATTTCATCAAAGCCTATATTATGCAGACCCTGCCAGATGCTTTCCAACGGTATATTATCCGGGAACTGCGCATACAATGAAGGCGCAGGCAGCACAATATTATAAGCATAATCTGCCAATCCATCCAGCGTGTCGGTTTTTACGTTGAAGGCATGATAGGGACAGCCTGCAGCACAGGCACCGCAGTCAATGCAGCGGTCTCCCAAAATCTCTGCCTTGCCGTTGCGTACGCGGATGGCCTCTGTCGGACACAGCTTGACGCAGGATACGCAGCCCTGACATTTATTCCGCTGCAATTCCACCGAATGGAAATATGTTGTTGGTTGAGGAGCCATTGCGTATCACCTCGTTTCCTAAAATCTCTTATAAATCCTCGCTCTGGTGCTTAAACTTCATCGTGATGCAGGTTCCTTCACCCACCTTGGACTGAATATCAAACTTATCGGAGCACTTTACCATATTAGGCAGGCCCATGCCGGCGCCAAAGCCCATCTGACGCACATAATCAGGCGCAGTAGACCAGCCCTCCTGCAAGGCCTTGTTGATATCAGGGATGCCAGGGCCGTGGTCGGTTACCGTAATAACCGTAGCATCCGGGAACACCTCGGCCGCTACATTGCCGCCGCCGGCGTGAATGATAACATTCATTTCCGCCTCATAGGTGCCGATGGCAATACGGCGCACAATATCTGCCGGAATTCCCAGGCGCTGCAGCATTTTTTTTATTTTAGAAGAAGCTTCGCCTGCGCGTTCAAAATCGCCGCCCACGCAGTCAAAGGCTAATTTTACTGATTTACTGTCTGTCATTTTGCTTTACTCCTTTTTGCTGCAGCCACGGATCCCTGCTCCGTAAAGAATGCCGCAGGCTTCAAATAAAGTATAATCGGTAGCCAGAACCGGCAGATTATTTTCCGCCGCTGCTGCCACAATATCAGCATCAGGAACCTTTCCACGCACAAATACCAGCGCGCTCAGCTCCGTCATATCGGCGGTGCGCACTACCTGCATATTAGTCAGTCCCGTGCACAGCAAGGTGTTGCGTTTGGTAAAGGCCAGAACATCGCTCATCATGTCACTGCCGCAGCAGGATTCAATTTGGCGGTGCATCAGCTCACTGCCGGTCAGAACTCTGGCCTGCAGCAGCTTTTGTACATTATACAAATCCATACACATAGCCCCTTCCTCCATTTATTACAGCTTTTATCTAAGCAAAATATCTGTTTTTTGCCAGACTTGATTACATTTATTGTACACTTTAATACGCAAGATGTAAATAAATAGTATAGCATAACTATGTAAAAAAGAAGACCGGCCCACAGGACCAGCCTTCAAACTTTATTTAGTGCTAACACGCTTTACTCTGCAATGCCTGCCAAAGCCTGCTGCAAATCTGCCAGCAAATCTGCCTTATCCTCCAGACCACAGGACAGACGCACCAAGCCTGCAGGAATACCGGCCGCCGCCAGTTGCTCATCCGTCATCTGGCGATGCGTTGTAGTTGCCGGATTCAGGCAGCAGGTACGCGCGTCGGCAACATGTGTTTCAATTGCCGCCAGCTGCAAGCGCTTCATAAAGGCTTCCGCCGCCTTGCGTCCTCCCTTCAGGTTGAAGGAAACTACGCCACAGCCACCGTTGCCAAGATATTTTTGCGCAAGAGCATAATATTTATTAGACTTAAGTCCGGGATAGTTGACATATTCAACCTGCGGCTGCTGCTCCAAAAATTCCGCTATAGCCTGAGCGTTTTCTACATGGCGCGGCATACGCACATGCAGGGATTCCAAACCGAGATTCAGAATAAACGCACTTTGCGGCGACTGCATAGCGCCGAAATCACGCATCAGCTGCGCCGTTGCCTTCGTAATAAACGCACCCTCCTTGCCAAACTTTTCGGCGTAGGTAATTCCGTGATAGGATTCATCCGGTGCGCACAGACCGGGGAACTTGTCGGCATGCGCCAACCAGTCGAACTTGCCACCGTCGATAATCGCACCGCCCAGGCAGGCAGCATGACCATCCATATACTTAGTAGTAGAATGCGTTACAATGTCTGCGCCCCATTCCAGCGGGCGGCAGTTAATCGGTGTCGGAAAGGTGTTATCCACAATCAGAGGCACACCATGACGATGCGCAGCGTTGGCAAATTTTTCAATATCCAGCACCGTCAATGCAGGGTTAGCGATAATTTCGCCAAACACTACCTTGGTGTTCTCCTGAAAAGCAGCGTCCAGCTCCTCGTCCGTAGCATCGGGAGAAACAAAGGTCGCTGTTACGCCCATCTTTGCCAGCGTTACGTCAATCAGATTATAGCTGCCTCCATAAATCGAAGAAGAAGCAACAATATGGCTGCCCGCCTCGCAGATGTTGAACAGGGCAAAGAAGTTCGCTGCCTGTCCGGAAGAAGTGAGCATTGCCGCAGCACCGCCCTCCAGCTCCGCAATCTTAGCTGCTACGAAATCACAGGTCGGATTTTGCAGGCGGGAGTAAAAATAGCCTGTAGCCTCCAGGTCGAACAGTTTGCCCATCGCCTCGCTAGTATCGTACTTAAAGGTAGTGGACTGGATAATCGGAATCTGGCGCGGTTCGCCGTTGCCCGGTTTATAACCACCTACTAAACATTTGGTATTGATTTTAAAAGCACTCATTTTCTATCGCTCCTTCAAAAATTTATCATCTTCACATTATTGGTTGGCAGGAATTGCGGCACCCATGCGCTGCAGCTGCAAAAGAATTTTGTTATATTCGCCTATAGCCTTATCCAGCTTGTTACCGCTCGCCGGTGCCAGTTCGTGCAAATCATAGGGCGTATCCTGGTAAACAATGTTCAGCCAGTTCATATAGAACAGATGCGCGTAGCTGCGCCATTTAAACACAGGCTCCTGCGTTGTATCGCCATCGGGGAAGTAGAACTCAGGCAAATCAATCGGCAGATTCTTTTTCTTATCGCGGAAATATTCATTAGCCAAAGTATAGCGATCATACTCAAAATGGCCTAAAACGAAGATGCGGCGCAAATCCTTGGTAGCACAGATGTTGATACCGTTTTCTACCGAACGGGACAGCACCTGCAGCGCCTTGCAAGCATCAATCGCATCATCATCCACAGCAGTATGACGTGACTGCGGAATAAAGTATCTGTCGTCAAAACCACGCAGCAGCGGATGATTTTTTACCGTCAGGCCGTAGGGGAAGATGCCAAACATTTTCGCCGGCAAAATCGTTTTGTTTACGCCGTAATAATGGTACAAGGCAGCCTGCGCGCCCCAGCAAAGTGTCATTGTTGAATAGCAGTGGTATTCCGCCCAATCAAGATAGGCTTCGATTTCCTTCCAATAATCTACTGCCTCAAAGGGAATAGTTTCTACAGGCGCTCCCGTCATTAAAAAGGCATCATAATAGCGGTCCTTAACATCATCAAACTCCAGATAAGCACGATCAAGATACGAATTATCGGTATGCGTAGTTTCACGGCTCACAGTACGGCAGAAATCAACCTCTATCTGCAGCGGAGAATTGCCCAAAAGACGCAGCAGCTGAATTTCAGTCGGCTTCTTCAGCGGCATCAGGTTCAGCACGCATACCTTCAGCGGACGAATGCGCTGCGTTGTCGCGCGTTGCTCTGTCATGGTAAAAATTCCTTCCTCCTGCAGTTGGCAGATAGCGGATAAATGGTCATTGATTTTAATCGGCATTGTTTGTTCCTCCTACATTTCCTAACTTAGATTTTCGACTTGCTACAGGAGGATAAGCAATAAAAAAGCTTCCGTTCCTGTAAAAATACAGGGACGAAAGCGTTGCTTCGTGATACCACCCTAATTCATCCATATGTCACCACACGGACCTCATCAAGTACGCAGGGATTGTTTACCCTTTAATACTCCAGCACTGTAACGGGTGCACCCGGACGGCCTAAATGCCAGCATCTCAGCCCATCGGCTCCAAGACCATCTTCAATGTCACCACCTGCTCCCTCTTGCACCGTCACGAAGGCTCTCTTTGCCAGGCTCGTACATTTACTCTTCTCTTCATCGCCCGTTATTAAGTTATGTACATGATAATACAGTAATTCTTTGTAACTGTCAATAAAAAGTTGCAGTTTTCTCGTAAAAAAAGGAGATATCAGAGATTTTGTAAAGCAGGTTACAGAAATTGCAGGAAAATGTTGGTAATACCTATGGTATCCGAAACTTCCGAATGCTATGTGTACTGCTTTTTTGTTCAGTACCTTATGTTGTATTTTGCTGGAGCAAATATTATAATTAAAGGAGAAAAAACAGTATGCCGGCTATTTCAATGTTTTATGGTATTATTATTCGTATGCAAAGTGAAAAAGGCGGAAAACATAACACACCACATTTACATGCTGTCTACAATGAGCATGAAGTAGTTATGGACTTTACCGGAAAAATTTTAGAAGGTTCTTTCCCTACCAAGTAATTAAAGCTTTTAACTGCCTGGACTGCTTTACACGAAGATGAGTTAAACGCAAATTGGATTTTATTATCTGCCAGTGACGGCTATTTTAAAATCGAACCATTACGTTAACAATTATTAGAGGTGAAAATTATGCTTAGACCAACCGCTATCAGCGTAACTGTACAAAAGGATTATACTCTAAAAGTTATTTTCAATAATGGTGAAACTAAAATATTCGACGTAAAGCCTTATATCAAAGGTTCATGGTATAGCAGACTCAAGGATTTTTCTTATTTTTCTTTAGCAAAGGCAGACGGATTTACTGTCATCTGGCCTGAAGGTCAGGATATTTGTCCTGACGAGCTTTATTACAATAGCGTGCCAGTATCGTTTCAACCAATACAGTAAAACGCACTGGCAGCTGCCGTACCACCAAAAGGAGGGACTCGCAACTATGGATAATTTCAGCAAGCAAATTTATGAAGCTGGCATTAACGACGGCAGAGCTGAAGGCAAGGCTGAAAGCATCAAAAATCTTATGTCTACACTGAATGTCTCCATCGACCAAGCCATGGATATTTTAAAAACTCCGCCAGAAGAACACCAGTACTTCAAGGATCTGTTATCTAAGGGTCTGTAGGCTTCGCCTGTACCCAAATAGCCCAAAAGAGCAATGTCAATTTGCTGATACCAGAAAACGTACTAGCTAACTATAGCGTAAATTTCAAGAAATAAAGATTTTGACCAGGACCGCTATGCGATCCTGATTTTTCATATACGGCAGAGTTGACGCTAACCTACAAAATTATATATAGCATCTGAAGCGAGCATACCATACGCACAACTTCTTCCTTTTTGCCAGAAGCATCTTCACCCAAAACTTATTTCTTAAACCGATAATTTCAGATTTAGTCAATCGTTCCTTAAGATAATCACAAATTTCTTGCTCCTGCAGTAATGAAAGCTCATTATCAGCATACTGCCCAAACAAGCACTTCATTGTTTCCTTAACCATGATTTTATCCAGTGCTTTTAAACAATCAACATTACGCTCTACAGCTAACCGCCTGTTTTTCATGCGCCCTAGAAAAAGATCGTACAATTTTTTAACAGTTTTTTGCGCAGTAATAGAATTTACATTTTGGCGATTGTAATAATAAAGCTTATCCGGTATACATTCGATTCTCTTTGCATTAAGGCAAACAGCAGGAATTGTCATTAAATCCTCGTAAACCATCCCTATTGGAAATCTTATATCCCCAAATAAATCTTTTTTATAACATTTATTCCAAACATACGAAGGCCATACATCTGCTAAAAGATTTTGCTTGATTACTTCTGTGCTTTCGGCTGTAAACACCTTGTTTTTCTCATAATCCTTATAATCCTCTATAAATCCGCAGATAACAATATCTGCATCCGTATCGGCTATTTTTAAAGCGAATTTCTCTAAATAATCATCGGCAATGTAATCATCTGAATCAACAAAAATGATATAGTCCCCTTTAGCAATATCAAGGCCTGTATTTCTAGCTACACTGACTCCCATGTTTTTCTGATGAATAACATTAAAACGTTGGTCCAGCTTTACATATTTGTCTATTATAGCGTTACTGTTATCTGGCGAGCCATCATCAATGATAATACATTCAAAGTTCTTAAATGTTTGCCTTAAAATTGAGGCTAGACATTTGTCAATATATTTTTCAACATTATACACAGGAACAATAATGGAAAACATTCTCTTCCTCCAATAAGATATTTAATTTAATATATTTATATTTTAATGAATAATTAATATAAACCATGAGAGTTTTGATTGATTTAAATAGCAAAGTATGCGACAAAATAGGAAAAATTTGATAAAACCATCGACTATCTTTCGAGGAATTTACTATTTAGTCGCACCTATAAACTTCATTATTTTATCAAATACTGTCTCTTTATTGCGCCCTTGCAACACAAGCATTATATTATAATATTTTTTCCATAAATTACGTAACTTATGCTTACAATTTTCATTCCAAGGTTTTATAGGACCAGTATAATGTATGATTATTGCTTTCTTTATTTTACTCTTTTCTCGAATAACATTACTACTAGCGAAATTATATCTACTATCCACTTCTTTAATTTGTCCTCTAAAGGTTATATTTATAATATCTTGATCTTGGTACTCGATCTGTTCAGCTAATTTAGTGGTATTACTTAATAATTTCTCACTAATATTATCATTTCTCATTTTATTCAAGTTAAATAGTATTACTCCAGCATTTATATAAATCTCATTCGAAGAGATTCCTAATTTATGTTTATAATCAGTTTCTTCAATAAATTTATCCTTAACTCCTGCACAGTAATTATTCGCTAGGTCAACGTTATAAAGTTCATTTAAATTTCCGTTAACGATTAAGTCGGCATCTAAATAAAGCGCTTTGTTTAGATTAGGAGCAATATCAGCTATTATATATCTATAGTATGTTTCTAACGATATGTATTTGATGTTATTCTTTAAGTTAGAATCAATGAAATATTTCTTATTGACAACAATATATTTTATTTTAAAATTTCGATATTTTTTTAAAGTATTTTTTAGCATCATTTTGCTTTCATCAGAAAAATCACTACTTAAAACATGAAAAACTATATTCTGCTCCAAATTATTTTCCAATATTGATATTATTGTTACTAATAATTGTTCAGCATAAGTATTATTGACACAAAAAAATATATTCATCATAATATTTAACCTCATTTTTTTCCTTTCATCTTCCGACACATCCACCAAAATGTAATCTTTCTTCTAACATCAATGTTGCTCATAACATATTCATATAAGTCCTTATGCATTGCAACCACTCTATATAGATCATCATTCCAACCACGTACAAAGTGATAAAACTCAACGCTCAGTTTCCAATCAAGTTTCTTATCAGCAAATCCTAACTTAAATAAATCTTGCTTCAATTTAATTATTGCTAATATTTTATCAAGCGGCTTTTTCATTCCACCCTTACTTATACCTGCATCATTAACTCTGTAATAATTTCCACAAAACGGTATAACTAATACCTTTTTAGACAAATATAAAAACATACCTGAACTGTAATTATCCTCATGTACTACATTATCAGGGAACTTTACCTTTTTTGCTAATTCTCTTTTATATAGTCCGTTCCAAGCTAAGGTCCATAGAATTCCTTTAAAATAATTTTCAAAAGCCTTATGTTGCTCATTGTTGATTATTTTCACATCGCTAAAAGTGATTTTCTCTTCTGCGGCACCGTTCGTTTCGATTATTCCACACTTCACCATATCAGCTTCATTTTTCATTGCTGATTCTAGTAAAGTTTTATACATTCTCTTATCAATCCAGTCATCACTGTCTATATAGGAAATATACTCCCCTGTAGCTATTTCTAATCCTCTATTTCTTGCTACGCTAAGACCACCATTCTTAAAATCATATACTTTGATTCTACTGTCTTTCGCAGCATACTCCTTGGCAATATCTGCACTTCTATCCTTTGTACCATCATTAATGACAATGATCTCCAGATTTTTATATGTCTGATTAATAACAGATTCCAGACACTGCGTTATATATTTTTCTACACCATATACCGGTATAATAACTGAAATTAATGGTGTATCCATTTTACCATCTCCACGAAATTCAATTCCACTTACATCATCAACAAAATCCATATACTTTCACTTCATGTTAACGCTGAAATATTTAACCAACTTGGTTACATTAACTACTTATATCTTTAAATAATCAAATAAGATTTCAGTTATACTTTGTTTTCTCAAATGCTTCGATATTAACATTTTACTTGACCATTGACATTTGAATATTTATATATTACTTAATGATTCATTAAGTTCTCGAGAACTTATCTTTATATAGTCTCCATTTTTAGAATTTAATAGATTTAAGCTAACTCTCAATTGTTTATAATGTGAAGTTACTTTTATTCCTGGTACACTTTTTGTATTAACTATCCTAGCATAAAAACGTTTATTCTTCAAATTAGTAAATTTTTTACCAATTAAATCAATAGTACTTTTCAACTGATCACAAGCATGATTAGTATCCTTTCCCTTTAATTCTACAAAAATAATCTTATTTTCATCACCATAGACAATAATCATAAAATCACATTTCTTGGTAGTATCATTAATCATACCACCATCAATATGATATTTAGCAACTTTTGCCTCGCCTGTAGCTAACCTATATACTTTTCTATTCTCTTCACACTTTACAATTGAACATTTCCCCTTGAAGCCTAAGCACCCCTTTTTCCTTATCAAGCAATTATCTACATTTTCAATTTGACACTGAGAAAAATCACTACATACCATCAGCTTACCTAATTTCCTCACAAGATTTATCTATCAATTTATCAAATAAAGTATTCATTTCAGTAGATACAGTATCAATTTCTTCAGAAGTTATTAATCCTTCTTTTTCATTATATATATTCCTACACAACCCTCGTTCTAATTTAAATGCACTTAAACTTTGCGGCTTTATACGCTGAGATAAACTAATTATTCCATCCTTATTATTTTTTTCCACCTGCCCGGCATAAGTTAAAATATTAAAAGCAGATAATATATAAGGGCTATGTGTTGTTATCATGACTTTGCTATCAGTGGTATTAATCACCAGTGCTATCAATTTCACTAACTCAAATTGAGCACTAGGATAAAGATGTGCCTCTGGTTCCTCAATAATTAAAAACCTTCTATTAGCGCTATACATAATCATAGTCAAAAAATTTAAAATCCATAATGACTCCTGCTGTCCAGATGACCCATACTCTACAGGAACCTTTAAGCCATTTTCAAGTTTTATCCATGTTTTATCCTTGTCACTCTCATAATCACCTTTTAAAATTCTATGCTTTAAAAGATTTAAATCAGCAAATCTTTCATGTAAATCGAACGGAACATTTTCTTTATGTAAATAATTTACGTCAATATCAGTTTTGCTATATGTTTCCATGAAAAACTTAAACATACTTATGTTTTCCAGAAGAATATTTAAATAAACATCATTTGTATTAGCTAAATATGTATCAAAGATAGTTGACACCCGACTTCTGCAAGCTGGTATAAACATCCTTTTTTCTTCATTCACAAACAAACGTTCTATAAAAATCCCCCATACCCTTAAATTAAATAAATCATCATTATGTACTTTTGTCTTTTGTTTTTTTATATATGTATTTAATATTTTTATTATTTCCCTCTCTGTATTTTCATCATACCTAAATTGAATTTCGCCATTGTTCACAAATACTTCTACATATCTTTCAATACTATAATAATAATAAATTTTGCTGTTTTCATTATAGGTATATCTGCCAAATGATAGATAGAATAGATTTTTTACACTAATATAATAGACTTGTAAAATATTCTCAGCAGTCATATTCATTAGCTTTTCTGACTGTGCTACGAGCATGCGACTCATCACAGATATTGCATCTTTAAAAAAGTAAATGCATTTAGCTAATGTACTTTTACCTGTAGCTTGCTCTCCAATAACAACATTAAATTGCTTATCTAAATTAAATTCTATATTTTTAATTGGTCCAAAATTTTTAATAATTATTTTTTCCATAGTTCAAACCCTCTTGTAGGAAGAAATTGTCAACATTTTTTCTTATTCACTTATTATAAAAACTTCTTAAAGAAAGCTGGCATATCAGTCGGTGAAACTGGAATAGGATTATTACTCGCAGCACTACGAGTATAATAGGCATTGTCAAATATAGCAGCACCATCATCACAAATAATCCGCAAAATTAGAACAGATTTGCCATGATAATTGACCATACGCATTTTAGAGCCTATTTGCCTTTTATAATGATCTGATATTTTTGCATCATTGAGTTCGTTTTTAATGTTCATTAAATATTCATCGTGACTTTTATAGTATTTGTTTATTTCTCCATCCAATCCTGTAATATAAAATGCACCTACTTTTATACTCTCCCCTCCATACACGCCTTGAATAGTATCGGCAGCTTTAGCATTATCTGCTATACCTAATAAAACATAGCCTACCGCACCTTTACCAGCGTTTGCCATGGCAGTAAGTGTCTTAAAAATATTACTAATTAAACTCTTATTATAATTTCCTGTCATTAAGTTATGAATCCCTTGCTTGAAATCATATTGAGCATTTTCTGTAAATGATTGTTTTAAAATCGTTTCTAATTCATTCGCATAAGAATAATGCATTGGATCCCCATCGGCACGTTCAGTAACATAATTAGAAAGGACTCCAACGGTTGATGAGATAAGATCTATTTTTTCTCTCTGTGTCCACCATCCACCACCGGCTGAAATTTGTAACGTTTTAGACGATATGTTCTCTAATGCACAAAAGATACCATCATAATCATTGATTTTCTTTTCTTTTTTTATTAATAAATCAAATAAAGATAGAAACAAAACTTGAAAATACCTAGGTCCTTTATATGTTTTTGTTGAAACCATATGTCCAATTATAGTTTTATTTCTATTTCTAAAAATATTCTTTATTTCATCAAAAATATAGAAGAAATTCTCTGCTAATTTTTCTGGTGAAACTGCTAATAGTTTATCTTCAATCATTTGATATCTAGAAGAAACATTTGATCCTTTATATTCGTAGTACTCATCAAGAACACTAACGTTAGATGGCGGTATCGGATCTAATAGCATTGCTCCCAACAAATCAGCTATTTGCTCTTCATCAACGGATTGTCTTAAATCTTCCTTAGTTATAATATTTTCTTTAACCCAAAAAACTTGATCTGGATCTATTCCACCATTATTATTTTCTTTTGTAATACTTATATTTTGCATCTGGGAAAGTAACAAAAAATCATCATGAGAAACATCACCACGAATACGGGTAGCAATGCTTCGAACTATTTGAGAAAAATCATTTGTAACTCCAGCTTGTCTTATTTCTTGTCTAGATAAATGTTTTCCATTAGAATTGATTCTTCTAAAAACTTCATCTATTATTGTAGGGCTAGTTTCGTTATATATAGAATACGGCAACTCATAGCTAACTATTTTAACACAAATAGCTCGACTTAATTTTGGTTCTTTCTGAATTAAAATTCCCTTATCTAAATAATCCTTTGTTAATGCAGTCGTAGATAAATCAAAATATTCACCATTTGAGCATGGATAGTTATTTTCTATAAATGAAAATATCGCATTAAGTCTCTGCATACCATCTATTATCTCATTCCGCTCAGTATCTTTATATTCACTTTTCGCAAAAAGAAATAACGGTACAGGATAACCATTAGCCAAAGAATCTATAAAGGCTTGTTTTTCATTTAGCTCCCATACTAATTTTCTTTGATATCTTCTATTAACCAAATATAAATCATTTCGATAATCTTCATAAGAACGTTCAACAACTTTTCCATTGATAATAGGTTGTTTTGCCATAATACTCACCTCATATAATATATACTAAATAACGTCTCTTTGCATACAATATATACTATTACTATTTCTCTCGGGCTTCATTCTTCTATCCTTTGTTCCATCATTGATGATGATAATTTCTAGATTTTTATATGTCTGATTAATAACAGACTCCAGACACTGCGATATATATTTTTCTACACCATATACCGGAAATTAATGGTTGCTTCATATGTTTGCTTCTCCAACTTATTCAAATTCAATATTTTTTTTAATATGACTTATGCTTTAATTTCCTTAGCTTACCTCATACATAAGTAATATTATTGCATCATTCCTGTTAAAATATTTTACACCAAAAGTAAGTTGCTTTCAATCTCATTATCTGCCTTATTAAAAGCTACAAAGACATAATTTGTCAGTATTTGAAATTCATGCATAGTGAACGCTCACTTCTGACAAATCAACTTATTGTTACCTACCCATTATACTCTATTGCGCCTTTCTTGGCTCTTTATCATCTGCCAGTCTCATTTTTCCCAGTTCCGTAGTCAAATCCTCCCTTTTATACTTATACGACCTGTTCAACAAGCTTTCATGCTCATTGTAACGATTAGATTTAATCTGCAGCAAATTGCAAACAACCTCATACATCAAATCATTCGTAAAGTAAGCATTTCTATGCTCTTTAAATACAGTAACACTATCCCTGAAAAGCTGCTTGTATTCATCAGATACATAAATGAACATAGGAATCTGCAATGACTTAAAGCCTGCAGCGTCAGGATTACGCTTACGGTAAGGATCTCCACCATGGTCGCTAAAATACAGCATAGCCTGTAAATTTAAATTTGCATTAGCATACTTATAAACTTCACTTAAAACATAATCTGTATAAGCAATGCTGTCATCATAGTTCAAAACCATATCAAATTGACCAGGTTGGCTGAATTTGGCAAAGCTTTGCGGATAACGGTTAATGCAATCCTCATGACTACCCATAAAATGCAACACAACAAAGTTATTCTTAGTCGAATCAACCTTTTTTAAGCAATTAAGCAAATCACCATCATATTGATACTTGCCCTTTAAGCTTTTATCCTCGCTAAGCCATTCCGCATGGTCCGCAGTTTTAGCCACCATAGTAATAGGAGTATCTGCATCACTGATATAGCCTTGGTTGCTGAACCAATAGGTTTCATAGCCGGCTTTCTTAGCAATATCAATTACGGTAACACTTTGATTGAATTCTTTATCATTATACTGATTTTTCTCCGTCAGAGCACGCTCTAACGCAGGCACTGTCTGGCACCTGCTCGTATAAGCATGGTTGAAGAGAATAAAATTATCATTGCCACGCATAGATTTCAGCCAAGGAGAATTATCATTTTTTACATCACTATATGCACTCATATAATAGGCAGAAGCAGATTCACCAATAACCATAATCACCGTGGAAGGTTTGGAGAACACAGGCTTAGAGGGCGATACAGTCAAATCTGCAAAATTTTGCTCATGATAAGCTTTAAAGCGGTTAGCACCTTCAAAATACTCTTTAGCAAATACATATGTCTGCATTACACCGGTATTAAAAAACATCTTACTACCATAAACAACGGTAGCTAAGCATATAAGCATTGCTGCAACAATATACTTCCTGCTTAGTTTTACAGTACTATTATTATGGAATTTGTTTAAATGCACAAAGCAAAGTAACATTAAAACTAAAGCTACCACTGATGCCGTAATTCCAAAATATCCCAGATTAAGCAGTAAATATTCCTTGGCTTCTTCAGGATTAGTCTGCAATAAAGCAATAGAAGCAGCTTCCGTAATAGGATACTGATAATTTGCAAAGTAAACTAGCTGCAGGCATGGTATTAAAGCTGCCATTGTATCTGCCAAGCCAAAGCCAAAGTCTATTATCCTGCTATCTTGCCACTTAATTAAAAGCAGGCGCAAGCATACAATAAAAGCGAAAAAATACGCACCGAACGATTCATCATAATGCTTATCGATAAAGGTCAACGTACTATGATAAGTCAGCCAATAGCATATAGGATACACAAGAACCCATGATACACCAACTACTGCATGAGGCAGCAATTTATTTAATTTCAATCCGGCATGCTTCCACATAGAAACAGCTATAGCTACTGCTACAGCACAAGGAAGATAGCGACGCATTTGTAAAAATAATGTAGTCGGTCGAATGCCAACGGAAGTAAAATAATACACTCCTACTAAGACAATATATGTTAAAGCTAAACTAGCAAAAAATATTTTAGATTTAGATAAAAACCTCATATTTGTAATCTTTCACCCTTCGCATTTTCAAAAACGACTCAAAAACGACTAATAAAATCAGCAATATGTATTCTGAACATCTGCCTGCCAAGCGATTTTCCCTGCATATTTTTTCCGGGCTGAGGCATATCTACATCTGCAAAGGCAGTGTTTTTTAGATATTTGTAGTACTTATCATTAAAGCCCGGCTTTAAGACAAATTCCCAAGGCTTATAGCGTCCTGCATAATGTAAAATAGCAATATTATTTCGTGCTTTGATAGCTGAAGCTCTAAGGTTATTGTTAAACAAAACCTTAGGTAATAAATCAAAAATCGGCGGAATTACATTCCACGATAATGGTAATTCCGTCCAATTATACATAAAGAGCTTGTTTAAAGCATCCTGATCGTGGTGCGGAAAATTTCCTGTTGCGGCAAGCTCAATCACTTTAGCGGAATAATCATTGGCACGCCACTGCTGTAAATCCATTATAACAACGCCGGAATTAAAGTACTTTTTATCTAAAGGCAAGCCAATAACCTCATGCTTCTGCTGCATAAGTCGTTTGGAAGCCATAATGCCATAATCCGGCACAGCAGCTATAGCTTTACCATCCATATCAATTTTCCACAAAGCGGCTATATCCTGCAGAACCAGTAAATCTACATCCAAATAAATTACCTTTTGCACATCTGCAGGCAATATATTTGCCATATCTAATCTGAAATATGCAGCCTTACTGATATGTCCGCTTGTATACAGCTTTTCAAAGCCCTTATATGCAGATAAATCGCAAATAACCAGCTCTGCGTTCTTGCCAAAAAGAGTCTGTTGTAAACCTGTAATTTTTTCAGCAGTAATATTGTCACTCAATAAGAAAAAACGTATTCTGTTGGTTTCTTCAGTATTCTCTAAAATTGATTCTATGACTACAGCAACATGTTGCGCATAATTATTATCTGCTGCTAATGCAATATTTATCGTTTCCATAACGAATCTCCTCGTGGTTTTTTTATTCATTATACTATAAATAGCATTATAATGCTGACTTTTTCGCAATTATTGAACGTCAGCCAATCTGTATTTTGACTTAAATTCAAACATTCGATAAGCATTGGAAAATTATAAAGTGAAAACAGTAAATCAGATTTTAAAAAATACAGGTTTATTAAATATAATATTCTGATTTACTTGCTTTTTGCTTTCTGAAGTTCATATAGCTTCAAATACTTCATCATGGTATAAATAAAATGCTGCATACTGGAATACAAACCACTCCAGCCATCTGCAAAACCAAGCTGCAGTATATAGGCCCTAAGAAAACCATATACGGAATGCGCAAAGCAGGTAGCAAGTGAAGTGCGCTTGCCCTTAGCAAAATTATCCTCTGCCCAAATGGTAGTATAATGCCCTGCCTTATCCCACCATTGCTGCCATGAATCATAGGTATAATGTTCGATATAGCCTGTTAGCTTTTCTTTTGGTAAATCGCATACAGGTCTTTCATGCACTTTATTTTCCCAATACACCTTATTTACAGGAAAAAGGCGCAACACCTCATCCGGTTTAAAAATGCCATGCTTGTAATTAAAGCCAAAGGCATAAATTTTGCGCATAATACTGTACTGCTTTTGTGCTTTTGTTGCCATTGCTTTTTCTACAGCGCAGCAAAGCTCATCATTCATTCTTTCATCTGCATCAAGATACAGCACCCACTCGGTATTTATATTTTGCAAAGCGAAATTGCGTTGCGCTGAGAAATCGTTGTCCCAGGCACGGTAAACAACCTTCGCACCATTTTCTTCTGCTAATCGAACCGTTTTATCCGTACTGCCGGAATCAACAATCAGAACCTCTGCCGCTACTTTTTTTGCATTCTGCACAACAGCAGCTATATTTTTTTCTTCGTTTTTTGTTAAAACAACTACAGTAAGATTATTATTCATCTATCCCTAATACCTTTCAAATATAATCCTTGCAACCACTCAATATATTCTATATGAAATTAGATTTTAATCTCTTCTATCCAATCATTACTTAGCAATAATTATACCATACATAAGCTATCCCTGCATAAATTTGTATGCAAATAAGTAATTCTTTAGCAAGCTAAGCAGCTCAGCAAAACAGGCCATAGACCGCAATAAATTACTGCTATGGCCTTTTTTTACTTCACCGCATCACCTTAAGCACACGCCAAGCACCTACTCCGCGCATACTGTTGATGTAATCAGTGATTTTTTTATCAGTATTAGAACTTTGCGTATAAATTTTTCCATCTGCAGCATAAAGCCTGTGATTAAAAACTACATCTTGATTGTCAAACATATTTGATTGCAATGCAGCATAAGTAAAGCCAGCAGGTCCAATAATCTCTGCCAATGTTCCTGCCAACTGCATGTGATCACCAACAGACTTATCATTAAACCATGCTTGCTGCACACCGGCACCATAAAAAATACACGGTATAGACGATAAAGTGCGCGTATCCTGTTCCTTTGCAAAGCTGAAGCGCTCCGAGTGGTCACCGGTAATCACAAAAAGCGTATCATTATACATACTTTGCGCCTGCTTTACAAAATCACCCATTGTTTTATCTGCATACCAGATATGACCAAGCTCGGTAAGCGTTTTTTCATCACTGGCAATATCTGCAGGCAGCTTGCTCTTAACCTTTGCTCTTGGGAAGCCCATACCATCCACATCAATGCTGTAAGGCGGATGATTACTTGTTGTGAGCACTACATGTAAAACCTTATCCTGCTCTTTTTCCTTGCTCATATAAGCTTCAATTTGCTTAAACAAAACAGCATCCGAACAGCCCCAGGCATTGCCGCTATCATCACTGAATTCATCTGCGCAATGGAATTCATCAAAGCTTTGCGCTTTAGTAAATTTGCCGATATTTTGCCATCCGGAAAAACCACCATACCAGAATACAGTCTTGTAGCCAAGCTGCTTCATAATATAGCCAATACCGGTAGCATACTTGCCATTAAAGCTGTTTGCCTGATAGTTTTCATATAAGCCCATATCAGGAATACCGCTTACCAAACCATTAACAGCAGAAATTGTTCCTCTGCCATGCGGCAGCATAGTAGCAACGTGAGCAGCGTTAACAGAATTTTGCAAGGCCAGCATATTATCAACTAATCCCAAATCCTTGTACTTAGGTAAAAATGGCCAATTACCAAAGCTTTCGCCAACTATAAGCACAATATTACGTGGCTGCTTAGCCAGCTTAGGCTGTTTAACAGTATGCATAAAAGCCTTATCAATGCTATCCGCAGCTTTGTTACCACCGCTTGCAGCAATTTTTTCACGCAGCTGTGCTACCGTAATATTAATATTTGTCACCTTATCAATTTTACGCTTCATATCACGCACACGGTATAAGGCCTGTCCATCATCCAAAATTGCTTCATTCAAAAGATTGGATTTTAAGCGTGCAGCACTTTCCCAATTAATGGAATGAACATAGTTAAAAGCACCGCCATAACGCACAAATACACATAAAACCGCAAGCACAGGAAATGTCAATGCAATTACCAGCTTTTTATGCTGTACTTCAACAAAGAATTTAACTGGCAGCCGGTGTAACCATATACGCAGGCCATATGCCAAAGCAATGCCCAAAACCAGAGCTAAAGGAAAACGCCACAATAACTGGTACTCTTTAACCGCAGTCACAAATATAGCATAAATATCATCATGCGCACCATTTATCAGCATCATATTAAAGGCTGCATTAAAAATCTTGTAATACGGTATGCGCGTCATAAAGCAAAGCGCAAAGAAAACCAGAGCCACAGCGTGCCAGCAAAAACGTAGCTTGTCTGCCGGCCAATTTTTCACAATAATCTTTGGCAGAGTTGCAAACACAAAGCCAATCAGAGCTATCATGCCTGCTGTCTTTAAGCTTAAGCGCAGTCCTAACAATAAAGCCATCGGAACATCGCCATATTCACCGTTAAGCTGTCCGTTGTAAATAGCAATAAAAGCTATACGAAATACCGTAAAAACTAGGCACCAATAAATAAATGATTTGAGATCCTGCTGCAGGTTTTCAAAAAATCTTGCGTAAGAATTCATTTTGAAGTTCTCCTTTAATATCTAACTATCCAAGAACCATATTTTTTCGAACCACTTCGTTCTAAATGTCCCATGTCAGCAAGCTTTTTTATTGTTCGCTGAACAGTTGCTCTACTTAAACCCGTATTAAACCCGTAGTTTCTGTAACACTTTTTTGTGTTAACGCAGGATTTTGCGTAAAAAGAGACAACAGCAACTTTTCATTATCACTTAAAGCCTCATTTTCTGATGCTTTAAAATTAAGGTTTGGCAGGGTTACTGTAAACTCAACATTATTAGACCTAAACATATTTTACCAACTAATTACCATTTACACATCAAAAATACTTTTCCGTTTCGATATGCAAACCACAACGTTTTTCCAACCTCTACACGCAAAACGCTGCATAAAGCGGTACAGACTTAATATTATTCTCAAAGCCAAAATTACGCATTGAAAGGCGTATACTCTGCTTAATATCATATCGCTTCACAAACGAATCCAAGCTTTTGGATTTTACATGAATATTCGCCTTACATTCTATAGGCACAACCTCTCCGTTTTGCACAATAACAAAGTCAACCTCTGCAGTTGCTGTGCTGGTCCAATAATTCAGCTTATACCCGTTCGCTTTTAACTGGATTGCCACATAGTTTTCTGTTAAAGCACCCATATATTGCCGAGCTGCCGCCAAGCTTTGCTTTGTAAGCTGCAAGCGACTGTTAAAAATTCCAGTATCACTAAAGTACAACTTAAACGAACTTAAATCCTCATAAGCAGCCAAAGGCATTAACCCCTGCTCACACTTAGTACATTTTAGAACTATGCCTGACTGAATCAGCCAATCAATAGATGCTCCATAAAGCGAAGAACGCGCACCGGTACGAATAAGCTTATATTGAAACTTATTATTTTCCCTGGCAAGCTGCACCGGTAAAGAATCATAGGCTTCTGCAATCTTCACGCTATCGCCCTTGCCTGCATATTTTGCCATATCCGCTACATAAGAATTATAAATCAGGCGCTTCAGCTCATCTGCATCGCCATCATTCAAGGCAGCAGCTACAACTGCAGGCATACCACCGGTAAGCAAATAATCCTCATATAAGTTCAAAGCTTCCTTGTGCAAGGCTTCTGGCAACGGCTTATTGGTAGTATAGCATTGGCGAATTAAATCTACCAGCATATCCTTATCCCTTGCCCAAAGATATTCCTCTAAATCTAATGGATATAAGTTTTCCAACTGTACCTTGCCCACTGGGAACGAATATTGCTGACGATTAATTGCTACGCCAAGCAAGCTGCCTGCCGCAACGACACAATATTCCGGAGCCTGCTCCGCAAAATACTTTAAGGAAGTCAAAGCATGCTCGCAGCTTTGTATTTCATCAAAAATAATCAGCGTCTTCTGCGGATAAATTTTTACACCATACTGTTCTTCAATAACCTTAATAATATAGGCAGGCGTCAGCTTCACTTCCAAATATCCTGCTAAAGCTTTATCCTCTTCAAAATTCACATAAACTGTATTCTCAAAATAGCTTCGACCGAATTCCCGAATAATATATGTTTTACCTACCTGCCTTGCTCCATACAGCAGCAAAGGCAATCTATTCTTAGCATTACGCCATTTTTTTAGGCGCTCCATTATCTTACGGCGCATCACTTCACCCTCTTTCTCTATATTTCTATATCCTTCTATATTCATCATTCTAGACTAGAAGCATCCATTCGTCAAGAAAAATGTAATTTATTGCACTTTTTCCTACGAAAAAATGCAATTTTTGACATTTTTTCTAACGAATATTGTGTGCGTACATTGTTCTATTTTGAAACTACATTTTGAATGTAAAATAAGGAAATTGAAAAATTTACTACAATCGTCAACCATGGAGATTTTCATTAAGAAATCAGTTTAATCCCTACTGAATTCACTATTTTGCTATATCCAGTGCCGGTTGCACTAAAAATCCCCCTAACAAATCAACGCCAAGGGGATAAAACAGTCGGAGGTTTTAAGCTCATTGCCATTCACCATCCTTCAGCATATTCTGCAAGTATGGGTCTGCGCCGTAACGTCCTTCAAGATACTGCTTATCATAAGCTGCAGTATTGTTGATACGCTCGTTGTTTTCTTTGCGGATTTCATAGAGCGAGTACAGCTCGCTGCTGTGGTTATCTCCTTCAGCGGCAAACCAAATCTCGTCACGGCGGTAAACAGTGTTTTTCATAGTTGCTATATCGTGAGAGGTGAAGATTAGTTGCGCTCCATGCGTATTTAGCTTAGGATTTTTAAACAGAGCTATGATGTAACGCAGCAGCTTCGGATGAAGCTTGGCATCTAATTCGTCAATAACAGCCAGTCTGCCTTCTGCTAAAGCCATCAGCAGTATCGGCAATGCAGCAATGAGCTTTTTAGTACCATCGGATTCATCTTTATAGGATAACTCGTAGGTTTTGCCGTGCAGCGTTCTTTGCATGATGAGTTGTTTGCTATCGTTGTCGTAGCGATAGCCGTTGATATCAATACCCATATCATTTAAAGCATTGATAATTTGCCAACGTATGGTTTTGTTATCAGACAACATTATCTGTAATTCAGCTTCAGGATTAGCATAGCTGCGGATAATGCAGCTTTCAAACCATTTTTGAGCATCATTGATAGCAGGTATATCATAGTTGATTGCCAAGAACGATAAGTAGGGCATTTTTGGATTTACATCTCTATTTATTGATGCTTTGTTTATACTGGAGCCTAAAGTAATAACTTTTTCTTCTCGGTCAAAAACATGGGCGGTGCGTTTGCCGCCTATTTTTTTTCTGTCCAGTGCTTCGGCCGTGATTTCATCATGAAGCATAGAAAGGTAATAGCGGTACTCATAGCCATTGGTACGGAAGTAAAGCAGGAATTCTGTAGGCTCACTAGAGGTTTTTTCATCAAACAGGAAGGGCGTGCAAGATACTTTTTGCTGTACTATAAGCTTAGTACGAGTTTTTTCCATATCGTAGATGGGTTTTACCACGGTGGAGATAAGGCAGGTTAAAGCCTGCAGCATATTTGTTTTACCGCCGCCGTTAGGTCCATAGATAGCTGCTACAGGTAAAAGATTACTCGCTGGCTTGCAGTAAATAATATTTTCGGCAAACTCAGGCAGATTAGCTGCCTGCATATCAAAAACTGTTTCATCTTTATATGATTTGAAATTTTTAAATGAAAATTGACAGAGCATGAAATCAACTCCTTTCATGCTCATTGTAACATTAAAAACGCCAAAAATCAATTTTATAAGCCTGTTTCAGAAAATATTTTACTGAAATTGGCATATAAAACTTCAAATTTGCTTTTTTACCTGCTACTAGAAGTGCGTTTAGGCGTTTTTCACCCAAAGTCTAAACTATTGGCATTGTTTAATATTCTATCATTTTCCCTAACGAATATCATACGCGTACATTATTCTACTATACAACTACATTTCAAATGCAAAATAAGGAGCAGCTTGCGCCGCTCCCTACCTATTCTTTATACTTCTTTATCCTGCGCTGCAGCAAAACAAGACGCAGCGACAAAACAACAGCACTGCAGATTACGCCGATATCCAGGCTCTGCCAATAAGCAAAGGCACCATTATTGAACTTATAATCCAAAAGCAGGCCCACCGGCAGGCAAATTGCCCAATAAGCCAGCATGCTGCACCAAAATGTAGCATTAACGTCCTTATAGCCACGCAAAATTCCCTGTATCGGTGCCGCGATTGCGTCGCCTCCCTGCCACAGCAAAGCGTAGACAATAAACACCTTTACCAGCTCAATAACGTGCGGATTCGTTGTATAAATGAGCGCAATATACTCGCGTGCCACCAGCTCCAGCGCCATGTAAAGCATAGCGATAAAAAGGCTCATCTCCAGGCCCAGGGCCGTGTAATCACGCGCTCCCTGATAGTTTTTCGCACCATATTCAACGCCCACCACAATCGTCAGCGCCAGTGAGAAGCTCATGGGGAACATATAAATTAGCGAGGAGAAGTTAAGTGCCGCCTGATGCGCAGCAATCACCTCTGTGCCGAATTTGGCAATAAACAGCGCCACAACGCCAAAAATGCTCGTTTCCATAAAAATGGCCACGCCCATAGGCACACCAATGCGCAGATATTCTGCCACCAGCTGCTTAACAGGGCGCACAAAGCCCAGCACATCATACTGCTTAAACGGTTGCAGCTTCGATACCACCACCGCGAACATCACTAAAAGCAGCCAAAAGGTAATTCCCGTTGCTACGCCAGCGCCAATGCCGCCCAAGCGCGGCAAGCCCAGCTTGCCGAAAATCAGCACATAGTTCAGACAAGCATTCACCGGCAGCGCCAACAGGTAAATCTTCATCGAAAGCTTCGTATAGCCCAGTGTATCAACAAGGCTGCGCAGCGGTGTGATAAGAAAGAACGGCAGCACGCCTATGCCCAAGCCGGCCATATACCACAGCGCAATGTGATAAACCTCCGGTGCCAAGCCCATGCCCTGCAAAAACGGCGGCAAAAAGATAACGCCGCCAACAATTATCAGCACGGAAAAGGCTACGGCCAACAGCATACCATGGCGTACTACCGTAGAGATTTTTTCTTTTTCGCCTGCACCCAAAAGGTTTGCGATAAGTGGCATCGCCGCCAGCAAGATGCCTGCAAAGCAGGTCTGCACCGGCATCCAGATATTACCGCCGATGGCAGCTCCTGCCAAATCCGCATCGCCAGCCTGACCGGACATACTGGCATCAAAAAAATTCATGCCCATAATAGCAATCTGCGTACCGATAATCGGCAGCATAACGCTCAGCAGACGCTTAACCTTATCCTTATAATCCTTGTGTAAAATTTTTAGCATATCATTACTCCCATTTTCCCTAATATAACAAAAGCCACACGGCTGCAAACACAGTCGTGTGGCGAAAAGATGACTATTGAATCAGAAAAAATCCACAACAATTTTTCAAATTTAATTTTAACAATAAGCAGACTGCTTGTCAAGCTCAGCCTTCTGCTTCTGCCAATTCGGAAAGATAAGCCCAACGATCCACCATCTGATCCAGCTTTTGCTGCACAGCCTCCTGCTGCTTCGTCAAATCTGCCAAGCGGGTAAAGTCGCTGCCGCATTGGTTGATTTCCGCGCCCAGCATTTTCAGCTCTGCCTCACTGCGCGCAATCTCCTGGTCCAGTCGCTCCAGCTCCAGGCGTTCGCCGTAGGTCATTTTCTTCTTCGCAGGTTCTTCGGCAGGCTTCGCCGCAGCCACCGGCTTAGCCTTGACAGACTGCGCCTGCTGCACGCTTTCCTCTTGCAGAGCTTCTGCATAATCGCTGTAGCCGCCGATATACGGCTTAATGCTGCCATCCTGCTCCAACGCAAAAATCTTTTGCGCAAAACGGTCGAGGAAGTAACGGTCATGGGAAACAGCAATAACTGCACCGGCGAAGTTGTCCAAATAATCCTCCAAAACAGAAAGTGTCGGAATATCCAGGTCATTTGTCGGTTCGTCCAAAAGCAGCACGTTCGGTGCTGTCATCAGCACACGCAACAGATACAGACGGCGTTTTTCACCGCCGCTGAGCTTGGACACCGGCACCCATTGCAGCTCCGGCGGGAAGAGGAAGCGTTCCAGCATCTGCGCCGCGCTGATGCGCTGGCCGTCTGCCGTTTCAATGTAATTATTCGCTTCCTTGATATATTCCAGCACACGCATATTGCTGTCGGGGAACTCGCTGTGCTGTGCAAAATAGCCAATCTTAACAGTCTGGCCCACGCGCATTTCACCGCTCGTAGGCTGCAGCTTGCCGGCGATGATATCCATCAGCGTTGATTTGCCGGCACCATTAGGACCGACGATACCGATGCGGTCATTACGCAGCAAAATATAGCTGAAATCCTTGATATAATCCTTGCCATCCCACACCATACCGATATCTTCCAGCTCGATAATAGTTTTACCAAGACGACTGCTGACAGAGGACATCTCCAAATTTGCTTCCGTCTTTACATTCTTCACTTCCGCTTCAATCTGAGCAAAGCGCTCCACGCGGTCCTTCTTTTTGGTACGGCGTGCTTCCGCACCACGGCTGATCCACGCCAGCTCGCGGCGGTAAATATTGCGCAGCTTTTGTGCAGCAGAGGCCTCCGCAATGCGGCGTTCCTCACGCTTTTGCAAAAACAGGCTGTAGTTACCGACGTAAACATAGCCCTTGCCGCCATCTATCTCTAAAGTGCGGTTAACAACACGGTCAAAGAAATAACGGTCATGGGTTACCATCAGCAGAGCGCCCTTGCGCGCCAACAGCTTTTGCTCCAGCCAGGCAACAGTAGCGTTATCCATATGGTTGGTAGGCTCGTCCAAAATCAGCAGGTCAGAAGGACGCACCAGCACACCGGCCAAGGCCACACGCTTGCGCTGGCCGCCGCTCAGCTCGCCCATATGCTGCTGCAGATTAGTAATACCAAGCTGCGTTAACACTGCCTTCGCTTCGCTTTCCAGTTGCCAAGCATATTTATCATCCATCTGCTGCTGCAAATCCAGCAAATGCTTTTGCAGCTTTTTGTTATCAGGTTCGGCTGCAGCCTGCTCCACCGCAATTTCGTAATCGCGCAACAGCACCATCAGCGGGGAATCACCTTTAAAAACCTGCTCCAATACAGTTGCGTCTGCCTCAAACGGCGGATCCTGCGGCAGATATTCCATAACTACGCCGCCGGGAATCGTCAGCTTGCCGTCACCGGCCTCATGATTGGCAATCATACGCAGCAAGGTACTTTTACCGGTGCCATTGACACCGATAATACCGTACTTGTCGCCTTCCTCTACGTTAAAGGTAATATTTTCAAACAACAATCTGTCGCCATAGCTGTACGACAAATCCTCTGCACTTAAAATCATTTTACTTATCTCCCTGTGAAAAATTTACACTCTAAAATTATAACACGCCTGCTGATAAAAGTAAAAAGGACGAAGCGCAGGGCCCGTCCCTTGTATTGCTATTTCACTGTTACCTGTAAAATTTCGTTTTCTTCCGCTGCGTCCTGCAAAACCTGCAGCAGCTGTTCGCCATACCAGCCCAGCTTTTCATTGTCGGTAATATCAGCAGGCACAACGATCTGCGTCGGCTCGGCAATTTCTGTCAGGCAATCATACAGAGCGTCTAAATTGGCGCCGTAGTACACAGGCAATGCCAGTGCGCTGCGCAGATATTTATGCAGCGCAGGCACAGAGGTCATGCGCTCAAGATCTAATGTGATTGTTCTCATGTTAATCTCCTTATTTTCCGTAAAGCTTGCTGAAGGACTTGTAGTGATCACCGGTATAGTAAATCAGGCCATCGTTGGAAAAGACGATACGCTTCGCGTTACGGTTGCCCTTCACATAATCAATGTCGCATTCCTTCCAGTTGCGGCCGTTTTTCTTCGGCAGCTTGCCTTCGTAATTGCCGTAGCGGTCACCGCCGATGGATTTACCCGGCGCAACCTTGTCGAGGGTGCCTTTTGTCTGCCAGCCTAACTTTTTAGCCTCGTTTTTCGTAATATAGTTGTGCGGCAGACGCTTATATTCGTTGATGTAGGCAGCAACGTGCTCCTTGTCGGTATAGGCAGCACTTTCGCTGATTTTGATTTTGCCGCTGTTGGCCTTGACATTGGCCGCAGTGTTCTGGTCATTGTTGCTCTTGGTTGTATTAACAGTTGTTGTCTGGGTTGTCTGCTTATCGTTAGTCTTGGGGATGTTACTGCCACAGCCGGCAATTATGCTGACGCTGAGCAGCATCGCCAGGAAGAACGCTAAAAGTTTTTGCATAAGTATGCTCCTTTCGTTTTCTTCCCATTATATCACATAGCCAAAACTGGCGCACCATTACCAATGCGCCGCCCCCAAAAGTTCACAAGTAATTCCTTGAAAAAAACTCCGCTTCATGTTATATTATAAATAAAGAAGACAACCGCCCACAAGGTGGGTTGCCGCTTGAATTTGGTTTGAAAAACCGCCTTGTAGCTCGCAAATTACAGAGGCGGTTTTTCTATGTCTAGACTATCTGCTGTACTGAAAGATAAAAGTCAGCAATGCCAGAATGAACATGCCAAAAGCCATCAGGTCTTTGAAATCATAGTTCCTCATAGACATCACCTCGATTCTCTTAGAGAATTTCGGCAATGCCACCCCGTAAACGGTTGTCTTAAAACATATTTTAGCATATAAAACAAAAACATACAACGAACAAACTATGAAGTTTGCCGTTGTATGTTTTTTATTTATATCTTGTTTTTACCTTACATCTCTGCCATGAGTATAAACCGGCAGCAGCTTCGGCGACAGCTCGCCCTGTACACCTGCAGCCTTTTCTTCCTCAGCGTAGCGACGTACATGCTCCAGGCTCAGCTTGCCAAGTTTAACAGCCTTCGCTGCTTCGGCAGCCTTAGTACCAGCAATGCGGCCAAAGACGATGATATCCAGCAGGCTGTTGCCCATCAGACGATTAGTACCGTGAATGCCGCCAACAGCTTCACCGGCAACAAACAGTCCCGGCAGCTTGGTTTCCGCATCCTTGTCAATCAGGATACCGCCATTTTGATAATGCAGCGTTGGATAGATCAAAATCGGTTCCTTGCGCAGGTCAATACCAAACTTAGCATACATGCGCAGCATACCCGGAATGCGTTTGGCAATCGTTCCTTCGCCATGCAGCATTTCAATCAGCGGCGTATCGAGCCACAGCGCCACGCCATCGAGCGCCTTCACGCCCTTGCCGCGGGCAGTACACTCACGGATGATAGACGCAGCCGCCACATCACGGGTTTCCAGCGGATGCATAAAGATTTCGCCCTCGCTGTTTACCAGCTGCGCACCAATCGAACGCACCTTTTCGGTAACCAGCGCGCCATAAATCTGCGCCGGATAAGCAACACCCGTCGGATGATATTGAATAGCATCCGCATAAATCAGCGGCGCACCAGCACGATAAGCCATAACAAGACCGTCGGCAGTAGCACCATAATGGTTAGAGGTCGGGAAACCCTGATAATGCAAGCGTCCTGCACCGCCGGTTGCCATGATTACGCATTTTGCGCGTACAACCTTGTACTCCTGCGCATCAAAATCCCACAGCACCGCACCGGCAGTTTTGCCCTCTTCGTCCAGCAGCAGCTCGACTGCAGGCGCAAACTCCAGCACCGGAATTCCGCGGTTCTGCACCTCGTCACGCAGCACGCGCATGATTTCCGCACCGGTGTAATCGGCGCAGGCATGCATACGCTTACGGCTTGTGCCGCCGCCATGCGTCGTTACCATAGTGCCGTCCTGCTCCTTGTCGAACATTACGCCCAGCTTGCTCAGCCAGTCAATCGCCAACGGTCCGTTGCTTACCAGTTCTTCCAGCAGCTCGGGAATATTTTTGTAGTGACCGCCGCCAAAGGCATCCAGATAATGCTGCGCCGGGGAATCGTTGCCCTTATCCGCAGCCTGAATACCGCCCTCGGCCATCATCGTGTTGGCATCGCCCATGCGCAGCTTCGTTACTACGAGGACGTTTGCACCGCCGTTATGTGCTTCTAACGCAGCGGAAGCACCGGCGCCGCCGCCGCCGATAACCAGCACATCAACGTCATAGTCCACTTTTTCCAAATCAAGCTCTACATCCTGCAGACGGCTCTTGCCCTCCAGCAGCTGTGCCAATTCTACCGGCACCTTCTGGCCCTTATTGGGACCAACCTCCAGCACCTTGAAGCCCTTAGAGCTATAGTCCGGATGGAACTCCTTCAGCAGCTCTTCCTTTTCATCTGCCGTAAAGCGTTCGATAGAAGCATGCAGACGTTGGGCACGTGTAGCTTCAACCTTAGCCATAGATTTTAACATATCTTCAGTAAATGCGCTCACCTTGCCACACCTCCTTATTTTTCAATCTCACGCTTGTTATACAGGTCTTTGATTTCGTCCAAAGGCATCTTTTTGAGCTTTTCCAGCAGCGTTACATAATCGCCGTTTTCAATCTCGGCAACACGCTGAGCCAGATGCTCGCACTTCGGCGCAATATATTTGCCGGTAAGGCGACGGCACAGCAGGCCGACAGCGCTGTGGCTGATTTGTGCCGGGCAGCGGGATGCGCAGATGTTGCAGCCAACGCAGTCGAAGGAAGCGTGCGCCGCTTTTTCGTATTCACCGCGTTGAGCGTAAGCAATATACTGCATAACATTCAGGCCCTGCGGACAGCCCTTCGTGCAGGCATTGCAGCCAATGCAGCTGAAGATTTCCGGATACAGCTGACCGACAATATTATCGCTTGCCTTAATCTCTTCGATATTAAAGGTGCGCTTGTTAATCGGGAAGGAATCAATCTTGCCAACGCACATGCCTTCCTCAACCTTCGTCTGGCAGGAAAGCACAACCTTCAGCTCCGTGCTGCCCTTCAGACGATAAATTACTGCACAGGCTCCGCAAAAGCCGCTGCGGCAACCGCAGCCGCGCACCAGCTTAAAGCCTGCATATTCCATGGCATCCATAATGGTCAGGGTTGCCGGGACACTGTACTTTTTGCCCAGCAGGTAAACAGTTACCATTTCTTCCATATTTTTGCTCCTTATATTTTCTTCTCCAAAAAATGTATTTCATAATTACAACGCTAAAATCCGCTATAAACGAAACAATTTCATTACGAGCCATTAATATATCGTGGATTGCTTCTGATAGAAACGATATATTTATGGTGACGCCCCCTTCCGCCTCGCTACGCTCGGCACCTTCCCCAAGGGGCAGGCAAGACTAATAGCTTTTTCGTTAAACTTCATTAGCACATTCTTGGTTCCCCCTCGGGGGAACTGTCGCGCTAGCGACTAAAGGGGGCATGCATAGCAATTTTAGTAAATAAGTGTCCGGATTCACAGAAGTGTCGCAACTGTTTGAGCGATAAGCAAACTAATACAGAAAGATATGTAAGCATAGCGCGAGTTTTGCGGCACTTCGTCTTGAATCCACACGAAATTTGCGTTAAGAAATTTTTCCTGAGCTAAGCGATATTTAATTGCGAAGAATCAATATTCGTCCGGCATCTCATCCAGCTCGTCGCAGGTAAACACCGGCCCATCCTTGCACACATACTTCTTGCCGATATTACAGCGACCGCACTTGCCAACACCGCACTTCATGCGCAGCTCCAGCGTCGTATAAACCTGCTTCTTCTCAAAGCCCATCTCAATCAACGCCGCCAGACACAGCTTAATCATAATCGGCGGACCGCACAGCAGCACCGTCTTATCCGGCATAAACTTCAGGTCCTTCAGGAAATTAGGCACAAAACCGACATTGCCCGTCCAGCCCTCCTGCGCACGGTCAATCGTCAGATGCACGCGCGTATCCTTTTGCGCCGGCCACACATTCGTCAGCTCATCGTAACGCACAAAATCTTCCTTACTGCGTGCGCCGTAAACAACATCAATGCTACCGTAATCGTCACGCTTATCCAGCATATAATTGATGACACTGCGCAGCGGCGCCAAACCGATGCCACCGGCGATAAAGAGCAGATCCTTGCCTTTCAATTTATCCTCAACAGGGAAATGATTGCCGTAAGGTCCGCGCACCGCAATCTGCTGACCGGGTTCAATATCGAAATGCAAAAAGTTCGTAATCGAGCCGCAGCGTTTAATACTGAACTCCATATATTTTTCGTTCGTCGGAGAGGAGGTAATGGAAAAAATCGCCTCACCCTTACCGGGAACAGAAAGAATAGCGCATTGTCCCGGCAGATGCTCAAACAGCTTACCGCCGCCGATTTTCTCCACGCGGAAGGTTTTTACATCAGCCGTTTCCGTGCAGATGTCCGTCACCACGCCAATCTGCGGAATCAAGGTATCCTGACAATTACACATACTGCTTCACCTCCGCTTTTTCCAAGGCCTTGGCAACCTTGACAATATTCAGCTGCACCGGACACTTCTGCAGGCAGCGTCCGCAGCCGACGCAAGCATATTCACCTTCGTTGTTCTCTGGGAAATATACCAGCTTATGCATATAACGCTGGCGGAAGCGCTCCACCTTCGTCTTACGCGGGCTGCCATGCGCCATCAGCGTAAAATCCTTCGCCATGCAGCTGTCCCAGCAGCGATAGCGTTGCGTGCGCTCTTCCGTCTCCTGATAATCGCGGATATCATAGCAATGACAGGTGGGACACACATAGGTGCAGGTACAGCAGGACAAGCAACCTGCAGCCATCTGCTCCCAGATTTTGCTGTTGAATACCTTCAGCTCATCCTTAGTCAGCTCGTCATTCACCTTGAAATCATGCAAAGGCAGTACACCCAAAATTTTCTGCGTCTGCTCCTTTTGTTCGCTGACTGCTTTTGCAGAAGCAGCTTCCGCCTCAACCAGCACACCGCCCTCGACGAGCTTCGCTGTCAGCTCCTCGCCCTTGGCAGTCACAGCCTGCCAGCAAAGCTCCTCGCCCACTAGCCAAGTCTGCACATCCGTCTCCGGAGCGCCTGCGTCAATGCCAAAGGCGTGGCAGAAGCAGGTTTCTTCGGGAGCACTGCAGCCTAAGCCGATGAGTACGCATTGCTCGCGTCTTGTTTTGTAATATGTATCAACAGGTGCCTTTAAGAACACCTTGTCTAAAATTTTAAAGCTGCGCGCATCACAGGCACGCACGCCCATGACGATCGTCACGCCGACAGGCGGAATATTTTGCTCTAGCGCCAGCTCCTTGCCGCTCGTCTTAAAGGTCAGCAGATTTTCTACCTGCGGAAAGAAAACGTCCTTGGCGCTGCGATTCGTCAGCGGCGCATCCAATGCAACCTCCGCATCCTCGCGGTACGGTGCGAAGTCCGCATGACCGCTCTTGTTCTTGCAGGGCAGCAGCAGCGTACCGATGTTTTGTAAGGCTGCATATAAATTCGGCAGCTTTTCCTTTGCTATCTTATACATGCTGCTCCCTCCCTTCTACCGCACTGTTGGCTTCCGGATCATTCTGCTTAAAGCTCACTTGAGGTGCAGGTGTTTCGCTGTCCGCACCGGCCTGATATTGGCCGAAGAAGCTGTTGATATCCTTCATAAACTTCATGTTCAGCAGCTCCAGATGAATTCCCTGCGGACAAACACGCGCACATTCACCGCAGCCGGTGCAGCGGCCGGCAACGTGGAAGGCACGGATGATATGATACATCTGCTCTTCAACCTCATCGGCATACGCCTTGCCTGCTACCGGAGTATCGGGCTTATCAAAAATGCATTGCTCACAGCTGCACGCCGGGCAAATATCGCGGCAGGCATTGCAGCGGATACACTTGGACAGCTCGCTTTGCCAGAAGGCGAAGCGCTCCTCGGGGCTCATCGCTTCAATCTCCTTGACCTTAGCGAATTTATCACCGGTGAACTGCGGTACAGGCAACGGCTCAGCCAGCTCCTCGTCTGCAATTTTATAAGCAGCGCCCTTGCACATCAGGCATTTGTTCAGCAGCACGTCAGCCTTCGCCAGACGCTTTTCGCCATAGGCAGTGTTGACAACAACCTCGTCACCGTCTACGCTCACGCTGATAATACCCTTTGCTCCGGCAGCCTTAATCTTCTTGATATCCAGCATACCGCTGCAGGGCGTGCCGATGGCGTAAACAAGCTCACGCTTAATACGGTTATCCTTCAGCAGCTGGTTCACTCCGTATGTATCACAGGGTTTTAAGAAAACAGCAGTTTTCTTGCCTGCATGGCTTGTTTCGATTAAATATTTGCAGAGATTGGCAGGGCAGAACTCGTTATAAACAAGCTTGTCACACTCGTCCGCACTGCTTACGGCAGCAGGTGCGTTATCGTAAAAGAATTCGCCTGCCTGCCATGCCAGCACACGCTCTACTGTGCCCTCTGCCAACAGCTCGGCTGCACGCTTCTGCAGCAGCTTTTCTATTTTTTGCATCGCAAATCCCTCAACTTTACATTCTCACCCAATGCCGCAATATGCTCGGCAAAATCGTTCATTACTTGTGCAAAGCGTGCGCCCTCGGCCGCACTCACCCATTCCACACGGAAGCGTTCACCGGCCACTCCCAGATAATCAAACATACTGAGCAGCAGCGTCATACGACGACGCGCATAATAGTTGCCTGTAGAGTAATGGCAGTCACCGGGGTGACAGCCGCACATGATTACACCATCCGCGCCACGCTGAAACGCACGCAGGATAAAGAGCGGATTCACTCTGCAGGAGCAGGGAACCTTGATGATTTTGATATTAGCTGGATAATGCTTGCGGGCCGTTCCGGCGCCGTCAGCACCGGCATAGCTGCACCAGTTGCAGCAGAAGGCCACAATTTTCGGTTCAAAATTTTTCTTCTCTAGCATAATGCATCCACCTCTGCCAGAATTTGTTGATTAGTAAAGCCCTGCAAATCCATAGCACCGCAGGGGCAGGCTACCGTGCAGGCACCGCAGCCCTGGCACAGCGCATTGTTTACCACAGCAACGGTGCGTGTTTCGCGCACGCCCAGCTTCGTGATAACCTGCTTGCTCTCGCCAGTAATCGCACCATAGGGGCAGACATGCGTGCAAGCCAGACAGCCGCTGCAAATGCTTGTATCGCACTGCGCAGTGCAGGGGTTCGTCAGCAGCTTATCCTTCGCCAACAGGCCGACCACCTTAACAGCCGCTGCACCGGCCTGTGAAACAGTTTCCGGAATATCCTTCGGTCCCTGGCACATGCCGCTGAGAAAAATGCCTGCCGTCGGACTTTCAACCGGACGCAGCTTCGGATGCGCCTCTACGTAAAAGTCGTCGTTGTCAATGCTGGCAGTCAGCATCGTCGCCAGCTTGCGCGCATCAGGAGAAGGCTGTACAGCCGTTGCCAGCACTACTAAATCAGGATTCAGCATCAGTTTGCGACCGCTGTTCAAATCGCTGGCAAAAACCGTCAGCTTGCCATCGCCGTCAACAACAACCTTGCCTACCTGACCGCGTACATAATGCACGCCGTACTCCTCCACTGCACGGCGTTGGAACTCGTCAAAGCCCTTGCCCGGAGTACGTACATCTATATAAAATACAGTTACATCCACATCAGGGTATTTTTCGCGGATATACATCGCATGCTTGGCATTATACATGCAGCAGATTTTACTGCAGTAGCTCTTGCCGCGACCGCTCACATCACGCGAGCCTACGCAGGAAACAATGATAACCTTCTTCGGCTCCTTGCCGGTAGACGGACAAACGAGATGTCCTTCGGTCGGACCTGCCGCATTCGTCAGACGCTCCAGCTCCAGCGAGGTGATAACGTCCTTGCTGACACCATAGCCATATTCACCGAACTTGTCGAGAGGCAGCGTTTTAAAGCCCGTTGCCAGTACAATAGCGCCGTATTTTTCCGTAATCAGCTCATCAGTCTGCGTGTAATCAATTGCTCCTGCCGGACAAACCTTGGAGCAGATACCGCATTTACCTGTCTTGAACTTGATGCAGGCCTCACGGTCGATTACAGGCACCTTAGGAATAGCCTGCGCAAAGGGAATATAGATTGCGCCGCGATTCTTCAGGCCCATATCAAACTCGCTCGGAGTTTTGCGGGACGGACATTTTTCGGTACAGATACCGCAGCCGCTGCACATATCAGCCTTCACGCTGCGTGCTTTTTTGCGGATTGTCACATCGAAATTACCCACGAAACCGCTTACGCTTTCTACCTCGCTATAGGTATAAAGCGTAATATTTTCATGATTTGCTGCATCCACCATCTTCGGTGTCAGGATGCAGGCAGAGCAGTCGAGTGTCGGGAAGGTTTTGTCGAGCTGCGCCATACGGCCGCCGATTGTCGGCTCCTTCTCCACAATATCTACCTTATAGCCTGCTTCCGCAATATCCAGCGCCGTCTGAATACCGGCAATACCGCCGCCGATAACCAGTGCGCGCTTCACTACCTGGCTTTCGCCGGGCTTCAGCGCTCCGTTAAAGCGCACCTTGGCAATTGCTGCCTTGGCTAATTTAATCGCCTTCGCTGTCGCTTCGGCCTTATCCTTCAGCACCCAGGAGCATTGCTCGCGGATATTGGCAATCTCTACCATGTAGGGATTGATGCCAACGCCCTCCGCACATTTGCGGAAGGTTGCCTCGTGCATACGCGGCGAGCAGCTGCACACAACAAGTCTGTCCAGCTTATAATCTGTCACAGCCTTGCGAATCAGCTCCTGGCCCTGCTCGGAGCACATATATTTATAATCGATGGCATAGGCAACGTCCGGAATTTGGCGCACTGCCTCTACCACCTGGGCAACATCTACCGTGCCGGCGATGTTGCTGCCACACCAACAAACAAAAACACCAATCTTTTGCACGTAGCTTCCCCCTATTTATTGTATTTTCTAAAAGCTGCAACCAAAAGCTGCTGCGGCATATCGCTCGGATAATGCTCCACGCTTTCGGCAGGCAGCTTGTTTTTGCCCTGCTGACGAATCTGCAGCAGGCGCAGCGCCTCCATAATACGCGCCGGACTCACGCCGCGTGGGCAGCGCTCCTCGCACGCCATGCAGGACAGACATTGCCACGGTGCATCAGCCTCCAGCAGCTCGGATGCATAACCGCTGTTTAAATCCCAAACTACGCGGTGGGGCAGCAAATCCATTTTAGACGCAGCTTCGCAGTTCGCACTGCAACGGCCGCATTGCATGCAGCGCTGTACGTCGGTAGCAGCAAGGCGCAAAATATCTTCTGTCAATTGCTTTTCATCAACGACCATTATTCTGCACCTCCTTCGCTCTCCGCAACACCAAGCGCTTCAGCAAGAAGCTCCGTAAAGTAGCGTGTCGGCAGGCTACCTGCGGCACCATTGGCCGTCAGGTTATACGCACACAGCGGGCAGGCAGTGACCAGCTCCTGCGCACCACAGCTGGCAGCATTATTTTTAATTTCGCTAACAAGCTGCTCGCACTGCGCCTTATCCTTCAGCGCTAGATAACCGCCGCAGCATTCATTGCGCATGCTGTAGATAATCGGCTCTGCACCAAGCGCTTTAATAAAGGCTTCCATAACACTTGGACTCTCTACGTCATCAAGTGTCAAAACTGCTCCCGGTCTAAGCAACAAACAACCATAATAAGCGCCAACCCTGCGTTCCTTTAAAGGATGGCTCACAAGCTGCGCCAGTTTTTCCCAACCGATTTCATCACGCAAAACCTCCAGGTAATGCAAAACCCGTGTTTCACCGGCATAAGGCTCTTCAAGTTGCAGATAATTATTCACCTTTTGGCGAATCTCCGCATTCGTCGCCATATCGTGATTCACACGTTTGATGACATGGTAGCACGCACTGCACAGCGTCACTAATACGCCGCCGTTTTCACGCGCTGCCACAAGCGCACGCACCGCACTCAAACGCTCGGCAATAGCATCAGGCGCCATAGGGTAAACCGCGCCACAACACTGCCATTCCGGCAGCTCCACCAGCGGAAAGCCAAGCACCTCAGCACAGCGTCGTGCTGCCATATCCAGCTGCTTCGCCTTCGTTGACAGCGTACAGCCAGGATAATAATTATAAATCATCGTCTTTCCCTCCTTCGCAAAGGACATAAAACAACCTTGACCAAAAAATTGCTTTATTATGTATCTATTCTACATTAATTCTGAAAATACTGCCAGTAGCAAAGAAAAATTTTCTTGGTTGTCGTCGGCAGTTCGTATCGTCAATGCATTTAATTGGTATAAGCTTGTAAAAGCGCAAATTATTCACAGCAAAAAAACACCGCCTGCGCTGCAAAATGCAGTACAACCGATGCTTTATTGATAAAATTATTTAGCTTCGCTGTTATACAGCTCAAGCTGCTTTTGCAAATATTCCCTATACGCCGCACGTACACTGTCTGGGCCAGCGATAATTACATCACCGCCAAAACCTGCCACCCAGCCCAAAAAGCCCGCGTCAGACTGCACTTCAACGCTCGTAGAAAAATATTCCTTATCATCCGGGCAGTCGTAATAATATACGCAACTGCTAAGAAAATCAATACTGTCTATACCTGATTTCCGCCTGCTCTGAATGAATTATCGCCACATACTCGCGTGAGTTCACCAACCTGATAATCTCCTCCACTACCTCTTTTGACGCGTGCCCGCTCGTATGCAGCTGCACAGTATTGCAGGCAGCACAGGCCTCAGCCAGCTCCGCATTATAATACTCTGCCTTCTTGTCCTTAATATAACCTGACCATTGGGAATAAATTACCAGCGGCTGTAGGTCGCTATATTGCGCCACCAGCCTTTGCAGCTTCTCCGCAGCCTGTGTTCCGCTCAGAAAAATCAGCGCGCCACGTTCACGCAGCTTTTTTTCCTGTAACTTGTAGGCCAATTTATCCTGTAACGCTTCCTTGTCCAGCAGCAGGCTATACATTCCCGACAATCTGAACTCCCTGTCCTGTTTACAATTATTCAGATATGCATACAAATCCAGCTTATAATGATAATAACTCTGCACCTGCTTCAACATATACCCGCTTGCCAGCACAACCTTATGCGCAGCTCGTGCGGCACGATAAAAATTGCGCAGGCGGATAAAATTCGTCGACGAACAGATGCAAAAGACCAGCTTATACTCTCGCATCAACGCACAAGCCTGCGTAAAAAGTTCATCTTCCGTCAGCAGCTCGCCCTCCTCGCGCGTCATATTTGTGCCTTCGGTAATCAGAATATCCACAGGCTTATAACGCAGCTGCAAGCCAAAGACATAGTGCAGCAACAGCTTTTTGAGCTTGTTTCCCATAAAGCCGTGCGTGCGGAAATCGCCCATGTGCAAAATACGCTTATCCGGCGTTTCAATCAGAAACATCATCGCCGCCTCTGCCGAATGGTCAATGGTGTAAGGTGTGACTTTAATATCGCCAACCTGCACAGCCTGCTGAGGCCAGAGCACATGATTACGCGTTTTGTCTTCCAAAATCTCAATCTGCTTTTTGTACCGGGCATCGTGCTTCGCCAAAGCGTGGTAAATATTGAGCAGCGCATAGCGGCACATCTGACTCATGTACAGTGGAATCCCCGGCAGAATTTTGTTGAAGCGACCAATGTGGTCGCCATGATAATGCGTGAAGAATACTGCGTCGTATTGCACCTCGACAGAAGTGAGGCCTTCGACCTCCAGCGCTTCTTTATGCTTGCTGCCCGGCAGATTCTCGCCAAATTCAATGCAAATTTTTGTCGTATCCGTACTAATCAAAGTTACACAGCCACCAATCTGGTCGGCATGAAGAAATTCTATGTTGGTAGACATCTTATCGCTCCCTATTATTTATCTCAAACTATCATTGTATCTTAGTAGCTAAACCAATAATCTCTCATCTTCTGCAAAAATTCTTCTGTCAACGGATAGCCTGCACTCTCGCCTATAACAGCATCTATGCCACAATATGGACACAGTGCAGTTAAGCCAAAATCAACCCATTCTAACTCTTTAGTGTCAAAAACTTTAAGGCAATGAAAACATCCACATCTTTTATCATGTTCAAGCAGTCTTCTGTTAAACATACAATATTCATGCGCTGTGATATAATCAGGCTCACATTTTTGTTCTGTATTATCATTTTTATGAAAATTTATCTTTTGCATTTTATCTCCACCCTTCCTAACAAAAAACATTTTAGTATTTACATCAACTATGCTGCTTCCAAAAAATTTTGTGAGAATAGTATACGATAAGTTGTATGGCAAAAATAGTATAGCTGATGCTTGTTTTGGGTAAAGAAAACGCCCCGACGCGCGGGGCGAGTGGATATTCTTATTTATGAACGTTTATATCAATCTTTAAATCATATTGCTTTTTATTATACTGTAATTCACTTTCTATTCCATTATCGTTCATAATATTTATCACAGCATCTGTAGCATCTGTAATAAGAGGATGAAACTCATCAGCTAAAATCCAGCCTGTTATCTTTGTAATATTTTTAATTCCATCACATAGCTTATTGTAGCTTCTATCTGTCTTTTTAGGATTACGAATCTTTACATTTTGTTTTGTTTCCAAGCTATTATGCCAATACACATCGCGCATATAATTGCTGTAGAAAAATATTTCTGTCAAAATCCCCACCATTTTGTTTTTAGCCTTCAACTCATAGATATTAAATTCATTTCCATCTAATACCCAAAAATCTATTGCAGACTTTTTACCTGTAAAAACAGCAGTTGCATCAGACTTTTTATCTTTAAACAACCCTACAGGCAGTTGTCTGTTCATAACAACATTTTTATCTGAAAAATCTAATATCAACTTTCCAAGACTATCATCATCACAAAAACGTTTTTCAACATAGCCCTCTGTACCCAACACATCTTCATCATCTTCTGCTTCTTTTGAAGGTTCATTATTGACAAACTTACCACTACTTAAAAAATCAGCAAAATTTTTCTCATAGCTTCTAATTCATCAGATAAGAAAAACCATGTGCCATATTGCTCTTTAAATTTTAAAATACGATACAAAAATCTGCCTAAATGCCCATTCGATGGTATTCCACCAACATATCTATCATTAACTACGCCATCTATATCTAGCATAATTTTTAAGTTCTTAATATTGGTATAAGCTTTTATAATAAAGCACCATGCTTCAAATGCTGCTGCATTATCTTGCATATTTACAGCATCACCTTTACCTAATCCAACAGCTTTAGGCAAAAGAGTCATAGTCAAAATATGCTTTGAATCATCATAATCTATCGCAATATCTCTAGGGAAAGATTTCAAGCTTTTAACACCTAAGTCTTCTTTTAAAATCTTTTCTGCTTCTTTGTTTGCCATCTTCAAAACCTCCAATCACAACTAAGATACTTACATATTCTCCGGCATCAACTGAAACTCCTGCACACCCTCTTCAGCACGCCTGCATGTGAATAGTTTATTTATGCTTCTTGCATCCATTATAACAAACAGGCTAGGGCAAAAATAGTAGTTCACTAAATATGTTTTGTGCTATTTAGTTTTCAAAGAACCTTGTGAAAATAGTATACGATAAGTGATATGGTAAAAACAGTATAGCTAAAGTTTACTTTTGCAAGAAAAAAACTGCGGCACTAAGCCGCAGCTTTGAAGGAATATCACATTTTACTAAAAGCTTCTGCTAAAATTTCTTTAAACTTGTTACAGTCATTTTCACGTATGCAATCACCTTCACACATATCGTATCTAAAATATTTTTCTGGTTTTTTATTCGGATTTACATCTATAAACAAAAATGCACATTCAATTTTGTTGATTTTCTCTCCGCACCAATCACTATCCAGGTATATACCTAATTCTTTTTGAGATTTAAGTAAGCACTTTAAATCGTCTCTCACTTCACTTATAATCTCATTTTTTATTCTATTAAAATCCTCTACATGTTTGTTGATATTTGCTAAGCTCTTATTTTTATACTTACATTCTAAAATTAATATATTTCCACGTTTGTCAATTATTACTAAATCTTGCCTACCACAGCATATCGCATTTTTCTTTCTATAATGATCAGGTATCGCATACTCTGTACACAAACACTTATACTCCGAAGTACAATCATTATTTAGAGAATTAGCTAATTGATATTGGCAAGTTTTTTCATCAGTTGGCATATCACTTAATTTCAATTCATTTATCTTATTCCTTATCCTATCCAATTTTCCTACACTACGACTACCAATTTCTGTTATTTCAGATACAGGATTTTTACCATTATAATATACTCTAATTTTATTTCCACCATTTAATGGTACGACAAATACACCTTTTAATTTAGCAACTTCTATAATTCCTTCTATCTTTAAAGCTTTGGCAAATTCTGTTTTGATTTCTCTGGCCATCTTTAAACCCTCCAATCACAACTAAGATATTTTTATATTCTCCGCCATCAACTGAAACTCCTGCAATCCCTCTCCCCCAAACTTCTCACATCATCTTTGTCCTTATAAATCTTATCATTAACCAAAAATCCACCTTTTGGCAGCATAAACTCCCGCGCCAAAAATTCCACTACCTTTGCAGAATTTAACAATCTCTTAGAGCCATAAATCACAAACTTCTTCTGCTGCACTTCGTAAAGTATTCTGCCACGCGAAAAATAGTCAAACTCGCAACCTGTAAACTCAGGATATTTTTTTAATACATCTTCATACCAAATATCCATGTGAAAGACATTATAATCTATCTGCAAATCATCTGTATTGCTCTGCTCATCATAATCCTGCCCCATCTCCACCACAGCATACTTTGCATCAAGCAATGGAGCTTTATAAATGATAAACTTACCCTTGCCTACGTGCCAATAAATCCCTATAAACGAATCAAGCAAATCTAGCGGAATAACTTGCTTCAATGTTACAGGTTGTAAATCTTCTACCGTTCCTTCTACACGTCCTAAACCTTTAATCAGCATTACGCGACCTCCTTGAGCTATTTTCTGCAATAAATTTTTATAGCTTCATTTTAGCGCAACAGCTGTGGCAAAAATGGTGCGATGTAACGTGTATAATGTTTGCTTATTTTCGGTAAACAAAACGCGATCCGCAAAATAACAAAATCCAGACGCAGGATGACTTGCCCATCCCACGTCCAGCAGTTATAATAAAGTCCTCTGCAAAACAGCTTCTGTATATCATGTAAACCAAAGATTAGCTATTTACGCTTAACGTAACTACGAATAACGATTATCGTGTTTAGTCGCTTGGTGTTGGGCAGTATAATAATATGCATCTAGCATATTTATTATATCATCAAGCAAGTTGCGATTTTTATCCTAGCTCTGCACTTTTAACGACCAATAATCATAGCATAGGTATCTTAACCTCTCCGCCAATACAGCTTAATATAGCCAAAATTTCTTTGTTTCCCATAATTTAGGAAGAAATATGGTTGCAATCTATAAATCAAAAGCTGTTTGCAGTTAGCTTTACTATCAATATTTAATTGCTTGCAGACATAAACAAATTACGCCTACGTATAAACAAGTTTATTTATTTTGCAGCTTCTCCAGATGTGTGTAAATATAATCAAGATCAGCAGTAACAGGGAAAGCAGGCACAGCCTTGTTATCTATCCTGCTTGTGAGCGCAGCTGCTTCAATCGCATCACTCAACTCACTCGTCAGCTCTAAAAGACGGTCATATTCAGTTTTAGCAGCCTGTACCGCTTCAAGTATAGGCGTTTTAACATGCGTTACTGTATATTCTGCTATCAGCTTCTCATTATTACGGCTAAAGGCAAGCTTTTGAACCTCGTCCTTTTCCGTTTCGCCCATATTTGCAATACAATCGTATAATGTAAGCGTCTTACGCAAATCATTAGCATAAATAACTGCTGCATCATAACTGTAAGCATTAGCACCAATCTTTAAACTAATCTTAGTTTTAGCAATCGCTTCCGCCAAAAGTCTGCGGCAATCTGCCAAATAATTATAAACAGCAATCAGTTTTGGCAATGCATAACCTTTGGTATTATATGATTTTAATACCTTTACTTCATCCTTATAGATTTGCTGCTCCGTAGGAAAAAGGTAGTTTAATTCGCTACGTTTATAAACTTCCTTATTCACTAGAAACTTATTGGGATTAGCAGCTGCTGTTGTTTTAGTGTTAACAGGTGTTTTTATAATCTCCAAGTCATCACCAACAATATCAGTCATAAGTTTGCCAATCTGTTTTTGATATTGAAATGCCTTTTTTAAGTTCATGTTTTGCACCCTCTCTTATCTCATACATATAAAACTTCTACCAACAACTCAGTATTTGTCTTACTTCTTGCATTCATTATAACAAGCAGGCTAGGGCAAAAATAGTATTTCACTAAATATGTTTTGTGCTATTTAGTTTTCAAAGAACCTTGTGAAAATAGTATACGATAAGTGATATGGTAAAAACAGTATAGCTAAAGTTTACTTTTGCAAGAAAAAAGCTGCGGCATAAGCCGCAGCGAAAATCATTTTTTCATCTCTTCAATCAAACATTGATGTTTTTTGTTCTTCTTATCGTAATTAATGCCTACCAACAAAATATTTCCTGTGTACTGCACAAGTGACTCAGGATATTTCTTCTCTTTTATTTGTGCAAGCGCAGCTTCAGCAGATTGATTCCATTTAAGCTCTACCAATAGCGCAGGATAGCCTTCAGCATACTCTGCTTTCGGTAAAAACACAAAGTCAGCAAACCCTCTACCAGTTGGCAGCTCTCTAATTGGCTTAAAATAATACTCCATAGCACTCAGATAAGCTATCGCCAGAACACTGCTAAGAGAGTTTTCATCGTTATATTGAATAACAGACGCATATTCCTGGTGAATTTTCTCAACATATTTTGCAACTGCTTCTGCCTCCATATCCAACGTAGCATTTAAAAGAGCTTTTGAAGCACGTTGAAAATCAACTAACTCATTCCACTTTTTTCGCTTTACTGCTGCCAAAAACTCCTCGCGAATTTCTTCATTAGGAATAAATGCCACTTTGAGCTTCTGGTTATAAGCAAGATAGCCAAGATGAATCAAAACCGTCAGCACATCATCACGATCTGTAAAGTTAACCATATCGTTTTGGAAAGTTTTAGCATTGACGCTAACAATATCTCCTGACAGCATCTCTATTATAGCAGCCTTTAAGCCATCAAAGTCCATATTAATCAATGGAACTATCATTGCATAAGTTCCTGTCTGTGACCAATAACTTTGAAATTCCTTGCGCAGCATCACGCTGACAACCGCTTTAGGATTATAGATATGCTCATTGCCTAAAAAATAACCATCATACCAACGCTTTACTTCTGTAAAATCAACATTGTATTTAGCGCACAATCCCTGTACTTCTGCTTCCGTAAAGCCAAAATAGGAAGCTAAACCGCCAGGTGCAAGCATAGTAAATTCTTCAAAGTTATTTAATGCGGACTGTGTTTTAATTTTCTTAATCGGCAAAATACCTGTAAGATAAGCTAATGCAAGATATTTTTCCGGTTCTGCTCCTTTGAACAAGCCTCGCAAAAAATTAATATATTCTTCCTGAACAGCAGTATTTGTGGCTTCATCACGCACCAAAACATCCCATTCATCAATAATAATAATAAATTTCTGCTTTAAGGCAGCATTTATTTTGGAAAGTGCACCATAAAGATGCTGAACATCCGCAAACTCTATCTCCGGATATAATTTTTTCAATTCACCAATGACATTTTTGTTTATATAACTAACTGTATTCTCTGCTGAACCGGCGTCCATCATACACCACTGAATATCAAGATGAATCACATCATATTTATTCAAGTATTTAGAAAAATTTTTGTCATTGCTAATCTCATAACCAGCAAACAAGTTCTTAGAATCAGCCCCTCTGCTATAATATGCTGTCAGCATATCTGCAGTGGTTGATTTACCAAAACGCCGCGGACGACTGTTGCAGATAAGAGCCTGCTTCGTACCCAGCACTTTATTAGTATAAGCCAGCATACCAGTTTTATCTATATATATTTCTGAAGCAACTGCTACCTGAAACGCACTATTATCAGGATTTACAAATCTGCCCATCATGCCCTCCTAAAAATTCTTCTTACTTATGATTTTATCATTCACTATGATAATTAGCAAGCAAAGCTTTTATCACTATTTTTACGGTGAAAACAGCATCGCGATGTTGTTTTCACCGAAGTTTTTATATTTATGTCCCACTTCTCTGTCACCGATAAGCCAATTAACTTTACAAGCAAAAAAAGAGCTGCTACGAAATCTCGTAGCAGCTCAAAGAAACAAATATTAATCCTGCCAGTAGTCCAGTTTTTGAGTCAGACCGATCTTGCTGGCCTTAAACTCAGGATTCTTACCGGCATCGCGCTGCTCGGTGTAATCATCAAGCGCACGCAGAGCAGGACCGCCCAGAATGCAGATAACAGGCAAGTTGATGATTGCCATGAAGCCCATGGTAACATCTGCCAAATCCCACATTGTACCCATGCTGGAGCCGGCACCGATGAAAATCAGTACGCAAGCCAGAATTCGGTAGCACAGAGTAAAGGTTTTGCCCGGAACATGCTTCAGAACATAAGCAAAAGCATTATCTACATAATACAAGTTGCCAAGCAGAGTAGTGAAGGCAAACAGTACCATAGATACAGTAATAAACAGCTTAGCATAATCGCCCATGCTTGCTGCCAGAGCTGCCTGTACATAAGGCGCACCAGCAAGCTCCTTAGTCGGCTCTATGCCGGAGCTCAGGCACATGAAAGCGGTAGCGGTGCAAATCAGCAGAGTATCAATAAATACGGACAGCATCTGAACCAGGCCTTGCTTAACCGGGTGAGAAACGTCAGCAGCAGCTGCAGCGTTCGGCGCAGAACCAACACCTGCTTCGTTGCTGTACAGACCGCGTTTGATACCGAACATCATGCAGCTGCCGGCAAAGCCACCAAAAATTGCAGTGAAGTCAAATGCTTCAGCAAAAATTCTTCCTACAACACCGGGAACCAGGTTGATATGCATAATAGTCAGGATAAATGCTACAGAAATGTAGATAACGCCCATCAATGGAACCAGAGTAGAGGTTGCTTTGATAACGCGCTTGCCGCCGCCCAGCAGGCAATAGCCTACGAGCACAGCCTCTACAGCACCGATAATCCAGGGAGTTGTATCCGGATTATAGAAGCTCAGAGCAGCAAAGGTGGATTGCAGATTGTAGGAGCACAGCATATTAAAGCCGCAGCCATAGGTTACAATCAAGGCCAGAGCAAAAAGCACTGCCAGACCGCGGCTGCCCAAAGCAGCTTCGATGTAATATGCAGGGCCGCCGTAGCTGCCGTGCGGGCCACGTTTCTTGTAAATCTGTGCCAGGGTGCTTTCAATAAAAGCAGAAGCGCCGCCGACAACAGCAATAACCCACATCCAGAATACAGCACCATAACCGCCAAGGCAGATAGCTGTGGAAATGCCAATAATATTACCGGTACCTACACGGGACGCGGTAGATACCATCAAAGCCTGGAAGGATGATACCGCACCTGATTCAACAGGCTTCTCCAAAATAACACGAATAGTTTCCTTAAACAAACGTACCTGCACCAGACGAGTACGCAAAGTGTAGTACAGGCCTACACCGATGAGCATAATAATCAGCAAATAACTATACATAAAATTGCTGATTGCTCCAATGATTTCTCCGAACATAAATGTTGCTCCCCCTTTTTTAGTTTGTTTGTTAATTATAACATATTTATTTGCTTTTCCAAAATTCAGGAAGGACGACAGCTAACAAAGCTAACACTTTTGCACAATATAATAAATCAATTAAGTTATTTTGATAACCTCGCATTCTGCTGCTCTAGTTTAAGCCTTGCAAGCATTCCTTAAGACTCGCATAGCACGGATGCTCCAAATCAAAGGCTCCTGCCAGAGCCGCCTCGCCCAAGCGCATGCCCACATACCTTTCTGTTCCTGCCAGATAGGTGTACAGTAAATGCCTGCTATAATTCACTAATCTGTTTTCTCGCCCACGGCAGCAATTTACTGACTGCAAATACTCCGCACTCATATTATACAGATTATAATAATCACTGCACTCCGAGCTTTCCCGCCGCAGCGACTGCAGCAGCATATCCTCAAGATAACCCTTTTGCCAACGTTTAGTAGCTTTTTTGCCGGGAAAGAAAAAGTGCGTGCAATACTCCACTCCTTTAAAGAAAGTATTGTCACGCACCGCAAAAAATTTCTGCATTCGGCGTTCGCGCTCATCAGCCGCGTCGGCAAAGAATACTGCTTTTTGCACTATTTCTCTGCCTTCCAGCTGTATAAGGCGTTTAGTCAGCAAGTCTAACTTATCGATACTCTGATAATTTACAATCTGCATGTTAGGCAAGCTGATACCCTGCTTAAATAAATGCCGGAGATAAGCGTGCATAAACTGCGCCATCTCCACTCTTTCACACAGCAATAAAACCTCTCCGGTAATAATGCTTTGCTTACTCAAAATTATTTCTCCTTTTGCTGCAGCATCTGCTCAGCAGCCTGCACAACCTGCTCTACCGTCAGACGTGTCATGCATTGCATATCATCACACTTATGCTTCATGCCACCTGCACAGCCCGGGCAGGGCGGCAACGCAGTCACAATCGTCGCATCCTTGGTATAAGGACCGTACAGCTTCGGACTGGACGGGCCGTACATCGCTACGATAGGCACCTTCTGGCTGATTGCTACGTGCATCGGGCCGCTGTCGTTGGTGATAATCAGGCTGCAGCGACGCATTGCCGCCGCCAGCTCGCCAATACGGAAGCTGCCGGTTGCTACCACAGGTGTCGTCTTCATAAAGCTTACTGCCTCCTGCACCATTTCTTCGTCCATCGTACCGCCGAAGAAAACAGGCTTATAGCCCTTTTCCGCAAGAATATCCGCTACCTTGGCAAAGCGCTCCGGCGCCCAACGCTTGGTAACAACAGCACTGCCGATATTAAAGCCTACCAGTTTATCAGTAGCGAACACACCGTGCTCGCGCCAGAATTCCTCTGCATGCTGCTGATATTCCTCGCTCGGGAAAATCTCCAGACCGTTATGCTCCAGCTTTTGTACGCCAAGCTGCGTCAGCACATCAAGATACATATCAGCCGCTTGAATTTTGCGGTTGAGCGGTGTAAACACATCCCAAAGCGGTTTGAACAAAGTGTGTGTTGTACCGCAACGCAATTTCACTTTGGTAAAAGCATCAATAAAGCTACAACGCTCATTCGGATGCAGGTTAATCAGCACATCAAAATCCATCTTGCTCAGACGACGGGCGCAGGCCATCAGCGCCAGCAGGCTGTTGTCCTTGCCCTTCTTGTCAATCGTGATAACCTCATCTAAATACGGATTATGCAGTACTACATCCTTCAGCTTCTCATCTGCCAGAAAAGTAATATGCGCATCCGGTGCTGCCTTACGCAGCGCATGGATGAAAGGCGTGGTCAGCGTCAGGTCTCCCAGATGCATCAAAAATGTTACCAATATTTTTTTGCCATTTAATTCTACAGCTTGTGCCATCAGCCTTTTGCCACCTTTTCCTGATAAATTTTATAGACCATATCCGGCGTTATATCATGCATACAATGCCAGTTATCGCACTTTTTCTTCAAGCAGCCTGCACACTTTGCCGGCGAAAGCAATACCGTGGAATTTTTGCTGCCGTATGGTCCGGTGCGGTCAGCCTTCGTCGGTCCGTACATTGCTATAAGCGGTTTTTTCAAAGCCGCCGCAAAATGCAGCGGGCCGGTATCCGCACTGATGTAGAAGCTGCAGCCCTTAATCAGCGCCGCCAGCTCACGCAGGCTTGTCTGTCCCGTCAAGTCGATAACCAGTGAGCTTGCTGTGCCTTCGACAATCTTCTGCCCCTTGACAGCATCATCAGGTCCGCCTGCCAGCACCACGGCAGTACCGTCAGCCGTAAGCTTTTTCGCCAGCTCAATATAATGCTCGACCGGCCATTCCTTCGTCCACCAGCGTGCACCGGGAACAATAACAACGTAATCGCCGCCCTGCCAGCCGGCCTCCTGCAGCTTATGCTGCACAGAAGCGGTTTCCGTGCTTAAATCCGGCATTGGGAATTCCACATCATCCAACGAATCAACCTTGGCACCAAGATAACGTGCCACGTCAAGATAGCGCTCAATAACATGGTCCTTACTATGACTTCCGCCAATCGCCTTGCTCACAAGGCCGCTGCCCTCGCGCATTTCGCAATAGCCGATGCGGTTATCGCAGCCGCTGATAGCAGCCAACACCGCACTTTTAAAAAGGCCCTGCATATCTATCACCAGGTCAAAATGCTTGCTGTGCAGCAAAGAGCGCATTTCGCAAAAATATTTCAGCTTATCACTGAAGTCCAGCTTATTAAATTTTACCTTATCAAAATAAAGCACCTCGTCAATCACCGGCGGGTCCGGTACAAATCCGGCAAACTGCGGATGCACCAGCCAGGTGATTTTCGCCTTGGGATAACGCTTGCGCAACGCCGCCGCAAAGGGCAACGTATGCAGGATATCACCCAACGAACTCATTTTGATTAACAGGATATTCTGATACTCCATTATCATCTCTCGCTTACAATATTTTTTACGAAATCCAGCAGATTACCGCCCGTGTAAAGATAGCCTTTGACACCGGCAGCCTCCGCTGCTTCCACATCACGCTTGCTGTCGCCGACTAAGAAGCTCTGCTCCTTGTCGATATCATATTCTGCCAGCGCCTGCAGCAGCATGCCTGGTTTGGGCTTGCGACAATCGCACACACCGGTATATTCCGGCACGCTGCCCTCGGGATGATGCGGGCAGTAATAGATTTTCTCTATTTTACCGCCTGCCACAGCAATTTCACGCTGCATATAAGCATGCAGCTCATTCATCTGCTCTACTGTATAATAACCACGCGCAATACCGCTCTGGTTCGTTACAATAAAAATTTTATAGCCAAGCTGCGACAGATACGCCACAGCCTCGCGTGCACCGTCAATCCAGCGCAGGTCCTCAATTTTGTAGAGATAGGCTACATCAACATTGAGCACGCCATCTCTGTCAAAAAATACCGCCTTAGCCTTCATAAACGTAATAACCGCCGGTCTTGTCGAGAAGCTGGCAATATTCCTCTGCAGCTTCTTCAATCGGAGTAAAGCCGCCGTCATAGCCTGCTGCCAAAAGGTTGGTGTCATCTGCTTCGGTAAAGCTCTGGTATTTGCCCTTCAGTACTTCAGGGAACGGTACATATTCCAGCTCGCCGCTGCCAAAGTGGTTCAGCACAGCCTTAGCCAGAGTATTGAACTGATGCGCATGGCCGGTACCGCAGTTGAAAATACCGCTGATTTCCGGATGATCCCAGAAGTAGAGGTTTACCTTAACAACGTCTTTTACATACACAAAGTCACGAGTATGCTCGCCCGGTCCATAACCAGCGTATTCACCGAACAGGCGCACCTTGTGCTCTGCCTTCCATTGATTGTACATTTGGTAAATCATGGAAGCCATTTTGCCCTTATGGTTTTCCTGCGGACCATATACGTTAAAATAACGCAGGCCTACTACCTGGCTTTGTGCCTGCGGCAGCAGACGGCGCAGATAGTTGTCAAAGAACAGCTTGGAGAAAGCATAAACGTTCAGCGCTTCCTCGCAGGCAGGCTCTTCACGGAAGCCATGAGCACCGCTGCCATAGGTGGAAGCAGAGGAAGCATACATCATCTGAATCTTTCTGTCGAGGCAGAAATGCAGCACGTTTTTAGTATACTCAAAGTTGTTTTCCATCATGTATTTGCCGTTATATTCCATAGTATCGGAGCAAGCGCCCTCATGGAAGATAACGTCGATTTTTTCATGATTGAATTTGCCTGCCTTCAGTGCATCCATGAAAGCATACTTATCCATATAATCCTTAACCTTCAGGCCTTGGATATTTTTGAATTTAACCATGTTGGTCAGGTTATCAACAACAAGAATGTCATCAATACCACGGTCATTTAAGCCTTTAACAATATTACTGCCGATAAAGCCGGCACCACCAGTTACAATAATCATAATTTGCCCTCCTTAACCATTTTGGCAATTTTTTCCACCACACCGGTTGTGGAATAACCATCTTCAAATTCTATAATGCGCACTTCACCGGCATATTCACGTCCGGCAACCTCCTCAGGCTTGTAATCGCCGCCCTTGACAAGAATATCGGGACGAATTTTTTCAATCAGCTCGGTAGGCGTATCCTGATCAAACAGCACTACCGCATCTACGCAGGCCAGCGCTGCTAGTACACGCGCACGGTCCAGCTCATGCACCAAAGGTCTTGTTTCACCCTTCAGTCGGCGAACGGAAGCGTCCGTGTTCAAGCCGACAATCAGATGCTTGCCGAGATTGCGTGCCTTCTCCAGATACGTTACATGTCCAACATGCAGAATATCAAAGCAACCGTTGGTGAACACAATCTTTTCGCCGCATGCTCTCCAGGTTGCTGCCAGAGAAGCAATCTCCTGCCAGCTCAGCGTGCGATAGCCACGGCCCTGCTTGCGTTCCTCCGTCAGCAAATCTTTCAGCAGCTCGTCACGGTGCACCGGATAAGTGCCAACCTTGGCCACAACAATGCCTGCAGCACGGTTCGCCATATAAACAGCATCAGCCAACGCCAGCTTGCCTGCAACACCTGCCAGAAGCGTAGCCGCCACCGTATCACCAGCACCGGAAACATCAAACACCTCAATGGCGGTAGCAGGGCTGTGCAGCACCTGCTCAGCATTAACCAGGCTCATGCCGCGCTCACTGCGGGTAACAACAACATTCTTAATATGAAATTTTTCGCGTGCAGCCTGCGCCATACTGACAACGGCTTCGTCAGAGTTTTCACGCTGACAGCCTGCAGCCTCACACATTTCCTTTAGATTAGGCGTAATAAAATCACAGCCGTCATACTTAGACCAGTCTGCTCCCTTAGGATCAATCAACACCGGTATATCATAGGCCTTGCCCTGAGCAATCACCCATTGGCAAAAATCATCCGAGCAGACACCCTTGGCATAATCGGAAACAATAATGCCATCCAAGCCTTCATCAAGCAGTCCTGCCAGCCAATGACGCAGCTCAATGATTTCTTCCGGGAATAAATCGCCGGTTTCTTCAAAATCAAGTCGCAACATCTGCTGATTGCCACCCAAAACACGCAGCTTGGTAATGGTCTTGCGGAGTTTGCTTTTCACCAGTCCCTGATGATTGATGCCTGCATCATCCATCAGCTTTTCCAGCAGCAGACGGTTTTCATCATCACCTGTCACACCGCCCATAAAAACCTGACATTCCAAATGTGCCAGGTTGGCAGCAACGTTTGCCGCACCGCCCAGCACGGAATTTATCTTTGTAATACGTGTTACCGGTACAGGTGCTTCCGGCGAAATGCGTTTTACCTCGCCCTGGAAGTATCTGTCCAGCATCACATCGCCAATAACAGCAATGCGTACATTCTTAATTTGTTCTGCTAAAAAAGTTGTTACAGCTAAATCAGCCAAATTATTCACCATCCACCAGCTCACATAAAATGTGGCCTATCAAAATATGCATTTCCTGCGCACGGGCAGTAACCTTCACCGGCACAGCGATGCACTCGTCGCACAGCAGCTTCATTTTGCCGCCGCCCTCAGCCGTCATGCCTACGCAGAAAACACCCATGCTCTTGGCTAGCTCAACAGCTTCCACAACATTGGCGCTGTTGCCGCTAGTAGAAATGCCTACCAGCACATCACCGGGGCGTGCGAGTGCCTGCACCTGACGTACGAAAACCTTATCATAGCCGTAATCGTTGCCGACAGCAGTCAGAATGGAGGTATCTACCGTCAGCGCGATAGCAGGCAGACCTGCACGTTCCTTTTGAAAGCGGCCTACAAACTCGGCAGCCAGATGCTGGCTGTCAGCGGCACTGCCGCCGTTGCCACAGAACAAAACCTTGTTGCCATTGGCCAACGCCTTTTTTACTTCTACAGCAATGCGCTCAATCTGTGCCAGAATCTTGCTGTTCATCACAGCATTTGCCACCTGCAGATGGTCCAGAAAGCGTTGCTTAATAATCTCTTTCATTTTCTACCTCATTACCAGTTAATAAAATCAAACTTAGCTTCAAAAGCACTGTCTTTATTATCAATATCTTTATGCTTATAAATCAAGGAAAGCTGCCAGCAGCAGAACTTATGCGTCCAGCTGTATCTTGTTTCATAGTTTTCCTTTTGGTCTAAATCATAACGGTTGACAATGGTAAAGCTGTTCTTGTCATCCATAATATACTGCAGACCATTACGCAGCTCTTTGGCCATATCAGGCTGATCGTAGGTGAATACATCTGTCGTAAAATCTTCACGATAATAGCCAACCCAGGTATTCCACTTCGGGCTGATTTTCTGGCCCAATGTTGCATAATAAACATTGGTAGACTGCAAAGAATCCTCTGCACTCTCACGTGTCCATTTCTTGCCAATCGTCAAATCCAAAGAAGTATTTTTGCTGTTGAACAGATAAATGCGGTCATGGTTAAGGAAGGCACCATATTCTGTATGCCAGCTCTTGCGTCCAGTATCATCATTTTTCCACAAACCACGCTCAAAGTATGCGCTGTAGGATAAGGGCAGACCGGGTGCAATATGATGGTTTTTATAATCAAAGCGGATGTTGTTTTGCTTTTCTACCCATTCATCATCATCCTCATACCAGCCGTTTTCATAGGTAACCTTAAAGTTACGCTCGTTATGCTCCAGGCCGTAAACAGGCTTATAGCCAGCCTTGCTGTAATAATTTATATCAGCATAAATTGTGTCCTTGTCTCCTAACGGACGCTCATAGGAAAGATTGACATAAGTTCCCTTATCGCTGTCCTTGAAGCCGATATGCGGCAGGATACGTTCCTTGGATTTTTCCGTCAGGCTGTTTTCCCAATAATCACGGGAATAGATATGCTTACCGCGCACAAAGACCTTGACGTCGCGTGCTACCATTTTATCATGCGGATAAATTTCAAAGGTCTTAGCCTTGATTTCCAAACATTTAGGATGCTTTTCTGCCGGGCAGCGACTGGTAGAGCCACCCTCATCAAGAATCATTTTGTCCGGATAGATAGTAGCATGAGGCGCAGCAAAGAAATCCTTGTCGTTTTTACCGGTCAATTTTTGCATTTCACCGGTCTTATTGTTAAAGTTATAATGACCCCAGGCAGCCTGAGTTTCACTTTCTCCCTCTACCAGTTTGCCACCTTCTAATAACCAGATATCGCCAGTTTTCATATTGCCTTTTACCTGCGTTGTATAAATATCCTGGCCATTTTGTGATACCCTGATATTACCCTCGGCATGAAAATCGCCGCTGACAGTATCATATACTGCATGCTCACCTGTCAGGTGAATCGGCAGTCCCTGCTGCTTTTCTGCATCCAGTTTTTCGCGATGAGGCAATGCAACATTCGGCTCACTGACAGAAACCGGACTCAGCATGCTATCGCTGTTGCTGTTGCTAAACTGTTCTGCATAAACAGGCATGCACATGCCCAAAGCTAATGTGGCAGCTATAAAAGTCTTATTCATACGAAAAAACTCCTTCTCTATAATTGCAAATGAAAAAATTCATAATAATCCACTTAACATTATACCATAAAAAAAGCAAAAGCTCACTCGAAAGAGTGAGCTTTTCACGTATAATTTTCGATTTTATTCCTGATATACTGCACCCTGCAGGGTAGTATCTGCAGCAGTTTGCACATAGGTTTCACAGCCAACCGGGATAGTTACGCTATTGCCCTTGACGAAGGCACCGCCAACCAGGCCTACAGGACCAAGAATAATCATACCGCCAATAGCGGCTCCGGCTGCACCGGCAATGCTTTCAGCCTTTTGTTTGGCCAGCTCGCCTACGGTAACAGGAATCTTAGTACCATCTATACCATAGATATAGGTAAAGTTGATATCAATACGGCCATCCTTACCAAAGATGCCAGGCTGAACAACCTTTTTAACTTCACCGACACCGGTTGCACCCTTCGGCAGCACCAGTACATCATTTACGTACAGGTTATCAGCAGCTTTGAAATGCACTGTATCCCCCTGGCGACTCATTTTAGTGCTCAGCTCGGAAGTAAAGGTGATTTTCAAAACAGAATCCTTCGGCAAAGTTACTTCCTGTACAGGCACATTGCCATCTTCATAAGAAGCAAGCTTCAGCAGATTTTCCAGGCGTCCGCTCAAAGAACCGGTCTGGTTCTGACCATAGAGAAGCTTTTCAGTTGCTTCAATACGGTTTTTTGCTGCGCCACCGGACATGCTTTCGTTCATTTTCCATTCTACTACATTAAGCTTAGTAGCAAAGGAAGCCTCTCCGTTATCAGGAGTGCCCTCAAGGTAATCGTACATATTATCAACGCGGTTGATTATTGCATCACTTGTAATAGTTCCGTAAACGTCATCCTCAAGGCTGTCCATACGCTGCAGCAGGGAACCGCTTTGCTCTGTACCGTAAAGCATTTTTTCCATAGCACCAATTTTTTCAGCCATGGGAACAGCAGCATCAGCTGCAAAGCCCGGGATTACCGTTGTAAAGCAAAAGATAAAGGTCAACAATAAAGTTGCAAGCTGTTTTTTCAATTTTCTTACCTCCAATCAGAGCTATATATTTTCATTATAGCATGTTTTACCTAAAAAAAACAGAGGTTCTATTCTGAACCTCTGCTTTATCCAATGTAAAATTTGTACAGTTTATTACTATAAATAATATTGCAGACAGCTTTTGTGCCTATATTACAAACCAAACAAGTAATATTTTATTTTTTATAGCGTTTAACAGCAGACTTAACCGCTGCCTTCATCTCATCCATTTTAGCAAAACGACGACGATGCTGTGCTCTCTTCGACGGCTTCAGCTCCTCCATAGATTTGCGGTGTTCCGCAGTCGGCATAATGTAGAAGCGGCGGTCAGAGCAGATAACACCCTCGCACTCCTGCCAGAAGGCGCCGAAATCTGTTTTCAGCTTGCGGTCTACACGGATATGGTTCATCGCATAGTAACCATCGTTAGTAACAGCAAAAATATTTTCAATGCCTATTACATCAGCAAAGCAGCGCAGGCCATAGAACATCAGATTTTTGGTGCGATAGCCAAAGAAAGCCTTCGTCATACCTTTAATCAGCTCGCTGCCGTTCTGCGGTCCCTGCAGGGCGCCGATATAAATAACATTCTTGCCGTCTGTTTTATTTTTTGCCAGCCAGAACATGATCTGGTATAAAGGCTCGCCTTCATAGAATAAAGCCAAGGACAGGCAGCCTTCTTTGCGTTGGCCGGAATGAAACCACAGCTGCAGCGTCAGCGGTCTGTCATCGTAGGAATCCTCCCACAGCTGCACCATTTCACCCTTGCTATACAATTTATCCATCAGCTCCGGCTTGAACAGCTCTTCCATAATCAGCAGATGATTTTGCACCAGTTCTACACGTTCGTCCCAAGTTGAGCCTTTGTAAAAAAATGCTCTGGTAGTCTGTTCCAAAAGCGCAGGTGCTCCCTGCAGCCACGCCTGACGCTTGCTATTCGCAGCAAAAAACTGCAGCAGTTCGTCAACCTTGCCGCTATGCATAGCACAACGCGCACGGAAAACGACATAGCGCTTCATTTCCTTCAAAATATGTGTCTGATATAAGCTTTTGCCGACATATTCTAAAATATTCTTGTCCATCAGTTACCTCTAGAAATATTATTATTACCTATATTATAGCATAGTTCAGAATGATAAGCATCAAGCATTCTTGCTAAAAATATGTTTATGTTTTTAAATCTTTATGACAACCGTTTTACAGGGTGGTATTGCCTTCATTCAATTAAGAATGGAGGTGATATCTATGGTATATTTTACATTCCAGGATCTTATGATTTTCGGTATGTTTATACTGGCATTACTGACGTTCATTTTTCAGAACAAAAAGTAATTTGCTCATAGAAAAACCGCCCCTGTAATTTACCAGATTCCGAGGCGGCTTTTCAAGTCAAATCAACTGGCAACCCACCTTGTTGGCGGTTGTCATTTTCTATATTTAATATATCACATTCATACTATTTTTCAAGTAATGACTTAATGCTTTCTCATATGCTCTTCGAGATACTGACCGACAATTTTTACAGCACAGTAATCACCGCACATGGAGCAAGCCTCATCATCGGATTTGTTCTTGCGGCAGCGATATTCCTTAGCCTTTACCGGGTCGATAGCCAAATCAAGCTGAGCAGGCCAATCCAGAACCTTACGTGCTCTTGCCATCTTCAGGTCCCACTCCCATGCCTGCTTGTTGCCGTTAGCCAAATCAGCGGCATGCGCAGCGATACGTGTAGCAATGACGCCCTCGCGTACATCATTTAAGTCAGGCAGGCCCAAATGCTCTGCCGGAGTTACGTAGCACAGGAAGTTGGCGCCGCTTACTGCAGCAAGAGTGCCGCCGATAGCGCTGGTAATATGATCATAGCCGGGAGCAACGTCGGTTACAAGAGGTCCGAGCACGTAGAACGGTGCACCGTGGCACAGGCGTTTTTGCAGCTGCATGTTAGCAGCAATCTGGTTGTAGGGCACGTGGCCGGGGCCTTCTACCATAACCTGTACGCCCTTATCCCAAGCGCGCTGTGTCAATTCACCCAGGTTGAGCAGCTCCTGAATCTGCGCTCTGTCGGTAGCATCAGCAATGCAGCCGGGACGCAGACCATCGCCAAGGCTGATGGTTACATCATATTCGGCACAGATATCAAGAATTTCATCATAGTATTCATACAGTGGGTTTTCAGCGTCATTGTGCAGCATCCAGCCGGTAATAAAGCTGCCGCCACGGCTGACAACGTCCATAACGCGGCCTTCGTCAATGAGTGCCTTCAGCACATTTTTGTTAATACCGCAATGAATGGTCATGAAGTCAGCACCATCTGCAGCCTGTTGGCGGATAACATCGAAAATATCTTCCTTAGTCATCTCAACCACTGCGCCACGCTTCTTAATGGTTTCTACAGTTACCTGATACATCGGCACAGTGCCAACCATTACGGTAGATGCAGCAATAATTGCCTGACGGGAAGCACTGATATTGTCGCCGGTAGAAAGATCCATAACAGAATCTGCACCTGCATCAATTGCAGCCTGCAGCTTTGCCAGCTCCGGTTCCGGATCAGGATAGCTGCTGGAGGTGCCGATGTTAGCGTTAACCTTTACGGTAAGACCGGTGCCTACACCGCGCGGAATAATATTTTTATGATTAATGTTGCAGGGAATGGCGATAGTACCGTTTGCTACGCCTTCGCGAATAAATTCTGCAGTTACATACTCCTGCTCTGCTACAATTTTCATTGCTTCGGTAATCACACCTTGGCGTGCTAATTGCATTTGTGTTGCCATATTTTTGCCTCCTTATAATTAAAAGACCGCTTTCCTGTTGGAAAGCGGCTGAATTGTCTTTTTGCAGAAATCTGCTCGCTTTCCTACGCTGGTTTTAACCAGATTCAGGTTCAAAGGGTCGGACGTCAGTCCTCTCAGCAAATTGCGCCCCTAGCGGTTGCGTTATTTTGTTTACATGCTTACTTTAACATGAACCGCGAAAATACGCAAGTTAAATATGCACAACTTGCAAAAAAACTGGCAGTGTGCTATATTATAAATAGAAAAGACAACCGCCCACAAGGTGGGTTGCCTTTAGTAGTTTTTGTGGATTGAAAGCCACCCCGCTACCGGCAAGTTTTGGGGTGGTTTTCTTATGTCTGGATTATTTGTTAAACTGAAATATAAATGTCAGCAACGCCAGAATAAATACGCCAAAAGCCATAAGGTCTTTAAAATCGTACTTTTTCATAAGCATCACCTCCATTCTATAAAAGAAATGGAAGGCAACACCACCCTGCAACACGGTTGTCAAAATCATTTTATCATATAAACATATTTTTAGCAACACTCTGTAACCTACGTTACAAAACAGCTTAAAAAATTGTATACATAAAAAATCTTTACAAAAACACTTGACTCTAAAAGCAGGCGTGCTATAATCATCTACAAATCACATTACGCAACGCAATGATGGAGAAGCAATGTGCAGGTCTTTTCAGAAAGCTGGCGGTTGATGCAAGGCAGCAGCGAAGCACACTAGTTCCGCTCCGAAGCGGCAAATGACGAATTTGACGGGTGCGCCCGATACAGCGTTCAGAGTTGGCCATAGGCAAATTGGGTGGCACCGCGAGCAGTCCTCGTCCCAAGATAGGGATGAAGGGCTTATTTTTTTAGGTGAAGCAATTATGCAATGGCAATTTGGGTGGTACCGCGAGATAAAGGCAAGCTCGTCCCAAAGGGATGCGCTTGCCATATTTATTTTCAGGAAGAAGGAAAGAACAAATGAAAAGAGCATATAACTTTAACGCCGGTCCCTCCGCTATGCCCCTCGAGGTACTGCTGGAAGCGCAGGAGGAGTTCTTAAACTACAAAAACACCGGCATGAGCATCATTGAAATGAGCCACCGCAGCAACGAATACGCTACCCTGCACGCAGAAACAAAACAGCTGCTGCGCGAGCTGATGGAAATCCCCGAGGATTACGAGATTATGTTTATCCAAGGCGGCGGCAGCACTCAGTTTTTGATGACAGCTGCTAACTTCCACACTAAAAAATACGCCGCTTATGTCAACACCGGCGTCTGGGCCAAAAAGGCTATGGCGGAAGGAAAATTCTACGGCGAAGTTTATGAGGCTGCTACCAGCGCTGATAAAAACCACAGCTACATTCCTCAGGAATTCACGCTCCGCCCCGATACTTCTTATGTACACCTCACTGCCAACAACACGATTTACGGCACCGAATACAAGGATTTCCCCAAGTTTGATGTTCCCGTTATCTGCGATATGTCCAGCGACATTCTTTCGCGCAAGGTGAACGTCAAGGATTTTGACCTTATCTACGCAGGAGCGCAAAAGAATCTTGGTCCTGCTGGCGTAGTCATCGTCATTGCCAAGAAAAGCTTTTTGGCGACAGCACGCGAGGACCTGCCGACGATGCTGAAGTACAGCACCTTTGCCAATAACGATTCTTTGTACAATACACCGCCTGTCTTTGCCATTTATATGGTTAACAAAACCCTGCACTGGATTAAAAAGCAGGGTGGCGTAAACGCTATTGCCAAGAATAATGCAGCAAAGGCTAAGCTCATCTATGACGTTATCGACAACAGCAACGGCTTTTACAAGGGACACGCTGCTCACGAGGCCCGCAGCAACATGAATATCACTTTTAATCTGGCTACACCGGAAATGGAGAAGGATTTCGTCGCCAAGGGCAAGGCTGCAGGCTTCGTCGGCATCGGCGGTCATCGTCTTGTCGGCGGCTGTCGCGCCAGTGCCTATAACGCTGTTCCGCTTGAGGCCTGCAAGGCGTTGGCAGAGTTTATGGAAGAGTACATGAAAGCAAACAAATAATACTTTTGAATATATGCGGCACAATTAATATATCGTTCTGCTCAGGAAAAATTTTCCCGTGTCTTAAGGACACAACGCAAATTTCGTGCGGAACCAGAACGAAGTTTCGGTAAAATTTGCCAGACATTAAAAGTTAGTTACGTACCCTTGCTTCTATGGTTCCAAGCACTCATTTGCTAAAATTTTTATTCACTACACGATATATTAATTGCTTACTTCATTCTAAAAACCTACAAATTATACATAAAGGAGATAAATCACCATGAAAATTTTTGTCAGCAACGATATCAGCGAAAAAGGCGTAGCTCTGCTGCGCGAACACTTTGATGTAGATGTAATGCCCAACATGAAGCCGGAGGAGCTTATCAAGGTTATCAACAATTACGATGGCCTGGTAACCCGCAGCATGACCAAGGTAACTAAAGAGGTTATCGAAGCCTCCACCCGTCTGAAGGTTATCGGCCGCGCCGGTGTTGGCGTTGATAACATTGATATCCCCGCCGCTACCGCTAAAGGCATTGTTGTACTCAACACCCCAGAAGGCAACACCATGGCAGCTACCGAGCACACCGTTGCTATGATGATGGCTATGACTCGTCACATTCCGCAGGCTCATCAATCCATTCAGGAGGGCAAATGGGACCGCAAATCCTTCGACGGCATTCAGGTACAGGGCCAAACCCTTGGTATCATTGGCGTTGGCCGTATTGGCAGCCGCGTTGCCAAACGTATGCAGGCTATGGAAATGACTACCATTGGTTATGACCCGTATATTACCGAAGAACGTGCGCATCAGGTTGGCGTTGAGCTGGTTGATTTTGACACTCTGCTGGCTAAATCCGATTATATCACCATTCACACTCCGCTCACCAAGGAAACCGAAAAAATGCTGAACGCAGACGCTATTGCCAAAATGAAGGACGGCGTGCGCATTGTCAACTGCGCCCGCGGCGGCTGCATGGATCCCGAAGCAATTGCTGAAGGCGTAAAATCCGGTAAAATTGCCGGCGCCGCTATCGACGTTTATCCGACGGAACCGCTTACCAAAGAAAATAACCCCTTCCTGGGCCTGTTCAACGTTGTACAAACTCCGCACCTCGGTGCTTCCACCATTGAAGCGCAAATTGGCGTAGCTGTTGACGTTGCTTACGGCGTAATTGATGCACTTGAAGGCCGTCCGGTTATGACCGCCGTTAATATGGCTCCCATTCCGAAAAGCGTGGCAGCAGTTATCCAACCTTACTTTAAACTGGCAGAGCGCATGGGTACCGTTGGCATCTACCTGGCAGACGGCCCCATTAAGAGCGTGGAAGTAGAATACACCGGCGCACTTGCCGAAACTGAAACCCAGGCACTCACCACCGCCTTCCTCAAAGGCCTGCTGAACCCGATTCTGCAGGAAAGCGTTAACTTTGTCAATGCTCCCGGCATTGCCAAAAAACGCAATCTGGAGGTTAAAGAGGTTAAGGCTAACAAGCCAGGTTACTTCACTACCGCTATCAATGTAAAAATCGCTACTGCTAAGGGCACACATAAAATCGAAGGCACCCTGTTCGACGGCAAGCAGCCTAAGATTGTACAAATCGACCAATATCATGTTGACTTCAATCCAGAAGGCTATCTGCTGCTGGCACCGCACGTCAACAAGCCTAATATGATCGGTCAGATGGCTACCATTTTAGGCAGCGCCGGTATCAACATCAACGGCATGCAGGTTGGCAGCACCCCTAAATCCGACACCAACATTATGGCAATTGCTGTCGGCGACGACATTCCGAACGATATCATGCTGCAGCTGCGCGGTGTGGAAGGCATTATTGATGTTAAGCTCATCAACTGCGAAGGCTAAAGCCAAATAAATTACAGCGAGGAAATTTTATGAGAATAATTCTAGTCCGACATGGTGAAACAACCTGGAATATAGAAGGCCGTTACCAAGGTCAGGAGGATACGCCGCTGAGCGAGCGTGGTCTGCGCCAAGGCCACCTGCTGGCCGAGGGCTTGCACCACATCCCTATCGATGTGTGCATCTCCAGCCCGCTGCAGCGCTCCTACCAAACCTGCAAGTTTTGCGCCGATTTGCACAAGCTGCCGGTGGCCACAGATGAACGTCTTCTGGAAATCAATCACGGCAGCTGGGAAGGCGTGCTGGCGCCGGAAATTGCCAAGCAATTTCCGCAGGAGTTTGCTCTGTGGCACACCCAGCCACACCTGGTGCAAATGCCTGACGGTGGCGAAAGTTTGGAGGATGTGCGCAAGCGTGCACGCGCTGCCTTTGACGACTATGCAGAAAAATATGCAGGCAAAACTGTGCTAGTTGCTGCGCATGACGCAGTGAACAAAGCGATTATCTGCGATTTACTGGGCCTTGATATGTCGCATTTCTGGCAGATTAAGCAGGATAACACCTGCATTAATGTGTTGGAATATAACGAGGGCGTTTGGCGCGTAGTGCTGCTGAACTCCACCAATCATTTAGGCTTCCTGTTCAGCGGTATTGAGCAGGCCGGCCTGTAATTTAACAAAGCAAAACGACCGTCCTGCGCAGCAAAAGCTGCGAGGGCGGTCATTTTTTGTCTTGCTTGTCAAAAATTTGTTTACATGATACAATAATAAGGACAACCGTGTTGCAGGGTGGCGTTGCCGAAATTCCGTTGGAATGGAGGTGATGTCTATGGTATATTACACCTTCCAGGATCTTATGATTTTTGGTATGTTTATACTGGCATTGCTGACGTTCATTTTTAAGAACAAAAAGTAAAATGCACATAGAAAAACCGCCTCTGTAATTTGCCGTTCACTGAGGCGGATTTTCTGACACTATGAATCGGCAACCCACCTTGTGGGCGGTTGTCTTTCTATTTTTATTATACCACATCCAAATATTTTTGCAACACAGTAATCCAAGCACATAGAAAAAACGCCTCTGTAATTTGCTGTTCACCGAGGCGGATTTTTCTGACCCTTTGAATCGGCAACCCACCTTGTGGGCGGTTGTCTTTCTGTTTTTATTATACCACATTCATATATTTTTGCAACACAGTAATCCAGACATAAGAAAACCACCCCAAAACTTGCCAGTAGCAGGGTGGATTTTCTTTTCACTATAAAACCGGCAACCCACCTTGTGGGCGGTTGTCTTTCTATTTTTATTATACCACATTCATATATTTTTGTAAAACAAAGCCCCCTCACCTTTCGGTGAGGGGGCCTTTATACGCGCGTGTATTATTTTGTGTTACTTGCTAATCGTTAAATTAGAAAGTGAAGGTCAGGTCAGCCCAAACGCGTTGGTCATCAACCTTGCTGTTCAGTTTGTTTTCGGTGTCGTAGTAAACTACAGTACCAACGATGTTTTTAGCGAAGGTATAGTTAGCGCCAACGCCATAGCCTTTGAAGCCTTGGTTTTTAACACCATAATCGCCAAAGCTGTTAGCATCAGTGGTATGTGCAACATAAGTTTGACCGCCGAGATCATAGTAGTTAGCGAACAGACCCCAGGAACCAGCTTCAGAAGCTTCAGCGCCTTTGTAGGTCAGACCAGCAGTCCAACCATCGTCATCAATGCCAGTTACATCTTTATCATTCTCGCTCATATCGCCTTTCAGGTACATAGCAGACAGATTTACATCACCCATGGTGTAATCAGCGCCAACATACCAAATAGCATTATCAACATTGGTATCAGTGCCATCGGTACCCATGTCTTTAAAGTTTACATAACCAGCAGCGAGATTCAGGTTATCAAATGCACCGCTCAGTTCACCACCGCAGTAGTTACCATAAGAAACGGCACCATCTTCAGCATCATCAGTACCTTTACCAGCAAAGCCGGTTACTTTAACTTTATCGCCATAGGAAACTTCAACGCCATCAGCTTTTGCATCATAGATGTTGCCGTTTGCCAGGAATGCATTGTAACGACCAGCAGTTACGTTCAAACCACCAATTTTACCTTCAACATATGCACGAGCAAAGGAAGTTTCTTCGTCACCGGAGTTAGGGGTACCAGCAAAATCTTGGGTATTTTCAATCATGCCAGTGTAGGACCAGTCATCATTTACTTGACCGGTTACCCAAATACGGGAACGCAGATCATTCTCAAAAGATTTGCAGTTGCCGTTTGCTTCATCAGCATCTTTTTCTTTGCTCATGTATTTGTAACGCAGTTCGCCGGTTACTTTTACATTGTCAGCTTTTTTCTCCAGGTTAGCAACGCGAACGCCCAGGTTGTCCAGTTCGTCAGCGAATTCAGCAGCCAGTTTATCAACATTAGCGCCTTTAGCCATTGCTTTAGCAACGATTTGAGCCATTTCATAACGAGTCATCAGTTTGTCGCCACCGAAGGTGGAGTCGCCGTAGCCTTCGATTACGCCAGCAGCAGCCAGTTTGTTGATGCTGTCATAAGCCCAGTGACCAGCAGGAACGTCAGAGAACGGGTTAGCAGCGTATGCGGAAGCAGTTACGCCCAGAGCCATAGCCATAGCTAATACTAAAGATTTTTTCATTTTAATTTCCTCCTTTAGGAAAATACATTTGAAAAATTCTGCTATGCTTCTTCGCCTTGGCTTTGATACTCGGCTCGCCGCAGCTTTCAGTAAGAGTTGCCTTGTTTCCTCTACCATACTCTTTGCAGTCTGCGTTTTTCGCAGCCCTCAGCAGTTAGCATAAGCATTTTTTCATATGCTTATTGTACCACGTTTATAAGTATACTACAAGGGTTTCACAAATTTTTCTTAAATTCGGCAAATAAAGAAGCTCTTCTTTATCTAATAATCATTTGTATGATATTTTTCCTTTGAAGCTATTTACTCGCAATTAAAAACCGCCTCTGCAAAATTTACAGAAGCGGCTTGGTGTTTTAAGCTAATATGGAATTATTTAACACGCAGAGCACGGTCTACTTCGATGCGTACTGCACGGCCAAATTCTTCATGAGTCCAATCCCAACGGCTGGTCAGAGCTTCAGGAATGGTTTTGTCGCTGTAAATGCGATGCTCATAAGCTTTACCGGTGAGCTTGTTGTAAGCAACTGCATAGCCTTGCAGGTCGATTTGCAGTTTACGCTCTTCGCTGGAATCGATAGCTTTGTCATCCAGCTTGTCCAGTTGAACAGCGATAACGATGTCAACATCGCCGTCTTTAGCAATTTTTTCCAAGGTTGCAGCACTGGGAACCTTGTTGCCAATCTTAGCATCATTAATAACAGCGGTCAGCTTGTCGTTTTCTACTACTACAAAGCCTTTTTTGCTATTCAGTACAGCAAGAGCGTTTTTGTAGAAAACCTGACTTGCCAGCTCGTCTCCGCCTTCAACGTTGTTAATCAAAGGCAGCAGGGCAACGCTTGCAGCTTCAGCTGCACCAAAGCAGGGGATGCTGAAGCAGATAGCCATAACAGTCATCAATAAATAACGTAAAACCTTTTTCATTTTTATTCCTCCAGACGCATTAAAGTAATGCAGAATATAGGTATATTTTAGCATAAATCTATAGAAAAATACAGTGTTTGCTTAAAATTTTCTGACTGGGGAGTCATTGTGAGTAAATTCTTTTCTATATCCCAACATACCTCTTGAAATTTGCATTCCAACTGCTGGTTGGTATAACGCAATACCTTTAAGCCATATCCCTGTAAAACCTGCGTACGTTCCGTATCATAGGCTATCCCCTGTTCCGTATAATGCTGCTTGCCATCTATTTCTATAACAAGTTTGGCTGCGTGGCAGTAGAAATCGACGATGAACCCACTTATGACTCGTTGTCTTTGCCAATGTAATCTATGCTTAGACAAATAGCAGTACCACAATTGTCTTTCTTGAGGTGTCATATTCTTCCTATTATTTTTAGCTACCGGCACAAGTTTAATATTACGTTCTCTATAATATGAATCCAATGTAACATCCCCCTTCCGTCTGCTTGCTTCGCTCGTAGACACCTTCCCCAAGGGGCAAGCAAGTCTTAAGCGCTTGTTTTGTATTCTTCCGAACTTTATTTGATTATAGCACACTTTCCTTTCGATAGCTTGACTTATTAGCCTAAGT
>OLSD01000132.1_pt1 | contig 80321 bp, 80 predicted proteins | sample 1672211 | NCBI WGS metagenome assembly OLSD01 (sample SAMEA3136659, study PRJEB25190) | human gut metagenome | reverse complement strand
AAGCTATACCGTTTCTCTCTCGCCTTAGAATGTTTTCTTAACTGGACACCCCTAAGGGTGCTTCTTTTTTTCTCCCCCTTGTTAAGAGGAGAAAAAATATAAAAGGGGCATTCTCTCACGCGAGAGAACACCCCCCTTTGTGCGGCCGATTCAGATAAGCATACTGACCCCGTGCGTCAGTATGGTGATGATGCAGCCCGCGATGGCGACGCCGAGGAAGATGACCGGCACGGCACGCTTCAAGCGCATATTGAGCACGGCGGCGATGAGCGCGCCCGTCCACGCGCCGGTGCCCGGAAGCGGAATGGCGACGAAAAGCAGCAGCCCCCACGTCTGATAGCGGACAACATTTACGCTCTTTGCCTGCGCCCGCGCTTCAAGCGTTGAAACGAAGTGCCCGAGCTTTGGAATATGTATGCGCACCCACCGGAAAAGGGGGCGGACGAAGAGAATGACGAACGGTACGGGGATCATATTGCCGACGAGCGAAGAGAAAAACGCCGCAGGGATCGGCAGCCCCATTGCAACGCCTGCGGGCAGTCCGCCGCGCAGCTCCACAACGGGCAGCATGGAGATGAACATTGTGAGCAGCGCTTCGCCGAGCGGCGTTTCGTGCAGCCAGTATGAGAGGGAGTCCAGCATGACGCTCCTTTCTGATGATGGAAATGCGGTAGTGCGGAATTTTCGGTAAAAGCATAGCATGAAAGCAAAAGACATGCAAGGGTCGATACATTAAGGTTCGATAAAAAATACAGGACCCCGAAAGCATTCGAAGCCCTGTATCCCTGAGTACGGTCAGCGGTTGTTTCTGTTCTGGTTGCTGTTCTGGTTCTGCTCCTGGTTGGTGTTTTCCTGATTTTTGGTCTTGTTCTGGTTGCGGCTCTCCTTCATGCCCGTCGCCTCCCTTCCGCTTTTTTGCCTGCAAGCATAGTGTTGACGGCGGAAAGTAAAAATATACCGCGGATTTTCTGCTTATTTTCGCAAATTGCTGTTGACAAACCGGAAGATAGAGCATATACTATCTACGCAAAATAAAGAAGAGCGGTGCATTCGTTCTCACCCCCAGCAAAGCGAAGGGGTCAATCATGGAAAACAAAGCCTTCGGGCTTTTTGTGTCATGGTACGGGTGCAGAATGTTCTGTGCTCGTTTTTTGTTTGCAAAAATCTTTATGAAAAACGGAGGTGCTTCGGCATTAGCAGCAACGTGCATCAGATCAACGAGGAGATCCGGGACAGCGAGATCCGTCTCATCAGTGCTACCGGTGAGCAGCTCGGCATCATGTCTGCCGCGCAGGCGCAGCACATCGCCGACGAGCAGGGGCTTGACCTTGTCAAGATCTCTCCGCAGGCCACGCCGCCCGTCTGCCGTCTTATGGACTACGGCAAGTTCCGCTTCGAGCAGGGCAAGCGCGAAAAGGAAGCCAGAAAGAACCAGCATGTCGTCGAAGTCAAGGAAGTGCGCATGTCCCCCGGTATCGATGTGGGCGATTTTAACACCAAGCTCAAAAACGCCCAGAAGTTCATTGCCGATGGCAACCGTGTCAAGGTCTCTGTCCGCTTCCGCGGCCGCGAGATGGCGCACACGGACATCGGCCGCGATCTGCTTGTGCGCTTTGCAGAGTCTGTCGCCGAGGTCGCCAACCTGGATAAAGAGCCGAAAATGGAAGGCCGCAGCATGTCGATCTTCCTTTCCCCCAAGGCGGGAAAGTAACTTTGAGCGCCACTACAAATACGAAAAGGAGAAACTACTATGCCCAAGCTGAAAACTCACAGCGGTTCCAAAAAGAGATTCAACCTGACCAAGACCGGTAAGGTCAAGGCCGCCAAGGCTTTCAAGAGCCACATCCTGACCAAGAAGCCCACCAAGCGTACCCGTCGCCTGCGTCAGGGCGGCTATGCTGACAAGACCACTGCCAGCACGATCCGCAAGATGATCCCCTACAAATAATTTACAACGATACGCTTTAAGGAGGCTTATACAATATGGCACGTGTTAAAGGCGCGATGATGACGCGCAAGAGAAGAAACAAGACCCTCAAGCTTGCCAAGGGCTACTGGGGCAATAAATCCCGCCACTTCAAGATGGCCAACGAGCAGGTCATGAAGTCCCTGACCTATGCTTACGTCGGCCGCCGCCTGAAGAAGAGAGATTTCCGCTCCCTGTGGATCACTCGTATCTCCGCAGCCTGCAAGCTCAACGGCATGAACTACTCCACGTTCATGCACGGCCTGAAGACCGCCGGCATCGAGATCAACCGCAAGATGCTCAGCGAGATGGCCATCAACGATCCCGTCGCTTTCACCAAGCTCGTCGAGATCGCCAAGAAGGCCTGATTGTAACTGTAAAAAAACCACCGCTGCTTTGAGCAGCGGTGGTTTTTTGCATTTTTATGCCGCTGCGAAAGACCACAGCGGCGGAAAGAGAGGAAAAATATGAGAAAAACGCTCAAACGAAATCTGGCGTATGACGACAGAAATCACCTTTATTATGTCTCGCTCTACTACGACGGCGAAAACGGCAGGCGCGTGCGCCGCACGCGCACCTATCAAACGATGGAGCAGGCGGAGCAGGTCATTGCAGACTATCGCCGCGCGCAGCTGCTCGGCGGCAAAAGCGCTCCCCGCGATGTTTCGATGGAGGACTGGCTGCGCTACTGGATGCGTGAGATCATCACGCCGAACTGCGCGGAAACAACGCGCCACGGTTATGCGAATATCCTGTACACCCACATGATTCCAACGCTTGGCAAGGTGCATGTGCAGGAGCTGACGGCCATGCGTGTGCAGCAGTATTACGGGGAGCTGCGGAAAAAGGGCCTTGCCAACAACACCATTCGCAAGCATCATGTGCTGCTGCATGCGGCGCTGGGGACGGCAGTACGGCAGGGGATCGTGAGAGACAACGTGGCAGATCTGGTCACGCCGCCCGCGCGTGAAGCGCCCCGGCACCGCTTTTACGATTCGTCGCAGCTGCGGAAACTTTTTTGCGCGAGCGAGGGGTCGCAGCTTGAGATCGCCGTTAAGCTTGCGGGCTGTCTCGGGCTGCGGCGTAGCGAAATCTGCGGGCTCAAGTGGCGCAATGTCGATCTGGAGCGGGGCGTGCTTACGATCTGCGAGGTGCGCACGGCGGTGAGCGGAAGGGCACTTGAAAAAGCGCCGAAGTCCTATGCCTCCGAGCGGCGGCTGGCCTTCCGCGGCAGCGAAGACCTTGAAGCGCTGCTGCACCGTCTGCACCGCGAATGGGAGCAGCGGCGGAAAGAAAATGCGGCATATAACCCTGAAGGTTATGTTGCCGTAAATAAGGCGGGAAAGCCCTATCAGCCGGATATCCTCTGCCGGCGCATCGCACAGTTTATCGCAGAGCAAGGGCTGCCGCCAATCTCGCTGCACGGCCTGCGCCACAGCTTTGCCAGCGTCGCCAACAGCCAGAACGTGCCGATGTTCAGTATCTCCAAGGCGCTGGGGCACAGCTCGACCTCGGTGACGAGCGCAGTGTACATGCACCTTTTTGACGATGCGGTGGCAGATGTTGTATCGCAGGTGGCGAGCGCCATCACAGGAAAGGAGCCGTGAGCATCAGGGAAAAAGAAACGGCAGCGCGGGCAGGGCGAACAGTATCGAGAGCAGCGCCTGCAAGGCTTTTCCCTTGTAATAATAGCGCGCGGTGAGGGGAGAAGCCGCCAGCGCGCTGAGCGTCTGGCAATGGACGCTCATTCCGCCCCAGCCGAGCATCGCCGCGCAGGCGAGAAAGCCTGCGCGTGAGGCGGGGAGAGACAGCGTGCCGCTTGTCAGCTCCAGAAAACCGAGCAGCAGCGAGCAGAGCAGAGAGGACGCGAACTGCGGCGGCAGAAAGTGCAGCAGCAGACGCACGAGCACCGTGAAAAACACCACAAATGCGCTCACGTTCAGGCAGCCCGACAGCGCGCTCTGCACCGCGAGTGGGAAAACGGTGGAAAAACGCTGTCGTTTTCCCTCCTGTACCCTTGTTTTATGATACGGCACCGGCGGCAGCGCGCGGCAGATGAGAACGCCGGAGAAAATCGCCGCGGCGGCATGAATGAGATACAGCGCCGCGCCAGCACGGGCGGAGGAAAAAACACCCGCGCCGCACACGCCGAGCAGAAATCCCGGCCCTGCGTTGTTGCAGAAGGCGAGCAGCCGCTCGCCTTCCTCCCGCGGCAGCGAGCCGTTTTCCACAAGCGCGGCGGCAGTGCGCGCACCGACGGGATAGCCGCCGCAAAGCCCCAGCGCAAGCGCTGACGCGCCCGCGCCGGAAAGGGAGAACAGCGGGCGCATCAGCGGCGAGAGGAGCGAGGCAAACAGCGCCGACGCGCTGCCGGAGGTCAGCAGCGCCGAGAGCACAAAAAACGGGAACAGCGACGGAACGACCGTCTGCGCGCACAGCGCGAGCGCGTCGCGCGCGGCCTGCGCGCCCTCTTCGGGCAAAAGCAGCAGCGCCAGAAGGCAGAAAAGTGCCGCGCCCGGCAATAAAAACTCGTGCAGTTTCATTTTTCTCACCTCGCCTTTTGAGACAAGTCTATGCATCGCGGCGGCGGAACTTGCCCCGCGTAGGACAGGCAAATCGCGCGGAGCGCGTGCATAAACTTTGCCCGAAAGGGAGATGAGGACAGTGGAGCGAAACGAACGGCCGCAGCGCATGATGGCGCGCATGGCGGAGCTTTTCGACCTGCCGGCGGACATTGTGGCGGGGCTGTGCCATGTGGAACTGCTGGGCGACCGGCAGCTTTTTCTGGAAGGGCACAGCGGCATTCTGTCCTATGGAACAGAACAGATCGATGTGGGCGCCGGTTCGCTCATTCTGCGTGTGCGCGGGCGGGAACTGACGCTGCGCAGCATGACAGACAGTGAGCTGCGCATCTTCGGTAAGATCGACGCGGTGGAATATGTGAGATGAGGGAAGTATGCTGAAAAAAGCCGTCAAGCTGCTGCGCGGCAGCGTATGTGTGCGCGCTAAGAGCGCGTATCCCGAGCGAATGCTGAATCTCTGCTCCGCGCGCGGTATTGAATTCTGGGACGTCAACTGGCTCGACGCGGCCACGCTCTCTTTCTGCGTGGCGCGCGGTGACCTGCGCGCGCTGCGCCGCGCTGCCGAGGGCTGCGGAGCGGAGGTGAGCATTGAGCGCACGGCGGGTACGCCGTTTTTCTTCGCGCGCCTGCGCCGCCGCCATGCGCTCATGGCGGGTGGGATCCTCTGCGCGGCGCTGCTCGCTGTCAATTCTCTTTTTATCTGGGATTTTGAGGTCTCGGGCAACAAGACCGTGCCGACGGAAACGATCCTGCACGCGCTGCGCGAGCACGGCGTGCACCGCGGAACGCTGCGCTATTCGTTCCGTTCGCAGGATATCTGCAACCGCGTGCTGCCCGAGCTTAAGGACCTTTGCTGGCTTGCGGTGAATGTGCGCGGATGCAGAGCCTATGTGCAGGTGCGCGAGCGCGTGCGCGCGCCGGAGCGGGTGAACGAGAGCGAGCCGACGAATGTGATCGCGGCGAAGGCGGGTCTTGTTACGAAAGTCCGCGCGCTGGACGGAGAGAAGAAAGTCCTGCCCGGCACGAGCGTGCAGCAAGGGCAGCTTTTGATCGCGGGCGTGGTGGATACCGGCGGCACGGAAAAACCGAGCGTAACGACGCGCTTTCTTGCCGGTAAGGGCGAAGTCTGGGCGCGAACGTGGTACGATCTCACTGTCCGCGTGCCGCTCACTTATGAGGAAAAGGTCTACACCGGCGCGGAAAAGCACAGCCACACGCTCATCTGGGGCGAGAAGCGGTTGAAAATTAACGCAAAAGGGAGTAGTATTTGCGATGTTGATTGTGATAAAATAAAGAATCAAACACATTGGTCGCTTTTCGGCGTTTTTTCCCTGCCTGTTACATGGGAAACGGAAACGCTGCTGCCGTATGAGCCGCAAATGGTCACGCGGCCGCGCGGCGATGCCGAGCGGCAGGGTAAGGCCGTGCTGGAAGCGTATCTCACCGCCCTTTTGGGAGAGAGCGGCAGCGTGACGCAGCGGCGCTTTTCCACCGCCGTGGAAGGAGGCGCGCTCCTTATCACGCTCTCGGCTGAGTGCGAGGAGCAGATCGGCAAAGAAGTGCCGGTTGCGATCAACGAAGGATAGCATTTTTCAGGAGGAAACACAGCATGGAACAGCGCATCAGCATCGAGCGCATGGAACAGGCGGTCAATTTGTTCGGCTCATTCGATGAGAATGTGCGGCTGATCGAATCGGAATTCAAGGTCACGGTGTCGAACCGCGAGGGCGAGCTGCGCGTGAACGGCGAGGTCGAGGACACGATGCTCGCCTGTAAGGCGCTGCAAGCACTGCTGACGATCTCGAACCGCGGCGAGCCCATCACCGAGCAGAATGTACGCTATGTGATCTCGCTTGTGCGCGCGGGACAGGAGGAACGCATCAGCGAGCTGACGCAGGACGTTATCTGCATTAGCTCCAAGGGCCGCCCCATCAAGCCCAAGACCATCGGACAGAAGCGGTATATCGAGTCCGTTTTGAAAAATACCATCACCATCGGTGTCGGCCCTGCCGGCACGGGCAAGACCTATCTTGCCGTCGCCGCGGCGGTCGCGGCCTTCCGCGAGCGCAAGGTGAACCGCATCATTTTAACGCGCCCCGCGGTCGAGGCGGGCGAGCGCCTCGGCTTTTTGCCGGGCGACTTGCAGAGCAAGGTCGACCCGTACCTGCGCCCGCTCTACGACGCGCTCTTCGATATGCTCGGCGCGGAAACATACCAGAAGTATTTAGAGCGCGGCAACATCGAGGTCGCGCCCCTTGCCTACATGCGCGGCCGCACGCTGGACGACAGCTTCATCATTCTCGACGAGGCGCAGAATACCTCCTGCGAGCAGATGAAAATGTTCCTGACGCGCATGGGCTTCAACTCGAAAATGGTCATCACCGGCGACGTGACGCAGATCGACCTGCCGGCGGACAAGATGAGCGGACTCAAGCAGGCGGTGCGCGTGCTCAAGGACGTCGAGGGCATCGGCATCTGTGAGCTTACCGATCAGGACGTGGTGCGCCATGTGATGGTGCAGCGCATCATCAAGGCCTACGCGGACTATGAGACTGCACGGAACGAAAAGAGGAAAAAGTGATGGCAAAGAGACATTATATCCCCATTACGGCGGAAAACGTGCCCGATGTGAGCGGCAGCAAGCGCGCCTTCATCCGCAAAGTCATCCGCACGGCGCTTACTGCCGAGGGCGTGGACTTTCCCTGCGAGATCGACGTGGAGCTGACGGACGATGCGACCATTCACGAGATCAACCGCGAGATGCGCGAGGTCGACCGCGCGACGGACGTTTTGAGCTTTCCGATGTTTGAGCTTTCGCCCGGAGAACTGCCGGGGACGGAGGACGCCGACCCCGGCACGGGGCTTGTACCGCTCGGCGACATGGTCATCTCGCTCGAGCACGTTGCCGCGCAGGCGAAGGAGTACGGCCATTCCAACCGCCGCGAGCTTGCCTACCTTGTGACGCACTCGGTGCTGCATCTTCTGGGCTACGACCATCTGGACGAGGGCCCCATGAAGAAACAGATGCGCGAGCATGAAGAGCGCATCATGACGCTGCTCGACCTTACGCGGTAAGATTTTCCCAATACAACAAACAGAGAAGGAGCGAAGAGAAATGAAAGACGATTATATCCTGTTGAAAGTGCTGGCTGAATTTGTCGGGACGCTTGTGTTCGGCGGGATGCTGATCAGTACGCTTCCGTTTGGATATGTGGAATCGGCGGTGCTTGTCCTTGCAGCCGTCGTTGCCGCCTCTGCGGTCTGAATCGGAAGAGAAAAGTGACCTGCTTTGGCAGAAAATAATAAAATGTTCAACGAACAAAAGAAAGTTGAGGATCACCTATCATGAACAAAACGAAGACTGCTATGATCACCGTCTGCGGACGGCCGAACGTCGGTAAATCCAGCCTGACCAACGCCCTTGTGGGCGAGAAGATCGCCATCGTGTCGAATAAGCCCCAGACCACGCGCAACCGCATTTACGGCGTGGTGAACCGCGGCGACACGCAGTATGTGCTGCTTGATACGCCGGGCTTCCACAAGGCGCGCAACCGCCTTGGCGACTATATGGTGAAGGTCACGCGTGAGTCGATCACGGACGTGGACGCGGTGCTGCTGCTCGTTGAGCCGGTGGCGCACGTCGGTATCCCTGAATCGGAGCTCATCGAAAAGATCAAGGCCTCGCACCTGCCGGCAATTCTTTGCATCAACAAGATCGATACCATCGAGCGCAAGGACGACCTGCTCGCCGTCATCGCGGCCTACAGCGAGGCATATCCCTTCGATGCCATCATCCCCATCTCCGCGCGCACGCACGAGGGACTGGACGATCTGATGAACGAGCTTTCGAAGTACGCCGACGAAGGCCCCCAGCTCTTCCCCGACGGTATGATGACCGACCAGCCCGACCGTCAGGTCGTGGGCGAGATCGTGCGCGAAAAGCTGCTGCGCAACCTCGATAAGGAGATCCCGCACGGCACGGCCGTGGAGATCACGCGCTTCATCGAGCGCGACGACGAGGTCATCGAGGTCGACGCGACCATCTACTGCGAAAAGGCGAGCCACAAGGGCATCATCATCGGCAAAAACGGTGCGATGCTCAAGAAGATCTCGACCGAGGCGCGCCAGGACATCGAGCGTTTCATGGGTACGAAGGTCTATCTTGAGACCTGGGTCAAGGTCAAGGAGAATTGGAGAGACAATATGAATTATATCCGCTCGTTCGGCTACGACGAGCAGTAAAAAATATTCCCAGCCATATTGTCGGCGTCTTTCCTCATGCTAAGCATGAGGTGAGGGCAGTGGAAGAAGGATATCTGGCGCTTTTTATGCAGACCGGGCAGCCGCTATTTTATCTCATGGCGGTGGAAAGACGGTCCTGCAAGGAATGAACGCTGTTCCCCGCGTGAGGGGAGCAGCGCTTCGCGCCGCCGCGAGCAGAGAAAGGACGTGCTGCGCCGCCATGGAAAAAATCGTTACTAAGGGCATCGTCCTTCGCGCGACGGCGACGAAGGAGGCCGACTACATATTGAATATTTTAACCGATTCCCTCGGGCGGATCGCGGTCGTTGCGCGCGGCGCGCGGCGCAAGGGAAGCCGCATCGCGGCAAGCTGCGAGCTGCTGGCCTTTTCCGAGCTGACGCTTTATCAGCGCGGCAACTGGTACTATCTTGACGAGGCGTCGACGATCTCGCTTTTCGACGGTGTGCGGCAGGATATTGAACTGCTCTCGCTTGCGTCGTATTTTGCCGAGATGACCGAGTGCGTCACGGCGGAGGACGAGCCCGCGCCGGAAATTCTGTCGCTGCTGCTCAATTCGCTCTATGCGCTCAGCGAGCTTGAAAAGCCGCAGAGCATCGTCAAGGCGGCGTTTGAGCTCAAGCTCCTTGCGCTTTCCGGCTATGAGCCGCTGCTCGACGGCTGCGCCGTCTGCGGTACGCACAACCCGAAAGAGCCGGTGTTCGACGCGCAGCAAGGGGTGCTTTTGTGCAGGGAATGCGCGCCGTATCATGGAGCGGGGCTTCTGCCGCTGGACGCGGGATCGTTCGCCGCAATGCGCCATGTGCTCTTTGCAGAGCCGAAGCGCATGCTGTCATTTTCCCTCACGGGAGAGACGGAAAAGCACTTTGCCGCCGCCTGCGAGGTTTTTGCGCAGGTACAGCTGGACCGGCGATTCAAAACGCTGGACTTCTACAAAAGCATGAAAATTGACAACTAAACGAAATATCTGTCGAAAGAAATACGAATCGGAATCAAAATTTCGGAGAAAACTATGAGTGAACTGTTTGAAAAATCCATCCGCGTGCTGGAGCTGCCGCGCCTTTTGGAAATGCTCGAGCGTCACGCTGTGAGCGCGGAAGCCAAGGCGCGGGCGCGCAGTTTGACGCCGTCGGACGACTTCGGCGAGGTAAACCGCCTGCTCGACGAGACCGATGCGGCGCGCAAGATGATCCTGCTGCGCGGCAGTCCCGCCTTCGGCGGCGTGCGCGATGTGGGCGAGTCGCTCTCGCGTGCGGAACGCGGCGGTATGCTCAATACGCGGGAACTTTTGGACATCGCGGGGCTGCTCGCCAACGTGCGGCGTGTGCAGGACTATTACAGGGAGGACGAGGAGGGCACGGTCATCGACAAGCTCTTCCTCTCCCTGCACCCGAACCGCTTTCTGGAGGAGAAGATCACGACCGCGATCCTCGACGAAAACGAGATCGCCGACGCGGCCTCGCCCGAGCTCGCGGAGATCCGCCGCCACAAGCGTGCGGCGGCGGCCAAGGGCCGCCAGATCCTGCAGCGCATCATTTCCTCCCCGAGCTACCGCAATGTTTTGCAGGACGCGCTCATCACGCAGCGCGGCGGGCGCTTCGTCGTGCCGGTGAAGGCAGAGTGCCGCGCGGAGCTGCCGGGATTGGTGCACGACACGTCCTCGAGCGGCGCGACGATCTTCGTCGAGCCGATGGGCGTGGTGCAGGCCAACAACGAGCTCAAGGAACTCGAGGCGAAAGAAGAAAAGGAAATCGACCGCATTCTCTATGCCCTTTCCGGCGAGGCGGCAAGCTTCAGCCGCGATATTTTGTGGGATTATGATATTCTTGTCCATCTCGACCTCATCTTCGCGCGCGGCGAGCTGAGCTACCGCATGAACGCCATGCGCCCGGAGATCAAAAAGGACGGCAGCGTTTATCTGCGCCACGCGCGCCACCCGCTGCTTGATCCGGCGAAGGCGGTGCCCATCGACATTGAGCTGGGCCGCAGCTTCGATACGCTCGTCATCACCGGCCCCAACACCGGCGGTAAGACCGTCAGCCTCAAGACGCTCGGTCTCATGTGCCTGATGGCGCAGTGCGGGCTGCATATCCCCTGTGACGACCGCAGCGCCGTGAGCATTTTCTCCGCCGTCCTGGCCGACATCGGTGATGAGCAGAGCATTGAACAGAGCCTGTCGACTTTCTCTGCGCACATGAAGAATATCGTGCAGATCCTGGACGAGGCGGATACCCACAGCCTCATTCTCTTCGATGAGCTGGGCGCGGGCACCGACCCGGTCGAGGGCGCGGCGCTTGCCATCGCCATCATTGAGCAGGCACGCTCGCAGGGGGCGAAGATCGCTGCGACGACGCACTACGCCGAGCTCAAGACCTTTGCCATGACGACTGCGGGCGTGGAGAACGCAAGCTGCGAATTCGACGTGGAGACCCTCTGCCCGACCTACAAGCTGCTCATCGGCATTCCCGGCAAGTCAAATGCCTTTGCCATTTCAAAGCGATTGGGACTTTCTGAGACCGTCATCGAAAAGGCCAAGGCGCAGATGGACAGCGAGAGCATCCATTTTGAAGATGTGCTGACGCAGCTGGAGCAGAAGCGACAGCAGCTCGAAAAGGAGAAAGCGGAGGTCGACCGTCTCTATGCCCAGCGCGAGGAAGACGCGCGCAAGGCGCGTGAATTCCGCACGCAGATGGAAAAGGCAAAGGAGAACGCCCGCAGCCGCGGCGAGGCCGAGGCCAAGCGCCTGCTTGCCGAGGCGAAATCCGCCGCGGACGAGACCTTCCGCGAGCTGGACGCGCTGCGCAAGCAGCAGAAAAAGCTCGACGCCCAGCAGATGAACGCCCAGCGCGCCGAGATCATGCACAACATCAAGGAGGCGCGCGATGCCGTGGGTCTGCGTGATGAGCGCGCGGAGCCCATTCCCAAGCCCTCGCGCCCCATTCGGGAAGGCGACCTTGTCGAGATCCCCGGCACAAGGCGTCAGGCCGAGGTCACAGCCGTCAAGGGCGATACGCTCACGCTCAAGGCAGGGCCTTTGCAGATGAAGGTCAAAGCCGATGAGGTGCGCCTCATCGAAGAGGCAGAGCGCGCGGCAACAGCGAAGAAGCAGCCGCAGTTCGCTCCCTCGCAGCGCATCCTGCGCACGGCGAGCGCGGCGCGCGAGCTTGACATTCGCGGCATGGAAACACTGGAGGCCGAGAGCGTGCTCGACAACTATATCGACGCTGCCGTGATGGCCCATCTTGAAACGGTGACCATCATTCACGGCAAGGGAACGGGTGCGCTGCGCAAGGCGGTGCATGCGAGCCTGAAGCGCAACAAGGCAGTCAAGAGCTTCCGCCTCGGCAACTACGGCGAGGGCGAGTCCGGCGTTACTGTGGTCGAGTTGAAATAAATGCCTGCCCGGGGAAGCACTTTGTCTGTGTTTATTGCCAAATCCGAGCTGTTTCGCGCGAATTGGCATTGACGAATCTGCCCTGAATGGTATATGATACGATAAAGTCCGAAAGATTTTTTTGGAGAGGGAGAAGTAACGATGTATACTCAGAGTGTTACGATCAACAATGAAGTAGGCCTGCATGCCCGTCCCGCTACGTTCTTCATTCAGAAGGCCAACGAATTCAAGAGCGGCATCTGGCTAGAGAAGGATGAGCGCCGCGTGAACGCCAAGAGCTTGCTGGGCGTGCTGTCCCTCGGGATCGTCAAGGGCACGACCATCACCCTGCTGGCCGACGGCGCTGACGAAAAGGAAGCTGTGACGGCTCTCTGCGAGCTGGTTTCCAGCAATTTCGGCGAATAAAACACGATCAGGAAAGGCGGCTTCAAAAGAAGCCGCCTTTTTCCATTTTATTTTCCGGTTTCGACCTGATATACTATTAACTATTATATATGTAGACAAGAGGAGGAAGCGGCCTATGACCAAGCAGGAGCTGCTCGACAAGGCAAACGACCTGCCGCTCGCACCGGGCGTTTATCTGATGATGGATAAAAGCGGCGAGGTCATCTACGTCGGTAAGGCCAAAAAACTCAAAAATCGCGTCAGTCAGTATTTTCAAGAGGGTTCCTCCCACAACGAGAAAACGCGCCGCATGGTCGCGCAGGTGGATCACTTTGACACCATCTTCGTTTCAAGTGAGTTTGAGGCGCTGATCCTGGAAAACTCGCTCATCAAGCAGCACATGCCGCGCTACAACATCCTCTTGAAAGATGACAAGGGCTATCCCTTTGTGCGCCTCGGCACGGGGCATTATCCGCGCTTTACAATGGTCTCTAAACCCGCGGACGACGACGCGCTTTACTTTGGGCCGTTCGGCGGGCGGAGCGAAACACGCGCGGCGATCGACGCGATCTGCGCGGCCTTCCGGCTGCCGACGTGCAGCCGCGCCTTTCCGCGCGACATCGGCAAGGAGCGTCCCTGCCTCAACCATCACATGGGGCGCTGCGACGGGTTTTGCCGCGGCACGCCGGATGAGGAGGAATATCTGCGCCGCATCGGTCAGGCGGAAGAGCTGCTGGGCGGCCATTACCGCAGGCTCACGCGCGCGCTGCGCGAGGAGATGGAACGCGAGGCCGAGGCACTGCACTTTGAGCAGGCGGCGGCGCTGCGCGACCGCGTCCGCGCCATCGAGGTGCTGGGCAAACGCCAGAAGGTCATCGCCGGCATCTGCGCCGACACCGACATCTGGGGCGTTTACCGCGGGGCGCTCAAATGCGGCAGCGCCGTGCTGCACATTGAGGACGGCAGCGTGACGGGGCGCGACCTGAACCTCTTCGCCGCACCGCAGGACGAGAGCGAGCAGATGATCCTCTCGGCGCTGCTGCCGCAGTATTACCTCAATAAGAGCGTCCTGCCGCGTGAAATCCTGCTGCCCTGCGAGATCGAGGGCGCGGACGAGCTTGCGCAGATTTTGACCGAGCGCGCGGGGCGCAAGGTGACGCTCCATGTGCCGCAGCGCGGCGAGAAAGCGGAGCTTCTTGCCATGGCGCAGCGCAACGCGCGCGAGGACGTGGAGCGCGTGACGACCGCGCAGGAGCGGGAAAACCGCACGCTTTCGCAGCTTGCGGGCATGCTGTCGCTTGCCGCGCCGCCGGAGCGCATGGAGTCCTACGATATTTCCAACACCGGCGCGAGCGACATTGTCGCCTCCATGGTCGTCTACGAGGGGGCGAAGCCCAAAAGGAGCGCCTACCGCCGCTTTAAGATCAAGAGCCTCTTGGCCCATCCCGACGACTACGCCTCGATGGAGGAGGTGCTCACGCGCCGTATTCAGCGCTATCTGGACGGGGACGAGAAGTTTACTCCCCTGCCGGACGTCATGCTCATCGACGGCGGCGTGACGCATGCGCTCGTTGCCGAGCGTGTGTGCGCCAAGATGCAGGTCCGCGTTCCCATCTTCGGCATGGTCAAGGACGACCGCCACCGCACGCGCGCGCTTGTCACGGCGGATGGGCGCGAGATCGACCTGCACGCCGCGCCGAACGTCTTTGCCCTGATCGGCCAGATACAGGAGGAGACGCACCGTTTTGCCATCACCTTTCACCACGAGAGCCACACGCGCTCTTCCACGCGCTCAGCGCTCGACGGCATTCCCGGCATCGGCAAGGTCCGCGCACAGGCGCTGCTCAAGACGTTCAAGAGCGTCAAGGCAATTCGAGAGGCGGACATTTTCGCCCTCGAACGTGTGCTGCCAAAAGACGCTGCGGCATCTGTTTACCTTCATTTTCACGGCGAAACGAACGGAAAAAGCCAGGATCGGTAACTTCTTCCCTTGCCGTCCGTTTGGCGGAAAAAGGGAAAAAGAATGCTTGATTTTGTTGGACTTGCCAACAAAATTTGAAAATACAGGTTGACATAATTGAATTTCGATAAATGAATTTTTAAAAAGTCAAACTTGCATATTTTCCTCTGCGGCGATGCAATTTGCTGCATGCAGCGTCCCCTGTGACCTTTGCGGACACGGGAGGCGCTGCATTTCTTCTGTGCGGGGCAAAGGCGGTGCTGACGAGCAAAAAGGACAGTGTTTGCAAGGCTTTTCCGGCCTTTGACGCGCCGGGGAAAGGCGGCGGGACACACCCGGACTGCTCCCAAGAGTTTTTTGCCCGCTCGGACGGGACAAAGAGCGTCGGCAGGTGCGCCGCCTCTTCGACGCCGAGATAGCGGTGAGGCGGGGGAGAGGGGTGACGATAGTTTACATAAATCGAGAAAATCACGAATTCGATGACTTAAATCGCAACTTTTAGAAGACGAAAATAAGAAAAATATCGAAAATTTTATAAAATACAGAACTTTTGACGAACAAACGGCGAGAACTTGACAAATCCTTTTTCGAGCGGTATACTGCCAGCATGTTTTGGAAAAGTTACAAATTGTAATCTTTTTCCGGGCGCAGCGCATTTCCCCTGCTGCGCAAAGCTGCGGCGGCTCACGCCGCGAAAAAAGGAGTATTTCATGCAGAAGTTTTTGAAACAGTTGTTCACAGCCCCGCACAGCCGGAGAGCGATGTTCTTCGTGCTGTTCGCCGCGGTGATGCTGCTGAACAGTTCGCCCGAGCTGCGCGCGAACGCGCTGTATCTGATCGCCGACGGCGATACGGTCAGCGTGCTCGACGGCACGACGGACATCCCGCAGGAGCGCGTTATCGTCACGGGCGCGCAGAGCGCCGACGCGGAAGTTACGCTCCCTGCCGGTGAAAAGGTAACGGTGACGCACGGCGACGATATTGAGTACGCCACCACAAGAAATGGCGAGCGCGTCAGCGAGCTGCTGCGCCGCCTGCAAATCTCGGTCAGCCCACTTGAGATGGTGCTGGTCGATGTTTCCGGCGAGTCGGTCGAGATCACGGTCGCTTCCGACTTTACCTACTACGAAACGGATACCGAGGCTGCGGAGCATGTCACGATGACCACCACCTCCTACCGTCTGCCCAAGGGCGAAACGAAGGTCGTGCAGCAGGGCATCGACGGTACGCGCGATGTTGTTTACGAGGTCGTGTACGCAGACGGTCAGTTTGTCTCCCGTCAGGCGGTAGAGGAGAAGAACAACACCTCCGTTGCCGAGATTACCTATGTCGGCACGCTCGTGGAGCGCGCGCAGAGCGGCGATACAGTCAAGTCCGTCGCCTATGAGGACGACGGCAGCGGCTACCTTCTGATGAAGTCCGGTGATTCCGTTCATTTCTCCGGTTCGATGAAGGTCACCTGCACGGCCTATACCGCGGGCTACGGCGGCGTGGGCACCAGAACCGCCACGGGTACGACCGTCCATGTCGGCACCGTTGCGGTGGATAAGAAGGTTATCCCCCTCGGCACCGAGATGTTCATCGTCGGCTCAACCGGCTACACCTACGGCAACGCCGTTGCCGAGGATACCGGCGTGCGCGGCGCGGCAGTCGACCTCTATATGAACACCTATCAGGAGTGCAAGCAGTTCGGTCTCCAGAGGAATTCGACCGTCTACTTCCTCGACTGATGTAAAAGCAAGAAAAAAGACGTCTGGTTTTCCAGACGTCTTTTTTTGATCGATCGCAGGTTCAGAACAGCAGCTCGTAGCCCATCTTGATGAAAAGAAGCGCCAGCACCACGAACATCATGTTGCGGATCTTTTTGCTGCCGCCGCGAATGGCATAGCGCGCGCCGAGATAGCTGCCGAGAATGCTGCATGCGATGGCAGGCAGCGCCAGCTTCCAAAGAACGCTGCCGTGCAGGATCCAGACAACGGCAGCGGCAACGTTGGAGGCCAGATTGGTAGCTTTGGCACAGCCTCCTGCCGTGATGAGGTCGAGCGAGAGAAAGCCCGTGAAGCCGAGGATCATAAAGGTTCCTGTGCCGGGGCCCAGCAGCCCGTCGTAGCAGCCGAAGACAAGGCCGATGAGCGCGGCGGTGACGACCTCGCGCTTAACGGAATATACGGGGCGCTCTTCTGCGGGAATGTCCTTGCCGAAATCCTTTTTTACCGTCAGAAAGACGGCCACACAGGGGAGCGCGATAAGCATCAGCGTTTCCAGTGTCTTTTCCGAGATGACGGCGGCCAGCTCTGTGCCGAGCGCCGAGCCGATCAGCGCGCCGACGGCCGCAACGATGGCGGGGCGCAGCAGGATCTTGCCGCTGCGGAAATATTTGGTCGTGGCGGTCAGCGCGCCGCAGCCGTTGACGACCTTGTTCGTTCCGGCGGCAAGGTGAGCCGGGATACCGGCCATCAGATAGGCGGGAAGCGTGATGAGTCCGCCGCCGCCGGCGACGGAATCGACAAAGCCGCCAAGAAAGATGAGCGGCAGAACAACGATCAGAATTTGCGGTGTGAGTTCCATGAGAATATCCCTCTTTTCCTGAGATTGCTGCATTTTATCACAGGAAAAAAAGTTTTACTACTCTTTTGCGCAAAATATGATAAAATAATTTCACTGATTCTTTACGCCCAAAGCGCAGAAAGGAACAACGCTATGGAACGCAACAACAAAGCTGCCATCGAGGCGCTCTTGAAGCGCCATGGTTTTCACTTTTCCAAGTCCATGGGTCAGAATTTCCTCATCGCCCCCGCCATTCCCTTCGAGATCGCCGAAAGCTCGCGCGCAAGCGAGCAAAACGGCGTGCTGGAGATCGGCCCCGGCATCGGTGCTTTGAGCCATGAGCTCTGCGAGCGCGCGGGGAAGGTCGTTGCTGTGGAGCTTGACAAGACGCTGCTGCCGATCCTTGAAGAGACGATGGCGCGCTACGATAACTTCGAGGTCGTCTCCGCCGATATTCTCAAGACCGATATCCCCGCGCTGGTGCGCGAAAAGTTCGGGGGCCTTACGCCCATCGTGTGCGCAAACCTGCCCTATAACATCACGACCCCCGCCATCACCGCGCTCATCGAGGCGAAGTGCTTTGAGAGCATTACGGTGCTTGTGCAGAAGGAGGTCGCCGAGCGGCTGTGTGCCGCGCCGGGCACGAGCGCCTATGGCGCGTTCTCCGTCTTCATGCAGTACTATACGGAGCCGGAGTATCTCTTCGCCGTGCCGCGCGAGTGCTTTGAGCCCCAGCCCAAGGTCACGTCTGCCGTGCTGCGCGCCGTGGTGCGTAAGGAGCCGCCTGTCAGGGTGGAGGACGAGAAGCTCTTCTTCCGCGTGGTATACGGCGCGTTTGCCCTGCGGCGCAAGACGCTCGTCAACAGCCTGATGACGGTGTTCGGCTCGCAGCTCACAAAAGAGCAGCTTGCGCAGGCGATCACCTCCTGCGGACTTGACGCAACTATCCGCGGCGAACGACTGGGCCTTGCAGAATTTGCGGCTCTCGCCGCCGCGATCGGCGCGTTACTGCGATAACATGCTGCGATATATTCAAAAAAATAATAAGCTATATGGTTGTTATTGATGAGACATTCTGCTACAATTTGCGGTAGAAAGGAGTCAAACTCAATAGCAACCATTTTCCTGTGCATCGGTTCGCTCTCTGCCGCCTTGCGCGGCACGGCACGCCACACAAGACGCGGTGCAAAAAAATTTCCTTTGCGCCGTGAAAATGCTGCGAGGAAAAGAACAATGACGAATTTGACGAACAACAAGGCGGTATTGTCGTGGATCGACGAGATGACCGCCATCACCAAGCCGGACAAGATCGTTTGGATCACGGGAGAGGAAGACCAGATCGCTGCGCTGCGCGAGCAGGCCGTCAGAGAAGGGATCCTCATCAAGCTCAACCCGGATAAGCTGCCGGGCTGCTATCTGCACCGCACCGACCCCGACGACGTAGCGCGCGTGGAGGACCGTACCTTCATCTGCTGCGAAAAGGAAGAGGACGCAGGCCCCACGAACCACTGGATGGAGCCGAAGGAAATGTACAAGAAGATGTATGCTCTGGCTGACGGCGCTTACAAGGGACGCACCATGTACATTATCCCGTATTCCATGTCCATCATCGGCTCGCCGTTCGCCAAGTACGGCTTTGAACTGACAGACTCCATTTATGTCGTGCTCAACATGCACATCATGACCCGCGTCGGAAAGGCCGTGTGCGACGCGCTCGGTGACGACACGGGCTTCATCAAGGGCCTGCACTGCCAGTGCAACCTTGATAAGGACAATAAGTACATCGTCCACTTCCCGCAGGACAATACCATCATTTCGATGAACTCCAACTACGGCGGCAACGTCCTTCAGGGCAAGAAGTGCTTCGCTCTGCGCATTGCTTCGAACCTCGGCCGTCAGGAGGGGTGGATGGCCGAGCACATGCTGATCCTCGGCATTCAGAACCCGCGCGGCGAGATCAAGTACATCTCGGCGGCCTTCCCGTCCGCCTGCGGCAAGACGAACCTTGCCATGCTGATCCCGCCCGAGGGCCTTCAGCGCTGGGGCTGGCGCGTTTGGTGCGTGGGCGACGATATTGCGTGGCTGCGCGTCGGCAAGGACGGCAGACTCTGGGCGGTCAATCCGGAGAACGGCTTCTTCGGTGTGGCGCCCGGTACGTCGATGAAGTCGAACCCCAACGCGCTCATTTCAACGCACAAGGATACGATCTTTACAAACGTCGCCCTCGATTTGAGCGACAACACCGTCTGGTGGGAGGGACTCAACAAGACGCCGCCCGCCCGCGCGATCGACTGGCGCGGCCGCCCGTGGACGCCGCAGAGCCCCGAAAAGGCCGCCCACCCCAACAGCCGCTTCACCGCGCCGGCGCGCAACTGCCCGTGCCTGAGCCCGGAGTTTGACAATCCCGAGGGTGTGCCCATCAGCGCCATTATCTTCGGCGGACGCCGCGCGAAGACCGCGCCGCTCGTCTACCAGTCCTTCAGCTGGCAGCACGGCGTGTTCATCGGCTCGATCATGGCCTCGGAGACCACCGCCGCGGCGACCGGTCAGGTCGGCGTGGTGCGCCGCGACCCGATGGCAATGCTGCCTTTCTGCGGCTACCACATGGGCGATTACTGGCAGCACTGGCTCGACATGGGCAAGAAGATCCCCAAGCCGCCGAAGATCTTCAACGTCAACTGGTTCCGTACCGACGAGGACGGCAACTTTGCCTGGCCCGGCTTTGGCGACAATATGCGCGTTTTGCAGTGGATCATCTCGCGCGCCGACAATGAGATCGGCGCGGCGGAGACCGCGCTCGGCTACGAGCCGAACACCCACGACATCGACATGGAGGGCCTTGATATGTCGATGTACGACATGCGCAGACTCCTCTCGGTCGACCGCGATCTCTGGCTCAAGGAGTGCGAGGACGCGCGCGCCTACTACGAAAAGATCGGCAAGGTGCCGCCGGAGCTTTACAGCGAGCTCGACGCGCTCGAAATGCGCCTGAACCGTGGCTACAAGGTAGAACACTGAATAAAATAACAAAAAAGGAACCGCTCTTTGAGCGGTTCCTTTTTTGTTGCCGCGATCATCGCACCACGCCGAACTGAAAGAGATAGTCGCGCCACATCACATAGTAGGGCGCCTTGACGTGCACGCCGTCGCCGGAGTAATCCGCCGTCAGCACGCCGGTGTCGTCGTCAAAGACGGGGTTGCAGTCGATGTAGAAGACCGTCTCGTTGTCGGCAAATTTTTGTATCTCCGCGTTGCGCGCGTCAATGGTCGAATTTTTGAAGAATGTTGTATCCGACTTTTCCTGCGTCGTGTGGAAGATGGCTTGCAGGAAAATGATGGCATCAGGCTGTAACTCGCGTACCTCGTCGAGCAGCACCTTGTACTGCGCGGCCCAGCTCTCCGCTGTGCCGGTGCCAAGCTCATTGATGCCGAGCATCAGGTAGATCTTGCCGTAATGCTTGCCGCGAAGCGCCTGGGCGAGCGTCTGCCTGCCGGGGAACTCCGCCTTTTCCACCGCCGACCAGACGGTCAGCCCATTGTGGCAGAGGTAGTCGGCGTTGGGAAGGCCCGCGTAGTCCTTGAAGCCGTCGGTGTGCGAGTCGCCGATGAAAAGCGCGTCGTCAAAGTAGCTTGCATCCACGGTGGTGAAGGGGGAGGCGGGCTCGTCGGGCTCGGGTTCGGGCTCCGGCTCCGGCGCGGGAACAGGCTCGGGTGCGGGGGGCGGCTCAGGCGCTTTCGGCTCGCTCCACGGATATACCCCGTCGGCAGCTGCGAGCGCCACCGCTGCGACGGGCGGCGTTTTCTTGTCGAGCTTTGATAGATAGCTGCCGTACACGCCCGTGGGATCAAACAGCGGGTAGACATTGAGCGCGACTGCGCTCAACAGGCACAGCGGCAGCAGAAGGGAAGAGATTCGGGAGGACATGAACGATCTCCTTAAAAACGAGAATAGAGGAAGGCGTTGCCCGCCGACGTGGCGATGAAGTACACGCACACCCAGAAGAGGACAAAGAGAGGCAGATCGATGAGCGGCGTGCCGCGGTGCTTTTCAAAAAAGCGGCGGGGCTGCGGCAGACAGAAGAGAATACCGAGGAGCAGCAGCCACCAGTAAGAAGAGAGCAGCTTGAGCGCATCCTGCGCGGACACGGCGCTGTGCGTGCCGAAAAACGGAAACAGGCGGGAAAAATACGCGCCGACATCGGAGAGCTTCGTGATGCGGAAGATGACCCACGTGGGCGGAATGACAAAAAGAAGGTAGAGGTGCGAGAGCAGCGCGTGCTTTTTGAGAAAGCTGCCGATGCAGAATTTTTCAAGCAGGATGAAGAAAAGCAGCACGATGCCCCAGAGGACAAAGTTCCAGCTTGCCCCGTGCCAGAGGCCGGTGAAGAACCACACGACCGTCAGCGCGAGCGCCGTGCGCGCCTTGCCGCGGCGGCTGCCGCCGAGCGGAATGTAGAGATAGTCGCGGAACCATGTGCCGAGCGTGATGTGCCAGCGGCGGTAGAACTCGCTCACCGAGCGGGCAGTGTAGGGAAGGTCAAAGTTGCGCGGCACGGGCAGCCCCAGCATCTGCCCAAGACCCATCGCCATGAGAGAATACCCGGAAAAATCGAAGTAGAGCTGCAAGCTGTAGCTCGTCGCGCCGAGCCAGGCAAGCGGCGTAGAAAGATAGCCGTAGCCGATGCGCTCAAGCGAGGCCCACAGCGGCGCAAGCTGGTCGGCCAGCAGCACCTTGAAGCAAAGACCGACGGCAAAAAGCTCGAAGCCGAGGAAGGCGTCCTCACGCGAGAGCGTGCGCTCCTTGAGCGCGCCGCGCCACTCATCGTAGCGCAGAATGGGCCCCATCGTCAGCTGCGGAAAGGCAATCGTAAAGGCGGCATAGTCGACGAGATTTTTCTCCGCCGCCGCGCCGCGGCAGACGTCGATAAGGTATCCCGCACTCTGGAAGAGGTAAAAGCTCACGCCCAGCGGCAGAATAAGCTTGACGAGGGGGAAGCTCTGCCCGGTCAGTTTTCCCCAGTTTTCAAGAAAAAATGCAGCGTACTTGAAATAGACGAGGCAGAACAGATCCGCCGACAGCGCGGCGGCGAGCAGTCCCTTGCGCATGCGCGGGGATCTGCCCTCCATCAAGCGCGCGAGAAAATAGTGCAGAAGAAGCACCGCGGAAAGAAGCAGCGCGTCGCGCACACCTGCGCCAAGCAGATAACATGCGGCGCTGCCAAGCACGAGCACGGCATTTTTGCAGCGGAAGGGGACGAGATAATAAACCGCAAAGAAGAGCGGCAGAAAATAAAAAAGAAAAGTAAGGTCGGAAAAGCTCACGGGACGGCTCCTGTCAGAAAGCGTTGTGGGAGGGGCACATCGGCTTAACGCAGCATGCCGGGTCGAAAATCCGTCAAGAAGCCGCCGGGTAAACCGAAAACCGAGATTTTGGTTTACATGCGGCGGCAAGCGTGCTACAATCCTAAGACGGCGGCTGCGAAATGGCGCAGTGTCTGATGTATTATGTCAATCGTAAACGATAAGCCGCCAACTGTCAACTTCAAAAAGGTAACAATTTCGGTTACATTTTGTAACGGAGGACGCTATGGGGAAAGAAACCGTTTTGGCGCTGCTGCTGCGCGAAAAGGGACGCTTCGTCTCGGGCGAGGCCGTCAGCGCGGAGCTTGGCATCACGCGCGCGGCGATCTGGAAGAGCATCTCCGCGCTGCGCGCGCAGGGGTATGAGATCGAAGCCGTTCCGGGGCGCGGCTACTGCCTCAAGGCATTGCCCGATGTGCTCAGTGAGCAGACCGTGCGCAGCTTTCTGGGCGGGGTGCAGGTGGTCGGCGGGCGCATCGACTGCTTTGATACCATTGATTCGACCAACGCTTACTTAAAACGCATTGCGCTCGACGGCGCGCCGGACGGCACGGTCGCCGTTGCGGCGGAGCAGACGAGCGGGCGCGGCCGGCGCGGCCGCACTTTCCAGAGCGCAGCGGGCAAGGGCGTGTATCTTTCTGTTTTGCTGCGCCCTGAGCTCACTCCCGCGCAGCTCATGCCGCTCACGGGACTCGTTGCCGTTGCGATGAGCCGCGCGGTCGACCGCGTGGGCGGCACGAACGTGCAGATCAAGTGGACGAACGACCTTGTGCTCAACGGCAGAAAGCTTTGCGGTATCCTGACCGAGCTGAGCGTGGAGGGCGAAACGGGCGCGCTGCAATACGTTGTGCCGGGTATCGGCATCAATGTCAGCCAGTGCGAGGAGGACTTCGACGGCGACGTTGCGCAGATCGCAACGTCCATTCTGCGCGAAACGGGCAGGCGCATTTCGCGCGCGGAACTGGCCGCGGCGATGATCGAGGAACTTGACGCGCTCTACGCAGCGCTCAAGTCGGGCGATACGAGTGCGTATCTTGAAGAATACCGCCGCCGCTGCGTGACCATCGGGCGCGAGGTGCAGCTTTTGTGGCAGGATACGAAGGAGAAGGTCACGGCGCTGGATGTGGACGAGGAATTCGGCCTCATCGTGCGCCGCGAGAACGGAACGGTGGAGACCGTTCGCACGGGTGAGGTGTCGGTGCGCGGCCTTTACGGATACGTGGAATAAGGGGGCTTTTCTTTGAACATGCTTTGGGAGCTGTTTCTCACCTTTGCCAAGATCGGCGTGATGACCTTTGGCGGCGGCATGGCCATGCTACCGATCCTTGAGCGCGAGATCGTACAGAACAAAAAGTGGGCGACGGAGGAAGAACTGGTCGATTACTTTGCCATCGGTCAGTGCACGCCGGGCATCATCGCCGTCAATACGGCGACCTTTATCGGGCAGAAGAAAAAGGGTGTCCTCGGCGGCATTGCCGCAACGCTCGGCGTTGTATTCCCCTCTCTTATCATCATCACGGTTCTCGCGGGATTGATCACGAACTTTGCACATCTTGCGTGGGTGCAGAATGCCTTTGCCGGCATTCAGGTGTGCGTGTGCGTGCTGATCCTGAACGCCGTGCTCAAGCTGCTGAAGAAATCCGTGGTCGATAAGCGCACGGCGGTCATCTTTGCGCTCGTGCTGCTCGGCAGTATGCTGCTGAGCGTTTCGCCGGTGTGGTTCGTGCTGCTTTCGGCGCTTTCCGGCATCGTGCTCAAGGCGCTTGAGGGGAGGGAAGCGAAATGACGCTCTATCTTCGCCTGTACTGGGAGTTTTTCAAAACAGGGCTTTTCGCCATCGGCGGCGGCATGGCGACGCTGCCGTTCCTCAAGGACATCGGCGCGACCACCGGCTGGTTCACGCAGACGGATCTTATGAACATGCTGGCGGTGTCGGAATCCACACCGGGGCCGGTCGGCATCAACATGGCGACCTACGTTGGCTACACGGTGGCGGGCGTGCCCGGTGCGATCATCGCCACCATCGGCGAGGTGACGCCGTCGATCGTCGTTATCCTGATCGTCGCGGCGATGCTTGCAAAGTTCCGCGACAGCAAGGCAGTCGCCGATGCGTTTTACGGGCTGCGCCCGGCCTCCACCGGCCTCATCGGCGCAGCCTGCGCGGGCGTGATGCTCCAGGTGATCGCGGGGATTACGAGCGCGTCGGCGGGCAAGTCCCTGCTGATGAAGTTTTCATGGGACGGTGCGATCAACTGGCGCGGCATCGTCCTTGCGCTGGCGCTGCTCTTCTTCACGCGCTGCGTCAAAAAGACCAAAGACCTGCACCCAATCGTTTTCATCGGCATTTCCGCCGTGATCGGCGTGGTGTTCCGCTTCGCGGGCGTGTAAAATAGTCAAAAAGAGAAGATGCCAGGGCGAGCGCTCATAAAACAGTAAAACCGGCCGATGACCATCGGCCGGTTTTTTCATCTGTATACAGCTTGACGGAAAATGGAGCACCCCAGAACGCACTTTGATAGAGAGTATAGAAGTGCCCTTTTGTTCCGAAAGGATTTTTTATCAGTTCGACAAACTGGAAGCTATAAACGCCTTTGCAAATATATCATATCTATTAACTTTACACCGCCCTCATAGATTGGGGTATTATAATTGTCTGTAAAGAAATTTGAAATCTTGTGAGAACGAGCAAATCCACATTTCTCATAAAATGGTATTGTCAGTGGACTATCTCCAGTTCCAACTTGCAAAATAGAATACTCTTTTGCATATTTATTGGCAAGAAAATCAATCAGTACCTTGCCATATCCCATTCCATGATATTTCGGATCAACCGCAATATTCTTGATTTCAAGTATTCCATTACCTTCATCCGTGACAACACATTCAGCTTTTACACCATTGTCTTCAAGCACATACATCGTTCCTTTTTCAAGATAACGGTCAATCATGCTTTCCTGTTCGTCTGCTAATAACAACAATGATATAAACTGCTTTTTATTTTCGTTCACTTCTCGAATTTTCATACAACTTGTTACCCCATCAATTGCCGTCTGCTTTATTTCATCAAACTGGAAGTTGTTAAGCAATTATTTGTCCTCTTCCAAAGAGGTAATGATTACAGCCCCCATTACAACAATTGCAAGAATTGGACCGAGCTGCGGCCAATTCATTATTTCGGCTCCAAATGCACTGCCAAGGTATCCCGAGATAATAGCAATAATGGAAGAAATAGCCGCTTTTCTCATATATTCGTACTCCTCTGTTAAATTCCTTCCTTGATCATAGATCAATTCTGCTTTTGCATTTTTTTAATCTTCCGAGGCAATGTGGCTGGCAATGCGCTGCATGATCATGTCGAGCGCGACTAAGTTGTGCCCGCCCTCGAGCACGATGATGTCGGCATACTTGCGGCTTGGCTCGACAAACTGCTCGTGCATGGGCTTGACCGTCGTGAGGTACTGCGTGATGACACTTTCAAGCGTGCGGCCGCGGTCGCGCACGTCGCGCAGGGCGCGGCGCAGAATGCGCACGTCCGCGTCGGTCTCGACAAAGATCTTGATGTCAAGCATCTCACGCAGCGTGGGATCCTGAAAGATGAGAATGCCCTCGACGATGACGACCTTGCTCGGCAGAATGAGTTCGGTTTCCTCGGTGCGCTGATGGTCGGCGTAGGAGTAAACGGGGCAATGAATGGCTTTGCCGGATTTGAGCTCCTTGAGCTGTTTGACCATCAGATCCGTTTCGAAAGCGTCGGGGTGGTCGTAGTTCTGCTTGCAGCGTTCTTCGAAGGGAAGATCCTGGTGCTTATAATAGCTGTCGTGGTGGACGACGCTGATATCGTCACCGAAATGCTGCTTCAAATGCTCGGTGAGAGTCGTTTTGCCGGAGCCGGTGCCGCCCGCAATGCCAATGAAGATGGTGTTCATCGCCGCTTCCTCCGTGAATTGTATTTTATAGGTCAATTATAGGGAGACTTTGGCGGAATTGCAAGGCTGCGCTGCGGAAAGCGACAATTTTTTGCGCATTGCAGTTGACGCGGAAGAAAAAAGCAAGTATTATGTAAAGAAGTACAGCGTGCTTGCGCTGTGCGGCAGATACTTGATTTTTGACAAAAAGAAAGGAGCGTCGGCATGGATCTTCTCAAATGCCCGCGCTGCGGTGAAGAATATTCTCCCAGCTATCGCAGGTGCCCGTTCTGCGAGGAGGGCGACCACCCCCGTAAGGTCAAGTACAACTCCGGCAAGCACAATTCCGGCAAACAGAACGGCGGCCGGCGTGTTTCGGATAAAAAGCAGACCCACTCCGCCCGCGGCGCGATGGCGGCGGTGCTGGTCGTGGTGCTGCTGCTTTTGAGCTGGTCGCTCTTCGGCGAAAAGATCGTCGCAAAGATCAACCCCGATGACGCTGACCCGTTACCCGGCGTGCAGGACGACAGCAACAAGCCGGTCGACGGAGATACGGACGCAGACGGCGAGGCCGATCCGAGTATCGGCGAGGAGCCGAACGTGGGCGATGTGACGGGCGGCGAAACGACCGACCCCGGCACGACGGCTCCGGTCACTCCGACGGTGGACGCCTCGGCGCTGAGCATCAAGACCAACGTCGGTACGACGCTTTCCAAGGACGCGAACGGCACCTTCGACTGTACGATCAAGCCGAGCGAATCCATTCGTCTGAGCGTTTCCGGAACGGACGCAGCCACTACCTGGGCGGTGGCGGACGCGAGCGTTCTGTCCATCTCAGCAGACGGTACGATCTCTCCCATCAAGACGGGCATTACGACCGTGACGGCCTCGGTCGGCGGTGCGGTGCTGTCGATCATCGTGCGCATCAAATAAAATACGCGGTAAAAGAGCGGCCTTAGCCGGGTGGTCGTAAAACAGTAAAATGAAAAAATGGTGAAAACCTTGAGTTTTCAAAGGGTGCGGCGTGACTTCGGTCACGCCGTTTCCTCTTTCATCAGCTCATTCAGCGGGATGAAGCCCAGCCCGTCGTACTGGATGTGGATGTGCTGCACCCGTTTTCCACTGGATTTATCCGGTGCGTCCACATAGATGGCGGACACCAGCTCCCGCAGAGCATAGCCGTCCAGTTCGTCAATGCCGACATACTTGTGCGCCGTATGAATAAACTTCTCAATGTTTTCGTTCTGTCGTTCCTGTACTTCAATTTCCTGCCGCAAGGTAATGCACTCGGCCTCCAACTGCTTCTGCTCCGCGTCATAGGTCAGGCTCAGCATATCGAAGCGTTCATCACTCAACCGCCCGCTGGCGTTGTCCTCGTAAATCCTGATGAACAGCCGTTTCAGCTCAGCGATGCGGTTTTCGTTCTGTTCCAGCCGCTTTTTACGGATGCGGATCTGCTCACTGCTTTCCAGCCGGAGCTGTTCTTCCATTACCGTGCGGAAATGTGCCTCATGCCGCAGAATGTAGCCTGTCACAGCCTGAATGTGTTTCAGGACCAGATGGCTGAGTACGGCTTCCCGGATGTAATGAGTACCGCACTTGTCCTTGTGCTTCCAATGGAGAGAACAGTCAAAGAACGCGCCCTCCGGTCGGTAGTTGTTGGTCGCCCCGTAATACAGCTTCTCGCCGCAGTCTGCACAGTACACCAGCCCGGAAAAGATGCTGCTTCGGCCTGTGCGGGTCTTGCGATGCCGCTGCTGGCGAACCTGCTGTACTTTCTCAAACACGGCTTCCTCGATGATGGCCTCATGGGTATTGGGGAAGATGGCCTGCTTCTCAAGGGGATTGTCCCGCTGTTTCTTGTCCCAGATGGAGTTGGTGTAGGTCTTGAAATTCACCGTACAGCCCGTGTATTCCCGCCGTTCCAAAATCGCCACAACGGTACTGCTGTGCCAGTCGTAGGGGTCCTCTGGTTTCTTGTTCGGGGTCTTGATTCCCTGCAAGGCCCTGTATGCGCTGGGTGTCAGCACCTTGTCCGCTTTCAGTTGGTTGGCGATCTGCATGGGACCACGGCCCTCCATGCACAGGTTGAAGATACGCTTCACTACATCGGCGGCTACCGGGTCAACCATCCAGCGGCGGGGATTCTCCGGGTCCTTTACATAGCCATAGGGCACATTGGTGGTCAGGGGTACGCCTCGCTCACCCTTGGCTTTCTGGACGGCTCTGATCTTGCGGCTGGTGTCCCGGGCATAGAACTCGTTGAACCAGTTTTTGATGCCCGCAAAATCGTTGTCCACCCGGTTGGGGTCAATGGTGTCGTAGTTGTCATTGATGGCGATGAAGCGGACACCGTTCTGCGGAAAGGTGAAGTTTGTATAAAGCCCGGTCAGCGCAGAGTTGCGGCCCAGTCTTGAGAGGTCCTTGGTGACCGCCACGGCCACCCGTCCCGCCTCGATTTCGGCCAGCATGGCCTGAAAGCCGGGGCGGTCGTAGGTCACACCGCTTACACCGTCATCCACGAAAAACGTGGGGTTGGGGAAGTGATGCTCCCTGGCATATTGAAGAAGCATGGCCTTCTGATTTTCAATGGACAGGGATTCGCCAGCCCGGTCATCCTCCTGAGACAGTCGGCAATAAAGGGCAGTAATTTTATCTGTTGCTCCGTACATTTCTGTATCCTCCTTTGGTGGAGCAACTGTCAGTACAGGATTGGTTGGCTCTATTGTACCAAGATTCTGGGTGTTTGTCATTCTGAATCCTCCAGCTTTTCTGCAAACTTTCTGGATGTGATACGTTCCAGCTTGCGGACAAAGTTTTCTGTCCCCTCATAGCTGCCTGTGACAACGTAGGTCGTGCCGTGGATGACCTCGGTAACGGTCAGTTGGGGAATCCAGAAAGCGGATAGGTTCTTTACATGGATGTGGCCGTCCTCACCCCAAAAGAATCTGCGCTCAGTTCTTTCAGACGGCAGAGACTCCGACTCGGAGAAATAATATCCCTCCGGGTCGAGTTGATGTTCAAATTGCATTTTCTGTTCCATAAGTTCCTCCTGATTTTGTGTAAGAATTAGTGTTCGATTTCCTGCTTTTTCTGCCGCACAGCGGCGTTCTGACGCTCCTGTTCATGTTGTACTTCATAGATGCTGTAATGGATGGCCCAGAGCTTTTTTGCGTCGGCATACAGGGGCGCAAGCTCCTGCTGTAAATCCCTGTACTCCGTTTCCAGACGGGCCTTTTCCGCACGCCATGCAGCAACGGGAAGCTTGCCGTCCACCACTTGTCCTTTCAGCTTGCGCTCGGCCATGTAGAACAACCGCAGCTCCTCGTCATGCTCGTCCTTGTATTTCTGGCGGGATTTCTCAAAGCGGATTGTTTTCAGCTTGTCGGCAACGGGTTTTCCGGCCTTGTAGTAATCCACCATGCGCAGCAGCTCGTCCAGTTCTTTGATGCGGGCCTGTTTCCCGGAAGCGGTCTTTTTCAGCGTGTCGATTTTGCCCTGCATGGGATGCAGGGCTGCGTCCAGATCGTCAGCGGTGTAGAGGTGTTTGGCTTTCAGGTAGCTGACCGCCTCAGACAGCTTTTTCAGATTGGCAATCTTGGCCTTGCTGCTGTATGCGCCCTTGTTGCGTTTGCCATAGTAGGCGGACAGCAGCTCCACCAGTGTAGGCGGCTGGGGCTTGGACAGCTCAGCTTTTACTTCTTTCAGCCAGTCGATCAGAGCGGCAATTTTCTGTTTCGCCTCCCGGAACATGGCGTTGGTTTTCCTGATCCAGCGGTTGAGATCGCCCTTGTTGGTACGGATACCCTTGGCCTCCATCGCCCGGACAGTCGGCCCCTCGTGCTGGGTGGGTATTTGCTCAACACCCTGACGCTCATAGCTGCGGTGGTCGATGCGGCAATCCAAACCTTTCTCAGCAAATCTGGTATTGCAGAGTTGCGCCCATTGTTCACGCCAAAACTCCAATGTCTCCGGCTTGCCCCAATCGGTGGTGGGGACGGCGTTGAACACATAGTTCCCGGCCTCATCCCGGATACGCTCACCCTGTTCGTCCAGCACATATTCCCGCCGCTGCTTGTTGCCCCATTTTCCGTCCGGCTCGATAGGACGGATGGGACACATGACATGAAAATGCGGGTTCTGGATGCCGCCGTCCTTCTTATCCGGTTGATGAATGGCATAGTCCGCCACCATGCCCCGGCTCACACACTGCTCCAACAAAAAATGCCTTGCAAGCTCAATGTTCTCCTGCATGGAAAACTCGTTCTGCAAGGCAATGTCAAAACTATATGCAAGCTGGGCTCTCTTTCCACGTTCCACTTTCTCCACGGCGTTCCAGAGTGTTTCCCGGTCAGAGAAAGAGGGCGGGGCTTGGGGCGGCAGCAGGATTTCCGAACAGATCACGCCGCCCTTGCGGGTGTAGTCGCTGTCCTCGCCGTAATACTCGCTGTGCAGCTTTTCGCCGGAGCGATAGGCGGCAGCAGCCACGGCAGACTGTCCGGCGCTGCGCTTGATCTGGGTTACGTGAAAATGGAATAATGCGATGGTCAATCACCCCCAAACTCATTTTTGTTGTGCTCGTTGACGGCCTCCATGAGCAAACCCTTGACCTCTGGCAAGGCGAGGGCTTTTTCCGCAAAGGCGTAAAATTCGGTTTCGCTCAACACCTTCGCCAACGGGACTACACTCTCCACAGCGGCTCCACGAGTAATCAACCTGTGCGCCCGTTTCCGGCGGTCACCCTTTTCGTAGTAGGCGGCACGGTTTTCAAGCTGCTGCTGTTTGTGCCGGAGCTGGGTAAGCTGGCGTTCATTGGCGGCGAGCTCGGCTTTCAGTTCGGGGACGGTTTTCTGTTTTGTCATAGTGCATGACCTCCTTTTTTGATGGGAAGGATAGGATGGATGGGATGAAAAAAGACCGCCTACATTTTCAGTAGACGGTCTGGATAACGGTATGGAATTTTCAGACTTTGCGGCGTGGACGGTCTGCTGAAAGCAGATTGTTCCCGCTGCAAAGTGCGCTGGGATAGCTGCGTGAGCAGCGCAAGGGGTGCAGCCCCTTGTTCGGAACGCAGTGACGCAAAACAGCCCGGACTTCAATCGTCCGGACTGTTCGCTCCGCAGGACGCACGATACAGGGTCTACCCTGTATAGAAGTGCGCCATTAGCAATGGAGAAATCGACCGCTACTTATCGTCGTCTGCACCGATGCGGGCTTAATATCCGAAGTGACAAGAATTGTCCATCTATTCCACTGCTCGTGTGTTTGATTTATAGTGATCTTCCTATGCCGTTTACGGCGTTAGATTTTCGAAATCTGTTTGTGTTCAATCACAGAAGAATCTCTTAAATGCTTATTTCGCAGGATCTATCGTGACATAGACAGTCAGCTTATTCTGCCCCACATCGATCCAATCCATGGGCTGGGTACAATCATAATCGTAGTACAGCTGATAGCCCTCCATGGCGTCAAATTCCACCTCCGTGGACTTATCCACATGGAAAGCCTGTTCCTCGGAATTCTCTTTTCCGGGATTGATGATCACGTTCAGATAGCAGGCGTCCTCCGGGAACAGAATATTCATAGCCGCCTGCTCCTCCATGAGCCGGGGTTCATCGTAGAGAATATTGCTGCGGGTCACGGAGACTACGCTGCCGTCCTCTGCACTATGCTCCGTCACCTCCATGCCGGTGATGAGGCCGGTCGCATCGTCGATAAAGTAAATGACCTCGCTGTTGATCCCTGTCAGACCATTCTGCCTGGCGGCGGTCAGGGTGGTGGTTCCATACTCTGTGCTGTCGGTCTTGTCCGCCACGGTCTCATAGTCATACGGCTGACGCGCCAGCCAGCGGTCAGACACCATGGCTTCATACTCAGACGCCGGGCACAGCGTCATCGTTTTCAGGCCGTCTTTTTCGTAGGTATACAGGGCACCGGGAACGTCATCGTTGATGTATCCCGCCTCGCAGTATACGACCTGGTCAGCATCATCGTACTGTTCGTAGTCATACCACAGGCGACCATCGGAACTGACGAATTGACGGACAGTCTTATTCTGCCAGTTGTTCTCCCCGTCCCAGGTCTCGGAGACGCAGGTCACCGCGCTGTGTTCCTTCATAATCATGGGGATGCTGTTGCTGTTTCGAAGGTCTGTGATCTCCGGATCATCCTGCCCACTAATGGGCATAACGGAAGCGTTGGAGACGTCGGCTACTTTTCCATCCTTGCAGGTAACATTCAGCGCCCGGATTTCCTCCAGCACATCATCCTTGGCATAGGAGAAAGACACAACTGTCTCGCCGTCTTCCAGCGCCCGGAAGCTGGCAACAAAGGTGCCGTCATTGTCCTCCAGCGTGACCAGCTCCAACAGGGTGGTGTCGTCGATGGTAAAGTTCCAAATGAATCCTTCCTTTTCGGCGGGAAGGCGGACGGTCAGAATGCCTGCTTCCTGATCAATTTCATACCAGGTGTCGGATGTTTGTTCTTCCAAGGAGCTTCTGTCAGCTTTTCCTTCACTGGTGTTCTGTCGGCCGCACCCGGCCAGCAGCCCTGTCACGCAGGCGAGAGACAGGATCAGGGCAAGTATCTTTTTTGCGTTGTATTTTTCTTTCTGAATCATATCATGTTACCTCGATTCTATATGTCGATCCATCAGGGAATCCAATAGCGGATGATCTGCACCACCTGCTCCTGCCGGACAGTGATGACCGTGTTGTAGCAGTTGAAGGGCGTTTCACTGGCCTGAATAGCCGCAGGGACGTCCTCATACTCATGAACCAAGCCGTCAGGCTCCTGTTCCAGGTCGGCGTGATCTTCAAAGGTGCAGTCGGTAGATAGGGGCAGGGTGATCGTTCCCAGATCATAGTAGATCGGATGGTCATCCATTGCGTAGGTGAGGTACAGACCGTCATCCTCAATCAGCTCTACGCCGCCGCTTTCGATGCCGCCGTTGATGATGACAGTGCCGTTATCCCGCCGGATGCTCTCAACGGTCACCGGCTTCCGACAGACCTGGATCTGGTCGCCTTCTTTCAAACCCTGAATATCTTCCAGTTCATAGCAGTCATAGTCATGGATCTCCGCGGTCAGGGAATACCCATCCCCGGTTTTGACAAGGTCCGCTGCCGTGAAGTCCGCAGAGTATTCGCCGTCGGCAAAGGCGTCCTCCACACTTTCCATCGGATACAGCGGCATGACGTACCCCAGCTTCTCCACAATGGTTTGGGCGGTGTCCAGCAGCACCTGGGCATCGCTGCCGCCGGCAACACACCACTGCACCTCGGCCTCCGGAGCATACCAGCCCACCCAGGCCGCATCCTCGGACTTGCGCAGCTGGATGGAAACATCTTCGCCGCTCCTGTCCAGGCTCTCCGTCCAGTCAGCATAAATACCGGAGATGTCCTGGGGCTGCTCTGCCTTTAAGGCACGACAGTAGTACGACTGTCCGCCCTGTTCAAAATTGACTTCGGCCATTTGCTTGTCGCTTGCCCCTGTGTCGATCAGGTAGTAGGAGGTGCCGGAGGCACTGTCCGGCAGGGGGATGGAGTATCCAAGCTGCTGAAACTCAGCTGCGCTGGATTCGTGCATGGGGTTTGCGATCATGCCCAGTTGGTCGGTGCCTCGGTGGGATAGGGTGATGGCAGTTACAGCTACTGCAAGACAGGCGGCAATCGCCCCGGCTCTGTACAGCCAGGACCGTCTCTTTTTCATAGGCTGCTGCGCTTCCTCCAGCAGATCATCGTCCACGGCGTTCATCCATTTTTGAAAACGAGTTTGATTCATAGGCTGATCCTTTCTTGTTCCAGTTCCGTGCGCAGCCGTTCCCGCGTGCGGAACAAGGATGTCTTAACCTTTGCTTCGCTGACACAGCATTCTTCCGCGATCTCCCGGATGCTCTCTCCATACCAGTAGCGGCGCAAAAAGAACACGCGGGCCTCAGCGCTCTGACGGCGCAGGAAGCCGTTCAGCACCCGGCGCAGCTCTGATGCATCCAGTTCTGTGTCCGGATCGCCCTGCCCGGTAGCGATCCAAGGTTCCAATTCCTCAAAAGCGTCGGTGAGGGCTGTACTGCGTTGGGCAGCAGTATTGTAGTTATAACGGTCCAATGCCAGATTCCGGGTGATGCGGGCCAGATAGGCCCGCAGAGAGCGGGGGCGTTCCGGCGGGATGGCATTCCAGACACGAAGGTAGGTGTCACTGACACACTCTTCCGTGTCCCTGGGGTCAGTCAGGAGCCGCTGGGCCACACTGCGGCACAGCGCACCATATTTCTTCTGGGTCTGGGTAATGGCTTCCTCACACCGCTGAAAGAACAACTGAATGATCTGCTGGTCTCCCATGGTGGCTGAAAGTTGAGCTTTCTTTGTTTCGATTTGTTCCATAGTGTTTCCCCCGGTACTTGAAGCGGCTTCATCCTATTAGACGGCACCATATCCGTTTTCGTTTCAGAAGTCAAGTGGAATATTTTTGGGCTATTCCAAGTTTAATGTAAGATTATAGATGATCAGAATAAATTTCCTGTAAGGCGGGCACCTTACAGGAAATTTCCGCTTTATCGTTTTTCCGCTTGTTATGTTTCGGTTCTTACAAAGAGATCCTTGAGAATTTGCTCTGGCACCATGGTCATCGTTTGCCCTTTTCATCGGCATAAGCTTCATCCACGTTCATTTTATTCTTCAGGGCTGTATTCCAATATGTCACCCGGCTGACATTGCAGCACGTCACATATCGCAGCCAATGTAGAAAACCGGATGGCGCTGATATGCCCGTTCTTCATCTTGGAAAGGTTCACATTTGCAACGCCGACTTTCTCCGACAACTCATTCAGGCTCATTTTCCGGTCCGCCATTACGCGGTCCAGCCTTAAAACAATATGTCCCATTGTCCGCCCCCTTACAGCGTTTCATCCGATTCTTTTTGGAGCTGAATCCCGTACTTGAATACAGTCACCAAACACATTGTTACGGCGAAAGCAATTAAGACGCCCCACTGAATGCTGATCCCGGTGTCTCTTCCGGCAGACAGGAAAGCGGTAGACAGCGTTTCACCAATGGTGGCAAACAGCGCAACGGGAAGAAGAGAAAAACCGAATGCTCTCATCTTTGTCACAAGTTCTTCGCAGAACGGAGATTCACACTTTGCAAGCACCGCAAACAGTCTTTTCAGCATAAACAGAGCTGCGGCAGCAGAAGCAGCAAACAAATTCGCGAAGATAAGGACTGACACCAAATTCGCCGAACGGTACTCAGCAGGCGATGACGTGGCTTCGATCACCTTTGTGTTTTCTTCGGAATGAATTTTGGCGGAAGAAAATGACTGGTTGAAAAATGAGAGTTCCATATTGAAATCCTGATCTTCAGGAGGAATAATCTTATCATTTCCCCCGCTCAGCATTGCCTCGGGGCTTGCGTCCCCCGCATAAGAAAAACCATCTGCAAGAATATCCCACAGGGAATCGAAATTTTTTTCGTTGATCCTGAATTCGGCATGATTGGTAACGCGAACTGTTAGCGCATCCTTTGGAAGCGTAGACACATAAATTGTAGCTACGCAGCTCGCCGCAGCCGTTAAGATTGCTATGACCATTAAGACGGTCATTGTGATCTTGCCCACTTTGCCGAACTTGTGGAAGTTTGAAAGAGTTTTAGAATTCATAAGAACGCCTCCTACGCAAAACATAAATTATTTAACGTTTATCGTTATGTTTGCAGTATATACCGATACATATGCTTTGTCAAGAGATTTTTAATGTTTATCGTTAATTATTTTATGCTATCTTGAGACAAAAGCGGGTCATATTAGCTATCGATATACTTTATTCCGCATAGCCACAAGCTGCCTGTCCTCGTTCTGATCTTTGCTTGATACACGGATATAGCCGTAAGCAGGTCCTGCGATATTACCTCACCTCCCGGCGCTTCTGCCAGACTAAATCATAGCCCAGCACATCGGCCAGCTCCACGGCCTCAGTGTACCGCAGGGAGCCGCGCCGCAGCTTGCCGGACAGGTTGGGGACGCTGCTGCTCCAGCCGTGTTCGTCGGCCAGCAGCTCCACCACCTCCGTCATGGTCATGCCCTCCCGGGTAATGTAGGATTTCACTTCGTTGCGGCAGTTTTTTGCTTTGTTTCTGCTCATATTTGTAATCCCTTCTCCTTTTTGGATTCGCTCTGTGGTAGAATGGATGTGCTGGATGGCAACAGCCATTTGCCGCAGAGCGTTGTTTTGTTGTGGACGGCCATCCGCTGGAATTGCCGCCCGTGTATCCCTGTTCACAAGGGACACCTATCGTTTTTGCTGTTCTGCTTGCCTTTTTGTAGTTCGGTGAAAACGCACACGGAACGGCGTGCTGTGTTCGCTGCCCGGTGCATCGCTGATTGATATGGGCAACGGCACAAAAACAGCGGGTTCTTCGCTGTTTTCACATGGTTTGAAAATAGCTGTGGTTTTTTGCCGCTTTTCCCGAACTCGTTCCTGCCCGGAGGATCGCTCCCGGCGTTCCCGTCCCCGTTGGTATGCTCGCGCTTTTGCGGTCATGGCAAATACTTCGCCGGGGGACATATCCCATTCGGACAGTCATTCGATTTTCAAGGTTCAGGTGTTGTTACAGGTACAGTTTAACGAAAAAATACGCTCTTTCCCGTATATCCAAGAGGTTGGAAAAGAGCGCAAAACAGGCTGGATTTCCACGCTTAGAGACAGAAAGAAGGAGGGACATGCCATGCAGGTGAAACTCACCATACAGGAGCGATTGAAGGATTTGCGAGTGGAACGGGGCCTGACGCTGGAACAGCTTGCGGAGCAGACCGGGCTTTCCAAGTCCGCCCTCGGCAAATATGAGGCAGACGATTTCAAGGACATCAGCCCATTCAGCATTGTCACGCTGGCGAAGTTCTACGGCGTGTCCACGGACTATCTGCTGGGTATGACAGAAACGAAAAATCACCCAGACACAGAGCTGGACGCTCTGCATCTGAGTGATGATGCCATAGAAGTATTAAAGGCGGGACAGTTCAATCACCGGCTGCTGTCTGAAATGCTTTGCCACAAAGATTTTCAGCGTATGATGCTGGACGCAGAAATCTATGTGGACAGGATCGCTGATATGCGGATCAACGATATGAACGCCATGCTGGAAGCAGTACGGAAGATGGCCCTGATGAAGCAGGACGGACAGGACGATCTTGCCACCCGGACATTGGAGCTGGCCCAGGTGCGGGAGGATGACTATTTCGGTCATGTGCTTGCCGACGATCTGAAGGCGATCCTCCGTGACATTCGGGAGGAACACAGCAACGATACCACAACGGCAGACACACCCTCTATTGCAGAGGAAGTTCAGAGCCAGTTGCAGGATGCCATGAACTTTGAGTGCAGTGACGCTGAGAAACAGGCAAGGATATTCCTTACGACATTCGGCATTGACTACGACGCCATTACCAAGGAGCAATTCATCAATCTCATCGAAGTGTTAAAGTTGTCCAAACACATGAAAAGCCCAACTAACCAGCGTGGCAAGGCACTGCCATACCAGCCGCATGGAAAAGGGAAACGGAAACGCAAATAAACAGAAAAACACGCCATACTCAGCCTTTGAAGCTGAATATGGCGTGTTTTTTCGTTGACCAATCCCGTCTGACAGATGCTCATTTCGTGTTATTTGGCTAACACTGTTTTACGAACACCTGCCCTTTCGGCCGTTCTTTTTTTGCGCAAAAGGAGAGGCCCTCCTTGCAAGGCACTCCTGCCTGTGCTACAATTACCTTGAAAAAGTGTTTTCAGGAGCAATTGATTATGACGACCCGTGAATTTCAAAAAAAGCAGCCGCTTTCCATTCTTTTTGCCTACTTCAAGCCGCACCGCGGCCTGTTTGCCTTAGACCTTGTCTGCGCGACGATCGTCGCGCTCATTGACCTTGCCTTCCCGATGGTCACGCGCAAGTCGATGTACGATCTGCTGCCCCAGCAGCAGTACCGCGCGTTTTTTGTCGTCATGGGCGTGATGATGGCGGCGTTTATCGTGCGCGCGCTTTTGTACTATGTGATCGCCTACTGGGGGCACACGTTCGGTATCCGCGTAGAGGCGGATATCCGCCGCGACCTCTTCATTCACGTGCAGGAGCTGGACGTCAGCTTTTTTGACCATAACCGCACGGGTCAGCTCATGAGCCGACTGACGAGCGACCTCTTCGAGATCACGGAGCTTGCCCATCACGGGCCGGAGGACCTGCTCATCTCCACGCTGACGATCATCGGCGCGCTTGTTATCATGTTCTCCATCGAGTGGCGGCTTGCCCTTGTGGTGGCGTGCATTCTGCCGGTGTTTATCGCCGTTATCATGTCGCGCCGCAGCAAGATGGGCGCGGCTTCGCGCAACGAAAAGCAAAAGACTGCCGCCATCAATGTCGGCATCGAGTCGTCGCTCTCCGGCATTCGCACGGCGCGTGCTTTTGCCAACGAGGACGAGGAGATCGACAAATTCAACACCGCGAACGAGGAATTCAAGGTCTCCAAGCGTGCTTTCCACCATGAAATGGGCGTATTCAACGCGACGATGGAATTTTTCATGACGCTGCTCTCCGCCGCCGTCATCACGGTGGGCGGCTACCTCATCATGCGCGGCGAGATCAACTACATTGACCTCATCACCTTTTCGCTCTACATCACCGCTTTTATCAGCCCCGTGCGCAAGCTCGCCAATTTTTCCGAGATCTTTGCGCGCGGCTTTGCCGGTCTCGAGCGCTTTACCGCGCTGATGCGCGTGGAGCCTGCGCTGAAGGACGCGCCGGACGCGAAGGAGCTTACGAACTGCCGCGGCGAGATCGACGTTGACCATGTGAGCTTTTCCTATGAGGGAACAGAGGGAGAGGGTGTGCTGCATGACGTGAGCGTCCATGTTACGCCCGGCGAGATGCTTGCCATCGTGGGGCCCTCCGGCGGCGGAAAATCGACGCTCTGCCAGCTCATTCCCCGCTTTTACGAGGTCAGCGGCGGTGCGATCCGCATCGATGGGGAGGACGTGCGCGCCCTCACGCAGACCTCGCTCCACCGCGCCATCGGCGTTGTGCAGCAGGACGTGTTCCTCTTTGCAGACACCGTGCGCGAAAATATCCGCTACGGCCGCCCGGACGCGACGGACGAGGAGATCGTCGAGGCGGCGAAGCGCGCGGAGATCTACGACGACATCATGGCCATGCCGCACGGCTTCGACACCTACGTCGGCGAGCGAGGCACGATGCTCTCCGGCGGGCAGAAGCAGCGCGTGTCCATCGCGCGGATCTTCCTCAAAAACCCACCCATTCTCATTCTGGACGAAGCCACGAGCGCGCTCGACAGCGTGACGGAGGTGAAGATCCAGCATGCTTTTGACGAGCTTTCGCGCGGGCGCACAACGCTTGTGATCGCGCACCGGCTCTCCACCATTCGCTCGGCAGACCGTATCCTCGTCATCGAGGACGGGCGCATCGCCGAGCAGGGCAGCCACGAGGAACTTCTCAAGGAAAACGGCGAGTACGCCTCCCTCTGGCGCACGCAGAACGGAGCATGCTGATGGATCGGAGACAGCTTTTGGATCGCGCCGCACAAAGCGGCGAGGAGCGCGTGCTGCTGGCGCATATCCTCGATAAATGCGAGCAGAGCCGGCAGCGCAATATTCCCGCGGCGACAGATTTTTTAAGCCCCGCCGAGCAGCGCGCGGCGCAGGAGCTGCTGCACGCCGCCGCCATTCACGAAGGCTACGCCTTTCGCGGCGGTTATGAGCGCGCGGAGCGGAAAATGCTCTTTTTCCTGCCCGACTGGCAGGAGGAAGCGGACGAGAGCGAATCCATGACGGCGCTGCGCTGTACTTACCGCAAAGAGGACACGCTGACGCACCGGGACTTTCTCGGCTCGCTCATGGCGCAAGGCATCACGAGGGAAAAGCTTGGCGACATTCTGGTGTCGGAAGGCTCGTGCGACCTGATCGTTTCGCGCGACATTGCGCCCTATCTGCTGCAAAATGTGACGAGCGCGGGGCGGGTGAAGCTCTCGGTCAGCGAGATCGGACTTTCTGGCTTGAATATCCCTGAGCTCAAGGTCAAGGAGATCCGCGACACGGTTTCGACGCTGCGGCTCGACGCGGTGGCGGCGAGCGGCTTTTCAATGAGCCGCGGCAAGGCGCAGGAGCTTATCTCCTCCGGGCGCGTACAGCTCAACCACCGCGAAACGCTCAAGGCGGACGCGCCCGTTGCGCAGGGAGATGTGGTCTCCGCGCGCGGGCTTGGAAAAATCGAGGTCGCCGAGGTCGGGGGGCTCAGCAAAAAGGGAAGAACGGCGCTGTTGCTGCGCCGATACTTGTAAGGAGAAGAATGCAATGACGATGGAAGAAAAGATCGCGCGCATCAACGCGCTGGCGCGCAAGGCCAAGGCCGAGGGACTGACCGACGAGGAGCGCGAGGAGCAGGCACAGCTGCGCCGCGACTATATCGACTCGGTGAAGGCGAACCTCAAGTCGCAGCTCGACTCACTGTATGTGCTCGATGAAAAGAGCGGCAAAAAGACGAACATCATCGACTTTGAACGCGAGCGCGCCGCAAGAGCGGGCGGAAAAAAGGAGAAAAAATAAATGAGTAAGGAATTTGAGTACGACCCCGAGAGCGGCTCGTTTCGCTTTGACGAGGGAGGCAAAACGCCAAAGAAAAAAGATGGCGGCGACATTGGCAGTTGGATCATCATTGCGGCGCTCTTTGCCTTCGGCCTGTGGCCGATTGGCCTGATCGCGCTCATTTCCAAGCTTTCCGACCGGCCGAAGAAGGTGAGCGCACCGCGCAGCGGCATGCGCACGAGCACCAGCCCGAACGCGAACGTTACGGCGCGCAGTACGAACAAGGTAGAAAAGACCGTTGTGCAGACAGCGAAGAAGATGAACCGCGCGCCGAAGACTTCCGACAAGACCGCGCGCATCCTCTTAATCATCGGCGCGGCCATCACCTGCATTTTCGGCATCAGTCTTGTGGCCGCGCTGGGTGAGGTCATCGCCTACGGCTGGTATTCCTACATGATGGAATATCTCTTCCCCATGTGCGGCTTCTTTGCCGGCGGTGTTGCCATGCTCGTCGCCGGGCAGCGGATGAAGCGCCGCAGCGCGCGCGTTGCGCGCTACCTTGCCGTGATGGGTAAGCGCAGCCACATTGCTGTGGACGAACTCTGCGCCGTGACGGGCAAGAGCCGCAAAAAGGTCGAAAGCGATCTTGACTTCATGGTGGAAAAGGGGCTGCTCGGCGCGGGCGCTTATCTGGACAGCGGGCGAGGAATGTTCTTCCGCAACGCCAACGCCTTTGCCGACTATGCGAACGAAACGGCGAAGAAGGCAAACGTCACACCCAAGGAAGCGAACGAGGGCTACGCGGGCGCGCTGCGCGCCATTCGCAGCGCGAACGACCGCATCGCCGACCCCGTGCTGAGTGAAAAGATCGACCATCTTGAGACTGTCGCAGGCAAGATCTTCCGTGAGGTGGAGCAGCACCCGGAAAAGCAGCAGCAGGCCGCGACTTTCCTCAACTACTATCTGCCCACCACGCTCAAGCTGCTCGACAGCTACGCCAAATTTGAAGAGGCGGGCATCGAGGGGGAAAATCTTTCCCGCGCGCAGGAGCGCATCGAAGAGACGATGGACGCCCTCATCAAGGGCTTTGACAAGCAGCTCGACGACCTTTACCGCAGCGAGGCGATGGATATTGACAGCGACATTCGCGTGATGGAGAACATGCTCCGCCGCGATACGGCGAGCGTGGAGGAGGATTTCGGCCTCGGCGGCGCCGCTGTGCAGCGCGCGCCGGACGAGGAATAAGGCGCATGCGGTGTGATGCAGTCTCATATGCTCTATGATGAGAAAGGACAAGAGGTATGAAGCAAACCGGCAGACGATTTGACGCTGCGGCCTTTTACGGCGGCACGAACAGCGAGGCCTACCGCTATCTCGGCGCGCACCGCACGCGGCGGGCGGGCAAAGACGGCTACGTGTTCCGCGTGTGGGCGCCGAACGCCGCGTATGTGTCCGTCGTGGGAGATTTCTGCGCCTGGAACGGATACGACCACCCGATGACGCGCAACGCCGACGGCTTTTGGGAATGCTTTGTCGCGGGACTGAAGCGTTACGACACGTATAAGTTCGCCGTCACCTCGCAGAGGGGCGACACGGTGCTCAAGACCGACCCCTACGCCTTCCACGCCGAGACCCGCCCCGGCACAGCCGGTAAGCTCTACGATCTTGGCGGGTACCGTTGGGGCGATGACGAGTGGTGCAGAAACCGCGCGAAAGCGCCCATCGACCGCTCTCCGCTCAATATTTACGAGGTTCATCTCGGCTCATGGCGGCGGCGCGGGAACGGTGATTTTTACGATTACCGCACGCTTGCCCATGAGCTGGCAGACTATGTTCTGGATCTTGGCTACAACTGCGTGGAGCTCATGCCCGTGACGGAGTATCCGCTTGACGATTCCTGGGGTTACCAGTGTACCGGCTATTTTGCCGCAACGTCGCGCTACGGCACGCCCAAGGATTTTATGTACTTTGTCGACCACCTGCACCGCAAGGGGATCTCCGTTCTCCTTGACTGGGTGCCCGCGCACTTCTGCAAGGACGAGCACGGCCTCATCGACTTCGACGGTACGTCCTGCTACGAATACGCAGACCCCAATAAGCGTGAGCACGAGGGGTGGGGGACGCGCGTTTTCGACTATGGCCGCGGCGAGGTGAGGAGCTTCCTGCTCTCTTCCGCCGCGTTCTGGCTGCGGGAATTCCATCTCGACGGCCTGCGCGTGGACGCAGTCGCGTCCATGCTGTACCTTGACTATGGGCGCGAAAACGGCCGCTGGACGCCGAACAAAGATGGCGGACACGAGAATTTAGAAGCCATCGACTTTTTGCGCGCGCTCAATGAAACGGCGTTTTCCGTCGATCCGAATGTACTGATGGTCGCAGAGGAGTCGACCGCGTGGCCGCTCGTCACGCGCCCGGCAAAGGACGGCGGCCTCGGCTTCAACCTCAAGTGGAATATGGGCTGGATGAACGACATGTGCCACTACCTGAAGCTCGACCCGTGGTTCCGTCAGTTCCACCACAAGGACATCACCTTTTCGCTGATGTATGCCTTCTCGGAGAATTTCGTCCTGCCGATCTCGCACGACGAGGTCGTGCACATGAAGGGTTCGCTTCGCGGCAAGATGCCCGGCGACAATTGGCAGCAGCTCGCGGGCGTGCGCGCATTCACAGCGTACCTTCTTGCCCACCCGGGCAAAAAGCTTACCTTCATGGGAGCGGAGCTTGGGCAGTGGCACGAGTGGGACTTTGCTTCCCAGCTTGACTGGTATTTACTCGAAAATCAAGAAAACCAGCAGACCCAGCAGTTTTTCAAGGACATCAACCGCTTTTATCTATCGCAGAGTCCCCTCTGGTCGATCGACTTTTCGTGGGAAGGCTTTGAATGGCTCGTTGCCGACGACAACTGCAACAATGTGGTCGTCTTTGTCCGGCGCGACCGGGAGGGGCGCGAGCTGATCGCCGCTGTCAACTTCTCGCCCGTCGGTCAGGCGGAGTACCGCTTTGGCGTGCCGCCGAAAAAAACCTACCGAGAGGTATTCACCACCGATCTTGCCGCCTACGGCGGCACAGGGGACTGGTGCAACGGAGAGCCGATCGAAACGGAGGGCATTCCGTCGCACGGAAAGCCCTGCTCGCTGTGCGTGAAGATCCCGCCGCTCGGCGCGGCGTTCTTCTCGGGCGAGGGCGAGTGGCACGAGGAGAAGAGCGAGGAGCCGACCGGAGAGACTCTGGCCGAGCAGTGACAAGGAGGAGAGAACAAGCGTGAAAAAAGAATGTATCGCCATGCTGCTTGCCGGCGGGCAGGGCAGCCGGCTCTATGTGCTCACGGAAAATATGGCGAAGCCCGCCGTACCGTTCGGCGGCAAGTTCCGCATCATTGATTTTCCGCTCTCGAACTGCGCCAACGCGGGCATCGACACCGTGGGCGTACTGACGCAGTACCGCCCGCTGGAGCTCAACCGCTACATCGGCTCCGGCCAACCGTGGGATCTTGATCGCGCAGACGGCGGCGTACATATCCTGCCGCCGTATCAGAGCGCGAACGGCGCTTCGTGGTACAAGGGCACGGCCAACGCCATCTTTCAGAACATCGGCTTTGTCGATATGTACGACCCCGAGTATGTGCTTATCCTCTCGGGCGACCATATTTACAAGATGAACTATGCCAAGATGCTCGACCAGCACAAAAAGACAGGGGCGGATTGCACCATCTCCGTGATGGAGGTACCTTGGGAAGATGCACCGCGCTTCGGCATCATGAATGTGGACGGGACGGACACGGTCACGGAATTTGAAGAAAAGCCCGCACAGCCAAAGAGCAACCTTGCTTCGATGGGCATTTATATTTTCACGTGGAAAAAGCTGCGCGCCTACCTCATCGAGGACGAGGGCGACGAGACGAGCAGCAATGACTTTGGTAAGAACATCATTCCAAAAATGCTGCAAAACGGCGAAAAGATGTCCGCCTACCGCTTTTCCGGCTACTGGAAGGACGTCGGCACGCTCGATTCGCTCTGGGATGCGAACATGGACATGCTCGCCACCGGCAGCGGACTTGACTTGCTCGAAAAGGACTGGCCGATCTACGGCCGCTCCGTCTCTGCGCCGCCGGCGTATCTCGGCAAAAGGGCGCATGTGGAGCATAGTGTCATTGCCCGCGGCTGCACGGTAGAGGGCGAGGCGGAGAACTCCGTCCTCTCTGAGCGCTGCACGGTGGAGGATGGCGCGAGCGTGCAGTATTCTATCTTGATGCCCGGCGCGGTCGTCAGGAAGGGAGCGCGCGTCTCCTATGCCATCATCGGAGAGAACGGCGTGGTCGGCGAGCGCGCGCTGGTCGGCGAGCCGCCGGAGGCGGTCGCACCCGAAAACTGGGGCATCACAGTGCTTGGCCCCGGCGCAGCGGTGGCAGAGGACTATGTGCTGCCCGCTAACCGGATGCGCAGCGTGGACGGAAAGGAGACGGTACGATGAACGGATTACACGGTATCATCTTTGCCTATGCGAAAACACCCGGCCTTCGTGAGCTGACGGAGGAACGCATGCCCGGCTCCGTGCCGTTCGGCGGGCGCTGCCGCGCGGTAGACTTTATGCTCTCCAACATGGCGGGCGCAGGCATTACAGACGTTGGCGTCGTGCTGCACGGCAACTACCAGAGCCTGCTTGACCACATCGGCAACGGCAAGACCTGGGACATGGCGCGCAAGAACGGCGGACTCAAGCTCCTGCCGCCCTTTGCCGATGTGCGCCGCTTCGGCGGAGAGATTTTCCGCGGCAAGCTTGAGGCGCTTGCCGGCGTTCGCTCGTATCTGTGCGAGATCCGGCAGGAATATGTTGTCCTGTCCGACAGTGACCTCATCATCAACCTTCCCTTGCAGGACGTGCTGAACGCGCACATCGAGAGCGGCGCGGACATCACCTGCGTCTGCACCGGAAACGGGCAGTTTGTGGAAAATGCAACGTATTTTACGCTCGATGAAGAAAAGCGCATCACGGAAACGCGCTGTGCGCCGCATCAGGCAAGCGGCTGCCGCAGCCTGGAGATCTATCTTTTGCGCCGCGACCTGCTCATCTCCCTTGTGGACGAGTGCGCTGCGCAGGAAAAGTACAGCTTCCGCAGGGATGTGCTCTGCGCGAAGGGGAAGGAGCTCGATCTGCGCGCCTTCCTCTGGAACGGCTTTGCCGCGCAGCTGCGCACGGTGCAGGAATACTACGAGCGCAGCATGCAGCTTTTAAACCCGGCCGTGCGCGCCGAGCTTTTCTGCGCCGAGCGTCCGATCCTTGCCAAGGAGGACGATGAGGCCGCGTCCTATATTGCGCCCGATTCGCACTGTGTCGATTCTCTCATCGCCGACGGCTGCCAGATCGAGGGTAGCGTGGAGGGCAGCATTCTCTTCCCCGGCGTGAAGGTCGGCAAGGGGAGCAGCGTGAAAAACTGCATTCTTTTCAAAAACACCGTGGTGGAGGACGGCGTAACGCTCAGGTGCGTTATCGCCGACAAGGACGTGCGTGTGCGCGGCGGCGGTACGCTCATCGGACACGAAAGCTACCCGCTTGTTGTGAGCAAGGGGAGCGTCATCTGATGAAGAATAACCGGGAGAAAGGAGCTTTCGTATGAACATTCTGTATGTGACGAGCGAGGCGGTGCCGTTTTGCAAAACGGGCGGCCTTGCCGATGTGGCGGGGAGCCTTCCGCAGGCGCTCGCCGCGAACGGCGACCGCGTGAGCGTCATTCTGCCGCTTTACGAGCGCGTGAAGAACCAGTGGGGCGATCAGCTCCATTTTGAAAGGTGGACATTCGTACGCCTTGCGTGGCGCAGCGTTTACTGCGGCCTTTTTTCCCTTGAGCGTGACGGCGTCACGTGGTATTTTGTCGATAACGAGGCATATTTCCGCCGCAGCGAGCTTTACAGCTACTATGACGATGGCGAACGCTTTGCCTTCTTCTCCCGCGCGGTGACGGAGCTTTTGAAGTCTCTGCCGCAAAGGCCCGACATCGTCCACTGCAACGACTGGCAGAGCGCGCTTGTGCCGATCTACATCAGGGACGAGACCGTGCGCGACGACTTCTATAAAGGGATCCGCACCGTGATCACGGTGCATAATATCGAGTATCAGGGGCGCTACGGCCGCGAAACGCTTGAGGATCTGTTCGGCCTCGATCGCGGCTGGTTCGACGGCGGAACGATCGAATTCAGCGGCGATGTGAACCTTTTGAAGGGGGCAATCGTTACGGCTGACGCCGTGACCGCCGTGAGCCCGACCTACGCCCAGGAACTCAAATACGCCTACTTTGCCCACGGGCTTGAAAACGTGATGAACATGAACGCGCGCAAGCTCCACGGTGTGCTCAACGGTATCGACATGCAGCGCTACGATCCCGCGCATGACAAAAATCTTGCCGCATCTTACTCGCCCGGCGACCTTGCGGGAAAGCAGGCGGACAAGGCGGAGTTGCAGCGCATGCTCGGCCTACAGGAAAGGGCGGATACGCCGGTCCTTGCCATGGTCTCGCGCCTTGTTTCGCACAAGGGGCTTGACCTTGTGTGCGAAACGCTCGATTCTTTCATGCAAAAGGACGTGCAGCTCGTCGTGCTCGGCAAGGGCGATGCAAAGTATGAGACATTTTTCAACTATGCCCGCCAGCGCTACGGCGGGCGCATGGCCGTCCACCTTGGCTACTCCGAAGAGCTTGCCATGCAGATCTACGCGGGCGCAGACCTTTTTCTGATGCCCTCAAAGAGCGAACCGTGCGGCCTTTCCCAGATGATCGCCATGCGCTACGGCGCAGTGCCCATCGTGCGCGAGACCGGCGGATTAAAGGATACCGTCCACGCCTATGAGGCATGGAACGGGCAGGGCAACGGCTTCACCTTTGCAAACTACAATGCGGGTGATATGTGCTATGTGATCTGCGAGGCCATTGACCTCTATCACAACAACAAGGACGCCTATGCGGCGCTGCAAAAGCGCGGTATGACCGCCGATTTCAGCTGGACGCGCTCGGCGCAGGAATACCGCCGTATTTACGAATCTATCTGTCGATAACAAAAAAGGAACGAATCTATGACCATTGACTCTGTGAAGAACATGAAAGAAGCGCTGTGCGAAAAGCTGAAGGTCAGCTTTGGCAGCACCGTGGAAGAGGCGAGCGACGCGCAGATGATGCGCGCGAGCGCCCTTGTCCTGCGCGATGTGATGGCTGAGCGCAGCGTGGACAGCATGCGCGAGAATCGCGCGGAACATCGCCGACAGGTACACTACCTGTCGATGGAATTTCTGATGGGCCGCAGCCTGATGAAAAACGCCTTTAACCTTGGCGTCGGCGAGATTTTGACCGAGGCGCTCGACGAGCTGGGCTTCCGCGCAGCGGATATCTTCGAGAGCGAGCCGGACGCGGGCCTTGGCAACGGCGGCCTCGGCCGTCTCGCCGCGTGCTATCTCGATTCCATGACGACGCTCGACATTCCTGCTGCGGGCTACTCCATTTGCTATGAGCTGGGGATTTTCCGCCAGCGCATCGTCGACGGCCAGCAGGTCGAGCTGCCGGACAACTGGAAGGATCTCGGCGGGGCGTGGCTGCTGCCGAAGCCGCAGGAGACCGAAACCGTGCGCTTTGGCGGTACGATCCGCCAGTTCTGGGACGGCGGGCGGCTGCACGTCGTGCCAGAGGGTGCGACTGAGGTGCTTGCCATTCCCTGTGACATGGAGATCGCGGGCTATGGAACGAATCACGTGAATACGCTGCGCCTTTGGGACGCAAAGTCTCCCGTGCCGCTTGATATGTCGCTCTTTTCCAGGGGCGAGTACCTGCGCGCGCAGGAGCAGCACGCCATGGCGGAGACCATCGCCAAGGTGCTCTACCCCGAGGACAACCACCCAGAGGGCAAGAGCCTGCGCTTAAAGCAGCAGTATTTCTTCGTTTCGGCCACGATGCAGTCTATCGTGCGCAAGCACATCGAGGTCTACGGTACGGCGGAGAACTTCCACGAAAAGAATGTGATCCAGATCAACGACACGCACCCTGCGCTTGTGATTCCCGAGCTGATGCGCATTCTGATGGACGATGCGGGCCTCGACTGGGATACGGCGTGGCACATCACCACCCATTCCGTCGCCTATACGAACCACACGGTGCTTGCCGAAGCGCTTGAGCGCTGGCCGCAGGAGCTGATGCAGTCGCTGCTGCCTCGCATCTGGCTGATCCTCACGGAGATTGCGCGCCGCTATCAGGAAAAGATCGAAAACTACTACCACGACCCCGCCAAAACGAGCGAGCTTGCCATCATCTGGGACGGTCAGGTGCGTATGGCGAACCTCTGCATCGCCGGCGGCATGGCCGTGAACGGTGTGAGCGCCCTGCATTCCGACATTCTGCGCAACGATGTTTTCAAATATCAGTGCGCCATGGAGCCGGAAAAGTTCAAGAACGTGACAAACGGCATCGACCACCGCCGCTGGCTCGCGCAAATCAATCCGCGGCTCGACGAGCTGGTGCGCGCGCTTGCGGGCGGAGATGAGTATCTGCTGCACCCCGAGGCGCTCAAAAAGCTTGAATCCTACGCGAACGACACCGCCGTGCTCGACCGTCTCGGCGAGATCAAGCGTGCCAACAAGTTGGACTTTGCCGCCTACGTCAAAAAGACGCAGGGCGTTGTGCTCAATACCGATGCGATCTTTGATGTGCAGGTCAAGCGCCTGCATGAGTATAAGCGTCAGCTTTTGAACGCGATGCACATTCTCTACCTCTATCAGCAGCTGCAAAACGACCCCGGCCGCGCCATGCAGCCGCGCGTGTTCCTCTTCGGCGCGAAGGCCGCGCCCGGCTACGCCGTCGCCAAGCGCATCATTCGCCTCATCAACTCCATGGCGGCCGAGATTAATACGGACCCCATCTGCCGCGACAAGCTGCAAGTGGTATTCCTTGAAAACTACCGCGTGTCGCTCGCCGAGCATCTGATGCCCGCGAGCGAGGTGAGCCAGCAGATCTCCACCGCCGGCAAGGAAGCCAGCGGCACGGGCAACATGAAGTTCATGATGAACGGCGCGCTGACCGTCGGCACGCTTGACGGCGCAAATGTAGAGATGCACGAGGTGCTCGGCGATGAGAACATGTTCCTCTTCGGCCTGCACGCCGACGAGGTCGTGCGCTTGAAGCGCGAGGGCTACACCCCGCAGAAGCTCTATGCACGCGACGAAAATCTGCGCTGCGTGATCGACAAGCTCAAGCAGGGCTTTTCCGATGGCAACACCTACGAGGATCTTGCCTCGCGCCTGCTGCTGAACGACGAGTATATGCTCTTGCAGGACTTCGCGTCCTATTGCGCCGCCGAGCAGCGCATGGCGGAGACCTATGCAAGGAGCGAGGACTGGAACCGCAAGTCGCTTCTCAACATCGCGCGCAGCGGCATCTTTGCTGCCGACCGCGCCGTCGCGCAGTACGCCGACACGATCTGGCACGTAGAACACAAGTGAAATATTTCAAAAAAGGGACAGCAAAGCTGTCCCTTTTTTGCGTCAGGCGGTGCTTTTCCCCAGTATTGACAGCTATGATATAATCGTGCATGACTGAAAATATGAGAAAACAGAGGAAAACGCTATGGAATTCACACAGGGCGTGCGCTTTGATTCGCTCGGCCTCACGGAAGAGGTACAGCGCGCGCTGAAAAAGAAGAATATCGAGGAGAGCACCCCCGTGCAGGCGGGCTGCATTCCGCCGATGCGCGAATGGAAGGACGTCATTGCCAAGGCGCCCACCGGAACGGGCAAGACCTTCGCCTTCGGCATTCCTATCATTGAGCATATCGAACCGGGCAGCGAGGAGACCGAAGCGGTCATTTTAGCGCCCACGCGCGAACTTGCCATGCAGATCACAAACGAGCTGCGCGACCTGTGCGTATATCTTCCGGGCGTGCGCATTGTGTGTCTCTACGGCGGTGCGCCCATCGGCAAGCAGATCGACGCGCTCAAAAAGCGTCCGCAGATCGTTGTCGCCACCCCCGGCCGCCTGAGCGACCACATGAAGCGCCGCACCGTCAAGCTCGACAATGTCAAGACCGTTGTGCTCGACGAGGCCGACCGCATGCTCGACATGGGCTTCATCCACGATGTGACGCGCATTCTCGACAAGCTCAAGAGCCGCCGCAACCTCGGCATGTTCTCCGCGACCATCTCGCGCGAGGTCATGGACATCAGCTGGATGTATCAGCGCGACCCCGAGGAGATCACCGTGCAGGCGAAAGAAGAGAACAAGCCCGACATTGCGCAGTATCGCATCGACGTGGACCAGAACGACAAGGCGCACGTTATGGCGCAGATCATTCGCGCCGAGGGGCACGAGCGCGTGATGGCCTTCTGCAACACGAAGGGCATGGCGGAGCGGCTCAAGGCCTTTTTGATGATGGAAGGACTCGATGTCGACTGCATTCACGGTGATATTCCGCAGAAAAAGCGCGAGGCCGTCATGGCGCGCTTCCGCCGCGGCGAGCTGCCGGTCTTTGTTGCGACTGACGTGGCCGCGCGCGGCATCGACGTGGACGATGTGGACGCGGTATTCAACTATGATGTGCCGCTCGAAAACGAATATTACGTGCACCGTATCGGCCGCACGGGGCGCGCCAAGCGGCGCGGCGTCGCCTATACGCTTGTATCGGACTATCCTTCAGGCATGCGCCTGGACGCGATCGCCAAGTACACCGGTGGCGAGGTGAAAAAGGCGCATCTGGACGAAAACGGAAAGCTGGTCGAAGGTTGACGGAGGATCTTTCCACTGCATGGGAGCAGAACAAAAGGGAGCATTTCTTTTTTAAGAGATGCTCCTTTTTGCATAGGCCAGCGGCGATAATTTGGTAACAAATTGTAACTTTTCACGCTCCTGCCTTTACAACAGCGGAAAATTTCGCTATAATGAAGCGCATGTTACGATACTGGAGCGGCGGCTTACCGCGCTTTTGCTAATAGGAGAGACTATGAAAACGATAAAACGGATCGCAGCGCTGCTGCTTGGCACAACGCTGCTGCTTGGGCTGTTGCCCGGCTGCGGCAATAAAAAACAGGGGAATGAAAAGCTCGTTCTCAACGTGGGCGTCTGCGGCGCGATCGACTCGCTCGATCCCGCGATGAACACCGATACGGACGCCGACAGCATTTTTCATGCCCTGTACGAAAACCTGATGCGCGAGAGCGACGACGGCAGCGGCGAGGCGATGCTCACCAACGGTATGGCGAAGGAATATACCGAGGAAACGAACTATGACGGCACCGTGACCTACCGCTTCACGCTGCGCTCTACCGCGCGCTGGTCGGACGGGGAGAAGGTGACGGCGGACGATTTTGTCTATGCCTGGCAGCGCCTGGCCGACCCTGCGACCAATTCTCCGAACCATTCGCTGATGAGCGTGGTGGCAGGCTACGACGAGGTGCGCGAAACCGGCAACAAGGCAAAGCTTCAGGTCTCTGCCAAGGATAAATCCACCTTTGTCGTTACACTGAGCGCGCCTTGCGCGTACTTTATCGAGGGCATCTGCACGGCGGTCGCCACGATGCCGCTGCGCCGCGATTTGACGGAAGACGGCGCCGACTTTGATATGCCGAATGTTGTGAGCAACGGCGCATATCATGTGAGCGCGTGGTCCAAGAGCAGCAAGCTGACGGCGGTGCGCAACGAGGAGTATTACGAAGCGCGCCTGGTTGGTCCAGATGAGCTTGGCTTTGTTTTTGCTTCCGGCTCGGAAGAGGCGTGGAAGCTTTACGAGGCGGGTGACATTGACTATATCGCCCACCTGCCCGACAGTGTGATCGCCGAACTTTCACAAGATGAAAACTGGAAGCCGACGGCGGTGTATGCAACGGCGTGCGTGCTTTATAACCACGAGAGCGACCTCTTCTCAAACGAACATATCCGCGAGGCATTCGATCTTGCCATCGACCGTGCGGCCGCTGCGGCAGCAGGCGGCGCGGAGAATACGCCTGCCACGGGGCTTGTTCCCTACGGCATTCCGGATTCCGGTGAAACGGACGATGACTTCCGCACGACCGGCGGCGTGCTTCGCAGCATTGACGAGGAAGACGTGAACACGCGGCAGGCGGAAGCACGTGAGGAGCTGAGCTACGCGGGCTATTACAGCACGAGCATGTTCCCGCCGATCGAGCTTTTGTATGTCACCGGTACGGAAAATGACGCCGTGGCTGCGGCGCTGCAGAACATGTGGAGTACGACGCTCGGCGTGACGGTGATGCTGCGCGGCGTGACGCAGGCGGAATACAATGCGCGCATGGAAGCGAAAAATTATGAGCTTGCGCTGCAAAAGATCACCGCACTCTATGAAGATGCGATGGGCTTTCTTGACCGCTGGTGCAGCGAGAGCGAGCAGAACCTGATCAACTATGAAAACGGCACTTACGATGTGCTGATCGGTGTAGCAGCGGCATCGGAAAACCTTGTGGCGCGCACAGCGTTTCTTCACGATGCAGAGATGATGCTCTTCGACGATATGGCGCTCTCGCCGGTGTATTTTGACGGCACGGCGCACCTGCTGCGCGATACGCTGCGCGGCGTATACACCGATGGATTTGGCAACAGCTATTTCACCGGTGTGCGCGTGAATACGGACTGAACCGGAGCAAACGAAACCAAACGACAGCTTTTTCTCAAAAAGCTGTCGTTTTTTCTGTATTTGACAGAAAACTTGCAGAAAGTGCTTGCATTTCGTGCACGAACATACTACAATACAAGCCTTGGGCGGATTGATCGCCCACCATTATTTGTTATGAGGGTGTAACTATGACTGCCATCTTGAATCTGGCCTTTGCGCTGCTCGCAGGGCTTTTGATGACGCGTATTTTCAGCCGCTGGCACCTGCCCGATGTTACGGCATTTCTTGTGACGGGTGTTCTGATCGGACCGTTCGTGCTCGGCCGCCTCGGCATTCCCGGCCTCGGCTTTGCAGGTTACGATCAGGTCGAGACGCTGAGCATGATCTCCGATGTGGCGATGGGCTTTATCGCGTTTTCCATCGGCAATGAGTTCCGCCTCAGCCAGCTGAAAAAGACCGGCAAGCAGGCAATGGTCATCGGCGTTCTGCAGGCACTTGCCGCGCTGGCCTTTGTCGATGTCGCGCTTGTCGTGTTCCACTTTATGCGCCCTGACGTGCTCTCCGTTCCTGCGGCGATCACCCTCGGCGCCATCGCCACGGCTACCGCACCGGCGACCACGCTGATGGTCGTGCGCCAGTACAAGGCCAAGGGTGAGCTCACTGACCTGCTGCTGCCGATCGTCGCGCTCGACGATGCGGTGGGTCTCATCGCGTTCGCTGTGTCCTTCGGCATTGCCCGCGCGATGGACAGCGCGCAGTTCAGCGTTGCGAGCATCCTGCTCTCTCCGCTCATCGAGATCGTCGGCTCGCTGCTGCTGGGTGCGATCGCGGGCTTTGTCCTCACGAAGCTTGAGACGATGTTCCGCTCGAACTCCAACCGTCTCTCGCTGAGCATTGCATTCATTTTCCTGATGGTCGGCCTCTCCGCGGTAGAGTTTACCGTTGCAGGCGTGGAGTGCGGCTTCTCTCCGCTGCTCGTGTGCATGATGCTCGGCACGGTGTTCTGCAACATCTGCCCGCTGTCCGATGATCTCATGGAGCGTGCGGACAGATGGAGCACGCCGATGCTCGCGGTGTTCTTTGTCATCAGCGGCGCAAACCTGCGCCTGAGCGTCTTTTCTCAAGGCGTGCTCGTGTTCATCGGCGTTGTGTACATCATCGCACGCTCGGCCGGCAAGTATTGCGGCGCGCGCTGGTCGGCCAAGGCGGTGGGCTGCGACCACACGGTGCAGAAGTACCTTGGCATCATGCTGCTGCCACAGGAGGGTGTGGCGCTCGGTATGTGCGTGAGCGCGCAAGCGCTCGGCGCGGACGGCGAGCTGATCCGCAACATTATCCTCTTCTCCGTGCTCATCTACGAGCTGGTCGGCCCGGTGGCGACGAAGGAATCCCTCAAGGCGGCCGGCGCGATCACCGAAAAGCCCAAGGAGGTGCTCGAGCGCCGCGAGCGCAAGCTTGCCGAAGCGGAGCCCAAGGAGCTTCTCGAGCGCCGCAAGGAGCGCGCGAGCAAAAAGTGAATCCGCTGAAAGGAGATGGCCGAGGCCATCTCCTTTTTTTACGCCGGGCGGGAACTTTTTATGGATTTCTGCGTCTAAACGGGAAAGCCACTTGACATAACTTGTGAAAATTATGTACAATAAAGAGGAACAAACCGATAAGGGGGTATCATTTATGGAAGGACGTCGGGTCAGCCGCCGCAAGCCGCGGCGCAATCCGCTTTACACGCTTTTTATGGGGCTTCTGGCGCTTTCGCTGGTGCTCTTCATCACGGTGATCGTTCTGTCCTTCAAGCTCAAGGGCGCGCGCCGCGACCTTGCCGATGCACAGACGAAGATCGAGCAGCTGCGCGGCGGCTCGCAGACGGGCGAGGACAATCAGCTTACCAACGGTGAGGACGGCCTGCTGGACGGCGATGCCGGTGAAACCGGCGGCACGCAGGGCAATGACAGCGCGAACGGCGAAAAGATCGATTGGCTCGACCTCACAGGGCACACGGAAGTTGCGGTCAAGCCGAATTCTGTTTACGATAAGTATTACATCTACTACACCACAGGCGGCGTGAATCTGCGCAGCGGCCCCGGTACGAGCTATGACAAGATCACGACCGTTTCCCTCGGCACCGAGGTGCAGGCGGCTGCCAAGCAGGACGGCTGGACGTTCGTCTCCGTAGGCGGACAGTTCGGTTGGATCAACTCGGATTACCTTGTCACCACGCGCCCCGCATCATAACAGCATTCGTAAAAAAGGAGCAAGCCTTTTGGCTTGCTCCTTTTTCTGCTTTATTTGCCGCAGCCGCCCTTGTCCTTCAGCGAGCATGCGCCCTTGAAGCCGCAGGCGTTGCAGTGGTTGTTCGGGTCGGAAACGATGCTGCCGCTTAAAAAACGCAGCGCGGCCTCGTCCGCTTCGCCGACATAGCCGGGAAAAAGCATCAGACCCGCCGTGCCAACGGCGATGCGCTCATTTTCGTCGATCGTGCCGCAGAGCAGCGCGTCGATGCCGTAGCGCTCCAAAAGGTCGATGGCGGCCTTCGTGCTGCGCTCTTCCATCGGCACGAGAAACTGCCGCACGATGCGGCCGTGGTCGTCCTCATAGAAGCGGAAGCCCTCTGCATCGCCCAGCGGCGACGCAACGGTTTCTCCCGCAACGGGAATTGCAATGCGCATAACGATCTCCTCTCTTACGACTCGATGCCCTTGCCGTCGTTCCACTTCCACGCGCGCACTTCGGGCAGGTCGATGCCGTTGTCCTTGATATACTGGCGGTGCTCGACAAGCTTGTCGTTCATCTTCTGGACGAGGTAGGCGCCGCGGTTGCCGAGCTGCGGCAGACGGCGCACCGTGTCGATGACAAGATCGAAGCGGTCGATGTCGTTGAGCACGCGCATGTCAAACGGGGTCGTGATCGTACCCTCTTCCTTGTAGCCGCGCACATGCAGGTTGCGGTTGTGGCGGCGGTAGGTCAGCTCGTGGATCAGCGTAGGATAGCCGTGATAGGCGAAGATGATAGGCTTATCCCTGGTGAAGAGTGTGTCGTATTCCTCGTCCGTCAGACCGTGCGGGTGCTCGGTGTGGGGCTGGAGTTTCATGAGGTCGACCACGTTCACCACGCGGATCTTGAGCTCCGGCAGCTCGCGGCGCAGGATCGTTACGGCGGCGAGCGTTTCAAGCGTCGGCGTGTCGCCGCAGCAGGCCATCACGATGTCCGGCTCCTGCCCCTGGTCGTTCGACGCCCATTCCCAGATGCCGATGCCCTGCGTGCAGTGCTTCACGGCCTGTTCCATCGTCAGCCACTGCGGGCGCGGGTGCTTGCTCGCCACGATGACATTTACATAGTTGCGGCTCTTGATGCAGTGGTCGAAGCAGGAGAGCAGGCAGTTGGCGTCGGGCGGTAGATACATGCGCACCACACCGGCCTTCTTGTTCGCCACGTGGTCGAGAAAGCCCGGATCCTGGTGCGTGAAGCCGTTGTGATCCTGCTGCCAGACATTCGAGGCGAGGATATAGTTGAGCGATGCAATATCCTGCCGCCAGGGCAGCTCATTGCACATCTTGAGCCACTTGGCGTGCTGGGAGAACATCGAGTCCACAATGCGGATAAACGCCTCGTAGCTGTCGAAAAAGCCATGGCGGCCGGTGAGCAGATATCCTTCGAGGAAACCTTCGCAGAAATGCTCGGAGAGCATGGAGTCCATCACGCGGCCGTCGGGGTCGAGGTGGTCGTCGATGCCCTCGATCTGCTCGTCGAGGAAGCGGCGGCCGGTGACCTCAAAGACGGCCTGCAAGCGGTTGGAAGCCGTTTCGTCGGGCGCAAAAATGCGGAAGTTGCGCGCGTCCATGTTCAGCTTCATCACATCGCGGACATAGGTGCCGAGGACGTACATATCCTGTGCCTCTACCGCACCGGGAGAGGGAATATTGACCGCGTAGTCGCGGAAGTCCGGCGTGCGCAGGTCGCGCAGCAGGAGACCGCCGTTCGCGTGCGGGTTCGCACCCATGCGGCGCGCGCCTGTGGGCGGGAAGGACGCGACCAGCTCCACCGGCGTGCCGTCCTGATGGAAGAGCTCTTCGGGCTTGTACGAGCGCAGCCAGCTCTCGAGCAGCGGCAGATGCGCCTTTTCCTCCGCACCCATGGAAATGGGCACCTGATGGGCGCGCCAGCAGCCTTCGACCGGCAGGCCGTCGACTTCCTTCGGCCCCGTCCAGCCCTTGGGCGTGCGCAGTACGAGCATTGGCCAGTGCGGGCGGCTTGCCTTGCCGCTCTTGCGCGCGGTGCGCTGAATGCGGTGGATCTCACGGATCGCCCAGTCGAGCGCAGCGGCCATCTGCTGGTGCATCTGCTCAGGCTCGCTGCCTTCCACGAAACGCGGCTCCCAGCCGCAGCCGCGGAAGAAGCATTCAATCTCTTCATGGCTCATGCGGGAGAAGATGGTGGGGTTGGCGATTTTAAAACCGTTCAGATGCAAGATCGGCAGCACCGCACCGTCGGTGATCGGGTTCATGAATTTGTTGCCGTGCCACGAGGTCGCCAGCGGCCCGGTTTCGGCCTCGCCGTCGCCGACGACGCAGGCTGCAATGAGATCGGGGTTATCCGCCACGGCGCCGAAGGCGTGGGCAAGGGAATAGCCTAATTCGCCGCCCTCGTGGATGGAGCCGGGAGTCTCGGGCGCCACATGGCTGGGAATGCCGCCGGGGAAGGAGAAGCGCTTGAAGAGCCTCTGCATGCCCTCCTTGTCGCGTGTGATGTTGGGGTAGACTTCCGTGTAGCTGCCGTCCAGCCAGTCCTGCGCAACCATAGCGTTGCCGCCGTGGCCGGGGCCGGAGAGATAGATCATGTCAAGGTCGTCGCGCTTGATGACGCGATCCAGGTGCGTGTAGATGAAGTTCTGCCCCGGGCAGGTGCCCCAGTGGCCGACGATGGTCTGCTTCAGGTCGCTTTCACGCAGCGGGCGCTCCAAAAGCGGGTTATCGAGAAGATAAAGCTGGCAGGCGGTCAGATAGTTTGCTGCGCGCCAGAAAGCGTCGATCTGCTTGAGTTCCTGCGGTGACAGCGGCGGCTTTTTGGAAAGCCGTGCAGTATTTTTACGTGCGGGCATGAAAAAGTTCCTCCTTTTTCTGTAGTTGATTTTAGTATAGCGCTTGAATGCCGAAAATCAATAGAGTGAGGAAAAAATTCACAATTTGCGGAAGAAAAATAAAATAAATGCGGCGTTATTTTGCACAATTGAGATGTTTTACGCAAAAATGCGAGGATCATGTGCGCTGTTCTTTGCGTGCAGTGCCCGCATAGGGACTTCCCGTCCGCCCATAAAATGAAGAAAAGAGGAGGAGTTTTTATGCTTTCGATCGCACTTTATCTGCTGTCGCACGCCATGCTGCTCTCGCTTCACCTGTCGGGCGGCTCGTTCCCGCGTCCGCTTTCCGCGCAGGAGGAGAAGAAATATGTTGAGCAGATGCTTGCGGGCGATCTGGAGGCGCGCAATATGCTCGTTGAGCACAACCTGCGCCTCGTCGCCCACATTGCCAAGAAGTACTATACGCAGTCTGACGAGCAGGACGACCTGATCTCGATCGGCACCATCGGGCTTATCAAGGGGGTTTCCAGCTATCGCCCGGAAAAGGGAACTCGCCTTGCGACTTATGCTGCCAAATGCGTGGAGAATGAGATCCTCATGTACTTTCGCAGCCGGAAGAAGGCGCAGGGCGAGGTGTCGCTCAACGATTCGCTCGATTCCGATTCCGACGGCGAGTCGCTCTATCTCATGGACGTTGTCGGCGTGGAGGACACGATGTACCTCGATATCCAGGATCGGGACGACTGCCTGCGCGTGCGAAGACTCGTGCACGAATGCCTGACGGAGCGGGAGGAAGAGGTCATCACCTCGCGCTATGGCCTCGGCGGGAAAATGCCCCGCACGCAGCGCGAGGTCGCAAAAAAGCTTGGGATCTCGCGCAGCTACGTCTCCCGCATCGAAAAGCGCGCGCTGCAAAAGCTGGAGGAGGCCATGGGGGAACGGGAATAAAAAAACGCGGGGCGCTTGTGCGCCCCGCGCCCGCTCAGGGGGAGAAGCGGGATAGGAGAGGGAAAAAACGCTGCATTTTTTGCTCGATCATGCTGCGCGCGGCGGGGGACACCAAATCTGTCATACCATGCGGCAGGCCTCGCAGCTTTCGCAGTCGGGAAACTCCTTGTGATCGTAAGCAATGCCGTTTCTGTCGTAATAGTCCTTGATGGCGGACTTGAACGCCTCCTCGGCGAGCACACTGCAATGCAGCTTGTAGGCGGGCAGACCGCCCAGCGCATCGACCACATCTTTGTTCGTGATCTTGAGCGCCTCATCGATGGTCTTACCCTTGATCATCTCGGTGGCAATAGAGCTCGAGGCGATCGCGCTGCCGCAGCCAAAGGTCTCAAACTTCACATCGTCAATTTTGTTGTCTTTGATTTTCAAATACATCTTCATGATATCGCCGCACTTGGCGTTGCCGACCTGACCGACGCCGTCCGCGTTTTCAATCTCGCCGACGTTGCGCGGGTGCATGAAGTGATCCATCACAGTTTCCGTATAAAGAGCCATTGTCGAATCCTCCTTTGTGGGATGATGTTATAAAATGAACGGTTTCCTGCCGCTGATGAGATCCTTCCACATCGGAGACATCTCGCGGAGATATGCGACGACCTCGGGCACGGCGGCAAGAATGCGGTCAACGTCCTCATCGGTGTTCCATTCGCAAAGGCTCAGGCGCAGCGAACCGTGCGCCACCTCGTGCGGTCTGCCGATGGCCAGCAGCACATGGCTCGGGTCAAGCGAGCCGGACGTACACGCGCTGCCGGAGGAAGCGCAGATGCCCTTCGCGTCGAGCAGCAGAAGAAGGCTCTCGCCCTCGATGCCCTCAAAGCAGAAGCTCACGTTGCCGGGCAGACGATTCACAGGGTCGCCGTTGAGCGCGCTGTGCGGGATCTTGGAAAGTCCGGCAATCAAGCGGTCGCGCAGGGCGCTGACCTTCCGGGCGTTTTCATCAATGTGCGCGCAGGCGTTCTCCAACGCTGCGGCCATGCCCATGATGGCGGGGAGGTTCTCCGTGCCGGCGCGCTTGCCGTGCTCCTGCGCGCCGCCCTCGATGAGACTCGTGAGGGGAACGCCCTGCCGCGCGTACAGCACGCCGATGCCCTTCGGGCCATGGAACTTGTGCGCGGAGAGGGACAGCATGTCGATGTGCTGCGCCTGCACGTCGATGGGGACATGCCCCGCCGCCTGCACGGCGTCGGTGTGGAACAGCACGCCCGCCTCGCGGCAGACTTCGCCGATCTCGGCGATCGGCAGAATGGAGCCGATCTCGTTGTTGGCGTACATGACGGTCACGAGACAGGTGTCCGCGCGAAGGGCGCTCTTCACCTGCTGCGCCGTGATCGTGCCGATGGCGCCAACGGGCAGAAGCTCGATCTCGAATCCCTCTTTTTCAAGCTTTTTGAGCGTGTGCAGCACGGCGTGATGCTCAAAAGCCGTCGAAATGATGTGCTTTTTGCCCTTGCGCGCGCCAAGACGCGCGGCAGAGAGAATCGCCTGATTGTCGGCCTCGCTGCCGCCGGAGGTGAAGTAGATCTCGCGCGGCGAGGCATTCAGGCACGCTGCGATGCGCTCGCGCGCATTTTGCAGCGCCTCGGCCGCCTGCTGCCCGACGGAGTGCAGGCTCGAGGGGTTGCCGTAGACCGTTTCCATATAGGGCAGCATCGCGTCGATGGCCGCGCGGCTCATCTGCGTGGTGGCAGCGTTGTCTGCGTAAACAGTTGTCATAGGTATCGCTCCTTTACAATGGATAATTCCTATCTATCAAGTATGTTTATATGATAACGATAAAATCCTACTTTGTCAATAGGAATTTAGAAAAAACCATATTTTTGCATTTTCCGGAAGACCGGCGGCAAACGGCAATAAAAAGGAAAGGGAGGAACGCTCTATCCGAGCGTTCCTCCCTTTCTATGGGGGGTGGAGGAAGTATGCTTACTTTTCAAGCAGCGTCCAGTCGCGGTTCGCGCGCAGGGCGGTCCACTGCTCGTCGCCGTTCTTCTCGGTCGCGGCGCGCTCATAGGTGTGGCTGTTCGTCGCCTCCTGCACGGCGATGTAGAACCAGTCGCCGCTCTTGCAGTCGGGGAAGGTCAGCATTACGCGCTTGGAGAGCAGGTGATCCTCGTCGGAGGGGACACGCTCAAGCGCACGGTTCACAAGCGTCATCATCTCGGCGCGGGTGATGGTCGCATCGGGACGGAACGTGCCGTCGGGATAGCCCTCGATCCAGCCCATCTTCGCAGCAATGGCGATGGCCTCATACGCCCAGTGTTCGGCAGGCACATCGGAGAACTTCACACCCTTGACGGGCTTGGCGTCCGAGAACTGCGCGAGCATCGCGGCGAGCTCGGCGCGGGTAATGGCCTCGTTGGGACGGAACGCGCCGCCCTTGGCGGTGTCAACGATCACACCGGCCTTTTCGAGGGTTGCGATGCTGTTGTTGTACCACGCACCGGCCTTGACGTCGGTGAAGCTGCTTTCGGTCGTGAAATACTCATCGCGCGTCTTGTCAGAGAGCAGGCGGAAGAGAATGGTCGAGACCTCGGCACGGGTGATGCTGCCGTTCGGGCGCACCATGCCGTCGGGATAGCCCATGACGTAGGCGTAGTGATCGCCCGTGTTCAGCGTGGGCTTGCTCGGGGTGGCAGCGGTATGGCGCTTGGTGTACATGTTCGTGAAGGTGCAAGTGATGGGCGTATTGATGTTGACGATCTTGCCCTCATTGGTCACGGTGAAAGTGTAGGTGTAGCGCGCATTGTCATAGGTGACGTAGCGATCGGTGCCCTTCGTTTCCTCCACGGTGATGCGATAATCGCCGGGCTCCAGCTGGAACTTGCTGTCCTTGCCATTGCTGTCCTTGCCAAAGTCGAAGGCCTTAGTCGTGTCAGTTTTCAGCGTAACGGTACCAATTGCCTCGCCGATATAGGTAGGCTCAGCGGTGGCTGCGCTGCGGTTGCTGGGGGAATTGGGATCCACTTCAGCGGTATAAGTTTCCTTTTCGATGGTGGCGGTCGCCGTGAAGCTCTTCTCGGCGCTGCGGCCATACTTGCTCACGAAGTTCTTGTAGACCGTGATGCCAAGATCGGTCAGGTCGAAGTTGTACGTCGGGATAATGTTCTTCTCCCATTGTGCCGTAAACGTCAGATTATTTGCGGGCATGGTGTCAGGAACAGTAGAATCCCAACCGGCGAAGGTGTAATTCTTGCGGGTCGGATTAGTACCGTTGTTATAGGCAGGAACAGGAGCTCCATACTTGACACTCTGGTGAACTTCATCCGCAAAGATAGGCTCATCGTTCACACTGTCGGTGTAGGTCACGGAATAGGTATTGCGGTCATAGTAGATATCAACGACTGTACTGCCGTCAGCAGCAATAGCCTGCTGAACAAACGGCTTGGCTGTAAAGCCTGCATAATTTTTAGCTGTCGCGTTGGTCAGCTCACCGGTGGTGCCGGTCTTATCCGACTCAGTTTCATACGGCGTATAGTTATCATTGTCGAGATTCTGCTGATGATGTTTGACCGTGTACTGGGTATCGGTGTTCGGCGCCCACTGAGCAACGGCCTTGAGGTTGTTCGCGGGCATGGTTTCAGGCTTGCCGATAGCAATCTCGGTAACCTGACTGCCGCTAACGCTGTACCATTTCCAGCCGTTGAATGTGTAGCCATTGCGCTCTGGATCAGTCGTGCCATAGGCAGGAATCGCGGTGCCATACTCGACATTATTGTGAACAACGTCCTCGAAGACGTCTTCGCCGTCCACACCATCAGTGTAGGTCACGGTGTACTTGTTCACCGTCCACTGCGCCGTCAGAACCACATTCGCGGCGGGCATGGTGAACTCGCCCTCGGTGATCGTGGGCACAGCAGCGGTTTCAGAATCTACAGTAACAGTCCAGCCAGCAAAGGTGTAGCCTTCCTTCGTGGGATTGGGTGCAACTGTCACAGTATCATCTTTTTCGTAGGGACTATTATCCGTGTAGCTGTCTTGGTCATTGATCTTGCCGCCGTCCAGCTCATACGTCACCGTATACTTGTTCGCCGTCCACTGCGGCGTCAGAACCACATTCGCGGCGGGCATGGTGAAGCTGTTAGTACCGTTGTACGTATAGACCTTATCGTCGTCTTCAATGTCGCTCTTCCAGCCGGTGAACTCAAAGCCTTCGCGCGTAGGTACTTTATCCGTTACGGTAATGGTAACGTCTTTCGGATAGTACAGCTTCTCAGGAGCCTCGTTATTGGGCCAAGAGACACCGTCATCAACATCAATTTTATATTCAACAGAGTAGCCGTCAACGGTAGGCGGTGTGGCCTTGTTGATCTCTTTATTATCCAGCGTCACCGTTGCGTCGCCCTTGTTGGTCGGGATTTCTTTACTGGTGCAACCATCGCCGCTGGGCTTCACCTTGATCTCGATGACCAGCTTTTCTGGGTCAGAGCTGGTCGTATGATGCGCAGAGAAATCGTAGCCCGTGACCGTCACGGTCTTGCCGTTGACAACGACACCATCACGCGCTGCTTTCGTTGCATCCTCGCTTTGCTTCACTGTGCCGTCCGCATATTCTGCGTAGACCGTCACACTCTCCGCAGCATTATCGGTGGCAAACGTGAAGTAGTCGGACAGCGTGTCGGTGATCACGGTGTCCTTGTTCAGAGCAGGATCGCCCGGCGCGGGAACAATGTCGGAGATTACCTTGAAGATATTTTTCAGCGACGAAGCGTCAGACGCCGTCAGGTAGTAGTCACCCTCTGCCACACGGTTAAAATTCTTGGTAATCTTATACGAGATACCGGAGTGGAAAATGCCTAAGCCAGATGTCTCACGCTTTAAACCAATCGAATCTGCATTCGGATAATTACTGGAAACCAGATTCAGGAAGCGGTTCCCGGCAGGCCGGTCAGCTTTCGGAAAATCCGTACTCGGAAACAGACCCCAGTTATCTTCTGCCCATTCCGAATTACAGTTCCATCGCTATTCGTATCGAAGCCGCTTGCGCCATACATTTCAGTCGGGTTCGCTCCATTGAAGATACCAACGGTATAGATCGTGACATCGCTGGCCTTCATGGCCTTTGCCGCCGAAATAGCGGTATTGGCAACCTCGGTATTGAAATCACTCTGCTTCGTCGGCACACCGTCGGTAAAGACGATCACCGTCTTCTGACGATCTGTGTTGTCGCCAGTATAGGCATCATTGTCCATCAGGGTCTGTGCCAACTCCATACCTGCCCCGACGTTCGTTGCGCCCTCGGGTTCCTTCGGCAAATCGTTAATCTCGCTGGTGAGTGCAGCTGCACCAGTACTGTCCACGGCAGTCCAGCCTGGCAGCGTTTTCGCTTCATCGCTGAAGGTCACGATCGCCATGCGGTGGTCAGCATTTGGGCTGTACTTGTTTGCCACCTCGCCGATAAAGCTGTTGACCGCGGCTTTCATCGCGCTCTGGCGTGTGCCAGTACCAAACTTATCACCCATCGAGCCGGACTGGTCCAGCACCAGCACGATATCCATCGGCTCGACCTTGGTCGTTGTCGTGGTCGTGCCCGTTGCCTGCGCGGTCATCTGAATGGTGTAGTTTCCATCATTGTCCGGCGCATCAGACACGAGTTTCTTCGTAAAGATCATGCCGGACCCGCTGTCCATCCCCGGACCGTTCGCCGCCAGCGCGTTGAGCGGCAGCAGGGACAGTGCCATCACAAGCACCAGAACCCACGTCAGCAGCCGCTTTCCTGTTTTCTTTCCAGCCATAAAAAAATTCCTCCTTCTTTTGGGCGCAATACGGCACATAGAAGGGGGAACATGAATGCATCGGCAACCGGCTGCCATGCGGTGCGGGGACACCGTTTAGGCCCTTGGCTTTGCGACACCGGCTTTCGCCGGCTGTGCCTTTTGTCTGCGCATTTGCTCGTTTCTGTGAGCCGCACAGCGTATGATTGACGATTGTCAAGTCAAGAGTTGCTTACAGTTATCAGTATAACATGAATCTGAGAAAAAGCAAGGGAATTTGCGAAGTTCGGCACATCGACGAAGAACGCGGACGGCGGCGGGAGCGCCCCGCCGCCGCAGCTCCTTTTTTTTGCTTACACGCTGAGCCAGTCCTCGAGCACGAGTCCCTCGTTGTGCTTGGTGAGGAAGCCCACGCTCCACTCGCCGCCGAAGGCGATGAGCTTGCGCCCCTTGAAGTCCTCGAGCACGCGCGAGCCGGAGCAGAGCATCAGATCCTTCACGTCGCACGGGCACGCGCGGATCAGGCGCAGGTGCTCGTAGGGAAGGCCGCTCATGCGCAGGTCGACGCCGTACTCGTTTTTCATGCGGTATTCGAACACGTCGAATTGCAGTGTGCCGACCACGCCGACGACCACGTCCTCAAAGCCGCTGTCGGGGATTTTGAAGATTTGGATCGCGCCCTCCTGCGCGATCTGCTCCACGCCCTTGACAAACTGCTTGCGCTTCATCGTGTCCCTGGGCGAGACGAGCATGAAATGCTCGGGCTCGAAGGTCGGAATGCCGGAGAAGCGGAACTTTTTGCCCGGCACGGTGATCGTGTCGCCGATGGAGAAGATGCCGGGGTCGAACACGCCGATGATGTCGCCCGCGTAGGCCTCGTCGACGATCTCGCGCTCGGCGGCCATCATCGTCTGCGGCTGGGAGAGGCGCATCTTGCGCCCGGACTGGACGTGGAAATACTCGGTGTCGCGCTCGAACTTGCCCGAGCAGATGCGCATGAAGGCGAGGCGGTCGCGGTGCGCCTTGTTCATGTTGGCCTGAATTTTAAAGACGAAGGCGGAGAAATCGGGGGAGTAGACGTCCACCTCGCCTAAGTCGCTCACGCGCGGCAGCGGCGGCGTGGTCATCTTCAAAAAGGCGTTCAAAAACGGCTCGACGCCGAAGTTCGTCAGCGCGCTGCCGAAGAACACGGGGGAGAGCTTGCCGCAGCGCACGGCGTCGAGGTCAAAGTCGCGGCCCGCGCCGAGCAGCTCCACCTCGTCGGCGAGCGTGTCGCGGCGGGTCTGACCGATCAGGTCGACGAGCGTGGGGTCGTCCAGCTCGATGGAGGTGATGCCGGCCTTTTTCGCGTGGCCCTCGTCGGTGAAGTGGAGAATGCAGCGCTCGCTGCGGTCGTACACGCCGAAAAATTCCTTGCCGCAGCCGATCGGCCAGTTGACGGGATAGGTGTCGATGCCCAGCTCGCGCTCGACCTCCTCGCAGAGCTCGAGCGGGTCGCGTGTTTCGCGGTCCATCTTATTGATAAAGGTAAAGATGGGGATATTGCGCAGGGCGCAGACCTTGAAGAGCTTGCGCGTCTGCGGCTCGACGCCCTTCGCGCCGTCGATGACCATCACGGCGCTGTCCGCGGCCATCAGCGTGCGGTAGGTGTCCTCCGAGAAGTCCTGATGTCCCGGCGTATCGAGAATGTTGATGCAGTAGCCGCCGTGCTGGAACTGCATGACCGACGACGTGACCGAAATGCCGCGCTGCTTTTCGATTTCCATCCAGTCGGATTTTGCCGCGCGCTCGCGCTTGCCCTTGACTTCGCCCGCCTGCGCGATGGCTCCGCCGTAAAGCAGAAACTTTTCCGTCAGCGTGGTTTTACCGGCGTCCGGGTGCGAAATGATCGCAAACGTCCGGCGGCGGGAGATCTCTTCCTGTAAAGTGGCCATGACTGCCTCCTGAAAAATACGATTTACCGGGCAAGTGTATCACAGCCCCCCGCATTTTGCAACAGAATCCTAAAATCTATGCTTGACAAAGCGAAAAATGTCTGGTATAGTACATCTTGTTCCGCGGGCGTAGCTCATCTGGTAGAGCGCCACCTTGCCAAGGTGGAGGTAGCGAGTTCGAGCCTCGTCGCCCGCTCCATAGAGCATCACAACGAAGGTTGTGGTGCTTTTTCTTTTACCTGTCATGGGCGGGGGAGGGCAGCGCCGATGGCGCTGCACGGGTAAAGGGGGCATTCTCTCACGTGAGAGAATGCCCCCTTTTTATCCCCCAAGAGAACGGCAGGGGCGTTTCGACTTCGCCCCTGCACCCCTAACGACCAAAAGGGAGGGGCCTCGCCCCTCCTTTTTGGATTATCCACCCCGTGCTTCTGACGGCGCGGCATTGCTTCGCTCGCCGCGCTCAGGGCTGCTTCTTGTTCAGTTTTCTGCTGTGATGTAAATTTCTTCCGCTTTCTGCTGGGCGGCGACGAGCAATTCTTTTGCATCGCCGTAGTTCTGCGATTCCATTTGTTCCAATGCATCCGTGATGGCGTTGAACAGTAAATGATACAGTTTCTCGTAATCCATAGCGCATCCTCCTATTGCAATGCAAATGTAATGCTTTTATATTACACATATTTTTACCTTTTTGCAATACACTTGTCATATAAAATGTATTGCAGGTGAGAGCTATGCCTTTTAAGATTCCAAACGTACCGCCGACAACGAACAAGTCAGTGCGTTTTCCCAATGATATGCTGGAGGAAATTGAAGATGCGATTCGCGGCAAGGATTGCACCTTTTCGGCTTTTGTTGTTGCCGCTGTCCGTGCAGCATTAGATGATTTGAAAGAGCAGGAAAATGACCGTTGACGCGGTCATTTTTCGTATCAAAGTTGCGTAAGATTTCCGAATCGCAGGCAGAGCGGCAGCGGGTGCAAGAAGCAGAGGCAAATCGTGCAGCACTCATTTATGGCGGCGAGCGAAGCAATGCCGCCACGCAGACGGTTGCATTCCGCAGGCTGTGTACTTCTTCGAGCCACAGGCTGCCAATGTAAGCCTTTCTCTGGGGGATTCAAAGGGGGTATTCTCTTTTGCGAAAGAGAATACCCCCTTTGGCTTGCGCGCTGCCCCCTCTTCGTGCTATGATAAAACCATTATAGAGAAAGTGAGGACACTACCGATGATTCTTTCTGAAGCGATCCAGTCCCTGATGACTTTGCAGGCAAAGCTTGCCGCCTACGGTCACGCCATGGGACTGCTCTTTTACGATGGGGCGACCACCGCGCCCAAGGGCACGGCGGCGAACCGCGGCCAGACCATGAGCATTTTAAGCGAGGAGCACTATAAGCTCACCACCGGCAGCGAGACCGTCGCGCTGCTTGAATTCCTCGACGCGCACAAGTCTGAACTCGACGAAAAGCAGCAGCGCATGGTGTTCCTGCTCATCAAGGATATCCGCAACATGCAGAAGATCCCGATGGACGAATACGTCGCCTACCAGCAGCTTCTGGTCGAGGCGGACGACGTATGGCACCGGGCGAAGGAGACGAGCGATTTTGCGCTTTTCGAGCCGGTGCTTGAGAAGATCTTCGAAACGAATATCCGCTTCGCGCACTACTGCGCGCCGGAAAAGGACCCTTACGATTACTGGCTCAGCGAGTATGAGGACGGGCTGACGATGGCGCAGTGCGACGAATTTTTCGCGACGCTGCGCGAGCACATTGTGCCGCTTCTCAAGAAGATCAAGGCGCAGCCGCAGCTTGACGACGCGATGCTGCACGGCAGCTTCCCTGAAACGGCGCAGGACGCGCTCTCCCGCTATCTCATGCGCACGATGGGGCTGGATCTCGACCATGTCGGCCTTGCGACGACCGAGCATCCCTTCACCACGTCCCTCGGCTCTCATTTTGACGAGCGCATTACGACGCACTATCTTGAGGATAACTTTGCTTCCTCCATGTTCTCCGTCATCCACGAGGGCGGACACGCGCTCTACGATACCGGCAGCGCGGACGAGCTTGCCTACACGGTGCTCGACGGCGGTGTCTCCATGGGCATCCACGAGAGCCAGAGCCGCTTCTATGAGAACCTGCTCGGCCGCTCCCGCGCCTTCACGGGTTTTGTTTTCCCGAAGCTCTGCGAGCTCTTCCCCTCGCTCGCGGGCCACACGGCGGAGGAATTCTACCGTGCTATCAACAAGGCCGAGCCCTCGCTCATCCGCACCGAGGCCGACGAGGTCACCTACAGCCTGCACGTCATGGTGCGCTATGAGCTGGAAAAGCGCGTGATGCACGGCGAACTCAAGGTACACGACCTGCCGGGCGAATGGAACCGACTTTACAAGGAGTACCTCGGCGTCGACGTGCCGGACGACAAGCACGGCGTTTTGCAGGACAGCCACTGGTCGGGCGGCAGCGTGGGCTACTTCCCGTCCTACGCGCTCGGCAGCGCCTACGGTGCGCAGCTGCTGGGCAAGATGAAGGAAACGGTCGACGTGGAGGACTGCCTGAAGCGCGGTGACTTCGCGCCCATCAACGCGTGGAACCGCGAGCACATCTGGCAGTACGGCTGCCTCAAGAAGCCGGGCGCACTGCTGGAGCAGGCGCTGGGCGAGAAGTTCGACCCTACGGTCTACACGAGCTACCTTGAAGAAAAGTACGGTGAGCTCTACGGCCTGTAAGTCCATGAGCATTCCGAAAGGAGATGTCCGACAGGACATCTCCTTTTTTGCGCGCAAAATACAGAAAGTGCATTGCAATTCGGATAAATTTTTGGTACAATAAAGGGCGAAAGCGCCGCCGCATTGAAGCTGCGGCGGAAAGAGAGATTAGAGAAATGACCATGGATGCAGCGCTTTATCAAACGTATGTCCGGATCCTGCACGAAGAGCTTGTGCCTGCGATGGGCTGCACGGAGCCCATTGCCATCGCTTACGCGGGCGCGCTCGCACGGAAAACATTGGAAAGACTGCCGGAGCGGATCGAACTGACCGTCAGCGGCAATATCATTAAAAATGTCAAAAGCGTCATTGTCCCACACACGGGCGGGCGCAAGGGAATCCCTGTTGCCGTCGCAGCGGGTGTGCGCGTCGGCGACGCGGATGCGCAGCTTGAGGTGCTGGCCAATGTTACGCAGGAGCAGCTGCCGCTGCTCGACGATTACCTTTCCGCAGTGGAGATCACGGTGACAAAGTCGCCGCTGCGCTGCCCGTTCGATATTCAGGTGCGCGCCCACGCAGGGGACGAGACGGCCTTTGTCCAGATCGTCGACAGCCACACGAATGTCGTGCGCATCGAGCACAACGGTGAGATTTTGTTCAGCAAACCTTTTTCTGAGGAGGCCGCCCAGCCGGACGAAAGCCGCAAGCTGCTGACGGTCGAAGACATCATTGCATTTGCAGATGAAGTCGATCTTGATGACGTGCGCGCACCCATCGCGCGCCAGATCGAGTACAATACCGCCATCGCTGAGGCGGGACTGACGGGCGAGTACGGCGCGGCCGTCGGCAAGATCCTGCTTGACTCCTACGGCGATAGCGTGCAGAACCGTGCTAAGGCGTGGGCTGCCGCAGGGTCGGACGCGCGCATGAACGGCTGTGAAAAGCCTGTTATCATCAATTCCGGCAGCGGCAATCAGGGCATGACGGCGTCGCTTCCCGTTATCGTCTACGCGCATGAGCTGCATGCGAGTGAGGAGCAGCTCTATCGCGCACTCGTCGTGTCGAATCTTGTTACAATCCACCTGAAAACGGGCATCGGCAGCCTCTCCGCCTACTGCGGCGCGACCAGCGCGGGCGCGGGTGCCGGTGCGGGCGTGTGCTACCTTTACGGCGGACGCTACGATGAGATCGCCCACACCGTGGTCAACGCGCTCGCCATCAACTCGGGCATGCTCTGCGACGGGGCGAAGGCCTCCTGCGCGGCGAAGATCGCCTCGGCGGTCGAGGCGGGCCTGCTCGGTCTTCAGATGTACCGCCACGACAGCCAGTTTTACGGCGGCGACGGCATCATCGTCAAGGGCGTGGAGAATACCATCCGTGCCGTCAGCAGCATCGCGCGCGACGGTATGCGCGAAACGGACAATGAGATCATCCGCCTGATGATCGGAGAGGACGCGAAGAAGTGAAAATTCTGGTCACGGGCTTTACGCCCTTTGGCGGGGAGCAGATCAATCCCTCGTGGGAGGCGGTGGAGCGCCTTCCCGACCGCATTGGAGAAGCGGTGCTTTTAAAGCGCGAGATCCCGACGGAGTTTGACGCCGCCTGTGCCGCGCTGCGAGCGCAGCTTGACGAGCTGAGGCCCGATGCAGTGCTGTCTGTCGGGCAGTACGGCGGGGCAAATTGCATTCGCGTTGAGCGCGTGGCGGTCAACCTGCGCGATGCCCGCATTGCCGACAATGGGGGGCAAAGCCCGTGGACGAGCCGGTCGTCCCCGGCGCGCCGGACGCTTATTTTGCGACCCTTCCCACGCGCCGGATCGTCGAAAAACTGCGCGGAGAGGACATTCCCGCCCAGCTTTCGTACTCGGCGGGGACGTTCGTGTGCAACAATCTCCTTTACTGCGCCCTGCACGAGAGCGCGCAGAAATTCCCCGCCACGCGCTGCGGCTTTGTCCACGTGCCATATCTTCCCGAGCAGGCGAAGGACGGCAGCGCCCCCAGCATGAGCCTTGCGCTGATGACCAAAGCACTGGAGATCGCAGCGGAAGTGATCGCGGGGGAGAATAAGCAGTGAAGTGAAAATAAGGGAAGCCCGCAGCGTTCCGCTGCGGGCTTCCCTTATTTTCGCTGCTGCAGTAGGGGGGGGAGAACTCGTTAAGATCAGTGCAAGTATGGATATTTTGTAATAGCCGGTTTGCTTGGCGCAAAGAGAACTTCTCGCCTTTTCCATCTTTTTACTCATTTGTCCAAGATGTATTGTAGTTCTGTGATTTTTGCGTTTGTGATGCGATAGAAGACTTGACTTTTAATATATATATAATTATAATTTTGTGCGTCAGGAGACCGAAAATATATAACATCGGGGGGAAAAACAAATGAGTACAATCACATTTATCTGCGATGAGACTCAGAAGGAAAGCATCAAAAAAGGCGTTTGGAGTATCATAAAAGAGCACTATTTCGAATCCGCTTTTCCCAACAGCAATGCTGAGTATGAGAGTGAGGGCGATGAGATTTACCTTGAGCGTCTCGATAACTTAATGAAAAACAGCCTTTGTCAAATTGAGGATACGGATTCTGGTATTTCTGTGACTTTTGATTCTACCGAAGATGCGGGATCCAGTATCGCATCAGAGGTATACGGTACATCTATGGGCTACAGCGACGATGGCCTGACCGATATTGTTCCCGTATTTGAGGAGATTTTTGAGCAATTTCCTTCCGTGCCCTTTAATGCACATGCGGAATGTGTAGATGAATGGATTGACCAGGAATATGATGTTTCCAGTGATGGGGTTACGTTAAAAATCAATTCTATTGAAATTCAGGTTTATTACCGGATTTTTGAGTTGATGGAAGCTGGCAAGGATATTGAGGAGATCTCGGAAGAAACCGGTGTCCCGGAAGAAGAAATCGAAGAGCTGCTCTGCTGAGCGGCTTACGAAAATAATCAGAGCTATCTGACTTCATTTGAAATCAGATAGCTCTTTTCTTGTGAATAATGAAATTCTGTTGCCAAATCGTTGCCACGAGGGGCATCAAGGCGCAAAAAGTCCAGTGTCTACGGGCTTTTTTGAACCTATGCAATCATTCCCACTCGCTCCTGAAAAAGAAATCTTAAACAGTTTTGCTTATGAGATTTAGCTCAGATTACTTGAATTATTTTCATTATCCAGATAGTTTGGGCTATCTGATTTTTTGTTGCCATATTGTTGCCACCAGTTTGAGCAGAAATCTTACTGATACACTGCAATCGGGAGGACTACAAGCGCAGGCCCTTTGATAACATCTCGAAGTTCTGCCGGATTATCCATGTTCTTCGGCATATTCCTTCGCTGCGCTCTGTTAAGCGGCAACTTTTTGATATCATCAAAGATTTCGTCCAGCTTGATGCTCTGTCCCTTGGGAACTTTTCGGATGATCTTGCACAACAGATAAGCCTGTCCAACAAAACTTTCTTGTCCACACCTGAAATAGCTTTCGTCGAGATATGCAACTAACGGATACTTGCCATCTTCGAATTCAAATACGCAGGCAATTTCTTTTCCAGATTTTATCTGACCCAATGCAGAAAAACCATTTACAGCCTCGACGGCTTTTTTGTCCAAAATCTGTTGATCGGTAATTGTTTCAAAAGCTGCAGCTAATTCTGCAATTTTCTTAACACTATCCGTCAGCTCTTTCATTTTGGAAAAACGAGCTGTAACCAAAACCTCAAGAAAATCATCCCTATACAAGCCGCTATAGTCTGCATCGGTCAGAAACTCAAAGTATTTTAGTCCGTCATCTTCGTCCGAAAGAAGATATTTATGGACTTTTTCAAACTTGGCAGCATCACTGATACGCACGGATCTCTTGATTTCTTCGGACTGTTTTCCGGTGTGAGAGCCATTTCCTGACGTGACACCAAGCGACCCTTTTCCAGCCAAAGTATTTTCGCTGCTGGTAGCAATTGCTTGCGATTCCTCATCATAGGTATATCCGTCAATTGCTGCAATGTAATCTTCAATCACTTTGGTATTCAGGTATAAAAAGTTGCGTAGTTTCATTTTTCTACCTCTCTATGTTCGAACTTGGGTGACTTATTGTATGTAGACTTATTGTAGTCATTATTATACCATATATTATGGAGGCTTGCAAGTATGGATATTGTCAAAGTTTTTGGAACAAACGTAAAGCGTTATCGACAGGCGTTGGGTATCTCCCAAGAGGCCTTTGCTGAGAAGTGTGGTCTTCACAGAACATATATCAGTGCTATCGAGTGCTATCGCAGAAGTATATCCCTCGAAAACATTCAGCGAATAGCTGATGCACTTGAAATCGAAACATATAAACTATTTCTGGAGGATAAACAAAATGGATAAATTGGAAAAAACAAAAATTTTACTGGAGAGTCATGTCGGCAAAGGTAATGAAGTATCTGCTCAGGTGATTGAAGATGAATACGGAAAATCAAGCGATAAGACACACAGAAAAGCCCGTGAATTAATTGATGCTTGTATTGAAAAATACAACCTGCCGGTTGCTGCTAATAATAAGGGTTATTTTATTATTGCAAACGAAAACGAATACGATGAATACATGGCAAATCTTGATTCGAGAAAAGCTGGTATTGATGAGAGAAAGAGCATTATTACAAAAATTTTCAAAGGAGAAAAGTAATGAAATACTCTCTGAAAAACGAAAACATAGAAAACTATAATGAAAGCGATTCTTTTACTTTTCCGAAATACACTTCTCAGTTGATCAACTGGGCAAATCAAAATGCGCAGGGCACTCGTCCTGTTGTTGTCGGTCAGATGTCCGAACTGTTTCCGGAGTTCATGGCATCCGGCGAAGAAATCACCATTGAGAATTGGCGTAAATGGTATGTAGAAAGATACCCCGATGCTTTTGAAAAGGCAACAGATAAGATCTATGCGCAGGTGCAGAATCTCCGTAACGCCATTCCTCTTATTGATCGTGAAATGGTAGAGCATTGGGTAGAAGATCTTGTTATTGCTAAGACATTCAACGGTCTGTATGTTCAGAAAGCCATTTTGGCTTCTCTTGCAGAACGTAAAGGAACGACTTATCGTCTTGCAACACCGGATGAAGAATCCGTTGGTATTGACGGATATGTTGGTAATGTTCCTTATTCGGTAAAACCTGATACATACAAAACCATGGGGCGCTTATCCGAAACGATTGCCGTTAAAATGATTTATTACACCAAGACAAAGACCGGATTGACTGTCGAAGTAGAAGAATAAGGTTGTGGGTGGAGGCGAAAACCTCCGCCCATTCCTTAGTATGGAATCGAATTCAAGAATTTCTTTTGGCAAGCATAGTCGAAAGATGTATCAACATCAACATACCCTGTTCTAATCAAATGGTTGTTTACAAAAGTTTTATTATCAAGATATACATAGCACAAGAGATTGTTTTCGACGTCGTATTTAACTGTATCGTACTTCAAAAAAACCTTTCGTTTTTGAAATTTCTCTTGTAAGTAACTAATTGCTTGTTCCTGGAATAATGGATTTGTCTTTATTCCCAGTAAACGAACAGTAAGACCGTTGCTAAGTTCAATTTTATCAGGAGCAATTACTTTTTTCACACCAAACAGTTCTTCACGCTTTGCCTCTGATTGGTCAATCTTTGAACCGAATTGGAGCTTCTTTACATCAACCTTTTTGTCCATTCGATGTGGATCACTGAAAATGTAAGGGAGCTGATCAAAAGAAGAAATGTTTCCGATTTCGTCTTCTGCAAAAATCACCTTTGTATCATCGCCTAATTTGAGCTGATCTGCTCCTAATTTCTCACGAATGATGGGTTCAAAATCTTTGTTGATTTCATAACCAATAGAATTTCGACCAAGATTCTTTGCAGCGAGCAATGTCGTACCACTCCCCGCAAACGGATCCAACACCGTTTCTCCCGCAAAGGAAAACATTTTAATCAGTCGTTTAGGAAGTTCTTCCGGGAACATAGCGATATGCCCCATCTGCTTAACACCATTGAAATTCCAATGAGAAGAAAAATACTGTCCCCATTCTTCTTTGGTCATTGCAGATTGTTCTTTTTGCTGTTGAGTGGGCTTAGGAGCATTACCTAATTTTTTGAAAAGTAGAATAAACTCATAATCCATTTTAAGGATGCCATTGCGAGGATAAGGAAAACTACCCATAATGGCACCGCCGCCAGAAGTATTCATCGTGGTGGTTTTCTGCCAAATGATAGCTCCCATATAATCCATACCAAGGGATTCACAAAAACGAATTATCTCTGTTCTAATCGGAATAACCTTGTATCTGCCATAATATACGGAACGAGCAAATTGATCTCCAATATTGATGCACAATCTGCACCCATCCGAAAGAACACGGTTGCACTCTTTCCATACTAAATTCAAATTGTTTATGTATTCTTCGTAGCTGTCATTGAAACCAATCTGATCTTCTGTGCCATAATCTTTTAACTGCCAGTAAGGGGGCGAGGTTATGATTAACTGTACAGATTTATCTTTAATTTGGTTAAGCGAACGACTGTCACCAAATATGATCTTATGTTCAGTCATAGCAAAGTCCTTTCTTATTTAACGAGTTCACCGTTGCCTAAAACAAAGTATTGTTCGTATGTAACATTCAAAGCCTTTGCAATCTGGTTAAGTTCGTCCTGAGTTATTGTATTTCGCTTGAGTTTTGCATTGAAGTTTTGTGGTGTTTGGTTAATCCTACGTGCAAGTTCTGATAAACTCACACCGGTTCTTACGCACAAAACACGAATCTGTTCTGAAGTAGTCATAATACACCCCTTCTTAGATATTCTAATTGATATTATACACTGTTTGATTGATAATGTCAATCCATCCGGTGTAAACAATATGAAAATACCGCCTATAGAAAAGCATCTACAGGCGGCATGGATCACTCAATTCTCAAACGACTTATTCACAGTTATAGTTTTCAGATACTTCTCCGGATCACCGTTCAAAATCAGATCGGCATATTCCAACGGAGCGTTATAGATCAGCCAATCCAGCTCTGACCTCTGATACATGTGGTCGGCTACCTCATTCTCCACGGCGATTGTATCGATCGCTATCATGCTGCCGTTATCGAATTTCAATTCCACACAGGCGGTATCCATATTGTATGCGCAGGACAGAATTTTCATTATGCTTGCCTCCTTAATCTTTCAGTATTTTTCTTTGCCAGATTGCTTGCAGCTTTCCGGCGTTCTTCTGTGTACGGGGCGGTCAGCTTGAAGCCGAAGCGTCCCTTGCTGACTTCAAAGGTCAGACAGCCGTTTCCGTCATCGTCAATCAACCGACACTCAGAGGGATATTTCCCAGCATACTCGATGAGCCTGTTTTTGAGTGCGGTGTTGTAGGTACAGACCTCGACCATGCTGTCTGCCTCGTTGAAATAGACATTGGTTATTTTCTGCTTCTTGGTAAGACCTGTTTTCATAAAACCTCCTGTTTTTTACGAATTTTTCTCAGCTCATCACCTGTAAAAGTGGGCTGATTTTTGGATGGGGAGCGTCCAAACGATGTGCGGTACGATTTGAACACTCCCATTTGGAAATTTACGTTTTTTCCAGCTCTACACGGGAATCAGCGGGCACCGTCTCTATTGCGGTTTTTGCCACGGCTTCCGTTAAAGAAATGCCACAGATTATTGCGGGAAATTACGTCCTCATAGGTGCGGAGTCTGTTGCGGAGACGGTCATTTTCCTGCTCCAGATCCGCTGTGCGGAGCTGACCACGGACGGACTTGTATTGTGCCAGTTCTGCCTTGACGGCAGACAGCTCCGTTACCAGCGATTCGATTTTAGCTTTCAGATCGGCAATGGTTTTCTTGGCATCCTTCAAGAGCTTTTTCAGCTTGCCTTCTTGCTTCTCCTGCACCACAAATTTCTGCGCCGCTGTGACGAGATTTTGAAAGTCCTCTTTGTCAACTGCCACCTTGGAACTCAGCGGCAGGGGCTTTGCTTCGATCTGCTCCACAGCTTGAATGGAAACCTGTTGCTGCTGAACACGCTCAATACTCTGTTCCAGTTCGGCAAGTTCCTCTTTGCGTTTTTCTCGCTTAAATTCCAGAACACTCAGATGCTCCTTGTGTTCGCCTTTCAGCTCCCACTCAATGCCGTGTTCCAGCATGATCTCCGCGAGGGCTTCTTTTTCTTTCTGTACCCATAGATCACGCTCTGTCAGAGAACGTCCCTCGCCGGTGATGCCCTGATCGGCAAGAGCCTGTTTCAGTGAAACACGGGTGGAAAGTCCTCGCTTGCTCCCGGTAGTAAAGGGAATGAAGTCAATGTGCAGATGGGGCGTAGCTTCATCCATGTGGAGGTGGGCAGAGTACACATGGAGATGCGGATTGCGTTCAAGAAAACTGCGGTAGAACTTGTCCAGGATGGTCTTTGCAAGCTCTGCGTTCTCCCCGGCGGCTCCCATATCGTCTTTGTTGCCAACTTGGAAAATCACTTCATAAAAAGGTTTTTCTTGATCGCTATTGCAGATTTTTTCATAGTAGTTTTCGATGCGGCGGTCTTTGCGTTTCTGCTTGGCGTTGTATTCTTCCTGCGCTGCATCGAACAGTTGATGGTACGCTTCCTCGATGGGAGTGTAGCAGTATTCGATGTTCAGATGAGTGCGGGCTGGGTCTACATTTTCTGCGAAGTAGGTACGGCGGTTATGAGCAACGACTCCGTCGCCAGACATTGCGCTGATTGTTCGTTTCAAGGTGTCACCTCCGATTTAGCGGTAATTTGATTGATATTCCTTTCGCCGCCGCAGCGGCGGGTTTTGTTACTTTTGTCAAAAGTAACGCAAAAGCACTTTTGACAGCGAAGCCATCAAAAGAGCATTGCGCTCTCCGAGGGGGTATGCGGCTTCTGCGGAAGCCTATGCCGTATTTCTCGGCTTGTGGGTGGTACCCACATTCTCAAAATTCGGCGTGATCGTCAGCCTTTCCGCGACCGCATTTGCTTCAAGGCTGCCATCCATCTCCAAATCTGCGGATTTTTTGATGGGGACGAGGAATGCGCTGGGGTCTGTGTCAGACAATGGTTTGCCTTGTCTGCCACCCACAGGAGCGTGGCACGCTCCTGTCATAGCTCCCAGGGAGGAGTTGTCCAGCGGTAGCTCTGCGGCACTCCACGGCGGTCAAGATATTCCTGCCTTGCTTGTTCCCGCTGTTCCTCGGTGGGAGCTGTCTTGTATTGAGAGTAGAGCTGTCTGTTTAGCATGGCATCCAACTTTTGCTCCAACCCTCGCCGGATGTCCTCGTCAAAATCGTCCTCGCCGTTCAGGTGGTAAAGCACCAGATCGACGAACAGCTCATAGGGGATCTGTACGCTTTTCATTCGCTTCGTTTCCTTTCCGGCAAGTTCCCAATTTGGGAACTTGCAACATTGTCCGCAACGGTAGCGACGATTGCGACGGTTATTATGGTGGTATCGTTTTAATCGTTGCGACCGTCGCAACCGTCGCACCTCGGTTTACTGTGACACTTCTGAGGGCAGCAAGGTCAATGTGACTCTGCGCCCGGAGTGCTTGGCTTTATTCTCATAACTGATGCCGTATTCGTCCTTGAGCCTGCCGCACTTGATGTTTAGATACTTGGTCAAGGCGTTTGCCGCCATTCCGATATCAAGTGCATCTGCAAGCTCAGAGGGAAGGCTTGCCTTTCTTGTCCTTATAGTTCAGGAGCTCGTTCTGCCATGTGATGATCTGCTGGGCAGTGATATTACACATCTTAAGCTTACCAAAGTACGGCAGCAGTTTGGAGCGGATGATATGCTCCTTGGTTGCCCAGGTGTTTTCCTTGATACGGGTCTGCATATCTGCCGTGTACTGCTCCACGAAGCTCTTGAAGGTCATATCCAGATCGGAGGTTGCCTTGCGGAGCTGTTCACGCTCCCAAGCCTGTGCCTCTCGTTTGGTCTGGAATCCTCGCTTCTGCGTCTGCTTCTTTTCGCCTGTCCAGTCGGTATAGCGGTAGATCACTCGCCAAGTGCCGGTCTTTTCTTCCTTATAAACTGCCATACAATCACTTCCTTTCCGTTCCGCTGTAGCAGAACTTTTCCATAAAGTATTTGCGGTTGACTCTTCCTGCGATGGTCATATACCCTTTTTCCTTCAGCTCCCTGTTGAGCTGCTGCATGATCTTGTAGGCGTGGGAGACGGATATGCCCAGCTCTTCTGCCACATCATTGACTTTCATAAAGCTGTTCTCGTTCAATAAGTGTACCTCCTGTGTTTTACTGGCCTGCCGCTGCTATTCGGTTGTGTTGATTCTGTTTTGTGCATCGCCTCCTTGTGATTTTTGATTCCTGGCATAATAATTCTTATTTCGTGTCGGATACTTTCTTGTCGCCTCC
>OLSD01000129.1_pt1 | contig 80580 bp, 71 predicted proteins | sample 1672211 | NCBI WGS metagenome assembly OLSD01 (sample SAMEA3136659, study PRJEB25190) | human gut metagenome | reverse complement strand
GCCGCTGCCCATGGCGATGCGGCGACGGCGGCTGGCATTGATGATGGATGCGTCCTCTCGCTCCTTCTTGGTCATGGAGAGGATGATGGCCTCGGTCTTAGCGAACATATTGTCATCCAGCTGGGACTCGTCCAGCTTGCCGCTCAGTCCAGGGAGCTTGCCCAAAATGTCACCCATCGACCCCATCTTCTTAGTGGCCTGGATCTGATCGTAGAAATCCTGGAGGGTGAACCGGTTCTTGCGGATCTTCTGCTCCAGCTCCTTGGCCTTTTCCTCGTCGATGGTGGCCTGTGCCTTTTCAATCAGGGAGAGCACGTCGCCCATGCCCAGGATACGGCTGGCCATCCGGTCGGGGTGGAAGATTTCAATGGCGTCCAGCTTCTCGCCCACGCCGATGAACTTGATGGGCTTGCCGGTGATGGCCTTGATGGAGAGCGCGGCACCGCCGCGGGCGTCGCCGTCCAGCTTGGTCAAGACAACACCGTCGATGTCTAGGGCATCGTCAAACGCTTTGGCCGCATTGACAGCATCCTGGCCGATCATCGCGTCCACGACCAGCAGGATCTCATTGGGGTGGACAGTTTCCTTGATGTTCTGTAGCTCTTCCATCAGCGCTTCATCCACGTGAAGACGGCCAGCTGTATCCAGAAAAACCATATCGTTGCCATGTTTTTTGGCATGCTCAATGGCTGCCTGTGCAATCACAACAGGATTTTCCTGGCCCATTTGGAACACAGGGATATCTAGCTGCTTTCCCACGACCTCTAGCTGCTGAATAGCAGCGGGACGGTAAATATCACAGGCCACAAGCAAAGGACGCTTCCCATTCTGCTTCCGCATCAGCCCTGCTAACTTAGCTGCGTTGGTGGTTTTACCAGCGCCCTGCAAGCCAACCATCATGACAACCGTAGGTGGCTGGGAAGCAATCGTAATCTTGGTGCTGTCACCTCCCATTAAGTTGATGAGCTCCTGGTTAACGATTTTAACGATTGCCTGTGCAGGGGTCAGGCTTTCTAAGACTTCTGCGCCAACTGCTTTTTCTGTGACACCTTTGATAAAGTCCTTGACGACTTTGTAGCTAACGTCTGCTTCCAACAGAGCCAAGCGAATCTCACGCATGGCCTCTTTGACATCGGATTCCGTCAGACGGCCCTTATTCCGCAGCTTTTTGAACGCGGAGGAGAGTTTTTCAGTTAATCCTTCAAATGCCATTGGAAGTTCACTCCCTCTCCATGTCATTTATGACCGTTGTCATCTGCTGCATCAGGTCGTCCAGGTCATTGTCGGAAAAGCGCTCTTCATTCAATTCCTGAATCTGCTGACACAAATCACGCAAGGAAGACAGTGCAGCCCTAGTGCGGTGGTATCGCTGGATCAGACCTGTTTTTTCCTCAATATCTTCTAAGGCTCGTTCGGCCCGCACGATAATATCTCTTACGCCCTGACGGGTGATGTCGTAGTTTTCTGCAATCTCGGAAAGAGAGAGGTCATCATTATAATACAGGTCATAGAATTCCTTTTGGCGGGGCGTCAGGAGATCGCCATAGAAATCGTAAAGCATAGCCATGCGGTACGCTTGACTTTTCATGGACGAGCCCTCCTTTCGCACCACTGTAAAGCTTATTTCCTTTACAGTGGATTTATCTTACCCTATATGACTGATTTTGTCAAGGGGGATTTGCATGAAATTCCATGGAATGGGACAAGATTTTCTGGGAAGAACAGTTGTCCTTTACAATTCCCTAAATCGTGTTAGAATGTTAGAATATACTTGTGTCCTATTTTTAATGGGTGCGCCACACCTATTTACAAACCAAAGGTAAGGAGGGCAGGCTATGCTCCCAATGAAAGAAATCTCTCTGGCCCCTGGTGTGACACTTCGGACGGTCCAGACCCAAAAATTCAAAACCTCTATACTGGGTGTTACGTTTTTAGAGCCCTTGTCCGAAAAGACAGCTGCGCTGAACGCATTGCTTCCCTGGGTCCTGCAGCGAGGTACCCAAGCGCATCCAGATATGGAATCACTCTCTGCTGCGACGGACGATTTATACGGCGGAACCATTTCTCCTGTTCTGCGAAAAAAAGGAGAGGTCCAGTGCGTTGGTTTCTTGGCTAGCTTCCTGGACGATGCCTTTGTTCCGGCGGGGACTTATATTTTAGAGCCCGCTGCCCAGCTATTGGGGGAGATGGTCCTTTCGCCTGCCGGAGACGGCGTCTCTTTTCTGCCGGACTATGTATCCAGTGAGCAGGAAAATTTGATCGACCGTATCCGTAGCCAGGTCAATGATAAACTGCAATATTCCCTTTCCCGTTTGCAGGAGCAGATGTGCCAGGGCGAAGCATATGGCTTGGGTAAGATGGGAACAGAAGAGCAAGCAAAGTCCATTACAGGCCAGAGATTATTTGCTCGCTACCAGGAACTGTTGGAAACTGCACCGATCTATCTGTATTATTGCGGCTCTGCCGACTCAAATCGCGTTGAAGCTGCTTTTCGTGCTGCATTTTCCGGATTGCCAAAGACAGAGCGTCGTCCGATCCCGCAGACGGCAGTGAGAAATACACCAGAAGGTCCTGTCCGTCGGTTCCAGGACCAGATGGAGGTCAACCAAGGAAAGCTGATCCTAGGTTTCCGGACCGGTGGTAGCTTCCTCTCGCAGCAAAAGGTCGCGCAAGCTATGCTGTTCAACGCAGTGTACGGCGGCACGACCAACGCAAAATTATTCTTAAATGTTCGCGAGGCGCTGTCTCTTTGCTATTTTGCCAACAGCGCGTTGGTCCAGAATAAAGGCGTGCTTCATGTCTATTCCGGTGTGGAGTTTGCAAATTTCCAACGCGCAGAGGATGAGATCCTTGCCCAGCTCAAAGCCTGCCAAAACGGTCAAATTGACCAGGGAGAACTGGAAGCCGCTCGCCGCTCGATGATAAGCAACCTGCGGACAACACAGGATTCCCAAGGTCGCTTAGAGGAGTATTGGCTCAACCGTTTTGTGACGGGGACGAGCTTTGCGCCGGAAGAACTGGAAGCAGCCTTGGCCCAAGTCACTTTAGACCAAGTGATTCAGACAGCGCAAGGCGTCCAGTTAGACAGCGTATACACCCTACGGAATAAGGAGGGCTGAACCATGATCCGACATGAGTATAGCCGCATTGCGGAAACCATGTATGAAGATAGGTTAGAAAACGGACTTGGTGTGTTCGTTTTTTCAAAGCCTGAGTTTAGAAAAAGCTATGCTTTTTTTGCCACTCGATACGGTGGCATGGACACACGTTTTCAGTTAGACGGGCAGTGGTTGGATACTCCTATGGGCATTGCACATTATTTGGAACACAAAATGTTCGATATGCCAGGCGGAGGAAATGCGCTGCAAACCTTGTCAGCGACCGGGGCATCGCCGAATGCGTTCACCAGCACAGCCATTACAGGCTATCATTTTGAGTGTACCGAAGGCTTCTGGGAAAATCTTCGGACTCTGCTTAGCTTCGTTTCGGTGCCTTACTTTACCAAAGAGAGTGTGGAGAAAGAGCAGGGGATCATCGGGCAGGAGATCCGCATGATCGAAGACCGCCCTGGCTGGCAAGCATACCATCGGCTCCTGGAAGCCCTGTACGAACATCACCCCGTGCGAAACTCTGTGGCTGGTTCTGTAGAGTCTATTGCACAGATCACGGCAGAAACGCTGTACCATTGTCACGAAGCATTTTATACCCCGTCTAATATGGTCCTCTGTGTAGCAGGCAACGTAGATCCTGAGCAGGTTTGTGCCATGGCTAGAGAGATTCTCCCTAAAGAGGCTAAACCTGCCATTCCCAGAGATCACGGGAGCAACGAACCGAGTCAAGTCTATTGCCAAGAAGATGTGCTTACCATGGAGGTGGCTGCTCCTTTACTACAAATAGGAGTCAAGCTCCAAGCAGCTCATGACGGTCCTGCGCAGTTGCGGCAACGTTTGTTGGGAGATCTGGCTTGTGATGCACTGGTCGGCAGTTCCAGTCCCCTGTATAATAAGCTGTATGCAGAGGGGCTCATCAATGGCAGCTTCTATATGGGTTATGTAGACTACCCTGGCTGTGCATTTTTAATGGCTGGAGGCGAGAGCAAAGACCCAACTGCTGTTCGGGATGCTATTCTGGAAGAAGCTGCACGACTGGCAAAGGACGGCATCGATGAAGCTATGTTCCAACGGCTGAAAAAATCGGCCTACGGTGCCTACGTTCGCAGTTTGAACTCGTTTGAAAATCTCTGCGTAGAGCAGGCGCAAGGCTACTTTGCTAATCAAGATCCCTGGACCTTTCCGGAGATATACGACGCTCTGACTGCGCAGGAAGCAGCCGCATTCCTAGCCCAGTGGGTCAAGCCAGAGCAGACTGCTCTTGTCGTGATTCGTCCGGAGGGGACAAAATGAACACCGTAACTTTTCCAGGATTGGGATTGACATTGCATCTGAACCGCGTTGCATTTTCCATTGGTGATTTTCATGTTTATTGGTACGGCATCATTATTGCCTTCGGATTTTTTCTTGGGGTAAGTTTTTGCTGCGCCAACGCCAAAAAATTTGGAATGAAACCGGATGATATTTTAGATCTTATCCTCTTTGTCGCCCCCGGCGGTATCATCGGAGCAAGACTTTATTATATCATTTTTAACCACACGTTGTATTTGGATGCCAATGGCAAGCTGGATCTCCAAGCTTGCTTGTCTATCCATAAAGGTGGACTGGCGATCTATGGTGGTATCATCGTCGGCATTCTCATCACTTGGGCTGTGGCCCACCATAAAAAAATCCCCTTCCCGGCAATGCTGGACTTGTGCGTATTTGGCCTATTTTTAGGCCAGATTGCCGGTCGCTGGGGAAACTTTATGAACGTAGAGGCTTATGGCAGCCCCACTACCTTGCCCTGGCGCATGGGGATCGAAGCGGCGGGACAGTACATAGAAGTACACCCAACGTTTCTCTACGAGTCTGTATGGAATCTGATTGGCTTCTGCCTGCTGGCCTGGCTACTGAACAGGGGAATTCGCTCGTTTGATGGGATGTATTTCCTGCTCTACGTTGCTTGGTACGGCTTGGGGCGTGGATTTATAGAAGGTCTGCGGACAGATAGCCTGTATTTCTTTTCCACTGGCATCCGCACCTCTCAGCTACTGGCCTTTGTCAGCTGTGCTATTGCAATACTCCTGCTGATATGGAAACTTCGCACACATCCCGATCCTAACAATCTTTATGTCAACCGAAAACAAACAGAGAACAACATGAAAGAGGAGACTTGACTTATGGCAACTATCTTAGATGGCAAAGCCCTGGCAGCCAAATGCAAGGAAGCAGTAAAAAAAGAGGCAGAAAGCCTCCAGCGGAAGCCTGGTCTGGCGGTCATTATCGTGGGAAACAATCCCGCCAGCCGCGTTTATGTCAACAGCAAACGGAAGGACTGCGAAGATTGCGGTTTCCTGAGCGAAGAGTACGCCATGCCGGAAGAGACGACGCAGGAGGAACTCATTACACTCATTGAAACACTGAATGGACGGGAGGATATTGACGGCATCCTTTGTCAGCTTCCTCTGCCCAAAGGCATTGATGAAGAGGCTGTCCTGATGGCCATTTCTCCTGAGAAGGACGTAGACGGCTTTCACCCGATGAATATGGGATCTCTGTTGATTGGGAAAGAGGGATTTCTGCCCTGCACTCCCTACGGTATCATGGAGATTTTGAAGGAGTATGATATCGATCCCCATGGCAAGCACTGCGTGGTGGTGGGGCGCTCCAATATCGTGGGCAAGCCCATGGCTCTGCTGTTACTCCAGAAGCACGGTACGGTGGCAATTTGCCATTCTCGCACGAAAAACCTGGCAGAGGTTTGCCGGAGTGCCGATATTTTGGTGGCCGCAGTCGGCAAAGTGAATCTCATTACAGCCGATATGGTGAAACCCGGTGCCGTGGTCATTGATGTTGCCATGAACCGTAATGAGAATGGAAAGCTCTGCGGTGATGTGGATTATCCTGCAGTGGAAGCCATTGCTTCCGCTATTACGCCGGTCCCCGGCGGTGTCGGGCCTATGACCAGAGCCATGCTGATGAAAAACACGCTGTTGGCTGCTCAGAAGCACCAGGCTTGATTTGGGGCTTGCCCAGGCTTCTAGGATATGCTATACTATGGGGTAAAGTAGATCGTTCCTGTGTGATATGAGCGAAGCATACACAGATTAAAACGATTGTATCCTTTCCGCAACGGAGGAAAATGACCATGAGCGAAAGTAGAGAATATTACTCCCGCAGCGAACAGTATGGCGATGTGTACATTTCCGAAGAAGTGCTGGAAATGATCGCCGGGGCTGCTGCCCTGGAGGTAGATGGCGTGACTGGCTTGGCTGGCGGCACGATGAGCGAACAGATCCTGGGCCGGAAGAAGCTCTCTAAAGGAATTACGATCCTTTGGGAATCAGACAATATCACCATCAACGTATCCATCCAGATCCGCTATGGCGGTATCATTCCTGAACTGGCCAAAAAGGTTCAGGAAGCCATCGTTACCAGTGTGGAGGCCACCAGCGGCCTAAAAGTGGCTGCCGTTAATGTCCGCGTGGGCGGTGTGACCTTCGACAAACCGGAAGAATGACCCCACAGACCTGTCTAAGACCCGCGGCCGTTTCCTGCCGCGGGTCTATTTCTCTGTTTTTTCGGAAAAAGTTTTGGTAAAAGTGGACAGATGGGCTTTCTTTTTTTTACATCCGTGTATATAATTGAGGGTAGACTTCAATCAAATATTGCAGGTGGATTGTACCACCTTTGGAGGAGAGAACCATGACCAGATCATCCGCACGAGAGATCGCCATCCATTGTTCGTATTCTCTGGGCTTTTCCCACGAGAGTGCGGACGAATTTTTAGCAGTGCGACTCAACAAAGAAAATTTTCAGCGCTGGAGCCAGGAAAGTGCTCTGTATAAGGAGTATCCCAACGAGAAACAACTCCAATATATCAAAGAATTGGTCCGCGGCGTTGCCAACCACGGGCCGGAACTGGACCAATATATCGCGCAGTACGCCAAGGACTGGAGCTTTGCTCGCATTCCGCTGCCCGCCGCTGCTATCATGCGGGTCGCGATGTATGAGATTCTGTATATGCCGGATATTCCGGCTGCTGCTGCCATCAACGATGCTGTGGAAATTGCAAAAAAATATGAGGACGGGAAAGTGGTTTCGTTCATCAACGGTATCCTGGGCGCATTTGTTCGGGCTGAGTTTCCGGAACAGTTCCAGGACAAGAAACTGGCCAGAGCAGAGGTAGAACCGGCTACGGAACACGAAGAGGAGGCTTGAGTCATGGCTGCGGTACTGGGGCTGGACACCAGCAACTACACCACCTCCGCCGCTTGGTTTGACGGAGAAAACGGCGACAACGCCGGGAAACTCCTGGAAGTCCCGGAAGGTTCCTTGGGCCTGCGCCAGAGCGATGCGCTGTTTCAGCATGTCAAACGTTTGCCAGCCATCCTAGAACAGCTAAAGGAGACTGGCCTGCCTGCGCAACTGAAAGCCATTGGTGCCAGTACCCAGCCACGGGAAGTAGAAGGCTCGTATATGCCTTGCTTTCTGGCTGGGGAGTCGCAGGCCAAGGTCATGTCTACCGTGTTAGAACTGCCGTTTTATCCCTGTTCCCATCAGCAGGGGCACATCGCAGCGGCAGCTTGGTCTGCCGGAAGAATGGATCTTTTAGATATGCCGCATCTGGTGTGGCATTTGTCAGGTGGGACAACGGAGTTGTTGCATGTGGTCCCGGATGGCCCGCTGGTACGGGCTACCTGCATTGGCGGGACCTCTGATATCTCCGCTGGGCAGCTGATCGACCGCACTGGAAAGCGCTTAGGGCTTGCATTTCCAGCAGGAAAGGCAGTAGATGCGCTTTCATTGCAGGCAGAGAAAAAAGAGAGCTTCCACGTTAAAGTCAAGGACAGTGTTTTTTCTTTCTCCGGGATCGAAAATAAAATGAATGCCCTGGCAGAAAACGGGATTGCTCCGGCTGATATTTGCTGGTATGTTCTGGCTTCTATCATCGGTGGCGTAGAGAAGGCCACCCGTCAGGCGTTGGAGAAATACCCCGGCCTGCCTGTGTTGTGTGCCGGTGGGGTAGCGTCAAACCAGCTACTGCGGGAGACGATGATCCGAAGCTGCGGCACCGTCTTTGCAGAACCTCGTTTTTCCACTGATAACGCTATGGGCGTTGCTATTCTGACCTGGCGGGCGCACCACGCAAAGGATCGTGTATGATGACCGAACCCATTACCGTCACTGCGTTAAATCAATATGTTAAGGGACTGATGGACCGGGATCGCTTGCTGTCTCAAGTGTTGGTACGCAGTGAAATTTCAAACTATAAAGTCTATCCATCTGGCCATCATTATTTCTCGCTCAAGGATGCAGAGAGCAGTGTGCGCTGTGTAATGTTCCGCCGAGAGGCTTCTTCTTTGCGCTTCCGACCAGAAAGCGGCATGAAGGTCGTGGTATCCGGTCGAGTGTCTGTGTTCCCACGAGACGGAGCCTACCAACTCTATTGCCAGACCATGCTTCCGGATGGGGTAGGGGAATTGGCCTATGCATTTGAACAGCTGAAAAGCCGTCTGCATAAAGAAGGGCTTTTTGACCCGGTAAAGAAACAGCCATTACCAGCTTATCCGACAACCATAGCCCTGATAACCTCTCCAGCTGGGGCTGCTGTGCGTGATATGATTCGCATTTTAGGGGCCAGATGGCCGATGAGTAAGGTCATCGTTGTACCGGTGCGGGTGCAGGGTGCAGAAGCTCCGGAGGAAATTTGTCAGGCTTTGGATTTGGTCAATGCCTTAGAAGCTGCAGACCTGATTATTACTGGGCGGGGTGGCGGCTCGATGGAAGACTTATGGGCCTTTAACGAGGAAGAAGTTGCCCGGGCCATTTCCCGCTCCCGTATTCCAGTGATCTCTGCGGTGGGACATGAGCCAGATGTGACCATCGCTGATTTTGTGGCGGATCAACGGGCCTCTACCCCCTCCAACGCAGCAGAGCTGGCGGTACCGGACCAGGATGATCTGCGGCAGGCGTTGGATCATTTGCAGGCCCGCTTGGACAAGGCTATGGACCGTGTGCTCCAGCGCCGTCAGGATCGGCTTATCCGTTTACAGGCCAGCCCATTTCTCCAGTCGCCCCTACGGGCGATTCAGGAAAAACGCTTGCAGTTGAATCTTCAGCGGCAACGTTTCATCCGTGGTATGGAGCAGCAATTACAGATCAGTCGCCATGAGATAGGACGTTTGGCTGCTTCCCTGGAAGCACTCAGCCCCTTTAAGGTACTTGCCAGGGGCTATTCAATGACGCAAAAAGATGATGGCACCGTCGTCTCAATGATACAGCAGGTAAGCGTAGGAGATATTTTGCAGGTCCGTGTTTCGGATGGCACTATCGCCTGCACTGCAACGGGAAAGGAGAAACACCAATGACGGGAAAAAAGCTGACCTTTGAGCAGGCCATGTGCCGATTGGAGGAGATCGTTTCTCAGCTAGAGACAGGTGACCATGCATTGGATACCTCTCTTTCTCTCTATGAAGAGGGGGCCAAGCTGATGAAGCAATGCACCTCGATGCTGGACAAAGCTGAGCAAAAAGTGACTAAGTTGCGTACCGATCAAAACGGTGCATTGACGGAAGTTCCTTTTACCACGGAGGCATGATCATATGGAACTAAACGAACAACTGCGGGCCGACCAAGCCCTGATTGAAGATGCCCTGACTCAATACGCGGAACAGTGGCCGTCGTATGGCGTGCTAAAGGACGCTATGTCCTACAGTCTGCTCTCAGGAGGAAAACGCATTCGTCCTGTGCTGACGCTGGCTGTGTGTCGGCTGTTCGGCGGACAGTCTGTGGATGCCCTTCCCTTTGCCTGCGGATTGGAGATGTTGCACACCTATTCTTTGATCCACGATGATTTGCCCTGTATGGATGATGATGATGTTCGGCGGGGCAAGCCTACTAACCATAAAGTATTTGGGGAAGCCAACGCCGTGTTGGCCGGAGATGGGTTGTTGACTGCTGCTTTTGCCACCGTAGCAAGTTCTTCTCTCCCTTCTGAGCGTGTACAGCGTGCGGTCCTTATCTTGGCCCAAGCCGCTGGCCCTGCCGGTATGGTCGGCGGACAGGTTCTGGATTTGGAAGGGGAGGGGAAAGCGCTAGGCGTAGAAGAGATCACAACCATCGAATTGCTCAAGACCGGTTGCATGATTGAAGCTGCTGCCAGATTGGGTGCAGTCGCTGCTGGTAGCTCTCAGACAGAAGAGAACGCTGCTGCATCCTATGCCAGAAAATTAGGGCTTGCCTTTCAGATTCGAGACGATCTATTAGATGTGTTGGGAACGGAAGCTGAATTTGGAAAACCAATTGGATCAGATTTGGCCAATCAGAAATCCACTTTTGTTGCTTGTAAGGGCTTGGACGGCTGTCAGAAATGGATTGAAGAATTGACGACAGAGGCGATTTCTAGCCTAGATTCATATTCGGACAAAGAATTTCTTTGCGGGTTAGCCCGCTTGCTAGCCGGGCGAAATAAGTAACGATTTTTCACAACCCATCAAAGGAGGAATTATTTTGAACCAATGGAAGGAATACTCCTCCTTGGCGAACATCAGCGATCAAGAGGCAGAAGAACTCTGCCAGGTACTCCGCAGGCGCATCATTCAGGTCGTCTCACAGACCGGCGGACACCTCGCTTCTAACCTTGGCGCGGTCGAACTGACAGTAGCTCTGCATCGAGTCTATGATACCAGCCGAGACCGCTTGGTGTTTGACGTAGGCCATCAATGCTATGTACACAAGATGCTGACTGGTCGAAACGGCCAAATGGAGACATTGCGAACTTTTGGTGGGATCGCTGGATTTCCTAAGCCTGCAGAGTCGATTCACGACGCCTGTATCGCCGGGCATGCGTCTACTGCCGTCTCTACGGCGCTTGGTATGGCCATTGCAAGAACTCGGCTGGGAGAAGACTATAAGGTTGTGGCGTTATTGGGGGACGGCTCTTTAACCGGTGGTCTTGCTTATGAAGGCCTGTCTATGGCAGGTCAAAGCGGAGAACCACTGGTGGTCATCTTGAATGATAATGGGATGTCCATCGACGCCAGTATGGGTGGTGTGGCTCAACACTTGGCTAAGCAGCGTTTGAAGCCACAGTACTTGCAGGCCAGAGAGATTTACCGAAAAATCATGAACGCAACCCCTCCTGGACGTGTTCTCCATCGTGTCTTTCATAGGATCAAGGATGCCATCAAGACAAGTCTATTGCCATGCAGCATGTTTGAGGATATGGGTTTTCAGTATATGGGTCCTGTTGATGGTCATGATGTCAAAACGTTAACTCGACTGCTGGACTATGCTTCCAAGGTAAATGGGCCTGTTTTGTTGCATGTGAAAACGATAAAAGGAAAAGGATATCCCCATGCCGAAAAGAATCCAGATGCTTTCCATGGCATTGGACCCTTTCATAAAGAAACAGGAGCGTTGATTACATCGAAAACAGCGGAAACATTTTCTTCCCGTTTTGGGCATGATTTGACCGAACTGGCAAAGCAAGATCAACGTATTTGTGCAATTACAGCTGCCATGACATCCGGAACCGGTTTAGCCGCGTTCTCAAAGGCTTTTCCTGACCGCTTCTTTGATGTGGGGATCGCTGAAGAACACGCTGTTACAATGGCGGCTGGCATGGCTAAACAGGGGCTTATTCCGGTTTTTGCTGTATACTCGACATTCTTTCAGAGAAGCTATGACATGCTGATGCATGATATTGCCATCGATCATATTCACGCTGTGTTTGGTATTGACCGGGCCGGATTGGTCGGGGATGACGGAGAAACACACCATGGACTGTTTGACCTGGGATTTTTACAAACCATCCCTGGTATCACGGTGTTGTGTCCAGCCAGTTTAGATGAACTTTCAGATATGCTGGAACGGGCTGTCCATCGCATGGATGGTCCGGTGGCTGTGCGCTACCCGCGCGGTGGAGAGAATTTTTATAGCGAAAATCACAGCGATGCCCCGGACTACCTACTGAAAGATGGTACTGATCTCACCATTGTCACATTCGGTACCTTGACAGGCAACTGTTTGGCAGTAGCAGACCGCTTACAGCAAGAGGGGATCTCCGCTCAGGTATTGAAACTCAATCAACTTGTTCCTCTGCCTACAGAACTAGCTTTGGATTGTTTATCAAAAACAAAGCGACTTTTAGTCGCAGAGGAATGTATTACGCAGGGCAGTCCCGGTCAGGGGATATTAGCCGCTGCTGCTCAAAGTGGTTTGACGCTGGAGGGTGTTGCTGTGTGTTCCTGTGGAAAAGACTTTGTACCTCACGGAACAATTCCTCAGCTTCGCTCCCTGTGTGGCTTAGATATAGACTCTCTATACAAGAAAGCAAAAGAGGTGATGGAGCATGGCAGGTAAGAAAAGACTGGATGTTCTCCTGACAGAACAGGGACTGGCGGAAAGCCGCCAAAAAGCTCAGGCGATCATTATGGCCGGTCAGGTTTTCTGGGACGGAAGACGTATGGACAAAGCAGGGGCTTCTGTTCCTGAAACTGCGCAGCTGGAAATACGCGGGCAGACACTTCGTTATGTCAGCCGAGGTGGATTGAAGCTAGAAAAGGCCATGCAGACCTTTGACCTTCCCTCTCTGGAGGGCGTTACGGCCATTGACGCTGGAGCCTCTACTGGTGGCTTTACAGATTGTATGTTGCAAAACGGCGCAGCAAAGGTATACGCTGTCGATGTGGGCTATGGGCAGCTTGCCTGGAGGCTCCGCAACGATCCAAGGGTCGTGTGTATGGAACGCACCAATGTACGGTATCTTACCCCTGAAGATATTCCTGAACCTTTGGACTTTGGTAGCGTAGATGTATCCTTTATTTCCCTTCGTCTGATCCTTCCTGCTTTGCGAGGCCTGATGAAAGACAGTGGCCAGCTGATCTGTCTCATTAAGCCTCAATTTGAAGCCGGAAAGGAGAAGGTTGGAAAGAAGGGCGTTGTACGAGATAAAAAGGTCCACTTGGAAGTATTAGAGCAATTCCTGCGTTACGCAGAAGAGTGCCATTTTTACGTAAAAGACGTAACCTTTTCACCCATTCGTGGTCCAGAAGGCAACATCGAATATTTAGGGCAGCTTACCGTGGCAGAGCAGCCGCCTTACACCGGAGATTTGGCTGTCTTAGTTGAGGAATCGCACAAAAGATTGGAGTGGAACGAACCTTGAAGATCATCCTGTGTCCCAATCCTTTTCGGGATAAAGGGTTGAAAGCAGCCTACCAGGCTCAGCGCATTTTATCTGCTGCCGGGGCCAAAACGGAATACTGCTTTCCTTTTCCTGTAGAAAAATCGAACATCGGAGACATTGATCCTAGCATCAAGATCAAAGAAATGAAAACAGAGCTTCCAGACGCAGATTTTTTGGTCTGCTTTGGTGGTGACGGTACGATCCTCCACGCTGCCAAAGATGCCAGTAGCTTTGGTGTTCCTATTGTAGGAGTCAACATGGGTAGCGTGGGTTTCATGGCAGAGCTAGAGCAGGGTGAATTGTCTGATTTGACCCGGCTGGTCAGCGGAGAGTACACATTAGAGAACCGGATGCTTCTGGATGTGCGGGTGATTCGGGAAGGACGCGTTATTTTCCGTAGTACGGCGTTAAATGACGCTGTCATTACGAAGGGTGCTGTGGCACGTGTCATAGACCTGCAGGTCTACGGTGACAAAGTTCTAATCTCAAATGTTTTTGGTGATGGTGTCATTCTATCTACGCCAACTGGCTCTACGGCATATTCTCTTTCTGCCGGCGGACCAATTGTAGAACCGACCGCAGAAAATTTAATTATGACACCAATCAGTGCTCACACGCTACAGGCCAAAGCTATGGTGCTGGATAAGAACCGTTTGATCGACATTGTGGTTCCAAAACAGAGTCGTAAAACAGCCTATCTTTCTGTCGACGGTGGAAAAGCGTTCAAACTCTTCTCTGGAGATACTGTGGAAGTCAGCCGTTCCAGGCGCTACTTATGCTTGGTAAAGCTGTCTGACAAGAGTTTTTACGAAATGATCAACCAGAAATTGGAGAGGAGGAGCCGTGCATGAAGGCTAGACGACAGGCTGAAATCTTATCCATTATTCAAGAGTATGACATCGAGACTCAGGATCAGTTGTTAGAAAAATTGCGGGATCGAGGGATGAAGTCAACACAAGCTACCATCTCCCGTGATATTAAAGAACTGCATCTTGTCAAAGAACTGACAGGACACAGTACGTATAAATACGCTGTTAGTGAGCGAAAAACCTCCCTAAACGTGGCGGGGCGTTTGAATACGATCTTTCGGGAGAGTGTTACTTCGTTTGACAGCGCTCAGAACCTTGTAGTCCTAAAAACCATGCCTGGTTTAGCCTCTGCAGCTTGTTCTGCGTTAGATGGGATGCATCTGCCCAACATGGTTGGTACACTGGCCGGAGATGACACAGCTCTGCTTATCATGCGAACCACGCAAGAGGCAGAAGATCTTTGCTTAGACATCATCAAGATGTTAGAAAAGAATCCGTGATCACTGCGAAAGGAGCGACAGATCATGCTTTCTCTCCTTCACATTGAGAATATTGCTCTGATTGACCAAGCGGATATCTCATTGGGATCTGGATTTAATGTATTGACTGGTGAGACAGGTGCTGGTAAATCAATTATCATTGATGCCATTAGTGCCGTATTGGGGGAGCGCACCAGCCGAGACTTAATCCGAACAGGGGAGAAGTCTGCTCTGGTCACAGCGCTTTTTCGAGATCTACCTTCTCTACCCTGGTTTCAAGAAACTGGAATTGGACCGGATGAGAATGGAGAACTTCTCATTTCACGCCGTATCCAGGGTGACGGAAAAAATATCTGCCGGGTGGGCGGTGTTCCCTGCACGGTCGTGCAACTTAGAACCTTGGGGAGTCAGCTCATTGATATTCATGGACAGCACGACGGGCAACAATTACTGGATGAGAGCTGTCATCTAGCTTATTTGGATAGCTTTGGTGAATTGGAACCGGCACTATCTGCCTATCGGGAAGAGTATGCTAAGTTAGGTGCCCTGCGCAAACAAATTGCCAGTCTGCAAATGGATGAGACAGAAAAGGCTCGACGTTTGGATATTTTACAGTTCCAGATCGATGAGCTGGAAAGTGCTCATCTCCGTCTTGGGGAAGAAGAAGAGCTGGACGAACGAAAAGCTATGTTACGCAGTGCAGATCAGCTGGTGGCAGCTGTAGAAGGTGCGTATCATGCTCTCTTCGGAACAGATAGTCAGGATGGAGCAGCAAGTTTACTGGCCGAAGCGGAAGGAAATCTAAGCCGAGTCTCTAATCTGTCTGCAGACCTTTCTCAGCTGTCGGAAAATCTGGCTGCTTTGCGTTATGGCACAGAAGATGCTGCGGAGCGTTTGCGAGATCTGAAAAATAGCTTTGATTTTTCTCCTAAGGAATTAGACCAAGTAGAGGATCGTCTAGACCATTTGCATCGCTTGAAAAAAAAATACGGTGCAACGGTGCGGGATATGCTGGATTACTTGAATAAGATCCGCCAGGAGTTGGATCAAATCGAACTGTCTGATGACTTGCTGATAAAACTGAAAAAACAGCGCAAAGCACAGCTTGCAATGACCAGAACCTTGGCAGAAACCCTCTCTGCCCAGCGGAAAGCTGCTGCTGAACGCCTGAAAGCCCGCATTGAAGAAGAACTTCGACAGCTGGATATGACAAAGGTAAGATTCCAAACGGAGTTTTCGCCCAAACCTGGAAAATTGGGTCTTGATGACACAGGAATGGATGAGGTCCGTTTTTTGATGTCCGCTAACGTGGGCGAAAACTTAAAACCCATCGCGAAAGTTGCCTCTGGCGGCGAACTAAGTCGAATCATGCTGGCCTTAAAAAATGTCCTGGCAGAAAATGATAATATCTGTACGTTAATTTTTGACGAGGTCGATACGGGGGTCAGCGGACGTGCCGCCGGAAAAGTAGCAGAAAAAATGAGCCGGTTATCTTTGACTTGCCAAGTATTATGCGTAACGCATCTGGCTCAAATCGCCGCTATGTCTGACTATCATTATTCTGTCCACAAGGAAGAGAAGAATGGTCGGACGTATACCAGTGTGGAAACCCTAGACCGCCCAGGACGAAGAGCGGAACTAGCTCGTCTGACAGGTGGTGCACACCAATCCGAAGCAATTCTGAAAGGTGCAGAGGAACTTTTAAAGGAAGCCGACGCATATAAGAAAAGCCGTTGACAAGGCAGAAGAAATAGTGTAGAATCCAAATCATATCAACGATATCGTTACTGTGATGAAGGGAAGAAGTAGCCTGCGTATTGCTGTGCAGAGAGCCTCCGGTCGCTGCAAGGAGGTCAGCATCGTCGGTGAAGCTACCTCCCGGAGCAGCTGCCTGAACCTCCATTGGAAAGTAAGGTATGTCGGGTGCGCCCGTTACTGCGCTCTGGATTCGGCTGTGCCGGACCCACTGAGGCTTCTGTCGTGAGGCAGAAGTAAATAGAGGTGGTACCACGATTTTTATCGTCCTCTGTCATATCCATGACAGGGGACGTTTTTAGGTTCCCTGTTTGATAAACAAGATGAAAGCAAGGAGAACATACTATGCAGATCTACGAGGAATTGAAAGCCCGTGGCCTGATTGCACAGGTTACAGATGAAGAGGAAATTCGAGAGCTGGTCAATAACGGCAAAGCTACGTTTTACATTGGCTTTGACCCCACCGCTGACTCTCTTCATGTGGGTCACTTTATGGCCTTGTGCTTAATGAAGCGCCTGCAGATGGCAGGCAACCGTCCCGTCGTCCTAGTGGGAGGCGGCACCGGTTACATTGGCGACCCATCTGGTCGAACGGACATGCGCTCTATGATGACTCCAGAAACGATCCAGCATAACTGCGACTGCTTTAAAAAGCAGATGGAGCGTTTCATTGATTTTGGAGAAGGGAAAGCCATTATGGTCAACAATGCCGACTGGCTCCTGAAGCTGAACTATATCGACCTGTTGCGGGACGTAGGTGCCTGTTTCTCCGTGAACAATATGCTGAGAGCTGAGTGCTACAAGCAGCGCATGGAAAAGGGCTTGTCCTTCCTGGAGTTTAACTATATGATTATGCAGTCTTATGACTTCTATCATCTTTTCCAAGAGTACGGCTGCAATATGCAGTTTGGTGGCGATGATCAGTGGTCTAATATGCTGGGCGGCACAGAACTCATCCGCCGCAAGCTAGGCAAGGACGCTTACGCTATGACCATCACTCTGCTCATGAACTCCGAGGGCAAAAAGATGGGCAAGACCGCTTCCGGTGCTGTGTGGCTAGACCCCAACAAGACCTCTCCCTATGAGTTCTATCAATACTGGCGAAATGTGGGTGACGCTGATGTGCTCAAATGCATCCGTATGCTCACCTTCCTGCCCCTGGAGGAGATTGATAAGATGGACAGCTGGGAAGGCGCTCAGCTGAACACAGCCAAGGAAATTCTGGCCTATGAATTGACCAAACTGGTCCACGGTGAGGAGGAAGCAAACAAAGCGCAGGAAACAGCCCGAGGTCTCTTTTCCAAGGGTGGTGATACTGCCAACATGCCCTCTACTGCACTGGTTTCCAGTGATCTGGCTGACAGTGTCATCGGTATCCTGGACCTGATGCTCAAGTGCGGTCTAGTCCCCTCTAAGGGAGAAGCTCGTCGGCTGGTCCAGCAGGGCGGTGTGGAAGTGAACGGAGAAAAGATCAAAGAAGTCTCTTCTGTTATCACTGCTGATCAGCTGGCCGGAGAAGGTCTGGTCATCAAAAAGGGGAAGAAGGTCTTCCATAGAGCTTATTTGGAAGGTTAATCTGTTCCCTACCTTATATTCCCGTACATACCAAAGAACCCCAGCGTGTCTTCTTTGAGGTCCACGCTGGGTTTCCTTATAGTTTTACTTACTATAAATATAGAAAAATGCCCGCCTGTATCAAGACAAGCGGGCATTTTGACAATACAGACCTATCAGTTCGTCAAATACTGACGGACTAACTCTTGCAATAATTCATCTCGATCCAGTTTACGGATCAAGGTTCTAGCATTATTGTAGTTGGTAATGTAGGTGGGATCCTCCGACAAAATGTATCCGACGATCTGATTAATCGGATTATAACCCTTCTCTTTCAGCGCGTCATAGACAGCCATCAGCGTAGCGTGCATTTCTTGACTACGATCTTGGACTACTTGAAACTTTCGGGTGAACTCGGACTCCATTGGGTATCCCCCCTACGAAAAGAAATATAATTTACCACATACATGATACTCCTTACTGCGGAGAAAGTAAAGAGGGAATCCGAAATTTACCGAAATTTTTTCAGCGAAGCATTGCATCGAAATCCTTTTTTAAGCGCTCCAGCACCAGATTCACCTCGTCATCAGCCTCCTGGGCGGTCAGGCTGCGATCATCTGCCCGGAGGACCAGATTGAAGGCCACAGACTTCTTCCCGGTGGGCAGCTTTGCACCTTCATAAATATCGAACAGAGTAACATCCTTCAGCAGACCTTTGGCAGCGGCTTGGATGCTGCTCTCCATAGCACCCACCGTGACCGCTTTGTCCACCAAGACGGCAATATCACGCGTGACCGCAGGGAACTTGGGAAGCGGCTGGTATTCGGGATCTGCACCGCGGCTGGCAAAGAGAGCGTCGAATTTCAGGTCGGCATAGTACAGTTCAGCGTCTACGCCGTAGTTAGCAGCCACCAGAGGATGGATCTGACCCAGCGTGCCAACTTCCTGACCATTCACGTAGACCTTAGCGCAGCGGCCTGGATGATAGGAAGGATCGCTCTTTTCAGCCACATAGGTCACGTCTTCTGCCCGGATGCTGTCCAGGATAGTTTCGACAGCTCCTTTCAAGGTGAAGAAGGATTCCTCAGGACCATAGACGCCCAGAGACAGATGCTTTGGCTCGTCGGCCATGCCGTCTTCCCTCTCAAAGTAGGTACGGCCCAGTTCATACAGATGGGCTTCCTTGTTGCGATAGTTATAGTTCCTGGTCAAGATCTCCAGCATGGAAGGCATGACCGTGGTCCGCATGATGGAAGTATCCTCACCCAAGGGGTTCATGATCTTCATGGACTTCCGCAGAGGGGAGTCCTCAGGAAGACGGATCTTATCATAGTAAGTAGGGCTGATGAAAGAATAGGTGATGATCTCATCATAGCCCAGGCTGCGGCACACAGTGCCCAAGCTACGCTCCAGCATCTGTTCAGGGCTATAGCCACCGCGGGTAGTGACGCCGGTCATGGCTGTGGTGGGGATCTGGTTGTAACCATAGAATCGGGCTACTTCCTCGGCCAGATCGGAATAATGCTCTACATCACCGCGCCAAGAGGGGACTGTAATAATATCGCCATCCACACCGAAGCCTAACTCCTGGAGAATACGGCACATTTCAGCGGCATCAATGTCAGTACCCAGTAGTGCATTGATCTTGTCTGCCCGCAGCTTCAGTTGCTTGGGTTGGGGAACAAAATTTAAAATGTCGATGGTGCCGTCCAGCACTTCACCAGCGCCCAGCATCTCCACCAGCTCGCAAGCCCGGTTGACTGCGGGAAGAGTGTTAAGAATATCCAGTCCCTTCTCAAACTTAGCCGATGCTTCAGTTCGCATGCCCAGAGCAAGAGCAGTACGGCGGATAGATGTACCGTTGAAGTTGGCGGACTCAAACACCACGTCCACGGTATCCTCTACGATCTCGCTGTTCTCTCCACCCATAATACCGGCCAAACCAACAGCACGGTGTTCGTCAGCAATAACTAGCATAGAAGAATTTAGCTGGCGTACATTGCCGTCCAGTGTGGTGAGCGTTTCGCCGTCTTCGGCCCGGCGGACCACAATCTTACCGCCGTTCACATAACGGTAGTCAAAGGCGTGCATAGGCTGTCCATATTCCAGCATGACATAGTTGGTGATGTCCACGATGTTATTGATGGGACGCACACCGGAAGCACGAAGACGGTCCCGCATCCACTTGGGGGAGGGGCCAATCTTAACATTCCGCACCATACGGGCGGTATAACGGGGGCAGAGATCCGTGGCAGGTGTCTCCACGTCCAGTAGCTCAGTGAGGTTTCCTACGCCACCGCCCTTGACCACAGGCTCATGCTTGGCCATGGTCTTTCCATACGTGACAGCTGCTTCCCTGGCTAGACCGATGACAGACAGACAGTCGGGACGGTTGGGGGTGATCTCGAACTCTACTACATGGTCATCCAAGCCAATGGCCGTGCGGATGTCATCGCCGGGTTTGAGATCCTTGGCCTTCAGGTCAGGGTCAGAGTTCAGCAGGAAGATGCCATCCACGATGCTGTAGGGCCAGTCGTTGTCGGTCATGCCCAGCTCTTTATAAGAGCATAGCATACCGTTGGATTTCTCGCCGCGGAGCTTGCCCTTAGTGATCTTAACGCCACCGGGTAGGGTGCTGTTATGCTTTGCCACGGGAACTAAATCGCCCTGAGAGACATTCTGTGCGCCAGTGACGATCTGAATGGGGGCTTCTTCGCCCACGTCTACCTGACAAATCCACATGTGGTCAGAGTTCTCATGGCGCTTGATCTCCACCACGCGGCCAACAACGACGTTGGAAATTTCTTCACCCTCTATCTCTGTAATCTCCACTTTGGAGCCAGAGAGGGTCATATCCTCGGCAAAGGTGCGGTCGTCCACATCTACGGGGACGAATTCATTCAGCCATTTTCTCGACAGTAACATGATCTTCTCTCTCCTTTCTCAGAACTGCTCCAGGAAGCGGACATCGTTCTCAAAAATCAGCCGCAGGTCGGCGATCTTGAAGCGGCGCATAGCCATACGCTCCAGGCCCATGCCAAAAGCCCAACCGGAGTAGACCTCAGGATCGATGCCAGACATCTCTAATACCTTGGGATGGATCATGCCAGCGCCCAGCACCTCGATCCACCCTTCGCCTTTACAGGTGGGGCAGCCTACGCCACCGCACTTGTGGCACTGCACGTCCATTTCGCAGGAAGGCTCCGTGAAGGGGAAGTGGTGGGGACGGAAACGAGTCTTGGTGCCCTCGCCGTAGAGCTGCTCCATGACGGCATTCAGGGTACCTTTCAGATCGGCCATGGTGATGTTCTTGTCAATGACCATGCCTTCTACCTGGTGGAACATAGGGGAGTGGGTAGCATCCACCTCATCCTTCCGGTACACACGGCCGGGAGCAAGAATACGAATGGGCAAAGGCTTTGTCTCCATGGCGTGGACCTGCATGGGGGAGGTCTGGCTGCGCAGCATCACACGACTGTCCTTATCAAAATAAAAGGTATCAGACCAATCACGGGAAGGATGGCCTTCTTCTGCATTCAGACGGTCAAAATTATAGTAGGACAGCTCTACCTCTGGGCCATCCAGAATGGTAAAACCCATACCTACAAAGATGTCTTTGATCTCGTCCAGAGCCAGATACATGGGGTGCTTGTGGCCCATGCGTTTCTCTATGCCGGGAATGGTTACGTCCACAGCTTCGGCTTCCAAACGTGCCTGAAGTTTGATTTCCTCAATTTTTTTCTTTTGGCTATCGATTTCGGCGGCCAGCTTCTCTCGGACCTCATTGGCCAGCTGGCCGATGACAGGCCGTTCCTCAGCTGTGAGCTTGCCCATTTGCTTGAGCACAGCAGTCAGCTCACCCTTTTTGCCCAGATACTTGACCCGCAGGTTTTCCAAGTCAGCTGCCTCTTTGGCGTTGGCCAAAGCAGCCAGAGCATCTTGTTTGATTCTTTCTAGTTGTTCCTTCATACTGCATCCTCCAAAAAACGAAAAAAGCCTTTCTTCCCGATTATTACGGGACGAAAGGCAATTATCTTCCGCGGTACCACCCGAACCTTCGCACAGAGGGGCAAACCACTGTACGCGCTTCATTCGCCCGGTAACGGTGGACCATCCGTCAGCGTATTTCCCCGCCGAAACTCCAGGACGAACAAGCAGCAACTTCCCAGGATGGCTTTCAGCCGATGGCCCTCCCTCTCTGATGGAAACTGTAAAATCCGCTATTTTTCCCTTCATCGTTTTCTACAATGGTTCAAGTGTATCACAAAAAGACTTGAAAATCAAGCGCGAAAATCCTATAATGTAGAAGGGCAAGTTTCTTGTCCGCTTCCGCATAGTATTTCCTCAAAAAGGAGGAGCACGCCATGACCCAGGTAACACTTGATTTCGTCCGCCAATGTCTGCCGATCCGTGCACGAGACGGGCACAAAGGAACGTTTGGGAAAGTACATATTCTCGCCGGCTCTGTGGGATTTACTGGAGCCCCAGCTTTGGCTGCTTCCGGCGCGGTGCGTACAGGGTCTGGCTTAGTTTATCTATGGGTCGATCGTGCCATTTGGCCCGTTCTGGCTCTAAAATGCCAATCTGCAATGCCAGCACCTGTTCCTCCTTTTGGTGCGCTACTCAATAAAATGAACCAAAGTGATGGTGTTCTCATTGGTCCTGGCCTGGGTCGCAATCGAAAAAACGATGTCCGTACCCTTCATCTGGTTCAGCGCGTATCCGCTCCCATGGTGTTGGACGCCGACGGTCTAAACGCAGTGTCTGAGCATATAGATGTTCTGGACACCAGACGCGACCGACTGACAGTTCTGACGCCGCACGATGGGGAATTCTTCCGGCTGACGCACGGAAAGCCCATTGGTCCCGACCGTGCAGAAGCAGCTTCGGCTTTTGCTCTTCAGCATGGCTGTGTGCTGGTTCTGAAGGGGCATCGTACCATCACCGCTTTTCCGGATGGTGACATTTTTGTCAACACCTCTGGTAACCCCGGCATGGCAAAAGGGGGGAGCGGAGACGTACTGTCAGGGATGATCCTCTCGCTATTGGGCCAGGGTATCCCGCCCAAACAGGCAGTACCATCGGCCGTATGGCTCCATGGTAGAGCAGGGGATTTGGCTGCCCAGGCCTGGGGAGAGTATGGCATGACGCCTGGAGACTTGATTGGACAGATCCCAGCCGCCATCCTGCAAGCTATGGCCGCCCCGGTGGACTAATGACTGCAAGGGGGGCGCTTTTTTGCGCGGAAGCAACTTCCATTTTATGCCGGCGATTGCCGCTATCCTCGCTGTCGCTCTATGTAGCTGTACGGAAAGTCAAGAGGAAAATCAGCTAGCACTTCAGTTAAGGGAAGATTTTCTTTCCATGACCGGTTGCTCCGGGCAAATGGAGATTACCGCAGATTATGGCCAGCGCATATATTCTTACGCTGTTACCTTTTCCAGCAATGAGGAAACAGGAATGACCTTGGTTCTTACTGCACCGGAAGAGGTTGCTGGCATTACCGCCACAATTGAACACGGACAAACCAATTTGGTATATGATGGGGTCCGTTTAGAAACTGGCCCCTTAAATGAGGATGGACTTTCTCCTTTGGATGCCCTTCCAGCGTTGATCACCGCCGTGCAAAGCGGCTGCTTGATGGAATCTGGGAGTGAGCTGCTGGGCGAAACAGATACGCTCCGTTTATGCTACCGGGACCCAGAACAAACTTCGGGGGAGGGAACTGAAACCATCCTATGGTTTTGTAAAGATCGGAAAACTCTATTGCGAGGGGAACTTCTTAGCAATGGTTCCACAGTGATTCGTTGTAAGTTTTCTGCCTTTAATATCATCTCTACTAACACATAAGAGAAAGGATCGTGTGACACATGGACGCACAAATGAAACGCACTTGGGCAGAGGTAGATTTTGATAAACTGGCCCACAATTATCATGCTCTGAGAGGGCTTGCACCTGCAGGAACAAAGTACCTCGGCTTGGTAAAGGCTGATGCTTATGGCCACGGCGCTGTTCCGGTCGCAAAGAAGCTGGAAGAACTGGGCGCAGATTATCTGGGCGTTGCCTGCCTGGATGAGGCCATTGAGGTCCGCGAGGCTGGTGTGAAGACCCCCATCCTGATCCTGGGCTGCACCTCTTCTATCTATGCCGCAGAGCTGGTGAAGTATAACATTACTCAGGCCTGCTATGACCTGGAGTACGCGAAGGAGCTGTCTGCTGGCGCACAGAAGGCTGGCGGTACTATCACCGTGCACATTCAGTGTGACACCGGCATGACCCGCTTGGGCTTCATGTGCCACGAAGATACCATGGAAAAGTCCGCCAGCGAGATTATTGAGGCTGTGAAGCTTCCTGGTCTGAAAGCTGAGGGCATTTTCACTCACTTCTCTGATTCTGATGGTAGCGAGGAGTACACTATGCTCCAGTTTGGTCGTTTCCAGGATATCATCCAGAGAGTTCGTGACCTGGGCTATGAGTTCGAGATTCGTCACTGTGCCAACAGCGCTGCCACTTTGCTCTATCCCGCTACCTACCTGGATATGATCCGTCCTGGCATTGTTCAGTTTGGTCATTTCCCCGACGCCAAGATGGACCACGCTCTGTGCGACCTGGTTCCTGTCCTGGAGCTGAAGAGCCGTGTGGCCACCGTCCGTGATGTTCCTGCCAACACTCCTGTCAGCTATGGCCGCACGAACACTCTGACCCGCCCCTCCCGTTTGGCTGTTATCCCCGTGGGCTATGGCGACGGCTTCTGCCGCGGTTTCTCTAACAAGCTGACCGTACTCATCAACGGCAAGAAGCTTCCTATCGTGGGCCGGATCTGCATGGATATGTGCATGGTCGATGTGACCGACGCTCCCGACGTAAAGGAAGGCGATGTAGCCATCCTTTACGGTAGCGACGGCACCAACGATCAGCCTGTCGAAGCTGGCGCTGAAATCATGAATACCATCTCTTATGAGTTGCTGTGCGTACTGACTAAGCGTATTCCTCGTATCTATTTGAATAAGTAAACTTTCTCTGTCAGAAAGGCAACATTGTTCCCGAAAAAGGCCATGTCGCATAGACTGGAGTGAGGAAGGGGAGCGGCGGGCTTCGGTCCGCCGCTTCGGCTTAAGGCGGCGTACTTTTTTCTTTTGTTGGGTATAAAGGCCGCCTGTCCGTGGGAGAATCATAGTGACCCGCGCTACATAGGATGTTTCCATCCTTTGCAGCGCAGGATACTACTTCCAGCGGAGTGTGAGCTTTGTGGATAATAGCGTTAAGCGTGGAGATATCTTTTATGCAGATCTTAGCCCTGTTGTGGGCAGCGAGCAGGGTGGGGTACGTCCCGTGCTGATCGTACAAAACGACACAGGAAACCGGCATAGCCCTACTGTCATCGCGGCAGCCATCACTTCCCAAACCGGGAAGGCAAAGCTACCCACCCACATCGAGCTGGCAGCCCGGCAGTTCGGGTTGCCCAAGGACTCAGTCATCCTTTTGGAGCAGATTCGTACCTTAGATAAAAAACGTCTGCGGGAGCACATGGGCCGAGTCGACGGTCCCATGATGCACCGGGTCGATGCTGCTATCGCGGTCAGCTTCGGTCTGCATCCAGATACTCTTGTCTAAAACCAGTGGTTACGGGCCTCCCGGCAATGCAGTATTCCTGCCGGGACAGCCCGTTCACGCAAGGGATGACGCACTTTGTCCTATCACGAGTAAAAAGGAGACCCTATGAAACCAAAGAAAAAGATTTTAGCTCTTTTGCTAGCCGCTGTGATCCTCACGGGAGGGATATCCGCCCTAGCCGCTGCAGGCACCTCGGACAACCCGCTGGTAACACTCAGTTACTTGACTGATACATTCAAAAAAAGTATTCTCGCACAGACGGACAGCAAACTGGCCGCAGCGCAAAGTACGTATGAGGCGAAACTAGAGCAAAAAATACAGTCTTCCGGCAACAGTGGGACTGCAATAGGAGCCTATTCTGTGGTGAGAATGACAAACGGCCAAACGTTAACCCTTAATACAAACTGTGAAGTGATGCTCCGAAGCGGTACAGTACAATACAGCGGCAATGCGCTCACGGACACGACATCTGGAAGCGTTTTAGCGCAGGGCAGCACTGTACAGAAAAACCATCTCTATTTTTCTGCCGATGGAACGGCTATACTTCAAGCCACTTCTTCTGTAACAATATTGATTCGCGGGAATTACCACATTAAATAGATTGGAACCAACAAGGGGCTGTAGCAAAAAACTGCTACAGCCCCTGTTTATTGCTTTGATCAGGCCAGAAAAATAGGTCTTGTGTAAAAAAGTGAAAAAATAGTATTTCTTGTTACCGCACAGGGCCCCTGCCACTCCATCACCGACTTTATCCTAAATAATATCGCAGCATAAGAAAATTTCCATCCGTTAATTGGATGTCTCCTCTTCTATTTTTACATCAACGGCAAATCCATTAAACTCAACGCCATCTTCCAACGGAATTAGAAGGTATTTTCTACCATTGATGCGACGGGTCTCCACTAGATAACTATACTCTGGCGCAATCGATACAGATACATGTGGAGTTTTTATCTCTATTTTTTTCGCGTCAATCAAATTGCTGGGATTTAACGCAGCGTTTTCACCGAACTGCTCCTGACACTCCTGCCGAAAATCAACGATCTGATCTTCTTGGACCCCACAATCTGCCAAGATAGTACCGATGCTACCGATGCTGACCGTAAGTGGTTCTGGGACTTTCCGCTCTTTGTGTTCTGCGATTTGAGAGGAGAGCTGTTCATGTACAGCTTGGACCACATCCAGGCTACAAGTATCCCCCAAGCTGTCTACTAGAGCATTTTGAAAGGCCACTTTTTGTTCTGGGGCAGACATGGGGGGCTCGGTATGAAACACTGCGTTCAAAAATTCCGGGTACAGGTTATCCGCTTTTCTAGAATAGAACAACGCATTGTATAAATTTGCAGCACGGTCATCAAAGGCAGGGAAGAGGAATCCTAACTCAGGCTGGACCACGGTTCGACCTGCTGTGCAATGGAACTCATTATCTCCAGGAAAATAGTTTAGTTCAACTTTCCCTTCTTTTACTGGGCAGATGGCACAGACAAAATAAGAGAATGTTGTTTCCAAAGCGTCCTCCTGTATCTCGCCATTTTTTCCGTGATGAGGGACATCATAAGCATCTTGCGCCAGCAGAATCAAATAGTTGCTGTGCTCCAAATCTAAAGACTCTATGACGGTTTCATAAAAGTTCTTCCGAGCCTGATCGTCACGTAGCGCAGACGAGCGAAGCTTCATCAATAAGCGGTGTTCCTCGCTGTCCATGACCTGCTGCGTTGTAAATGCAATATCGATTAAATTTTTTCCCATGGTGCCGGACATCGCTTTTTTCAAAAGGCTCAGATACTTTTCAGCCTCTTCTTGGGGCAGCATACCAAGGGATTCATTCAGGTCAGCTACAATCTCTTTTGCGCTGTTAACAAAACAGCCATAGATCCGGCTGACTGCGTTTTTATCCAGGCGCCAGCGGCGGCGCAGCTCACTCAATTCTTTTTGGTTCATAGATTGCTTCCCTTCGTGATTGGTTATCTCGTCCGTATTATAGCGGAAATGGACATAAAAATCAATCAAATCACTTTGCAGATGGAATGTTCCGGGAAGATTCCAGTTCTTTTCCATAGTTTCAGAAGGCGATTTCCCTCACAATGAGTATAGAGAAAAGATCCACAAGAAAGGAGCTTCCTACCATGGATACCACAAAAACCAACGGTACAGCACAACGTAAGAATAGGGCTGGAACTCGAAAAAACTTGCTTAAGTTCATGTTTTTCCTTTTTATACTGCACGCTATCGTAACGTTTCTTTCACATGGAACTGGTGTTGTAGAGACCTTCCGCTCTTTCCTCATCCACGTTTTCTGGCCGCCAGAGGGTTGGGCAGGAGAGACGCTACCTGTTCATCAACAGTTGGTACACGCTACTCTGACTGCACTCTGGTCCTTACCTTTTTGGAAAGTCTTTTGGTGGCTGTGCGGTTTTCCGATGCTCCCGCTCATGGCCGCCGTATTGATTGTACCAGAATTAAAATTTCCTGCATTCCTGCGGAGAAAACGGGGTAGTTACGTTAAGCCGACCGACCGCTATCGCAATGCCCCTGCTACGGGCCGTTTCGTTGCCCCCAGGCCCAGTTTCCGCCAGAAGCTTAACGCAAAGCGTCGGCTGCTTAAGCTAGAAAAACAGAGCGTTTATCAAGTAGCAACCCTGTGTCAGCGGCAACAAACAGCCTGCCTAGCAGAGGTTCTCTCAGATAATTTTCCAAATGGTTCAATTCATTTGATCCACGACCTTTCCGCATCCCCTAAATGGCTGTTCGGTCATGCCTTTCCGCAGGACATTCCCAGTCTTCTCCGCGAACTATCTCTCTCCCAAGACCGAAATGGCAAAGTCGGACTGTATTATAAAAAGGATGTTTTTCTGCAGACTGTACCTCTCGGAACCTTTTGGGCTTTTCTCAACCAGGATGGGAAACTATGTTTGAGAAACACTAAGCCAGATCAGACGACTCGGAATGTGATCCAGATCCGGATCAGCCAAGGCTAATTAGAAAGGATGATTCTTATGACAAACATCGGACAAACCCTCTGCCTGGTCTGTGGGCAGATCAGCTGTGAGCAAGTCTTCTACTACAGTACTCTCAATGTGGCGATTACCGTCGCAAAAAATTGGCGGAACCAGTATACCGCTTTCGCTTCCACATCAGATGGGAAAACACTATTCGTCCAGCTACACGAAAAACCAACCATAGATAAAGACACTGGCACGATTTTGAAGCTGAAACTGGAGCTGGCTGTGCGTGGCAATAACACACCGCACTCCGTAACACTCCATGCCAGAAACCGAATCTGCCCTCACTGTCTGCGGAAGGGCCATATTACACAGCTCCCACCGCTGGCTGGGCAGGCACCGACGTTTTACATTGGACTGCTTGGGTTACCCAGTGTGGGGAAGAGTGTTCTTCTAAACGCTGCTTTTACCGGGAAAGTAGTTTCCATTCTGAATCAAGCCTTGCATGGATGCAAGCTGGAGACAGGGGTATCTCAGGAATCGTTACAGATCGATGCGACCCAGTTATCCGCTGATGCTATGGGGCTGCTCAAAACCGTGCGTGTTGTTGCCACCAACGGGAAGCTTGTGGCTGTTCTGCACTTCAAAGACAGCCCAGGCGAACTCTTTGATCCAGAAAAATACGGATCTAAAGCCTTTGAAAACCACTTTGAAACATTCGGTCAGTGCGATGCACTTCTCTACGTGGCGGACCATCACCAAGTGCAAGCAGAGGGGCTGCCACAAGGTACGTTACCCTGGGACCCTGACCGTTTTTTGCAGGAACTTCCTCGTAACCTTCCGACTGCGGTAGTGCTAACAAAAACAGATCAATTGGTAGAATATCTTCCACTTCGGAACAGCAGCGGAGATGTCTTGTTGAATCGTGCTTCTCCTATATTCCATACGATTCGGGCGCAGGAGATCCCACAGCAAATGCTCTTGGCACGGCACCTCCTGCTACAAATGTTGCCATCCGTTGCCGTATCCTCTCTGTCCAGTAACGAGTTGGCCGGTTACTTCTTCGTCTCCTCCGGGAGAGAGCGAAAAGACAAGACCTTTGATTACAACGTTGGCTATAACCAGCACTTGCCTTTCCTGTTTCTCCTGAATGCCTTGGGTCTGGGCAGTTTTCTGAGAGAGGAGGGGGTATAATGATCGCCTACTTATATGCTTATGGAAAGCAAAAAAGCTTACACTATGGCACAGCCCTGATTGCCAAGGATCTACTTCCTGTTCGCGGCGAACTGGAAACGTTGTCCGCTTACCAAGGCCATCAACAGGGGGAACGGAGTTTTCGTCACGGTTATTTAGACAACGGCATGGAGTATTTCTCCTTTGCCTATGCTTTGCCGAACGGAGGAAGCACAGACCAGCGTGGACAAGTGGAAGTCTATACCTTAGTCCTCCAAAAAAACTCCAAATTTTCTCTGACCAGTACATCTCTGTCCGATTTATATGCGTTACAGCGGGTGAATTTTACGGACTTAGTCAACAGAGAGATCTCTGAGATTGACCTGGATGATATACTAAAGCAGTCAACATCAGTTGCTCCACTTCCTGACCCACCAGAAGCGTTGGTTCAAGCTATCTTAGCTACCTTGCTCTATCAAGGTGCAAAGGGCGGAACCCCCTACCTGCTTGCACTTTGTCAGCCGGAGGAACTTCTACGTGCGATTGCTGCGCTACCTGATTGGCTTCGTGATACAGTAACCTTTAACACTGATGTACAGTCTCTTGCTGACGAACCATTGGGAACCATAAATACTTGGAGTAAAGCTGCTTGGCAGAAAGCGGAACGCAGTAATTTCCATGGTACTTCCTACTATGAAACGCGCTTTCTTTATCCCGGCGAAAATGGCGTTACCTTCTCTGCCAACGGTGTAGAAATTCTTGCCAAGCGTTTTCTCCGCATGCCGCGAAAAATACAGGAGCAGACAGCAGAACAAGCAAAGTATGACCTGCACAGTTTGTATCGCTTGTTGCGCCGGCAAGAACAGGAAGATGAGAACATACTTTCAGCAAAGCCCACGCAGAGAAAACGAAAACAGTGCTCTCGTCATATCATCGGACCAGTATTACTAAGTAGCCTGCTTTTTTTGGCTGGCCTTATACTCCTGATCATTGCTGCTTTTTGGCTACCAAATAGTAGCTCATGCTTCCTCCGTCTTCAAATCACAGAAGACACCGTGCTATTTTCCAGTGCGGTTGTACTTGGATATGCCTTGAGCTGGGGAAGTACACAACTCCTTCCACCACGGATCTGGTTGAGCTTTTTTCATACGATCACGCGATTCCGAATTCCTCGTTCGTTGCCAGGAACTTATATCATAATACTTCTTCTCTTGTATTTTGCTGGACAGAGTCAGACCACGTTTTCTTATATAGATGGTGTTTACTCCCTCCATCTGTGGCTGGGAGGAAGCCCCGACCGGCTGCTCTGTGGAAACCTGATCGGGATGATCCTTTTGGTCGTCAAGCAGCTTCGTGAAGTGCAGAAAGGAGAGCAGGATGATTCTTAAATTTCTCTGTCTGGTCCTTGGTTTGGCCATGATAGGCGCATCTTTTTACCAGAGTTGGGAGGAGGGGCTTTGGCAAAAGCAAAAACTTGTCCATTTATTCTGTGCCTATTTGGAAGATAGCTACGGCCAACGCTATCCCATCACAAGCGATTTGACTGTAATTGGAAGCTCCCACCGGCTGGCAGACATTGTCCCCTCTATTCCTGGTGCAAGAAGTCGACAACAGTACCGTTCCTTATCTGGTATACCTAAAGTCTGCTGTCAGATCGTATGCGAAAACAATCACTTCTATTTGGAGAATGCCCATCAGAAAACGCTTTTTTACCACGGAAGCGAGATCCATCTCAATGCAAACTATTCACTCTATTTCTACGAAGGAGACCTCATGTATGTTACACCGAACTCATAACACTAGAGAGTGGATGTTGGTTATTGCGTTTAGTGTCTTTACCCTGTGTTTCATGCTGTGGGTCCTGCTGGAGAGCAGGGGAACGGTTCAGTATCCTCAGTGGCACACAGTGAAAGGACATGACTATTACCAAGTGTTTGACCGCACTCTCCTTCCGATCTTTCCAATCTGTGTTTTCACGGTTGACTTGTTTGTTGCAGGCCTTACGCTATGGGGATTGCATCGGGGGGCATATTTGGCCAGCTTTTCCATTGGGTTAGGTACTCTGTTGCTGATGGGGATAAGCTGTCAAATCTTCTTTGAGGGTTTTGGAAAATATCTACTCACCCTGATCAGCGGCTGTGTCATGTTGATTGGTGCCTGCTGGCTGAGCCGCCACCCCAGAATCGCGCTCACGAAGCGACTACATATACGGCATGCCATTGCTGCTATGATTGTGCTCCTCATCCTTCTAAACGTGGTATTTGGTAAAACGATCAATGGTAGCCGCGCTTGGGTCTACTTCGGTCCATTGCATTTTCAACCGGGAGAGTTGTTTAAGCCGTTACTCGTTTTGTATGGGGCATTCTGTTTTCCATGTCGCCAAATCAAGCAGTTGTTTCCGTTTTTAGCGTTATCTCTGAGCGTTGTCCTCCTGCTTGTCTTTATAAAAGATTTAGGAAATGCTGCGATCATCAGTGTATTAATGCTTGTAATATGCTGGTACTTGTCAGATAAACTGACGCTCACCGCCGGTCTTTTAACAGCCGGAATTTCTCTTGGAACGATCGCACTTCACTTTCGGCCTGCTTTGCGAAATCGCTTCAATAGCTTCCAGGCATTGGCTTCTGGAAGCGGGCAGCAATACGACGGTTTGCTCGCCATCCTCCACAATGGTCTGCATGGAAGTGGTTTAGCAGAGGGAAGCGGGTACTTACGGTCCACATGCGTAACAGCTGCCTACAACGACGTGGCTGCACTGCTGCCAATCAGCATCTTTGGTATCGGCTTTGCTGTGTTATTGCTCTTCTCTCTCATCGTACTATTGTTATCTCCCGCTAGAAATTCCGGTCATTCGCCATTTTTGCTGGTCTTGCAAAGCGGTTGCGCGGCTATTTTGTTCGCTCAAGCTGCATTGAATTTAGGCGGCTCTCTGAATGTTTTGCCTTTGACCGGTGTATCGTTCCCAATCCTATCTTCTGGCGGCAGTTCTATGATTGCCAACTTTTCACTTATCGGTTTTCTTATAGGAGGGTTTACTTATGAAACAGAGACTGCTTTGCAAACGCTGCATGTTTCTTATCATGGCACTGGTTCTTCTGTCCCTCTTCGTCACAGGTATCGCAAATTTGTTGCAACATGCAGACGAAACGCTAGACGCTATGTCCGTCAAAGCGTATCAGGATTTCGCAGATGGTAATGCAGGTGCTATGGGCAGCGTCTATGACCGTAGTGGCAGCGTGCTGTGGAGCCCAGAACAGCCAGCCCAAAGAGCTTTTTACTCTTTGCTGGGCGCACCATATCAAATGATTCAAAATAGCGTTATCTTCCAATATCAAACGGAGTTGCTGGGCAAAGAAGCCTACTCAGCTTGGCAGGGAGCTAAGAGCCTAAACGGAAGTGGAAGTGACCTTTTTCTCACGTTAGATGCTAACGCACAGCAAACAGTCAGTAACCTGTTAGAAGCAAATGGCGTTTCTGGTTTGGTTGCTGCCTGTAACGCCTCTACAGGTGCATTGCGGTGCTTAGTCTCTACCCCAGCCGCTGGACCGGATGAGGTCGTGGATACTCTACCGGATGGGGCTCTGCTCAACAAGACATTGGATACGATAACCCCAGGGTCTACGATGAAGCTTGTCACCACAGCACTTCTCATAGAGCAGGCTGAAGAGAATATATTCACGTACCGATATACCTGCCATGGCAGCGATACCCTCGCTGCCGATGGCAAAGCAATTACCTGCAGTACCAAACAGACGGAGCAGGATATTACCAGTGCCTTAGGCTATAGTTGTAACACATTTTTCGCAAATGTGATTCAAACTTACCTTTCACCAGAGGAGACAGCAAAAACATTACAGCGTTATGGTTTTATGAAAGAAGGGAAATACTCTAACCTAGGGAAACTGAACTATGAAACCTCCTCCATTCTGTTCCAGGACATGACATTTGCCTCTGTATGGTCTCTGATTGGACAAGTTAGTGAAGTGTCTCCTTTGGATATGCTCCGCTTTACCAGCGCAGTTGTTCACAGTGGGGATGCCCCAACATTGTATTTGGTGGATCGTCAAAGTAACCGGACACATGATAAACTCTTAGGCCAGTTTGAACCGGAGCATCAAAATATCATGGCAAAAGAAACTGCGGATACCGTCAAGGAAATTTGGTTTAATTCCTATGACACATATTATGATAAAAGTAGCTATCCAGACTCTGTTACTGCCGCAAAAACAGGGACAGCAGAACAAGGAACATGCGAAAACAAAAAGATTGATAAACTACTTCTGGGCTATTCACAGGAAAAAGACCTTGTTTTTTTCATTGCTCTGAAAAATTGGAACATAGAACTGATAACACCACAGACTGTGAGCCAAGTTTTATTGGAGCAGCTGGCGGAATAATTCCAAAGATTTTATGCTCCAATCAACAAAAGTTCTGTTATACTAAGCTCAGAAAGGAAGCGATACGCATGACAAACTCCTGGAATTGGAAATTGATCCTGGAAGCTACGGTCTATGCAAAAGGTAGCCGATCCGGCATGTATTCCTTGTTCGGCGACGCCTTAGAACGTGCCAAGGAGCTTCCGCCGGAAATAATTCTAGTGCCACAGCTTCGCAGACAATTTGAAGACGAAGTAAAGGAAAACTCAAATGAAGAGTTCTCGTCAGAACGATACCAGTATAACAAACAGAGGCCTTCTACAACAGGAATGCATTGTTTGAAATACCTTATGCTGCGCATCGGCCTCTTCGGGTGCTCCCAGGCAGAATGGGAACGCTTCTTAGCGTATGCAGAGAAAGAAAATTTGCCGCTGCCTTTGATTGGACAACGAAGAGAGGATTACATATCAAATCTCTTAGCCCAGATCTTTCCTAAGTGCTCCACGATGCAGCTGCGAACCTCAGATGCTTTTTGGTTGCCTGTCTCTGCTCCTGTTGCGATGGTACCGTTTGATGGAAGTCAATATGAGAATAGGGACTCCTGTTGCTATCTTCTAAATCCTTCGCACTTGGAAAATCATTCTTTCAAAGGACAGATACCCTTTGATGATCTTTTCTGCGGACAGGATCTGACCAAAGTGTATGTGAGCGACGACCCTTCTGGACAAGGCAACGAGATCAATCTCCGTTATAAAAATCTTCTTGGTTCTCCGAGCAATGGAGAAGAGGAGTTTCAAGCTGGAAAACAACTTAAAGTTTTCTTCCAGAACAGTTTAAGTGGAGCACAGTATTTTGCGCACGGGGCAGAAGAAATCCGCTATTCTCTTGAACAAAGCTGCAACATTCTGGAACCCATATTTCAAACGCATGAGAAGGTTCAACTGACACAGTATCCATGGTTTGAAGCAATGCTGCAGGAAGAAACCTCTCTATTTTCCTGGGCGCAGCAGTATACCGAAGAAATAGCTCAGTCTGCTCGGTTGAGGTATACCTACCATCCTCCTAAACTCTTCTTGGATCAAATCGACCTTGCGTATGACAGCGATATATTGACACTGACTTTCTCTCATAACGGCTATCTTGAGCAGCGTGTACTGCGAAAGTATCTCGACAAGTTAAGGAAAAAATGGAAAGTCAAAAGTTCTTTAGAGGAAGAAGAGGTACAGTTTCTCTCTTTATGGAAGAATAGTTTGACTGAAGACTATCACGGGTTCAGCCAACGAAAACCAGAAGAGAAGCTATGGGCCAATGTGGGAGGGGGCTGCTGGGTCATTACCAAGGATGGATATTTAGTCCTATCCTATCGTGGAAATCGCGTTGGGGAGATCCCAGGGATCTTTTCTTACAGCGCTTCCGGCAGTTATGACTACTTTTCTCATGACGGAAGCACACAAACTCCACAAGATGCCATGGCAAAGGAACTGAAGGAGGAGCTAGGTGTCTTAGAGACAAACACAGCAGATGCAGTACGGCTCATTGCATTGGGCATTGACACAGAACGATACCTGATTCAGTTTTCTTACCTTTGGGAGTGTCCATACACTGCTCAGGAACTCAATATGCGGAAAGTCAATTTTGCTTCCCGGCAAGGAAAAAGTGAACAAGTCACGCTGTTTGCGCCGTTGCACCGAGAACTGCATAGAGACTATTTGAAGCTCCTGAAAACTGTCCGGTTTGAGCCGGGAGCTGCCTTCAGTCTGAGCCTTCTCCTGCAGAAAAAGTTTGGCTGGCCATTCCAAAGATAATGGCATAGATAGGAGGAGTTTACAAACAATGAAACTATCCTGCTTGAGTTCTGCGACTCGTCCTGGGGACAAAGCATATAACGAGGATGCCTTGTTGTTAAATGGTGCCTTTTGTGGCATTTTTGATGGTGCGACCGGTCTAACAAATTCTGCTCCCGTTATGTCAAATTATCCTAGTGATGCGGCTTGGTTCGTTGAAGAAAGTAAGCAATATTTGGAACTGCATCTTCAGGACACGAGCCAAACGATCCAGCAGCTTTGCCAAAAGGCGATGGCAGTTTGCCGAAGCCGATGGAAGGGGGCTATATCTGTTGATGCGATCCCTTCTGCTGGCTTTGCAGCAGTCAGGCAAAACGGCACAGTGTTAGAATGTTTCTGTCTGGGAGATGTGAGCCTATCTGTGCGCTTGCTATCTGGTGCATTTCTGTATTTCCCAGAGCAAGAGCTATCTTTGCTGGATGAAACCGCTCTACAGGCTGCTATAGCCTATCGTAAGGAGGGTCATAGCTGGGCAAATGCAGTTACACACATTCGTCCACTGCTTCAAAAGCATCGACGAATGAGAAATCAACCTGGTGGATATTCAGCTCTGGATCTTCTGGGCCATTGGCTCAACGCCAGGACTGTAAATCTTCCTTTTTCTCAGATTCGCTCTATCTTTCTCTGTTCCGATGGCTTTGCCCAATTGATCGATTTCGGCATAGCCAAGGATCTCAGCGACTTGCACCGAAGAACAGAACAAGAGGGTGTCAAATCGCTTCTCTCATTGCTTACACAAGCCCAACAGACAGACCAGAACTGTGTCAAAGTGCCGCGTTTTAAGCGCATGGATGATGCCACTGCTGCCATACTGCAACCGAAGGATTGCAGCACCTTGCAATCTTTGCTATAATTCAGGCAAAAGAAATCTACCCAGGTACTGTCTCCCCATACGGCAGAATACAATAGCAGGGGAGGGATGCCAATTGTGGAATGTACGACATTTCGTTTTACTCCGATGGACCATAATTTTTCTCGTGTTCTTATTCTCTGTCATTGGCTTAGTGGAATGGCAAGCCTGTAAATCAGCCTGGCCAACCTTTGCCCGGATGAGCCAGCAAACTCTAGTAATCGATCCAGGCCATGGCGGAGAAGATGGTGGTGCTGTCGCCCCAAATGGGCAGATTGAGAGCCAAATCAACTTGGCCATTGCGTTGGAGTTAGAGCAGTTGATGGGCTTTTACGGTGTTCCTACTGTCATGACACGTAGTACAGATATTTCAATTCACGACACAGAGGCACGAACCCTTCGAGAGAAAAAAGCATCGGATCTGCATAATCGCGTCGATTTGATCAATCAAATTCCAAATGCAACACTCCTCAGTATCCATCAAAACGCTTCTCCCAACACTAGTCACAAGGGTTTACAAGTGTTTTATGCCAACGAATCTCTCTCACTGCCACTGGCACAGGCTATGCAGAAAAGCCTGAACGACGTATTGGCACCCGAAAAACGGCGGACGCCTCAGAAAATTTCAGCGTCTGTCTATTTGATGAATCACATTTCTTGCTGTGCTGTATTGGTCGAGTGCGGTTTTTTATCTAACCCAGAGGAAGTTGCCCTGCTTCAGCAACGAGCCTATCAAATGAAACTGGCAATGACCATGGGGGCTTGCTATCTGACCAGCGAGACCCTACACGAAGGAGAAACCCATTTATGAAAGCAAAAACGATTTTTTACTGCACACAATGCGGCAACGAAACCCCAAAGTGGCAGGGCCAATGCTCTGCCTGTGGTTCTTGGAATGCCATCGTAGAACAGCCTAGCACTGCTAAGGTCAAAAGGGGAAGCGTGAAGTCTGCGATCCAAATGGGACCTGCTCGAAAACCAAAGCTGGTCGCTGAAATGACGCTGGACCAGGAGATCCGCTTTCCTACGGGACTAGCAGAGCTGGACCGCGTTTTGGGTGGCGGAGCAGTACAGGGCTCCCTGGTTCTCATCGGCGGCGCTCCGGGAATCGGCAAATCAACGCTGATGCTTCAAATCTGCAATGAATTATGTAAGTCTGCCAAAGTTCTTTATGTGTCTGGCGAGGAATCGGAACGGCAACTTAAACTCCGCGCTCAACGTCTTGGGGTAGGAGAAATGGAGTTGTATCTCTTCGCAGAAAACAACTTAGAGCAAGTTGTTGCCGCAGTAGAAGAGACTACCCCTGATATTCTCATCGTAGACTCTATTCAAACGATATATAACGGAGACCAGACTGCATCTCCGGGCAGCATTTCTCAAGTAAAAGAGTGTACTATGGCCTTGATGCAGCTGGCCAAGGGCAATGGTATTACAATTTTTGTCATCGGCCATGTAAACAAGGAAGGCAATCTCGCTGGCCCTAAGGTTCTGGAACATATGGTAGACTGTGTGCTTTATTTTGAGGGAGACCGCCACATGTCTTACCGAATCTTACGAGCCGCAAAAAATCGATATGGAGCAACGAATGAGATCGGCGTGTTTGAGATGGACGACACTGGGCTACGGGAAGTTCCAAATCCCTCTCAAATGCTGCTGGAAGGCCGTCTAACAGACGAACCAGGGACTTGCGTCACTTGTGTCATGGAAGGGGCTAGACCAGTCTTGGCAGAAGTACAGGCCTTGCTGACACCTTCTGCGTTTGGAAACCCCAGACGTAGCACCAATGGCTTTGACTATAATCGGGCCATGCTGCTTATGGCTGTGTTGGAAAAACGGGGTGGGCTGTCTGTAAACACCTGTGACGCCTATTTGAACGTGATCGGTGGTCTTTACCTAGACGAGCCTGGTGCAGACCTAGCAGCCGTACTGGCGCTGGCTTCCAGCTTCCGAGACAAGCCTGTTCCAGCCGACCTTGTGGCGGTAGGAGAAGTCGGCTTGACAGGAGAACTTCGTTCTGTCTCTGCCCTGAACCAGCGTCTCTCTGAAATTCACCGCTTAGGTTTCAAAAAGTGTCTGGTGCCCAAACGACACGGAAAACAAACTATCGTACCTCCGGAAGGTTTACAGCTTATTCCGGTACAAAATATCCGGGAGGCATTGGCCATCTTGCTGTGAGGTGTGGTAGGGGAGAAAATGAACACAGTCGTGTTCCATCTCTGGCTGTCCGCCAGATCCAGCGCGGGATAGGGTGCAACGACCTTCTCTCTGATAGATACAAGGGTCTGTACAGGGGATTAATGTCATGCGTCTCACCTGCTTTCATCTTGCTTTCGTTCCGTGAAGCTGTGAATTATAGTATCTCCGAAATTCCATAAAAAATCGGACACAAAACGGTTTTCCCGTCCTGTGTCCGATTCTTAATTTTGACTAGAAAAGATAGTTACTCCTCATCTTCCTCTGGGTCAGGAATTTTGACCACCCGAATCTCCAATGTGCGGCGATGATCGACCCTCGTCACAGTCACATCCAGATTTTCATAGATAAAATGATCGCCTTCTACTGGGACCCGTCCCAGTTCTTCTAAGATCCAACCGCTAATCGATGCAGAATCAATATCTACCGATCGAGTAGAGAAACGATCGAACAAATCATCTAAGCTGGCAGAGCAGGAAATCAGATAACTGCCATCTGGCTGAGGCTTAAACTCTTCGATAATTTCATCGTGTTCGTCCCAAATCTCACCCACCAGTTCTTCTAATATATCCTCCATCGTAACGATACCCATGGTACCTCCGTACTCATCGACAACTACAGCCATGTGAGTCTTCTTCATCTGCAATATACGCAACAAATCTGATATTTTAGCTGTCCCGGTGGTGTAATGTACTTTACTGATGAGACTTTTTATATCTGTGTGGTTATGGTACCGAGCAGAGAAAAAGTCTTTCTCATGAACAAGGCCGATGATATTATCGATCGAATCGTGATAGACCGGAATGCGGGAGTAGCCATTCTCTGCAAACAACACCGCAAGCTCTTCCATGGTGATCGTATCTGGGGCAGCGACAATATCCACACGGGGTGTCAGGATTTCTTCCACTTCCATGTCGTTGAACTCGATGGCAGCGCGGATGAGTTCGCTCTCATGGTGCTCCAACCCACCCTCGTTTTCTGCCTCCTCTACCATAGTGATAAGTTCTTCCTCCGTAATGCCCTCCTCCTCCGAAGAGCGGAAGAGACGCATCGCAGCTTTTTGGAAGAGACTGAAAAACAGGTGCAGGGGAGTCAGCAGGATGAGACAGACTTTTAATGCGGGAGCGGCTTTGATACAGAATTTTTCTGCCTGGTCATTAGCCAGGGTTTTCGGAGCAATCTCCCCAAAAATAAGCACCAGTACAGTGAGTACAATGGTAGAAGCTACAGGACCGTAACCCTCACCTAAAAGTTTGGTAAAGAGCACTGTGCCAAGGGTCGCTGCAGTCAAGTTTACAATATTATTGCCAATCAGGATGCAGGAGAGTACTTTGTCATAGTTCTCCAACAAGTCCAGGGCTTTTTGTGCACGCGGATTTCCGTCCTCGGCTTTGTTTTTTAGCCGGACCTTGTTGACGGAGGAGTAGGCCGTCTCCGTAGAAGAACACCACGCAGACAGGGCAATTAGGATGACTAGGATCACGATAATTGCGATACAGGTACTGTCCATAAGGGACACATCATCTCAACTTTCCAATATAGATTTCAAAATTGGGGGTGTGTAGTATCTGGCGGAAGAAAACAAACCGCAAGTCTATCATCTTTTTTAGCATACCACACCTACCGCCTGAATGCAAGAAAAGAACGAAAATTCGCTGCTTGAAGGGTGGAATATTCTTTTGCGATAATTTCTGCATTCTAAACGCAGAAACCATTTGCCAAACGGCGAAAAAGCAGGTATACTGCCTAAAGACGATAAGAAGGAGGGCATGTGCCCATGGAAAAACTGACCTTTGTGATCCCCACGCTGCTGGGCGTCGAGGGCTTGACCGCCAACGAATTGCGGCGGATGAATATGGAGGGAGTCCGGGTAGAAAACGGACGCGTTTTCTGCCAGGGAGGTCCCCAGGACATTGCCAGGTTGAACCTGCAGCTAAGGACTGGGGAACGGGTGCTTATCTTACTGGGCACCTTTCCGGCACAGACCTTTGAAGACCTGTTTCAAGGAACCAGAGCCTTGCCTTGGGACAACTTTATTCCAAAGGATGGCGCGTTTCCTGTGAAGGGATTTAGCCTGAATTCTGCGTTGCACAGCATACCTGCCTGCCAATCTATTGTAAAAAAAGCCGTGGCGACCCGTTTGGGCCAGGTATATCATCAGGAGACGCTTCCAGAAAATGGTGCTCTGTATCAAATCCAATTTTCCATAATGAAAGATGTGGCCTCTCTCATGCTGGATACTTCTGGGGCTGGATTATATAAACGCGGCTACCGGGCGGTTGGCGTAGCTGCACCTCTTCGAGAGACATTGGCGGCTGCTATGGTTCTGCTGTCCGGATACCGGGGGAGGGATCCGTTCTGTGACCCCTTCTGCGGTTCTGGAACCATTGCCATCGAAGCCGCGCTCATTGCTAAAAATCGTGCTCCTGGGCTGAACCGGACCTTTGCCGCCCAGAAATGGGCTTGGCTGCCCTCTCAGGTCTGGGTCGATGGGGCAGGGGAGGCCATGGATCTGGAATTTGACGGGGACTATGACGTTTGGGGTGGGGATATTGACCCCTCTGCGGTCCGGATCGCCCAGGACAACGCTGTGAAAGCGGATGTGGAGGACCTGGTTCACTTTGAAGTTGCTGACGCCCGGTCGTTTTCCCGTCAGGAGCCCTATGGCCGCATCGTGACCAATCCCCCATATGGTGAACGTCTGATGGAAAAGCAGGAGGCCGAGGAACTTTACCGAGATTTTGGCAGGGCAACAGAAGGACTGCCAAGCGGATGGCGAATCAACCTTCTTTCCTCTCACACAGAATTTGAACGGACCTTTGGGCGAAAGGCCGACAAAAAACGGAAATTATATAATGGTATGATCAAGTGTGATCTGTTCCAATACGATGTCAAGCGGGGGAAGAAAGGCAGAATCAGCGGCTAAGACCATCGTTTGTAAAGTTGCACAAAAACGAAATTCAAATGCCCTTCCTTTTCAGAAGTTTCAATGTTGCGGAATTGGCAAAGGAAGGGTATTATAATACTTGTGTTAGCACTCAGATAAAAAGAGTGCTAAACTCGAACCAGTCAAAACTATTTTGTACATAGATTGAAGGAGGAACCCCAAAATGACATTGAAACCTCTGGCTGACCGCGTTGTGATCAAGCGCTTGGAAGCAGAAGAAACCACCAAGGGGGGCATCATCCTGACCGCTGCTGCGAAGGAAAAGCCCGACCTGTCTGTTGTTGTGGCTGTTGGCCCTGGCGGAATGGTCGATGGAAAAGAAGTGAAGATGATTCTCAAGCCCGGTGACAAAGTCATCACCAGCAAGTATATGGGAACTGAGGTCAAGATCGACGGCGAGCAGCTGACCATCGTCAAGCAGAGCGATGTCGTCGCCATCGTGGAAGACTAATTACCTTACATCGGAAGGAGATCATAGATTATGGCAAAAATGCTGAGTTATGGAGAAGAAGCTCGTCAGGCACTGGAGCGTGGCGTTGATAAGCTGGCCAATACCGTAAAAGTCACCCTCGGTCCTAAGGGCCGCAATGTGGTTCTGTGGAGAGCTTATGGCACCCCCCTGGTCACAAATGACGGCGTGACCATCGCCAAGGAGATCGAGCTGGAAGACCCCTTTGAGAACATGGGCGCCCAGATGGTGAAGGAAGTCTCTACCAAGACCAACGACGTGGCCGGCGACGGCACCACCACAGCTACTCTGCTGGCCCAGGCCATCATTCATGAGGGCCTGAAGAACCTGGTTGCCGGGGCCAACCCCGTTGTGATGAACAAGGGCATGGCCAAGGCAACCAAGGTCGCTGTGGAGACCATTAAGAAGAACTCTCAGCCTGTTAACGGCAGCGAGGATATCGCTCGTGTCGGCACCGTTTCTTCCGGTGACGAGAAGATCGGTACCTTGATTGCTGAGGCTATGGAAAAGGTCGGCGCTGACGGCGTCATCACCGTGGAAGAGTCCAAGACCGCTGAGACTTACAGCGAGGTCGTGGAAGGCATGCAGATCGACCGTGGCTTCCTGTCTCCCTACATGGTCACTGATACCGAGAAGATGGAAGCTGTTCTGGACGATCCTCTGATCCTGCTGACCGACAAGAAGATCAGCAATATCCAGGAGATCATCCCCCTGCTGGAGCAGGTCATTCAATCTGGCAAGAAGTTGCTCATCATGGCCGAGGACGTAGAGGGTGAGGCCCTGTCTACTCTGCTGGTCAACAAATTGCGTGGCACCCTGAACGTCCTGTGCGTCAAGGCCCCTGGCTTCGGCGACCGCCGCAAGGAGATGCTGCAGGATATCGCTATCCTGACTGGTGCTACCGTGATTTCCAGTGACTACGGCCTGGAACTGCACGACGCTACTTTGGCTCAGCTGGGTACGGCTCGCCAGGTGAAGGCTGGTAAGGAAACCACCATCATCGTCGATGGCGGCGGTGCCTCCGAGGCCATCAAGGAGCGTGCTTCTATGATCCGCAACGAGTATGACCGCTCCACCTCCGAGTATGACCGCGAAAAGCTGCAGGAGCGTCTGGCTCGTCTGGCTGGCGGCGTGGCCGTTATCCGTGTGGGCGCTGCCACTGAGACCGAGATGAAGGAGAAGAAGCTCCGCATTGAGGACGCTCTGAACGCTACCCGCGCTGCTGTGGAAGAGGGCATCGTTGCCGGCGGCGGTACTGCTTACGTCAACGCTATTCCTGAGATCGAAAAGCTCATCGACGAGGTCGAGGGCGACGAGAAGACCGGTGTGCAGATTATTGCTCGTGCGCTGACCGCTCCTCTGCGTCAGATTGCCACCAACGCTGGCCTGGATGCTTCTGTTATCCTGGAGAAGGTCAAGACCAGCGGTCAGGTCGGTTATGGCTTCGATGCTTATAAGGAGAACTACTGCGACATGATCGGCAACGGCATTGTGGACCCCACCAAGGTCACTCGTTCCGCTCTGGAGAATGCCGCTTCCATCTCCGCTATGCTGCTGACCACCGAGGCTCTGGTGGGCGACCGTCTGGCTCCTCCCTCCGCCACCGGCGCTGGGATGCCGGCCGGTGACATGAGCGGCGCTATGTACTAAGATTCACGCGGCGGCGAATTGCTTCGCTCGACCGCTGGCAAAGACGCACCGAGGGATCGGTGCGTCTTTGCTGTTGTACAAGGCTAAGAAATGGTTTGAAAAGTCCGCCTGCTGATGATATAATAGGGCGGAACGCGGGAGAATGAATTTTCGTTCGTCCGCTGATGAAGAAGGAGGAAGGTCTGTGAAACCTCGTATTTTGATTTCTCGTTCCCCCGAAACCAAGGGCCTGTGTGAGGCTGCCGTGGAGAAGGCAGGCGGGGAACCCATCTCTCAGCACTGCCCGGATCCGGAGCAGGACTTTGATGCCCTGATCCTAGCAGGCGGCGGAGACATGGATCCGTCCGAATTTTTTGAGAAAGACATCGGTTCCTACGATATCGATATCCCGCGGGATAAAGCAGAACTGGCTCTGATCCGTCGCTGTGTGGCAGAAAACAAACCGATCCTGGGAATCTGTCGGGGACATCAGGTCGTGAATATTGCCTTTGGCGGCAATATCTATCAAGATCTCAATCCCCAGCTGATCGAAGTCCATGCCCAGACGAAAGATGGAGAAAACCGCTTTCATTCCATCCGGATCCGCGGAATGACCATGTTGGGTAATCTGTATGGCGAGGAGATGATCGTTAACAGCTCTCATCATCAGGCCAACCGAAAATTAGGCCAAGGATTCTATGCTATGGCTTGGGATTCTGTCGGTGTGATTGAAGCTATGCAGCATGGCACATTGCCCATCTGGACGGTCCAGTTCCATCCGGAACAGATGACCGGAGAAGACGGTGAACCGAACGGCCAGAAGATCTTTGATTTCTTCCTGGATCAGTGCCGGAAACGGTTAGGCTAAGATGGCAGCCAAGAAACGAGTTTCTTCTCTCCGGGAAGTCGATTTGGAGGCTGGGATGCCGTATGCAGACCAAGCCATCCAACGCCTGACCCTTGAGATTCGCCAGAGCCGCAAGATGGGCTGTACCGTTTTGAAGATCATTCACGGCTATGGTTCCAGCGGGAAGGGCGGAAAAATTCGCACAGAGAGTCGCCGTTATCTCACCCGCTTGAAAGAGCATGGAGAGATCGTAAACTTCTTACCTGGAGAAAAGTTCTCTATTTTTGAAGACGCAACCAGGCAGGCCTTTGCCCGATGTGATGATTTGCGGCGAGATGCCGATTTGGACCGCTATAATAATGGCGTTACTTTTATCGTTCTGTAACTACTCTTAAGAAAAGAGGTACCCCCCATGGATTACCAACGGATAATTGCCAACACCAACCGCGATAACTCGTTCATGCGGCATAACGGTATCCTGCTGACCCAGATGGAAAAAGACCGTGCTGTGGTCGAAGCAGACCTGACAGAGACCAACCGGAATCTATATGGCGCGGTTCACGGCGGGATGTTTTTAACCATGGCGGATTGTGCTTCTGGCGGTGCTGCTCGGAGCAACGGAATGCGATATGTTACGGTCAGCAACAGCTTTGAATTTTACAGAAACTCTAAGGGTAGCCACTTGATCGCAGAGGGTAAAGTAAAAAACCGTGGAAAAACAATTTGTGTCGTGGAAGTTGAAATTAAAGACGACACGGGCAAGCTCTTGTGTGGCGGAACCTTTACGATGTTCTGCGTCGGGAAACTGGATCTGGATTCGCCGACCAATGGTAGCTAACATGGAGTATCTCTCGTTCAACCAAGCGATGAAAGCTCGTTTCGGTACGAAGGTCTACAAGCTGGCCCTGGACGGCGGTATGACGTGTCCCAATCGCGACGGCACATTGGGACGGAAGGGCTGTATTTTTTGTAGCGATGTCGGCTCTGGAGATTTTGCGGCGCCACGTTGCGGCGATGTCTCTGCGCAGCTTGCAGCGGCAAAGGCCAAAGTAGCACAGAAGAATTCAAACGGCAAGTACATTGCCTATTTTCAAAGTTTCACAAACACCTATGCTCCTGTTGCTTATCTAGAAATGATATTTCGCCAAGCGATGGCTCCGGATGATATTTTAGCACTGTCCATTGCGACGCGTCCGGATTGTTTGAGTCCCGAAGTTTTGGCACTTTTGGCGCAACTAAACCGAGAAAAACCAGTCTGGGTCGAGCTTGGTCTACAGACCATTCACCCGGAAAGCGCTCGGTATATCCGACGGGGATATGATTTGCCGGTGTATGACCGGGCCGTTTCTGCCCTGAAAGCCCATCAGTTGGAGGTCATTACCCACGTGATCTTGGGGTTGCCTGGGGAAAGCCGAGAAGATATGATTGCCACCGTCCGCTATGTAGGAAATAGCGGGGCGGACGGGATCAAATTACAGCTTCTCCATGTACTGGAAGGGACGGACCTGGCCAAAGATTATCGAGCTGGACGGGTCTTTCCGCTTACTTTGGAGGAGTACATCGGTATTTTAGAGGACTGTTTGGCTGTTCTGCCGCCGGAAATGGTCATTCACCGGTTGACTGGCGACGGCGCAAAGAAAACATTATTAGCACCCCTGTGGAGTGCCGATAAAAAACGTGTCCTCAACGCCATTGGGACGGCTTTTGCCCAGGATCACATTCGGCAAGGTATCCAGTGGCAGCCGAAATAATAGAAAAAACTATGTTGTATATGAAAAGGAGGAACCTAGTTATGACTAAGATCGACATTTTCTCTGGTTTTTTGGGCGCTGGTAAGACGACCCTCATCAAGAAACTGATCCAAGAGGCTTACAAGGGAGAAAAGCTGGTCCTCATTGAAAATGAGTTCGGCGAGATCGGCATCGACGGCGGCTTTTTACAGGATGCCGGTGTAGAAATCACGGAGATGAACTCAGGCTGCATCTGTTGTAGCTTGGTGGGTGACTTTGGGCAGGCATTGGAGCAGGTTTTGACCCAATTCCATCCTGACCGTATCCTTATCGAGCCTTCCGGCGTAGGTAAGCTGTCTGACGTCATCGGAGCTGTGCAGCGTCTGAACAACCATGATATTCAGCTGAACGCCTTTGTCACCGTGGCTGATGCGACCAAGTGCAAAATTTACATGAAGAACTTTGGTGAGTTCTTTAATAACCAAATCGAGCATGCCGCTGCTATCGTCCTCAGCCGTACAGACGGCATGAGTGAGAAAAAACTGATGGATACTGTGGCACTGTTGCGGGAACACAATGCCAACGCTCCCATCATCACGACACCTTGGGATCAGCTCGACGGCAAGCTCATCCTGGAGACGATGGAAAACAAGGATACGTTGAAGGAAGAGCTTGCCCGCCTCGCCGCTGAGCAGGCTGCACATGACGAGGAACATGAGCATCACCATCATGACCACCATCATCACGATCACGATGAGGACCATGACCATGATGGACATGAGCATGAACACGAGCATCATCACCATGACCACGATGAGCATGAACATGAGCATCACCACGATCATGACCATGACGAACATGAACACCACCATCATCACGACGGTAGTTGCTCCTGCGGCCATGACCATGATGCCGACGATGTCTTCATCAGCTGGGGCACTGAGACGCCCCGTAAGTACACGGAAGAGGAGATCCACGCGGCTCTGTCTGGTCTGGACAACGCCGAACAGTGTGGCATTGTCCTGCGGGCGAAGGGCATCGTGCCCTGCACCGATGGGACCTGGATCCATTTCGACTATGTGCCAGGGGAGCAGAATGTCCGCCGTGGTCCTGCCAGCTTCACCGGCCGTCTGTGCGTGATCGGTTCCGAGCTGAAGGAGCACGAGTTGGAGCATCTGTTCTGCCTGCACTGAGTAGAGAGGAATCAAACGATATGACCCAAGAAATCCCTGTTTACCTGTTTACCGGTTTTCTGGACGCCGGGAAAACCAAGTTTATCCAGGAAACGTTAGAAGACGTTCGCTTCAACAACGGCGAGAGTACCCTACTCCTGCTGTGCGAGGAAGGGGAGGAGGAATATGATCCCTCCACCTTCTCTGGCAAAAACGTCTTTATCGAGACGATTGAAGAGCAGGAAGAGCTAACCCCCTCAAACTTGGAGCGCCTGCAAAAAAAGCACGCGGTGGAGCGTGTCGTGATCGAGTACAATGGCATGTGGATGCTAGACACTCTGTATCAGAACATGCCAGATGGTTGGATCGTATATCAGGAGTTTATGTTTGCGGATTCCCAGACCTTCCTGACCTATAACGCCAATATGCGCGGTCTAGTCGTAGACAAGCTGAAAAGCTGCGAGATGCTGGTACTGAACCGGGCGGACGAGAAAGTGGATAAGGTCGAAATTCACAAAATCGTCCGGGCTATCAGCCGCCGCGCTAACATCGCCTATGAGGACCGGACTGGCGAGGTCTATTATGATGACACCCCTGAAGAACTGCCGTATGACTTGGAAGCCCCTGTCGTAGAGATCTCTACGCAGGATTATGCCATTTGGTACCAAGATATTTCCGAGGAACCGGAGAAGTACAAAGGAAAGACACTTCACATCGGCGGATTCGTCATGCTACGGGATAAACTGCCCGCAGGCAGCTTCATCTTTGGCCGCCGGGTCATGACCTGTTGTGTGGAGGACATCACCTTTGCTGGCTTATTGGCCACAGGCTATGATACTAAAGAGCTGAAGGATCAGCAGTGGGTGGAGATTACTGCAAAAGTTTCTATCAAACACAACCGGGTCTACAACAAGAAGGGTCCCGTTCTGAACATTCTCTCCCTGACGCCTGGCACTCCGCCGGAGCAGGACGTGGCGACGTTCTATTAAACTCAATAGCTTACAAGGCTTACAAACGCCCCGTATCCTTTTCTGTCCGACAGAAAAGGATACGGGGCGTTTTATCAGGCGTTCTCGCTATCCTCTGCCTCTGCTTCCAGGGCGGCGATCTGCGCCTGGAGCTTGGCAGCTCGCTTGGCGTGACGGATCTTAAAGGGACGGCCTAACATTTCTGTCAAGCTATCTAGCACAGAGTAGTATACGGGCGTAAAGAGTAGCGTAACAATCGTCGAAATGACCATACCAAAAATCATCACAACACCCATAGGTTGGAGCATTTCGTTGCCTTCACCGCTGCCCATAGCCATGGGGATCAGGGCCAAAACAGTGGTCATTGTGGTCATTAAAATCGGCCGTACACGCAGGGGACAGGCTTCCATGATTGCTTCATCTTTTTCCTGGCCTCTGGAGCGTCTTGTTTCAATGTAATCCACAAGAACGATGGACGAATTGACCACGGTACCGATCAACATAATGAGTGCCAGCAGAACGATCATGGATAGGTCCATGCCTGTCAGCGGCAGGCCGAAGAGAGCTCCGGACAAAGCTACAGGCAAGATCATCATGACCATGACAGGCATAATAAAGGACTCAAATTGGGCTGCCAGGATAAAGTAGACCAGGCACACAGCCACGATCATTGCCAGCACTAGGGTATGGAAGTTATCCATCATGTCAGTGTAGGCGCTATTGATCTCAGCGTGATAACCGTCCGGCATATCATACTGATCCAACACAGCCTGCACAGCTTTGTTCATCGAGGTCGTATCCCCGCTGATGGTGTCTCCGGTCACCTCTACCTGGCGGGTCTGATCTGTTCTTGAAATGCTCTGAGGGCTTAATTCAACTGACACCGTTGCCACAGATGACAGGGGAATGGTACCGCCGGTGGGCGTGGAGATTGGCATAGAGCGCAGAGCATCCAGACTTTCCGCGCTGGCTCCACTGCCCTTGACGACAATGTCCAAGTCATTGCCGTCAAACGTGACGGTAGTTGCCGTAGACCCCGTCAGCTCACTTCTGACGGCGGCACCGATGGTAGCGGCGGTCAAATTATATTGAGCTGCTGTTGCGTGGTTCACTGCAACGGTAATGGCAGGAATGGTGCTTTCCAGAGAATTTTTCACATTTTCCGTGTCATCCAGTGCGGAAATTTGACTTGTCAGATCATCAGCGATTTGCGTTAAGACATCATAATCAGATCCACTGATATCGACCTGAATATCATTGCCAGAATCCATCTGGCTCATCATACTGGCCGCCTCTGCGGTGATCTCACAGCCTGCGATATCCTGCATCTTGTCCTGCAAGCAGCGAGCCACCTCTTTGCTTGAACGAGAGCGCTCGCTTCGGCTGACCAAGTTCACAGTGATAGACGCAGATTCCGCATTGGATGCGCCTATCGCCATGGTGTTTCCAATGGTCATATACATGTTATCCAGTTCCGGGCAATTGTCCTGTATGATCTTAGTGGCTCGGTCTGCATAATCCATGGTGTCTTCCAGCTCAGTCCCAGTTGGCATATCGACCGTCACTGTTAGCATACCCTGGTCCATATCCGGTATCATCACCATATTGGAAGAGAGACAGCTGGCCAGGAAGACAACGACCATCGCAACTGAGATCAGGCAGGCAAGCAAGCGGCGGCGCAGGAAAAAGCTCAGTAGCTTTTGATATTTGGCCGAGAGCTTTCTCATCAGCTCGGACCACCTGGAGGTCTTTCTAGCGTTTTGCAAGCGTTGCAGGCGCACGGAATTTTCATCCAGCAGGAAGTAACACATCAGGGGCACCAGCGTCAGCGCGATGAGCAGAGAAGATAAAATGAGAAACACAACAGTCAAAGAGAAATCTTTGAACATCATACCTGCTATGCCACCGCTCAGACCAATGGGAAGGAAGACGGCAATGGTTGTTAAACTCGATGCTGTGATCGAAGAAACGACTTCTGAGGTACCAAGAACGCAGCTGTCGTATCGGCTGTGCCCATCGCCTGCATAGCGGTAAATGTTTTCTAGGACTACGATGGAGTTGTCCACCACCATGCCGATACAAAGGGCGATACCGCCCAAGCTCATCATATTCAACGTCGTGCCGAAGCAGTTCATCAGCAGAAAGGACGTCAGCACACAGAATGGCATAGAGAGGGAGATCGTCACCGTCGGTCCGCCGCGCCGCAGGAAGATCAGGACCACGACAGCTGACAGGAGCACACCCATCACGATATTTGAAATGGCATTGTTCGCTGTCTGCATGATATAATCGCTGGCCTCATAGGGGACCAGATATTCCATGGATGGGTTTTCCTGTTTCAGATCCTCCAGCGTAGACAGGATGCGCTTACAGACTTCAACTTCATTGGCGCCGGAGCGCTTGTTGATGGAGAGAATGACACAACTATTGTCGCCAACTTTAGCCGCACTGTCTTCCAGCTTCGATTCCAAATAGACGTTGGCAATCTCGCTTAGGCGGATGGAACCACCCTGGGGAAGGAAGATGAGAGTATTGGCAACGTCCTCAACAGTTTGGTACTTACCGTCTGTTGTCGCCGTCAAGACGCTGGTACCGTTGTGAACATCACCGCCAGGATAGAGGAGATTGGCAGCAGCTAGGTAGTTGGAAACGTCTGTTAAAGATAGGTTGTATCCGGCCAGAGCAGTGGTGTTGACATCTACAGTGATCTGACTGTTAATGCCGCCCATGATGCTGGAGGATGCAACACCATCCAGCCGTTCCAATGCCGGGCTGACGGTATCTTCCGCTAAGGTTTGCAACTGAGCTAAGTCTTCGCCGCTCAGGGCGATCATAGCAACGGGCATCATGTCGTTGACATTGATATTATAGATCACTGGGTCACTGCATCCATCCGGCAAATTGATTGTATCAAACTTTTCTCTCAGCTTAATGGCTGCATTGTCCACGTCGGTTCCATCCTGATATGTAATCATGACCATACTTACGTTTTCTGAGGAGGTAGAGGTCATGGTATCTACGCCGGAGAGGGTGGATACGCAAGACTCCAGCGGGCGCGTGACCAATTCCTCTACGTCCTCCGGGCCTGCGCCAGGATACGTGCAGAGAACATAGGCTGCCGGAAACTCCATGTTCGGCATCAGAGCCAGCTTTAGGTTGGAATAGAAGACCACGCCGAACGTCGCGATTAGAATGAACGCCAAAATCGTGGTGACTTTGTGCTTGATGCAAAAGGAAGATATTTTCATTGCGTCACCTCGGGAGTTACTACGCGGGCCTCTGCGCCGTCGGACAGGTAGAACTGACCAACCGTCACCAGTGTCTCGCCACCGGCCAGCCCAGACGTGACCTCTGTCTCTCCGTCACCGACCAGACCGGTCTGCACGGCAACCTTGTGGGCAATGTTATCGGCGTCCAACGTATAGACATACTGTCCGTCTACGCCAGTTTGAATGGCTTCGGTCGGCACGATGACCACGTCGCTTTGGGTATCTGTTTTAAAATTCACATCTGCGAACATGCCAGACAGTAGCCCACTAACATAACTGGATGGGATCTTGATCGTCACTCCGTATAAATGGGTTGCGGCATTGGCAACCTTATCGATGGAAGTAATAGGGGCCATAAATGTCTTGTTGGCAGAATCAATGGATACTGTTGTCTGGTTTCCTACGCTGATCTTAGACACCAGAGATTCTGAAACGCCGACCTGAACTTCCATATCAGAGGTAGACTCAATCGTTGCAATGGGCATGCTAGGGGAGACAAACCCGTTCTTCGTGGCCGACAGAGATTGGATGGTGCCGGAGATAGGGGCTACTACACTGCCGTTGCTGTTGATATTCGCCAGGGAAGATTCCAGCTGCTGCATGGTCGCCTGGTAGTTCTGCATCCCGACCTGAAGCTGGTCCAGCGCCGAAGTCATACTGGTGCGGGCGTTGTCCCAGGTCAATTTGGCGTTGTCTACCTCCATCTGGGAGGCAGCGCCCATTTCAAACAGCGCCAGTGTATCGTTATAATTCTTTTCAGCCTGGGCTACCTGCTGGGAAAGCAGAGCAGATTGATCGTTATAGCTTTTTTTGGCGTTGGAATAACTTAGAGATGCTGTTTTGTAGTTGGCCATTGTGGCGGTCACATCTAAGGTGCAGAGCGCCTGACCGGCGGATACGGTATCGCCTACCTCTACATACACATCCGTGCAGCGGGTAGATAGCGCTACAGATACAGACTGTTCGTCACCGGATGCCACCTGCCCAGAGACGGTACTCTGGGCCGAGATAGAACCACGAGTTACTTTGGTGATCTCGACCGCCGTGGCTGTCTTTTCCTCCGTTGTGATCTCGTCTTCTTGGCCGCAGGCGGTTAGTAGCACCAGAGCGCTGACCGCTAAGAGCAAGCTTATGATACGTTTTCTCATTGGGATACCTCCAGGGAACAAGATAATGCGATGCGTTTTGTTTGGCTTGGATCATTTAACAGTTGGAGCTGGATAATGCGTACTCTACTTTCCCTAGCAGTTCAGAAAACTGCGTCACTTCTTCAGGGGATAGCCCTTGGATCAAAACTTGGTTCATCTTTTGCATGACCGAACGAGCCTGCCCACTGATGGCAAGACCTGCCTCTGTCAGGACCAATTTTTTCAATCTGGCATCGTGAGGGACAGGTTCACGCCGCAGCAAACCTTTGCGTTCCAGTGTATTTAATAGACTGCTGACGGTGGAACGGCGCAACTTGAAAAAGGTTTCAATATCTCGCTGGTAGACATCTTCTCCGTCTCGCATAATGGACAAGTAGCCAAGTGTAGAGAGCTGAGAGACTGTCATCCCTGACGGGAATTTGGCTTCCGGCATAATAAGAGCAAGGCGATGCAGCTGGTTCACGATACAGGCCAGCTGTGCCACTGGATATGCCGTCCGTTCCTTTGAAAATTGATCCATAGGAAGAACCTCCTGCTAATTGTTAGAAATCGGACAAACTGAATTTTATCGCATCCCTGCGGAAAAGTCAATAAATAAGTGTGACGAAGAAACAGAAACATCTCTTTCCCATCTCTTGTCATTTTGAGGGAGAAGCGCTATAATAAAAAACATCTTTTCGGCTGTTGCCGTGGAAATGGAGGAAGTCTATGAAACGAGACGTTGCTTACTACCAGAAAACAAAGCCATTAAAAATATTTCTTTCGTATTATCGGCCTCACATTCATCTTTTTGTGCTGGATATGGTATGTGCCCTTATCATCTGCCTGATCGATCTGGCATTTCCTTATATTTCCCGGTCAGCCTTGAAGACGCTACTGCCACAGCAGGAATACCGTGTGTTCTTTCTCATCATCGCCTTCTTTGCCGTGGCATATATCGGGAAGGGACTGCTGTACTTTGTGGTGTCTTACTGGGGGCATTTATTTGGTGTACGAGTTGAGGCCGATCTACGTCGGGATTTATACGCCCACATGGAGAGCCTGAGCTTTAGTTTTTTTGATCAAAATAGAACTGGTGCGCTCATGTCCCGCGTGACCAATGATTTATTTGAAATCACAGAGCTGGCGCACCATGGGCCGGAGGACCTGTTTATTTCTACTGTTACATTGGTTGGTGCGTTCTGTATCATGTGTTCTATCGAATGGCGGTTGGCTGTTATCACCTTTGCCATCGTGCCGTTTTTTATTCTCTTTACGGTTTACCAACGTCGGAAGATGCGACAGGCCAACTTAAAGCTGAAAGCGCAAACCGCTGAGATCAACGCCGCCATCGAGTCTGGCATCTCCGGGATGCGGACGGCGAAGGCTTTCCAAAATGAAGAGACAGAAAAGGAAAAGTTTGGTGCAATGAATCAGCTCTTTGTCCAGGCAAAAACGGTGTACTATAAAACCATGGCAACGTTTCAGGGCGGTATGGAGTTCAGCCTTTCTATTATGCCGGTACTGGTCATTGGGGCTGGTGGTTACTTTATTATGAAAGGCGTGGTCAGCCAGGCAGACTTAGTTGCATTTACGTTGTATGTCACCACGTTTACGACGCCAGTCAAAAAACTTGTCAACTTTGTGGAGCAATTCATGCAGGGTTCCGCTGGATTTACACGTTTCTTACAGCTGATGCGCTTGGAGCCTGAAATTCAGGACGCTCCGGATGCCAAAGACCTGGGGCAGGTAAAGGGCGAAGTAGAATTTGATCACGTTTCGTTCCGATATAACGACAAGGCCGAGGTCCTGCGGAACATCAACCTGACCATTCATGCTGGAGAAAAATTTGCATTCGTCGGACCCTCTGGCGGCGGCAAAACGACAATCTGTCAGCTCATCCCACGTTTTTACGACGTGACCAAAGGGCGAGTGAAAGTGGATGGCCAAGATGTTCGTCAAGTGACTCAGGCATCTCTGCGTCGCCAAATCGGCATTGTGCAGCAGGAGGTCTTTCTCTTTGCAGACAGTATCATGGAAAACATTCGCTATGGCCGTCCAGATGCAACAGATGAAGAGGTCATGCTAGCTGCCCGACGGGCAGAAATCCACGAAGACATCTTAACGATGCCAAATGGTTATGACAGCTACGTAGGGGAGCGCGGCGTTATGCTCTCTGGCGGACAGAAGCAGCGCATCAGCATCGCCCGCGTCTTTTTGAAAAATCCCCCTATCGTCATTCTAGACGAAGCTACCAGCGCCTTGGACAGCGTGACCGAAACGAAGATACAAGCATCCTTCGACCGCCTTTGTGAAGGCCGCACCTCCATCATCATCGCCCATCGCCTCTCCACCATCCGCAATGCTGACCGCATTGCCGTCATCGACCGAGATCAAATTTTAGAGCAAGGGAGCCATCAGGAGCTGATGGCTCTACATGGAGAATATGCTGCCTTGGTGACGGCCCAACAGCAAATCGAATCGTAAACGCTTTCTTTACAATTTGAAAGAAAATTTTAAGCCTTCCTTCTCTCTTTCTTTTATTCTTTTCCGATAGAATAAAAGAGAAAAGGGAGGCTTTTTTATGAAATCTACGAAAAAGTGGACCAACGCACTTTGGATCCTCAATGTCATTTATCTTATCGTTTTAACTTGGCTGATCCTATTGAAGGGTAGTGTTTCTTTGCCTGCGTTTGGGCAGTTTCGCTCCATCAATCTGATCCCGTTTGGTGCTTCTTTGATCGTCAATGGAAAACTCGACCTGGGTGAGATCTGGATGAATATTCTTGCCTTTATCCCACTTGGGCTGTACACTGGCCTACTTCATCCCCGTTGGCCAGTGGGGGCTTGGTGTTTGACTGGCTTAGAGGTGAGCTTACTGTTTGAGATAATACAATATATTCTTGGCATTGGAGCAACGGATATTACCGACGTAATCACCAACACAACTGGCGGCGTCCTTGGCGTATTACTTCTCCTTCTTCTGAGAAAACTTTTGAAAGAAAGGACAAGTAAAATCCTGACCGTCATAGCAGCAGCGGCCACGGTTGCTATCCTTGGGCTGATGCTCCTTATTTTAATCACAAATTGGCAAACCATAAATGGATGAAATTTTTATGTATAAAAATGCTCCCCATATAGCTTCCAGCGTTTTCTTTCACTGTTCGCTATATAGGGAGCATATCAAGTTCTAGTGTGACAAAACTGTGCTTCGTTATTTCTGGAAAAGAGGAATGATGCCCATAATGAAGATCACGATAAACAGGAAGGGAAGCACATAGGTCATATACCCACGCATCCAATTCTTGACCTTCGGTCCTTTTCCGGCATTGGCCTCTGCCAGGAAATTTTCCCAACCCCATCCTCGTTTGCTGACGGAAAAGAGCAGGAAGATAAGGGAACCGATGGGAAGAATGAGGTTGCTCACCAAAAAATCCTCCAGGTCCAGGAATGTGCTGGTCCCACCCATGGGATGGATGCCAGATAGTACATTGAACCCCAGAGCACAGGGGAGGGAGAGAATCAACATCAGGATGCAGTTAATCAGGCAAGCTTTTTTTCGGCTCCAGCCAAATAGATCCCGGCAGCAAGCCAGGATATTCTCAAAGACCGCCAACACCGTGGACAGAGCTGCAAAAGACATGAAGACAAAAAACAGCGCTCCCCAAAGTCTGCCTCCCTGCATGTGGTTGAACACATTCGGCAAAGTTACAAAAATCAGCTTAGGACCAGCCCCAGCCTCCACGTTATAGGTAAAGCATGCAGGGAAGATAATCAGGCCGGAGACAACAGCCACGAAGGTATCTAGCAACGCCACGTTGATAGATTCCCCCAGCAGGGCATGTTTTTTGTCAATGTAGCTGCCAAAAATCGCCATACCACCCATACCAAGGCTCAATGTAAAGAACGCCTGGGTCATAGCACCCATCACGACGTTGCCGATGCCAACATCCATCATTTTCCCTAAGTCGGGCTTCAGATAAAATGTCAAGCCTTCCTTTGCGCCACCCAACGTACAGCTATGGACGGCTAAGATGAGCATCAGCGCCAGGAGCGCCAGCATCATGTATTTGGTCACGCGCTCCAGACCACCCTGCAAACTGAAAGAGCAGATAAAAAAGCCCAATATAACTACGATGGCCATAAATAGCACCATGCCGACCGGATCCGCACACATCTGGTCATAGGCCTGCTCTACTTGCTGTACGTCCAGGCCGGTAAATGTTCCCTTAGCCGTTTTAACAAAGTATTGCAGCATCCAGCCAGCAACCGTGGTATAAAACATCATGATAATGTAGTTGCCTGCCATAGCGACATAACCATGTAGATACCATTTGCTTCCCTTGGGGGCTAGAGCCTGATACAAACGCACCGGACTTTTCTGGCTGGCCCGGCCCAAGGAAAACTCGATCGTCATCACTGGGATACCCATGACCAGCAGAAAAAACAGATACAGCAGCACAAAGGCACCGCCGCCGTTTTGTCCCACCATGTACGGGAATTTCCAGACATTCCCGATTCCGATGGCGCAGCCGGCGCTGAGCAGGATGAAGCCCAGGCGGCTGCTAAGTCGTTCTCTTTGCATAAAATTTTCTCCTATTTCTTCTTTTCAATCTTTTTCAGCTTTAATGCTTCAAATTGCGAGGGGTATAGTTTTGTAATTGTACTATATTTCCTGGAACTTTGCAACACTTTGTTTTAATTTTGCAGGATTTCTTTACAAATTCTGCAAAATTAATTGCACGTGAGACCATCGCTGGAAATGCAAATACTCTCATGGTATACTAAATTAAAAAGTAAGAACGCAAGAGATTGAACAGATCGAGAGGAAAAGGACGAATGGGCTTAAAAGAACGTACGTACAGTATTTTGCTCGTTTCCGGTGCAGAATCCTTTAATGCTGCGCTGAGCGGTCTGCTGGCAACAGCATCGTTTTCTTCGATCACGATGGTGGACAGCGTCAGCGCGGCGGCACGCAAGATTGCAGAGCGTAGCTTCGATTGTGTTCTCATCAACGCTCCGCTGGTTGATGACCCAGGGATCCGCTTTGCAATCGATTGCACTGCTCGGACCAGCATGTCCGTTTTGTTGCTCATCAAAAGTGAGCAGCACAATGAGATCGCTGCACGCGTGACACCACAGGGGGTCTTTACGTTGGCAAAGCCTGTCTCCCGGACTAGTATGCTACAAGGATTACGATGGATGGTGGCTACACGGGAGCGCCTGCGTCGATTTGAGAAAAAGATGATCCCTCTAGAAGACAAAGTGGAAGAAATGCGTCTTGTCAATCGAGCCAAATGGCTGCTTATCAGCGAACTAAAAATGACGGAAGACGATGCGCACCATTACATTGAAAAACGAGCAATGGACCTGTGTGTTTCTAAAAAAGAGGTTGCAAAAGACATCATTAAGATTTACTCTTGCTGACTGTATTCTGCCGCAATTCCCCAGCGGTGATGCATTTCTCTTTTTACTAGGTAAAAAGAGAAAAATATGTCTTTGACAGGAGGCTCTGATGCCTATGGTAAGGCCAAAAATGACAAAAGAAGAAATTGTAATCGAATTGACTCCTCATGTGCATGGCTACTTGGACCTGGCTGCCATCACTCCTGCGCTCAGCCAGCTTTCTTCCCATGGAGACACCGTTTGCCAAGACGTGCTGGATCTATGCTGGCCTGATTTACAAGCACTGGACCCAGGAGAAAGAAAAACCTGGCTGCACCGGCTCTATGTTCATCTGTCAGATAACCTTTTTCCGGATGAGGTCACCGGGCACCTAGCTTGGCCGCTTCGCTTGGATGAGGCTATCTATCTTACCGTACTTGATCTAGTGCTGTCCTGGCAGGAAGAAACATTTGATCCATTGCTGGATCTGCTATGCGTACCCGCAGACGCACTGTCATCCAGCCGAGTCTCAGAACAGTACAGTCTGTTCCGAACGGCAGTCAAGGAAAGTCATCTGATCGCCCTTATGCGGATCGGGAAAGAAATCATGCCGTTTGATCCGGCATCTCACACCATCGGAGTCCACAACGTTGCTCTGCATACAGCAATCATGGCGGTAAAAGCCGGTATCCCTGTAGACCTTCCCTTGGTCAGTGGTGCGGCCCTGGGACATGATGTTGGAAAATTTGGCTGTCGGGGAGAGGATGCCGCCCGCATCCCGTATTTACATTATTATTATACGTGGCAGTGGTTTAGCCAGCTGGGGCTGGAAGATATAGGGTATATTTCAGCCAATCATTCTACTTGGGATTTGGAATTTGAAAATCTTCCCATCGAATCACTACTTCTTATCTATGCAGATTTTCGGGTCCGCGGCACCAAAGGAGATGACGGAAAGGAACAGATGGCGATCTATAGTTTGGACGAAGCCTATGAAATGGTTTTTTCTAAGCTGTATAACATGACGCCTGAAAAAAAGCAACGCTATCAAACCGTCTATTTTAAGCTACAGGATTTTCAAGAATATCTTCATAAAAATGGCGTTCCCACACAAGTCACAGAAAATCACTTACTTCCTTGTGAACAGAAGGACCCCTCATTACTCTCTGCGGAAGGGGCTCTGCAAGCGCTTCACAGGATGGCACTTTCCAACGCCATTCGATTCATGCGTATGGTCAGTACGGATGAATCTTTAGACCAGTTATTGGAGCAGGCCAAAAGCGAAAAAAGTTTTCAGCAGATCCGAACCTATCTCCATCTTTTGGAAGAATACAGTACGTACATGACTGCAGAGAACAAGAAAAAAACATTGGCTCTGCTCTATGAACTTCTGATGCATCCGGAGGGAGATGTGCGCCGAAAGTCCGGCCAGATCATGGGGCAGATCTTAGCCAACAGCGGGCCAAAATATCGAAAAGAGCGCCCTCATTCTGCTCGAAAAGACGCAATGACCCCCACGATGATGGCCTTGCTGGATGAGTCTGTCAGTCTTTGGGAGCACTATATCCTGCTGTGCCTGCATCCGGACCGTAAAGTTTCCCCAAAACATGCACTTCGCATCTCAAACTCACTCAAGACGATCTGCATGAGCCTTTTCGCCAGCTGTGATGAAAAAGAAGCTCAGCCCATGCTTCCACCGCTCCTGCGCCTTCTCTGGCAGGCAGAAGGAGAGGACCGCTTCGTCTTGGTTGATGCGTTCAGCCGCATTCCCTGGAGCTATTTCCCGCCGGAATCCCTGCCACCTACGATCGATGCGCTGGGGAAGATGGTTCTCAGTGGGAATGTCCCTCTTCAGCTCAACGCGCTCCGCGCCCTGGAGCAACTTCGTTTACACCGTCCGGAGACAGAAGACGCGATCGTCCATGCAGTACGTCAACTGAATGTCTCTCCTGGGCCGCATTCTCAGGTCCTCGATTGTATGCGGCAGCGTGTTCTCGGCCTGCGTATGAACGAGATCAGCAGCGGAGAAGTTTCTGATTTCTACTTAAGCAACCTGAAGAACGCGGTTCACTGGACCATAAAGCTGGTACAGATCGACCTGCTGTGCGATGATGTTCATCGGCATCCGGATTCTGCATTCCACACGGCCATGCATTTGTCCAATCTGCTCTCCGTAAGCGAACATCTACCTGTGCGTGAATATGCTGGGCGACGCTTGCTGGAGGTATGTCAAGCATTGACCATCTCTCAACGAAATGAGATTGCTATTGACTTGATCCGTGAACTGGAAAGCGGGCAGGATCAGATCTCCCGATTTATCCCTCCGTATGCTGGGCACATCATCTGTATGCTGCCAGAAAAAGAGCTTTTGGAGGCGGTCGATCTTCTGGAAGCGCTGCTCCACGGTGGCTTAGTGCGGCCCGCTCGAACAGCTCTGTATACCCTAGGAGAAGTCCTGAACGATCTGCCAAACAACCCTGCCATCGCGCAGCGGATCCTTGGTATCGTGATGACCGGCGTAAGCCATTATGACAGCGAGATCCATCGGGCAGCCCTGATGGTCCTGTGCAAAGAGATCTTCGGCAGCCAGCGCATCAGCATGGACTTCCGCCATGACTACTTTGTTCTACTACACAAAAAGCTGCTGACAATCTTATCCGAGCCACGAGAAGGGAAACTCACGTTCTTTAACCGGGCTGCGATGCTCAATTACCTCTACCGTTTCATGATAGCCTGTCAAGTCCAGCGAGGTGGATTCCATTTTTCACCTGCAAAACCAGCCGCATTTTTCCCTGGAACCTTTGACCCCTTCTCTGTTGGACATAAAAAAATCGTGGAAGAGATCCGCTCGATGGGATTTCAAGTGTACCTCGCCATAGACGAGTTTTCCTGGAGTAAAAAGACGCTGGCTAAGCTGATGCGACGTCAGATCGTTGTGATGTCCGTCGCAGATCAGTGGGACACCTACCTTTTTCCAGATGATATTCCGATCAACATCGCCAACCCCAAAGACTTGGCGACCTTAAAGCATTTACTAGGTTACACAGAGCTCTATCTTGTCGCAGGTAGTGATGTGATCCGCAATGCTTCTGCTTACCGTAGCACCGAGCTTGGATCGGCAGCAGAATATAATCACATCGTCTTTTATCGAGACCGGGAGGAAGAAGCCCAAAAACCGCCGTTATCTTCCTTTATTCAAGGAAAATTGGAAACATTTTCTTTGCCAGCCTTCTTTGAAACTGTCAGCTCGACACGTATCCGGGAATCGGTTGACCAAAATCTGGATATTTCCATGTTGGTCGATCCCGTCGTTCAATCTTTCATCTACGAAAATGGACTGTACTTGCGGACACCTGAACGAAAGAATATCCTCCGTCGGGAAGACCTATACTTCCGTCGTTTCCGTGCCCCATCTCCAGAGTTACCAGGAGAGATGGCTCGTCTGCTTTCTCAAAAAAAAGAGCCTTTAGGCGTTGTTCTGCGGGTCAGACCTCAAGAACTACTTGGCTGGGTCGTTGGGCATACGCTTCACGGAGCAGACCTCTATGATGCACTCCAATCGTTGGAAGCTGCCAATTACGTTCGCCGCCACACATCAGGCCGTATTTTGCTGATCGATCATGTCCATCCAGAAGGGGACATCCATCAACGTCCCACAGTCTGCCGGATGCTGTTAAACGAATTGCTGGCACGCAGCCTAGAATATGATCATACCTATGCCGTCTGCCGTTGCCAGGCGGAAGACACTTCCTTACGCTATGCTTTGGAACAGCTTGGGTTTGTTCCGGTGAGTGGTCAAGAGGATATTTACTATGTAGATATGCGCTCCCCGGTCATGCTTCTGCAGGACGTTTTACTCCAAATCAAAAAACCACACCATGACAGCAACGCAGTCAAAGCTGTTGTGAGGAAGACGCGGCCGAAGCTGCGTCGGGCTATAGCCAACCTTTTCCCAGGGAAACTGGTACTCTGCTTCGATTCAGAAATGCTGAACCAAGCCCTGATGGAGCGGGTAGAGACTCTGAACGGCGTGCAAAATGTTCCACCTGGTGTCCGCCGCCTAGGGCCATATATGTGCGTGCCATACGGAAAAATTCTCTCGGATGAGATCGTTCCCAACACCGTCACTAAATCTCTTCGGGTTGAAAAATGCTACCAGGCAGATGCCTCCAGCTTTGAGGTCGTTGAATACCCAGGCTATTCTCCTTTGAAAAATCAGATCCGTACCTTGAAGTCCTTCCGACGCCCTGTGATCCTAGTCGATGACCTGCTGCATAAGGGGTATCGCATTGCAAAGCTCGACCGACTGCTGAAGGAAGAAGCTCTCTCTACACAGCGCCTTATCGTAGCTGTCATGTCCGGCTATGGACGGGATCTGATGTTGGTGCAGGGGCGGCAAGTGGACTGTGAGTATTTCATTCCAAATTTACATTACTGGGTTACAGAGAGTTTGCTCTATCCCTTCCTGGGTGGGGACAGCTTAGGAGAAAATAAACCCAGTGAAAAGATGCTTCGTTCCATCAATTTGATCCTGCCCTATCTTTACCCCTTCTATCTGACCGATGCAACGGACGGGGGGATCAGAGACTTGTCTCGAACGGCCCTGAAAAATGCATATGATATTCTCCGTGTCTTGGAGCGGGAGCATCAAAAGGAATTTAACATTGCGCTCACACTGGGACGGCTGGGGGAGGCTCTAGTTGCGCCACGGGTCCCGGATCGCGGTGAACGAATGAAATACGATCCGACGCTGGCTGCATCCCTCTATCTGAAAGATGATATTGCTCAGTTGGAACGAATTTATCGGAAAGAAGGTCAGCGCTACTATGATCTATAAATCTTGGCATGGTTTTTGTCTATGTGGGGAGGAGGCAGACTTCCCATCAGAAGCACAAGTTGTTTCCAGTCCCTTTGCGCCCCTTGTATTTTTGGTTTGGCGAGACCCGATGAAACACCGCGGATACTTCGCCATTCATAGCTTGGAAGAACTGACGGAAGAAGAAAGTATTCGTTGCCTTTGTCCCTGTGAAGCTGCGTTGCCGGAACAAACATCGGAACCGTTGGCCAAATTTGTCCAAGAGCATGGAGCCGGTGTTTTGAATCTGGCTTTTCAGCGTGCATTTCCCTGGCTGCTGTCTCAAGCGACGCCAAAGCACTCTGGCTTTAAGATCACGCTCGTCGGACTGGGCGATGTTGGCGGAACGGTTCTAACTGGCCTAAAGCTGCTGGGGCAAGAGATCGACGAGATCGCGATCTTTGACCCAAATCAAGCCCAGTGTGCCCGTTATGAGATGGAAATGAACCAGATCCTTTCTCCGGATGGAAGGCCCTTGCCAAACGTAACGATTTGTCCAGAAGAGGAACTATTTGATTGTGATCTCTTCGCATTCACAGCGTCCCGCGGTGTCCCTGGTCTAAACAGCGGGGTAAAAGATGTTCGTATGGCCCAGTTTGAAGCCAATCGGGACATGCTGGATCACTACGCCAAGTTAGCCAGAGCAGCAAATTTTCAGGGAATCTTTTGCCAGATCTCTGACCCCGTAGACAATCTGGCCCGCTCTGTATTCCTAGCTAGCAACCGGAATGAAATCGGACAATACGATTTCGCCGGCCTGCTCCCGGAGCAAGTACAAGGGTTTGGCTTGGGCGTCATGGCAGCTCGTGCTGCTTACCTGGCGCGAAAAGAAGGAATCGATTTTACCAAAGGCCAAGTCTATGGCCCGCATGGTCAGGGATTGATCGTTGCCAACGATAGAGGCAACGGATATGACACCGTGCTTTCTGAAACCTTGACCCGCCTGACGCGGGAAGCTAACTTGCGTGTGCGGGAGCTTGGTTTTAAACCATATATTGCCCCAGGCCTATCCTCCGCTGCCATTTCTCTGGTTCGTCTGCTGCGCGGGCAGGACCATTACGGAGCAGTGCCCCTAGACGGGGCCTACTTTGGTTGTCTCAGCCGCTTTACCACACTGGGGGTCTCCCTGGTGCGGGAAGCGATCCATCCAGCTCTGCTGGACCGGCTGTCTGTGGCCCACCAGAGCCTGCGGGAGTTTGATGATGTATGAGCGAATTATTGACGTTGATCCGTGTAGGGGATACCCCGCGCATGGAGTCCTTACTACACAAAGCACTGCCTGGTATTCCCTATGAAGAAGCATCTCCCCAAAATCAAGCACTCCATAACCGACGCATTTTGTTTGTTGTCGGTATCGATAATCAAGGCCCTGGAACGGACTTTTACCGTCTCGTCCGCTGGTTGCGCCGCTGGACCAACAGCTTAACCGGCTCGGTCGCTGGGATCGTGGTAGATGGCAGGGGAGAGCTATACACCAAGCAAGCGGCGCAGACATTGGTAATGGCAGCCAATCTGGCTGGGTGCGCTTTTCTGGGAAAGCCGTTGGTAGAAGGAACGGGGTCCCTCTACAATCAGCATATTCTAGCTAAGCGTCTTGGAGTAAGTTGGGAAGCCACATACTTCCGCCGTGTGCGAGAACTGGCGCAGCGTGTATTGGCCTTTACGCCACCTACTTTTGCAAGGCCACGGCTTTTGATGATCCATGCGTCGGACAACCGGCGCTCCAACACCGTTTGGATCGGTCGACAAGTTCTGCAAAAACTGACCTCTCCTTTTTCGTTTCGTGAGGTCTCCCTGCAAAATGGGACCATTCAAGATTGCCGCGGGTGCTCTTATACTGCCTGCCTCCACTTTGCTCAGCGGCACACATGCTTCTATGGCGGTGCCATCTCCACAGAGATCATCCCAGCTATCGAAAATTGTGATGCTATGTTATTTCTCTGTCCAAACTATAACGATGCTGTGAGTGCAAATATTATGGCACTCTTCAATCGCTTAACCAATCTGCTGACGCAGCGTGACTTGTATGATAAGTATCTATTCGGGATTGTCGTTTCTGGATATTCTGGCAGTGATTTAGTTGCCCAACAGTTGATGGGAGCTATGTGCTTTAACAAAACAACGATGCTTCCGCCCCGCTTTTGCCTGATGCAAACAGCCCACGATCCAGATTCTGCAAAAAACATGCCCGACATTCAAGAACGTATCCAGGCTTTTGCTGCCAATATGGAGTCTGTTCTGCTTGGGCGTGGCGTAAAAAAGACGTACTGAAAAGACTCTACGCAACGTAGGTTGTCGGGCTAGCCTTTCCTGTGGTATCCTCAGCAGGAAAGGAGCGATAGAAAACATGAACACATATATCACAGCCCCCACTATCAAAGCACTGCGGGAACAGAAGAAATTGACACAGGCACAGCTGGCCGACCAGCTCAGTGTCAGCCACAAAACCATTTCTAAATGGGAGACGGGGGTATCACATATTTAATATAATTAAAACAACCTACGCTAAATATCATGGAAACTCGTGCTATGGCTTGAGAGTCAAAAATGCGACAAGTAAAATATGCAGGGCCGTCAGAGCACATCTGACGGCCTTGTGTATTTTTCGTTTTTAAGTACTGAGCCATTTTGCCATCTGACGCATTTCTTCCAGTACGCTATCCGGGCCTTCAATTCGAATACAACCGCCGAATGTGAATACCCAAGAAAAAAAAGGAGGGCTTGGAGCTACATTCACAGTCACACGGAAGTGTTCGCCATCGACAGGCGTTGTTTCCACATCTTCGCCAAACCGGTCAATGATGTTGCGCATGGTGCTATTGTGGCAGAGTAATTTCACTGCACAGGTATCATCGTTGTACATGCCAAAGACTTCTTGAACATAAGTTGCTGGATTGAAAGCCTCGTCCTCTATGTATCCAGAATTCAAATGTTCAATTGCCGTAATTCGATCCACACGGAACTGCGCCAGTTTCTCATGCTTTTCAGACCAACCCACAACGTAGTAATAGTCCCGATTCCAAATCATTGCATAAGGGCTGAATACATAGCGATATCCATCATGCTTCAAAACTTTCTTTTTATCTTGTGTGTATTCAAAGTATTGGAAAGAGATGGGGCACTTTTCCTGAATAGCTGTCTGAATCTCGTCAATTGTGTAATAAATCGTTTCATTGTCCGGCTTGGTAGTGCCATCCATATAAATATGTCTGTTAAGCTGATTGGCCACATATTTGTTAGTCAAATGGCCAAGTTTTTCTATTAGAGTTTTACTTTTTTTCTCAGTAATAAAATGAGAGGACTCTACAGCATCAACCAGTAGCTTGAGTTCAGGAACCTGGAATAGACGAGAGCCAATAAAATAACGGTTCTGGGTACTTTTGATGCAAATGATATCTACACCCATTTCCATTAAAAGGTCAATATCGCTGTAAACGCTTTTACGGCCCGCAAGAATTCCGTTGTTCTTCCAGAATTGCAGAATATCTGCTACCGAAATATAGTGATCCTCATCTGTCTGATCGTACAGTAGTCTCAAAAGCAGGAATATCCGACGTTGATTTTCATTGTGCATGACTATTCTCCCGGTAAATGAAGCCTTTTTTACATTGTGCAATTGCTTTTTCACGAAGACGGCGGCAGGAGTCAACTCCAACCGCCGTCTTTGTGATATTGCTATGCTTTCAGGTTGTTCTCAGCTTACTCCCCGAAGGCCCGCCACAGGAAGGTGACGATCTGGCCACGGGTGCAGGTGTTATTGGGAGAGAAGGTGGTGTCGCTGGTTCCCTTGGTGACACCCTTCTCCAGCGCCCAGTTCACCGCGTCGGAGCTGACGTCCGTGAAGTTGGCGGCAGGAGCCTTGGGGCTGCCGGCCTGTTTCCACATGAACTCCACCGCCATCTCACGGGTGCAGGGGTCGTTGGGGCCAAACTTATCTCCGCTGGCCATGCCCTGCTCAGCAGCCCAGGTCACAGCCTTCTCATAGTAAGCGCCCGCATTGATGTCCGTAAAGGAGCAAGCGTTCTTGGGTTCCGGGGACCCGGCAGCCCGCCACAGGAAGGTGATGATCTGAGCCCGGGTGCAGGTGTTGTTGGGGCTGAACGCGGTGTCCGAGGTGCCGTTGGTGATGCCCTTTTCCACCGCCCAGGCCACAGGGTCCCGGTAATAGGCGGTCTCCGCCACGTCGGCGAACTTGATCTCCCGCTTGATGATGGGCTTCTCGATGACCGCCGTCTCCTCCTTCAGCACCAGCTGGGCAGCGTCGGACTTCGCCTCGCCGTAGTCGTTGGACACCACGCAGTAGAAGATGGCCTTGTCATAATTGCTGAACGCATTGGTAACGAGCAGCGTGGGGCTGTCGGTGCCCACCTTCCTGGGGGTTCTGGAGATGGCGCTGGAGGCGTCGCTGATTCCGTACCACTGGTAGTGCAGCGGCGCGGTGCCGGTGGCCTCCAGGGTAAAGCTGGCGGTGCCGCCCTTGGCGACGGTGGCGTCCACCGGCTGTTTCGTGATAGAGGGCGCGGAGTTCACCGTGACCCAGTTATCATTTTTGGTGTTTTCCGGGATCAGGGTCAGCTTCGCCTCGTCGGAGGTGGTGGTGGCGCCGGTGACAGACACCTTGCAGTAGACGCTGCCCGCCTCATAGCGGTCCAGGGTCAGGGTGGGGCTGTCCTCGCCCACTTCCTCGGCGCTGCCACCCTCCGGCCGGAAATACCACTGGTAGTGCAGTTCCCGGGTATGCTCAGCGGCCACGGTGAAGGTGGCGGTGCCGTCCTTGGCAATCTCGGCGTCCTGGGGCTGCTGGGTGATGGTGGGGTTATAGACCATGATGGTACCGTTGCCGCTGGTAGCGTAGCCGGACTCGGCGGCGTCCTTCCACCAGTCAAAGGACATGGTGCCGGCATCCGCCACGTAGACGGCGTCGGTCACGGCGGTGCCGTTGAGGGTGATGGTGCCGGTGTACTTGTTCAGGGTTGTGCCCCGTCTGCCCAGGACCTGGGTGGTGGGGAAGATATAGCCGCCGTCGGGGGCCAGGATGATGCGCAGGTAGTACTTGCCGCCCTCTTTGAACTCGGTGCAGCGGCTTTCGTCGGCAGCGCCGTTGCCGTCGCTGTCCCACCACCAGTAGCAATCCCGCACGGTGACGCCGGCGGAGACGGTGATGTCAGTGTCCGGCTTGTCGCCCACGACGGGCTTCACCAGGCCCTTAACGGCGATGGTGTCCACGTCCGTCAGGTTCACAGCGCTGGCGGCGGGGACCAGGGACAGGGCCATCACCAGTGTCAGGACCAGGCCCAGCAGTCTTTTCATGTTTTTCATACGTTATCCTCCATATTGAAATAAGGGGGGCCGAAAGCGCGCTGTGCGGTTCCCGCAGGGGAACCGCACAGTGCAGGATGCTGTGTTTACTTGCCCAGGCAGCGGAACAGGAAGGTCACGATCTGGGCGCGGGTGCAGTCGTTGTTGGGGCTGAAGGTGGTCGCGGTCGTACCGGCGGTAATACCGTTCTCCACAGCCCACAGGACTGCGCTGGAATAGTAGGCGTCAGCCGCCACATCGGTGAAGGGATTCACGCTGTCAGAGGCGGGAGACTTCTGAGAACGCCACAGGAAGGTGACGATCTGAGCGCGGGTGCATTTCGCGTTGGGGGTAAAGGTGGTGTCGCTGGTGCCCTTGGTGATGCCGTTCTCAACGGCCCATGCGACTGCCTTGGCGTAGTAGCTGTCAGCGGGGACATCCGTGAAGCTACTCATGTTCTTGGGTTCAGGAGAACCGGCTGCACGCCACAGGAAGGTGACGATCTGAGCGCGGGTGCAGGAGGCGTTGGGGCTGAAGTGCGTAGCGTCCGTGCCAGAGGTGATGCCCTCCTGCACTGCCCACAGGACCGCGTCATAGAAGTAGTCGCCGGCCTTGACGTCCACGAAATAGTTCAGCATCGTGTTGTCGTCCATGAAGGTTGCCTTGACGGTAACCTTGCTGGCGGGCATGGTGAAGGTGTACTTGCCGTTCTTTTCGGTAATCTTGATTTCCTTGTCGTTCTTGTCCAAAACCGTCAGAGTTTCCAGAACATAGCCCTTGTCAGGCGTGACCGTGATGGTCACCGTATCGCCCTTGGAGGCGGACTTGGGGCTGACGGAGACGGAACCGTTCTCAGTCTTGCCGACCGTCACGCTGTAGGTGGAGACAGAGCCGCCGCCACCACCGCCGCTGCCGGTTGCCGGAATCGTACCGGTTTCCAGCACACGCTTGCAAACGGTGCATTCCTTATGCTTTGTACCGTCAGTGGTTGCCGTTGCTGCGGTGTCGGTGATCCAGTCGCTTGCGGTATGAGCTGCTTCCTCAGACTTTGCGCCGCAGGAACATTCATGCCAGTGCTTGTATGCGTCGGATTTCCATTCGGTGCCGTAAGTGTGGGTGTGCGAAGCTCCAAGTGGAGTCAGCTTGAAGCTGTACACTGCGTTGTTAGGATGCATAAACATAGCTCCACCCGCTGTTCCGTCTAACGTTACATTTTCTTCCTTCAAACCCAAAAATGTATAGCCTTTGTCAGACTTAATGTGAACCTCGAGGAAGTATTCTACGCCTTCCTTTATAAGCTCATCCGCACCAAGACGCTTTACTGTTTCGCCTTCGAGATAACATAACACGTAGCTACCACCTAAAGCAACACCATCCTCATCATAACAACGATAGGTATCGCCATAAGAAAAGTCTACTACATCTGGTGTAATGATTTTTACAGAAATATCGCTGGCTTTTTTGCCAACAGCATAGTTGCCCAGTGTAAGTTTGACAGCCTTAATTGATATATCACAAGGGATATAGGTTGCTTCTGCGGTTACATTACCTTCCGGCATAGTGAATTTCGCAGTCATGTTGTTTTCAGCATCAACGGTAGCACCGGTAACAACCCACTTCTCAAATGCCAAACCTTCATCTCGTCTATCGTCCGCCAACAGCACCACTTTATCACCGGGTTTCGCTTTTGTGATGTCTATATAACTTTCATTTTTAGCCACACCGTTTGTTACGGTAATATCATACATCTGCGGCAATGTTGAGGATGTCACCTCATATTCCTGAGAATGAAAATAAGCAAGAGATACAAAGTGGTATTCATCAAAAAGAGGTTTCGATACAATCTGCCACTCTACTTCATTGACGAAAAACCGCGGGTTTTTCGACAGCTTGTGGGTTTTGCCGCCTTCACCGTCTATGCGGACTTGGACAGAAAACCTCCATGTTCCCTCTGTAAACGTATTCCCAGAGAAAACAGTATCCCATTTTCCTGTCTCTGTGTTTTTCTTTTCCCAGTGAGTCATAGTAATATATGCAGGGCTGCCTTCTGTCACTGTAAATGCCGGATAATTGGTCGGTGCGCCATAAGATGGTACATTAATTATCGCTGTGGCTTTTATGGTGTCAACCTCTTCGCGGGTACCCTCCGCAAACGCCGTGATGCTCATGGCCGGGAGCATCCCCAGCACCATGGCCAGCGTCAGCAGCAGACTGAGCAGCTTGCTTGTTCGTTTTTTCATGTTTGGTTCTTCCTCCTTATTCAGAATGATTGTTTTCCGGCCCGCCCGGGCCGGGATGGGGGGGCTTACTTAGTGATTCCTCCGCCTCCACGCTGAACAGCAGTCTGCGGAGCGCCTCTTTTTCCTCTGCCGTAGGCGGCCGTGTCCAGCTGATGGAACCACCCAGGCAGACAGGGGTCGTGTCCTCGTTGGCTGTCAGACGGAAATTTAGGCAGGAGAAGCCGTCCTTCCGTGGAGGGAAATAGACCCCGAACAGGTGTAGGCCATTTTCCGTGCAGTCCACAACTTGCCTCTGAACGACCCTGTCATCAGACAGAAGGTCTTTCCACCTCCAGCTGGGAGGCGGGTCCTCCAGGTAGAAGTTCACGCCCGTGTCCAGTGTCTCCACAACCAGGCTGGACTGGCCGTGAACGCTGGGGCCATCATAGAAGAAATGCCAGGATGGCGGGATCTGGACGCGCCAGCCGCACCAGATCACCGTTCTGCCGCCGGTCAGCCACTTTCCCTTTTGGTCCTCAGCGGTCAGCGGCAGAGGAGGCGGTTCCCGTACCGGGGGGCGGTCCGGACTTTGCGCTTTGGGGCGAAGAAAGCCAAATAGTTCAGATCGTTTTTGATCGCCCGTCGTGTCTCCCTCCTTTCCCGTGGCGGTCAGGGCCGCCGGGTGTGGTGATGGTTTACTGCTCCGGGGCCAGTCCGATGCCGTTGATCACATCGTGCCAGGCTCTGGATTCCAAAACCTGCTCTGCGGTCACATCGGGAGCTGTTCTTGCCAGGAAGAGAAAATGCCTGACACTCCCGCCGTGGCCCTGCACATCCTTGCAGCCCTGCAGGCGATAAAGCTGGACGCCCCGGTCTCCGGAATCTCCGCCGGGCTTGTAGGACACCACGACGCTGCCGTCCTGAACCGCAGCGGTCATACGTCCGGTGAATTCCTCGGCCTGGAGGATACCCGCCGTGGAGGCCGGTTGGTCTGTCTCACAGCAGGACAGGACAAACATACCGTCATCCGCCCGGATATAGAGGCAGTCGGTGGTATCGCTTTCGTCCTCCGGTTTCCAGTAAGACACACCGGGTACCGCTGGGAGGGCAAAGCCCCGGTAGGTCATAGGGCCTTTCACATAGTCCATGTCAAACGCTTCTTTGAGGTTCACGCCTTTCTCACCCGCTTTCTTTAAATCGATTGCCAAACGCTTACAGGCTGTCCATAACGGCAGCCATATACTGCTCTGTGACAGAGCCGAACAGGAACGCGTCGATCAGCCCGTCCCTCTTGGCTTGTTTCACGCTTTCCGCCAGAGCTTTGTCCGCCGCATCATCCACCAGCATGACCACCTTGCAGTCCGGGTTGTTCCTGGCAACCGCTTCCCGGATGGCCAGCCGTTCCTCCAGCATCCAGGGCGTATATCCCGTCACCTCCATGAGGAGGGCGTAGGGCCGGAACATCTTGCACCGCTCCACGGTCTTGCTGGGGGATTCGGAAATAATGATGTGGTATTCTTCCAGCTCCTGCAGCAGCATACGCTGGATCGTTCTTGCATACAGTCCGCTTTGAATATCGAGAATGATTCTTTTCATCGTACCACCTGCCTTCTCTGAAGGAGCTGCGGACATAAACTCCTAATTCTCCAATTCTCATTATACGGATTCTTTTGAGTTTGTAACTGTCACTTGTGTCAGTATCAGTGAAAAAAGAGGTAAAAATTTTCAAAAAAATAAGCGCCCGGTCACCGTGAAGTGGCCGGACGCTGTTTTTACTCTTCGTCCTCAAATTTTACGATCAGGGTTTTCTGGATGATGGCTGTCAACAGCGCGTTTTTGTTCTTGAAGCCGCTCCGACTCACGATCTCGTCCAGGTTCCACCGGACGCCGCGGCTGGTGAGATGCACTCTTTCCGCAATCTCGTCGTAGCCCAAGCCATCCGAAAACAGCCGGAGTATTTCCAGCTGACGGGGCGTGAGCTGGGCCGAACGGATATCCTTCAGTTCCACGTCAGGTGAGGTGTCCGGGAAGATATGCTCTCCGGCCAGGGTCCGCTCAATGACCTCCATCAGGTCCGCGTCGCCGTGGTCCTTGTACCACAGGCTGTCGGCGCCGCCCGCCCGGGCCTGCGCCAGCACTTCCGGGTCAATGAGGGAGGTCGCCGCCACCACCTTCGTGCGGCAGCCGCTCTCTTTGATGCGCTTTCCCGCCGCAAGGCCGGAGTGGTCGTGGAGGGTCAGCACGTCCATCAGAACCAGATCCACGCTGCCGCCTCGACAGGCGTCCACCGCCTCAATGGCATCCTGAAAAACGCCGACCACCCGATAGCGGGGATCATCGGCAAACATCTTTTCAAAGTGCTGCCGCATATAGGTGTTGTCTTCCACAATGATCACTGTGGTCATAGTTCTTGTTCCCTCCTTGGAAGATTGAGGATCAGTGCGAAGGCCGGCCGGTGGGAGACCGACATTTCGCCGCCGGCGCTCTCCACGCTCCGGCGCAGGGAGGACAGACCGCCGCCCTCCGTGATCTCCTGCTCCGGGATCTTTCCGTTGTTGGTGATGATCACCCGATAGATGTCGGCCCGTTCCACGACCTCCACCCTGACCCGGTCGCCCCCGGCGTGGTTAACGCAGTTGGTGACGCACTCACGTGCAGCGGCGGCGATCAGCCGCTCTATATCCGGGTTCTGAGGGATATAGCCGTCCAGCTCCAGCGTCACATGCATCTCTGCGGCTTTCTGCCGCGCTTCCTCAAAGGTGCCGCGGGCCGCCGGGAAGTCGTTGGAGAAATAGCTGATGGCGTCCTTCAAAACCGCCAGCTGATGCTCCACATCTCCGTCTCCGCCGCCGTTCATCATCTCGGAGATGGCGATGAGGCTGGCGCCGATGTTGTTGTGAATCCGCATTTTCAGTTCCAGCGTTTCCTTTTCCCGAATCCGCTCAGACAGGCGCTGGAACATTTTCCGGAGCTTGGCGATGACCCGCCGCAGCTCCGCGTTGTCCCGCTGCAGCCGGACGTTTCCCTCGTATAGCTCCGTCACATTCTGGGCGAGGATCTGGGTGACGCCGTCTATGCCCTCCAGCGCCGTAGTCTGGAATCGCCATACCCGTCCGTCTGGGAACCGGCACAGCGGCGGGTTCGGTTCCAGGCGGGTAACGCCGCAGCCCTTTGGTGGATCCTTCAGAGCGTCCGTCAAATCCCAAATAGTCTGGGGATAGCTGCCCGTCAGTACCGCGCCCAATTCGCCCATGGCGCGGTTGATGAGGATGATGCGGCCCGTTTCGTCGGCGAAACAGACACCGGTGGGCAGGTCGTCAAAAGCCTGTTTGATGGCGTTGGCTGACAGTTCTGTCCGGTGCCGTTTCCGCTCCCGCATAGCTTCCACAGCCACATAGGCTGCAGCGGCGAGTAGCAGCAGCACTACAAAAGCCGTTGGAATATTATCGTAAGTCCGGCTTGTTGAGTCCGGCCCCAGCAGCGCAATGGCAAAGGTCAATACTGCGAACATGCAGCAGTCCGGTACCGCCAGTTTGATCCGTCCTGTACGAATGGCCTTACTCAGTAGCAGGAACAATACGCCCAACACCGCACACAGCAGGAGGGTCAGCAGGGCTGTCCGGGCATTGGCAGAGAGTTCAAAGAAGGGGGTCATGCTCCGCCACCTCCTTCCAAAGGCAGAACGAGCATCATCTCGCTGTCCTCCCCGTCGATCCGCACCTGCGGATACCTGCCGCACAGGGGCGTGAAATCCGCGTCACAGTCCAGAAGTATGTTGATCCGCAGTTTGCCGTCTACCGGGCGCACCTGCACATTGATGGCGCGCAGGGTGTCCAGTCCGGTTTCAATCGCATCTTCAAAGAAGTCATAGGCCCGCGCCAGCAGTTCGCCGGGAAGGTATTCCTTTCCCGTCTGTACGAGAAAAGCCCCCTCCACCCCCAGCAGCGTCAAGGCACGGAAGGATTCCCGCAGTGCGCTGGTCAGCTTTTCCTCTGAGATGACAGGAGCGCTGTCGATGGAGAGTACAAAGTCCTTCCGGCGCTTGATAAAGCTGCCCAGCACCACGATATGGGCCAGGATCTGATGCTTCTCTTCGGCGCCGTCAGTTTTCTCATAGGTACGCACAAGGCGGTCGATCTGGTTCAGTTGGCTCTGAGTCCGGGTTTGCAACAGGTCGTAGAGGCGGTTTTGCTCCTCAATTGTCTTGTGTTCCCGCTCCTGGTCATACTCGGATTTCAGCAGCGCTTTCCGCTCCTGCAGCTCGTCCTGCTGGTCCTCCAGACTCTCCCGCAGGCGGAGCAGCTGGGAGATATCCTCCGTCCAGACCGCATGGCCGCCGTCCACCGGCATATTGTGGACCTGTATCCCTTCCGTGAGTGCCGCAGGGCCGGCCTCCGCCTCCCGCATTTTCTCCACCGGGATCTTCGGTGTGTTTTTGGCAGCATATTGGACAGCATAATCCCAGTCCACGATCTGCGCTGCCAAAGTGGACTCCCGGAACAGTTCCCCGTAGCGGGTGTTGGACTGAATCAGGCTGCACTGGATACAAAGTTCCAGCGTGGCGGTGATCAGCAGGCAGAAAACCACGGTTACATCGGCGGCAAGCGCTTTTTGCAACGGCAGCTGGACGATGTCGAACACGCAATAGATCATTGCCAGTAGGAAGGGAACGAAAGGCAGCAACAAAAATTTATGGCTGTGGGGGATATGGCATTTGATCAGCATGGCGCCAAGCGCTACCATGGCACAAAGGAACATCCATCCAACTGCCAGATAATAAACGATGCTATGATCGTACACATTCGCCCATACGACCGCATCTGCCGGGAACACGAACGCGAGTTGATGAAGGTCATTGGTCAGCACCAGCAGAAAAAGCAAGGTGGTCGGTATGTAAAAAAGCTTCATCCAGTTCGGCAGGCGGTAGTTTTCCGTCTTTCCAAGCGACAGGGCAACGAACACCGCCAGCGCCGGGATGAACAGCATAGGCAGATAATACAGGTACCATAGGTGGCGCAGAACCCAGGGATCTTCCGCGATGATATAACGGATCGTTCTGGCAGTAACCCAGAATACCATCAGTGCGGAAATGGCAGTGAGATAGCGGCGCACCTGAGGCTGGATGATCCGCCTGCGGACGGAAATACCCCACGCCGTAAACAGCATAACGTATATGACAGAACGAAAGAATGAACAGAGCCAATCGAAGGGGGGCTCCGCCCGAAAGCCGATCTGCCGCAGCGTTGCCGCCGCGATGACGGCCAGGACTGCACAGAGAAAGGCACGGTGGTTTTTCAAATTTGCTTTTACCATCGTGCGCCCCTCCTCGTTCGGCGGACAGCTGCCTTGTTGGTTGCTACGCAACCAACAAGGGGATATCCCCTTGCAAAAATTTAATGCGGCCCACCGGGCTGCACAATTTATATTATTTCATTGTCTATTATATAGGATTTACTGAAAAATCTCAATAAGAAATCATTCTTTGAAAATCTCCGATAGCCCACTGATCTTCAGCGTATGCGGGTTGATATTCAGAATGGGCTTATTTCTCCCCATAGCATAGAAGAGTGCCTGATCTTCATCCCGTCCGCTGCGAGGTGCGTTCATATCATAGACCGTCAGCACAATATCTGCCTGGTCGATAATTTTCTGATAGGCCAAAAATTGTGCATGTGGTTGTGCATGAAGATTGATGCAGTCCATGTGCGTACACTTTACCAGCATGTCAAAATACCGCTCCCGCAGGTAAGGCGCCCATTTGGCTGCCTGTTCTTCATACGGTGTGACGCAAAAAAGCATGAGGTCAGGATCTGTTTCCCGCAGCACATTGATCTGCTCGGCGGCGTACAGCCCTACACCGAAGTCGCAGGCCACCAGGAACCGGGTCACGCCGTGCTGGCGAAGCGCCATAATCTGCTGCAGTAGTTCCAACTTCATCTTGCGGCAGCCGTCATCTTCTTCGTCAAATCCCCATTTGAAGCAGATCGGATGCTGTCCGAAAACCGCACAGCAGTTCTGTTTTTCCATCCTTTCACCCGCCCTCTATTTGCTTGCGGAAGTAAACATTTACACTCTGTTTTTCACAAACGCTTTCTAAAATTATAATATTGCTTACTAATTAAAGCAATAGCTTTCTAATGCATACAGAAAAGAAAAGTGCGGAAACGTATAATTTGTTTATACTGAGAAAGGCAGGAACACTCCGCATGAGCAAAGACGTTTCCTTCAAAAATCGTGACCGATTTATACAACTCGGCATCGCCATTGCAGCGCTTCGTAAAATGCGGGGGTTATCGCAGGAAAAGCTGGCGGAAAAAGCGGGTGTCAGCCGGTCTCTTATCAGCACCATCGAGGCGCCGAACCTGGCACGTGGATTTTCTCTGGATGTTTTCTATGACATTGCAGACGCTTTGGAAATTGATCCTGCTGATCTGATCAACGCATCCGTGTTTCCTGATCGAATCATCAAATCCAAGGAACCATCCTGAGCGAGACTTTGAAGCGCTTGATTTCAGCGCAAAAAGAACCAGGCTGGAAGCTGCCGATTTGACAGCTTTCAGCCTGGTCTCGTTCAGCACCCCCAGTTGCTTGCGGCCAGTTCTTCCATGTAGGCATATGTCTGTGGTGCGGTATCCCGGAAGAACTCCATGTGCTTCGTGCTACCGCTGTATGTAATCCAGTAGGCAAAACAGTCCGCAAAATACTCCCGACTGTTGGTCTTGGCGTAGTCCCGGAGAATGGATTCAGAGGCTTCCGCTTGGTAGAGTTTCTCCCATTCTGTTGAGTCATTCACAATACTGTCAATAAAGTGCCCAAACTCATGGAGGGTTGCCTTGGCACTGGAAACATAAATCGTTTTGTCTGCGTAGCTGGTGGCTCCGATACAACTCATGCCGAGTTTTTTGCTGAGAGCAGCCATATAGTCAAAATCGACCGTATAGGTCCAGCCTTTAGCTTTGAACTTTTGAAGGACCGGCGCCGGTACTTCCTTCAGCGCCAGCAGAAAGTCATTCATATTCACGCCTGCATTGTTTTGAATGGGAAACTCAGAAAGCACAGGCGGTTCGCCAACATGATACTCCTGTGTCAGAACGGCATGGAGCAAAGCTGCGACTTCACCGCGGGTGGCGATCTCCATTGGCTCCGTCCCTTCTGCGCAAAGGCCCAGTTCCGTGCCGATCCGCAGGCAGTTTTCGTGGTCTGTCAGAGCCTCACCGTCAGGATACAGGATGTAGTCATATACAGGCAGGCCTATGGCTGCAAAGGCGCTTTGATACAGCGCCCCTCGGCACATCTGGGTGTCCGGGTTTGTCACCGCCTCCATCGATAGCCAACCGCAGCGGTACGCCTCCGTCAGACAGGCGGAACCAAAATTGCCGCAATCACCGGCAAGAGCATCGGTTTTTCCATAGGCCCTGCACAACATGACCGCCCACTGGCGTGTTGTGATGGGTGCGTCAGGCGAGTACTGCCCCTCGCCGGTTCCAATAGTAATCCCGCGCTCCGCGATGTAGGCCACGCTCTCATACCATGGTGAGTCGACGGGAACATCGGAAAAGCTGTATTCAGCGGCAGAGGCGGGGACGATCAGCGTAAAGGCCAGCAGAAGCGCCAGTACGCCGGGGAACACTTTTCTGCAAAATGTTTTCATAGTCGTTCCTTTCTTTTAAGATAAGCAGAACCGCGCCCCGGCTGGGGCGCGGTTCGTCATTCGGTGTAGTAGTTCGGCTTGCCGATGGAGGTAAAGCCCTCCAGTCCGGTAATGACCACATTGTTGTATCCGCTGGCGCAGTGGATGATCAGCAGATCACCGTTTTCATCGCAGCCGCCAACGATGCCGACATGTTCGTCATCGTCATAAAACACCAGATCGCCGGGAATAGCCTCATTCCAGGTGATACTGGTGCAATAGATGTGCTGTGTTGCCGCGCCGCCTCCATGGCCGATGACATAGCCTCCGTCCGTGGCATTGTAGAACACCCAATCGACAAAGCCGGAGCAGTCCAGGCCGTAGGGACGGTAGGTGCCGGTGGTGGAGCTGCCCTCCGCCGTGACCTTCATGGTGGTTCCCCAGCGGGAATCCCAGCCCAGCACAAGGGACTTGCCGCCCCAGAAGTAATTGACCTTGCCGACGAGGGAACAGGCGGCTTTGAGGACTTCCCGGCGCTCGGCGCTCAGATCCTCCGGCAGCGCTGCCAACAATGCTTTTGCGTCAGCTTCCGTCACACTGAGGTTTTCGATCAGCCCACCCAGCAGACCCAGATTCTCCAATAGTTCATCCAGTGTGTTGTTCTGCTGCGCGGTAAAGGCGTACTGCGTCCGCATATCATCGACAGCTTTGGCGGTGATGGTGATGGTCAGGATAGTCTCCGTCCAGCTGTCATCAACTCCGTCATTCGGATCGCTGTCGCTGTGTTCTATGGACTCCACCTCAGAGGAGAGCTCTGTCATATCCCAGAACACCGCTTTCAGCCGGCCTATCCGGTCACCGTCCAGCGTGACCACATCCACGCCGTCATCCGCTCCCGCAGTCCTGACCGCAAACACAGCGACCACCTCTCTCCAGTCAGGCGGTGCACCGTCGACGATGATCTCGTCGTAATCACCGGCCTGCAGTTCGTCAAGCTTTGCAGCATATTCCATATTGACCTGAGCGATGGCTGTAGAGAGTGCCACGGTTCCTTCTTCAGTCGGCTCAGAAGTAAATAGGATACCGAAGGGCGAGACCACCAGCATACCGAACAAACAAATCAAAATCAGCAGAGACAGCGTGACCGTACCACCGGCCATCAGCGCCGCCATCAGACTTCTGGCTGCGGCCAGAATCGACCGCAGGGCCTTTCCGGCAGCGTGGACTGCTTTTTCGGCCGCGCTGCCTGCCGCTTTTACTGTTTCCTGATAGCGGAACGCCTGCTGTGCCGCCTGCATGGTTTTTGCACTCTGAGCTGCGGCATGGGAGGCTGTCTGTACCGTGGACGCAGGGGCTTGATTCAGGTCTCCGACGGTCTTGATTGCCCGTCCCGCAGTCCGTTCTGCTGGTTTAGATGAATGAGAGACTTCCTTGATTTGCGGCTTTTTCACCGCCAGAGTACCTTTAGGCGGTTTATCCGCAGAAGGAGCAACAGGCTTCGACTGGCGTGTTCTTCCCAGTCGATCCGCCTGCGGAGCATTTTGTATGACCTGCCGCTCCGTCGCTTGCACCGGCCACCGTTGGTTCCACTCCATTCCACGGCGCTCCGCTGCCCTTTCCGCAGACAACCGCCCGCGTTCCCGGATGAATGCCTGTTTGCCCTGGGTGTATTCCGGGGGAAGCTCTGTGACCTGCGTCGCTGCCTGCCCCTGCACATAGGAGTCCTTTGTCTTGACGGAATGCACGGATGCCTGCCTATGCTGCCGGGGTTGAGTCTGAAATCCTGTGTTTCCGGCAGGCTCGGCTTCCTTGGTGCGAATGACGGGCGGTGTGCCGACATCCCCGTATTCTGTAGGTTCGGCGGCATGTGCCGACGTTTGTTTCTGCTTTTGCCCCTTGATAAGCTTACCGGCTCCGCGTTCCATACGGCGCAGGCTGCCGGCCGCAGTGTCCTCGATCCGGTCGCCGCCATATTCGTCCTGCTGGCCGTTCTGTGCGGTATCACGCAGTTGACTTCTCAGGCGCTCCGTTCCATCCTCCATACCGCGGCGCACCAGTTCCTTGGGCGTGTTTTTCGCTTTTTCCCGCACCGTGCCAGCGACCTTTGGTTTCTCCTTGATCTTATCCATAACCACACCCCCTCTCCGGGGCAGGCCGCGTTA
>OLSD01000124.1_pt1 | contig 81470 bp, 70 predicted proteins | sample 1672211 | NCBI WGS metagenome assembly OLSD01 (sample SAMEA3136659, study PRJEB25190) | human gut metagenome | reverse complement strand
CGGGGCTGGCGGGGGTTATAGGAAACGACCTCTCTCGAGATCAATATCCGGTCTTGGGAAGCGGGTTGTTGTTGAAGCGACAGACGGTGGTGACCCAGGTGGCCTTGGCCGTCTGCCACTCGTTGAGGTACTGACCACCCACATCAGCTCTGTTGATGATTTGGTAGCCGTTGCTCACGGTGCCAAGCACCTGCACACGCATGGTGGGCTTCACCACGGACGCAAAGCCGCTGGGCACGGTGCCGAACTCGAACCGGACATCCGTGACATACTCGCCCTGAGCAAGGCCGAGGGTTGCTGCATTGAGGCTCAGAGAGTAGTTGTTGGAGGTCAGCAGGTTGCTGGCCAGAGTCCGGTAATCGCTCAGATTGGTCTTGAAGGTGACCTTGTAATAAAGCCTCGCATTGTAGGTACCGGTGGTCACGCTGATTGCGCGTGTGGCATCGGTCGGAATACGGTCATGCCAGAAGAAACTGTTCAGCGCAACATTGGAGGTGTTGCCGATACCGGAGAAGTCATAGCTCATGACCTGTCCGGGCTGTACCTCGCGGTTGCCGGTCTTCTTAATGGTCACGCCGAGATTGGCGGACTTGTTGTAGGCGGAGAGTTTGATGATCTGGTTTGGATACTCGATCTCGGCCTCCATCTTCTCACTGCTGAGCTGATAGTACTTGGGTGCGGACACCTCCGTAACAAAGTAGCGGCCCAGAGGCAGAGGATCGGAAGCGGCGACGCCGCGTGCATCGGTCACAATATAGCCCACGACCTTACCGGAACGGGCCTGCGTGATCTCAAACACCGCGCCTTCCAGAGCAGAGCCGGCGCGCTGGCCAGTGACGAGGTTATCGTCAGCACTATACTTGCGGACCTGGATCTGACCGGTTACAGCGCTGTTCTCCCATTCGATCTGCGCGCACTTACCCGCCTCAACATAGACGGTTTTGTACTGCTCATCGCGGATGTAGCCCTCGGCCGCCTCCAGTTCACGGATATAGTACTTGCCGGGAGTCAGCTCGTCATCAATGTAGATGTAGCCATCCTGATCCGTCGCATACTCGCCAATGGGATTCTTGCCTGCATCGTACAGGACGAACTTGACACCATAGATACCCTCGCCGGTAGCCGCATCGACCTTATGGATCATAATCGACGCCATGCGCTGATTGGTGATCTCCACCGTGGTGGTCTCACCGTCCTTGACGCAGACATTGACGGGCGTGGCATCCAGCTCGTAGCCCTCGGCTGCCTTCAGCTCGGTGATGGTATACCATCCATTCTCCGCATTGGGGATGCTGATGACACCGTTGCGGTCAGTCGTGTAGGTGCCAAGGATCTCGCCGTTGATCTTCCGAACCTCGAATTTGACACCCTTGATGCGTGCGCCGGTATCCTCATCAGATTTGATGATCTGGAGACCACCAGCAGGTCTGTTATAGAAGGTCAGCGTCTGAAGATCATCGGGATCGATTACGACGGTCTGGGATCTGGTCTCTTCATCGATCACATAGCCGGAGATGGTCTTCGTCTCTGTGACGACCAGCGTGCCAACGATGCCGCTGATCAAGATCTCACCGTTTTCGTCCGTCCGATAGATCCCATTGGAAGACAGCTTGCCACCTTCATCAGGCACATAGCTGCCATCGGCGTAAGCCACACGGAACTCAACGCCTGCCAGAGGCTTGCGAGTAACACTGTCCAGTTTCACAATGCGCAGGCCGCCGAGAGGCTGATTGCGGAACTCCACCGTCACGACCTCGTGGGAGCGCACTTTGACGGTCTGTGGCGTGTCGTCCAGGACATAGCCGGATTTTGCACGCACTTCCTTGATGACCAGTGTAGTGTTGGGATCAAGGCCATCGATCAGAATGGTGCCGACGCTATCGGTTACATACTTACCGTTTCTGTTGCCCACGACGGTGCCGTTGGACTCTGTGACCATGAATTCCACATCGGACAGAGGCTCGCGGGTAATTGCATCAATCTTTTTAATCAGGACACTACCCTTGGCCTCATTCCCGAAGGTGACGGTGATGACATCCTGTTCGTTGCCACTCAAATATACCGTCTGAATATCGTTTTCGCTCAGCACATAGCCGTCTGGTGCGGAGATCTCCTCAACGACATAGGTGCCAGCCTTCAGACCTGTGAGGATGAAAGTGCCGTTGGAAGAAGTCTGACGCTCAGCGATGACTGTGCCTCCAGTACCGGAGGTGCCGCCAAGGAACCGCACGCGGAACCATGCACCCTGAAGAGGATCACCGGTGCTGGAGTCTACCTTCTTGACGATGATGGCGCTCAGGGGGGTGTTCTCAAAAGTGACGACCTTGCCGCGCCCCGCTTCCACATAGACCTGCTGGGAAGTGGGATCTTTGATGGAATAGCCCGCAGCAGGCTCCAGCTCGGTGATGGTGTACCAGCCGTCATCCAGCTTATCGATGAAGAACTGACCGTTCTCATCCGAGTAGTAGGTACCAAGATCACGAATCTCACCGGTAGAGGTCTTATCGGAACGGAAAGTAACATTGAACTTCGCACCCTTAATGGGATCGCCGGTAATGCTGTCGATCTTATTGACTGTCAGGGTGGGCTTGGGATAGTTCTGGAACTGGACGGTGCCAGTCCTGTTGGGAAACAGCGTGATCATCTGATGTGCTTCGTTGAGCAGATAGCCATCGGGTACTGACTGCTCCCAGATCTCATAGACACCGGGCATCAGCTTTTCCAGATAGCAGCGGCCATTCCCGTCAGAGGTCACGGTGGTCAGTGTGGAAGAATCCACACGCTTGACGGTAAAGGTCACACCGGCGACAGGCTTTCCAGTAATGGCATCAGTTTTTAGGATCTCCAAATTGGGCATCCGATCATTGGAAACGACCAGTTCGCTGTTCTGACCGGGGAACAGCTCCACATGATACTCACGGGAGTCCTTCACATATCCTTCCGGAGCATCCATCTCCACCACGGAGTAAATGCCGGGTTCCAGATCGGAGATGTTGATTTCGCCCTTGGTGTCAGTTACGCGATCCAGGTAATGCGAGCCGTCCTCAATCTGCGCAATTCTGAAGGTCGCACCAGCGAGGCCGAGGCCGCTGTAGCTATCCAGCTTCACCAGACGGAAGCTGGGCTTCTGGGTGTTGGTGAACACGAACTGGGCATTTTCGTTACCGTTAATCTGGATGACACGAGTGGCGTCATCAATCAGGTAGCCATCCGGCGCGGCCTGCTCCGTCACCTTGTAGGCACCAGGCTCCAGATCGGTCAGGTCGATCTCGCCATTTGCGTCGGTGGTGTACTCCTTGGAGAAGGTGCCACCGACAAGCTCAATACGGAACCGTGCGTTGGGCAGAGGCTCCAAGGTGGTGCTGTCCAGCTTTACAAGATGGATACCCGGCTTCTGATCATTGAAGAAGATCAACTCCAGAATGCCATCGGAGCCTTCCAGCTCAATCTGCTGAGGTGTGGAATTGATGATGTGAGAGGAGTCGGTAGCGACTTCCTTTACAAGGTAGGTGCCGGGTTCCAGATCGGTTAACAGGATCTCGCCGAATTCATCAGTCTGGAAGGTGCCCAGAGACTGTGCATCTTTGGAAATTTCAAAGGAGATATTGGGCAGAGCCTCGTGAGTCTTAGAGTCATACTTGATCACACGCAGGCCGGGTTTCTCCTCGTTCACGATAGGAATTTCCACAGTGTCGCCGGAGATGACGGTTGCAGTATAGACTTCATCGGATTTGATATAGCCGGCAGGCGCTGCGATCTCCTGGATGCGATAAGCGCCAGGCTTGATCTCGGTGAAAACAGCAGTACCGGCATAATTGGTTTCTCCGGTATATACGGCACCGGACTCAATGTGCTCGATTCGAATCGCGGCACCGGGCAGCTGCATACCGGAGTCGGAGTACTTCTTCACCATTAGGTTGCCATACGGAGCATTTTCAAAAGTCACCGTAGCCTGCTTGCCGTACTCAACTTTGACATTCTGGGCGGGTTCCTCGCTAAGCAGGTAGCCATTAGGGGCTTCGCACTCATAGACGGTGTAGTTGCCGGCCAGAGTAAGAGGAATAACGATTTGGCCCTTGGAGTTGGTGGCAAAGGTTCCGACCGATGCGCCTTCGGGATCAACCACTTCAAACATCGCGCCCTTCAGTGGGATGGTCGTGCCTTCCTCGTACTTGAGGATTTTCATGCTGGTCTCGGTGGGTTCCTCTTCAGGGGTGTCGGTGTAGTTGCTGTATGCCGTCAGAGCCAGAGGCGTGGTCGGATCGGTATCGCACATGTAATTTTGCAGGTTGCCATACTTGTCTTTCTCGGCGCACACAGCGTAGTAGATGGCGTACTTATAGACATTGGTACGAAAGCTCAGTTGGACGCTGCCGCTCTGTCCATCGACTGCGCTGGCAGGATACAGGACCTTGAACTGTCCGGCATATCCCTTTCCGATGGCCTTGGTGGTGATGACATCAATTTCCTTGTTGTCCATATCAACGATCTTCGTGCCGGCAGGAACCGCAGAGGGATCGCTAAAGGCAACATTTACAGCGTAGTTGCACACCCAGGTTTCAGAAGTGACCGTGAAGATCTGCTGGAGATATTCCTGACCATTGATGGTTGCAGGATAGGCGGTCTCCTGGTCGGCTTCCACCGTGACATTAGGAGAAAGGGCAGTGCTCCATACGGTGCCGCGACGGTAGATATCCTTCACGGCTGCCAGCATCTTATTGGCACGCTCCAGCTCCACTCCGGTCAGATTGGGGTTGACCTTCATGTTGTTGATGTCCCAGTTGGGCAGCAAGTACGCCCAGAGCGCCATTTTGGTCGCATAGTATGCCTGATACTTATTCTCCAGCTTGAGTTCGCTCAGACTGCGATGGGGATAGCCATTTGCAATGATGCCCATGACTTTGGGATCACTGCCGATTTCGTTGGCGAGGTACTTGATGCTCTCACCGGGAGCAACAGTCTGAGGTACACCCTTGATATTATAGCGATAGGTAATCCACCTCTTTTACTGCATCCATTTGAATGCAGCAGTCAGGGTGGATTTTCCCCCGCTTCACACCGTGCATGCGACTTTCACCGCACACGGCGCTCCATCTATACAGTTGTTTTGGCATGGGAAACCAGCTTTTTCCTAAATTCTTCGATTTTTCTGCGTGCCTTGGAGTCGAATTGTGTGATATCAGCATTTGGATTCAGGATTGCCTGTTGGCATTCTCTGTGCATGGACGCCAGGTTACTTACTTTGTTCACCTTGTCCAGCGGTAGGTTGGGGTCAATATGGTGGGCATATGGGGCGCTGGATATCAGCCATCCGCCGCATACCCTGCATTTCAGCCTGTCCCGGTTCAGGGCATAGGCCCGATTCATATAGAACTCGAAGTTGAAGTTCCTTTTCCATCGTCCCTGTGCCACGAGTTGAGCTGTACTGCTACTGTACATGTGATCCAGGCGGGCATTTTGCCGTTTCTTCTTTGTCCGCCTGAAGTACAGTTGCCGGCCGCGCTCTGTATATGGGGTTTCCTCGTGGTGCTTTACCGCTGGCTTTTCCCATTTGCAAAAAGAAAGTGAGGTCATTCCAATATAGAAATCCCGGTATTGAATAGAGGGTATTTTCTGCTTGTACTTCTCATGTATACGGGGCAAGTTTCGGGTCTCTTTTGCGGGTATCCATTTGCCCTTATATTGCTTCAGACGGTGCATAGCGATGCTCTGAAGCCAATGGGCATACTTTTTCATGGCAATATTGACCCAAGTGCAATTGGAGTAGTAGTTGATAAGCCCTCTTATTTCGCTGTTAATCCGGTTAATTGCAAGAATGACCTGTTCTCGGCTGTAGTTGTACGGAATATTCTTTGTTTCTTTTGCAATGGCATCCACCTTTCGCTTCAGCCGATTTCGGTCAGGAAGCGTACGTGGAATGTAACCTTTTAATCCTTTGCCTTTGACCACCTTGTATTCATATCCAAGGAAATGGATGTACTGCTTACGCAGGTCGGTTATCAGCGTTTTCTCCGGGGATAGTTCGAGTTTCAGTTCCGCCTGAAGATACTGCTGTAGCCGTTCCTTCCAACTCTGGGCATGCTCTCGACTATCTGTAATGATTACAAAGTCGTCGGCATAGCGGACGAGGTAGCCGGGTATCAAGCGGCTGCCCTTACGGAGCCCCTCCGACTTACCTTTCCAGTCTTTGTAAGGGAATCTGGTTTTCTTCTGTTCCCATTGGCTGGTTATCCATTGGTCAAGAATGTCCAGGCTGACGTTTGCCAGCAGAGGTGAGAGTACCCCGCCCTGCTGTACGCCCTTCTCATTGACTTCACATTCTCCGATAATACCAGCTTTCATCATTGCCTTGATTATTTGCAGTACCCGTCTGTCCTTGATGCCCATGTGATAGAGCCGTTTTATCAGGACATTGTGGTCGAGCCTGTCAAAGCATTTGCTGATATCTCCTTCGACAATCCAGAAATACCCCGTTCGGAATACCAGGTCAGTTACGCGGGCAAGCGCCTGATGGGTATCGCGCATCGGTCGGAATCCATAGGAGTGTTCAAAGAATTGTGCTTCCAGAATGGGCTCCAGCACAATCCGGACGCATTCCTGAACGATTCTATCCCGTATCGTAGGGATTCCCAACGGACGCTTTTCTGCCTTTCCCGGTTTATCAATATACTTCCGGCGTATTTTTTGTGGTTCATAATGCCGGAAAGCGGCCTGGATATCTTGGATTACCCATGCTGTCGGTTTTTGTAGATATCCCTTCTGCATGGTTTTGTGGTCAATACCTGGCGTCTTGCTTCCCTTGTTGGATTTGATGTTATGGATGGCTGTGATAATCGTTGCCTGTGCAGACATCAACTCGACCAGTCCTTTGAATGCGGGGCGGTTTCCTGCCTCGCGCGCCGTTCTGGCCGACTTATAAAGTGCGTCAAGTATAACACGCAGGTCTGTTCCAGATTTTGGGTAGTCGAATTGTTGTGCCATGGCCACCACCTCCTGTTTGAAACAAGATTTGGCGCTATGGTTTTAGTCAGGTTCGCCTACGGCTTCCTCGACAGACTGGTTCCATGTTCCCTGTACAGACTATGCCCCTTCGCTCCACCCCCATTACAGGGGCTTCTTCACTACTACGGGCTGCTGTCCCACGGATTTATGAGCCATTTCCTGCTCATGCGGCTGGTGTGCTAACCAACTTACGCCGTCCTGATGGCCGGTGTGCCGTCCGTGGTTCCCTTGTTCCCTGCATCCTAGCTTTTCATGGCAGTTTTAGCCTCTCCCTATGGCCCGGCTGTCATCACTGGCTGGTGTGACTTTGCCAGCGACATTCGACCATTCCTGGTTTTCTGCGGCCCACTACAATCCCAAGGTATTGAGCTGCGACAGCACCCCACATGGGGGCGGGTGGCTGTATAATCACCCTTGCGTTTACGAGCTGTTAGGTCGGGAGTTTGTCGGTCTGTTTGACATACTAGGCGTGACTGCTTTATAGCCTCTAGCGGCGTGATACCATCTCAGATATCACCTCCGCACTTTACCGAGCTTCGTACCCACCACATAGCACTGCGATGGGCACGTCGGAGACTCAGAGCTTTTGTAACCCGTCACACCGGGTCAGGCGGGAACTTCCCCCGCCGATTCAGATACAGAGTTCAGATTATTCTTTCATAATCTGCCTTGTTTTATTGCGCATTTCTACGCAGATTGTCAAGGAACAAGGCGCACGGGGTTGACGCAGTACGCAGGGATTTCTTTCGTCTGACCGTTGCGATCCACATAGTTGTAGTAGGTATAGATCAGCTCACGCACTCTGCCGTTGATCGACAGGTAACTGAGCTTCTGCTCGCCGTTGTAGATGTTGACTTCTCCAAGCGCCTCTTCGACAGAACCGGCTGCCAGAGCTGTGCCTGGAAACATACCAAGCATCATGACAACTGCGAGAAGCATCGAAACAACTCGTTTTTTCATTTGGATTGACCTCCGTGCTTATTATCGTGAATGCATAAAGCATTCTTGGGTTGGATCGGTATGGAAAAAGGCAGTGTGCGTATTTCAGCACACTGCCTCCGCAGGGAACAATATTCAGTTTTCATTTTACGGAGATGTAATATTCCGTGTACTGGAAGGCTCCGTCACAATAGACATCCCATGCCTCAAAGGCGTACTCGCCGGGAGGGCAGGAATTGAAAAGTTCGACGATCTGGTCGGAACGCCAGGGCCAGAAGCTGTTGGCTGCCACGCTTTCGGGAATAGACAGCTTCACGGTCACAAGAGGGCTGCCATCCGCTCTGGTTACGGGCTTTCCGTTCTGCCAGGTCTGCGGATTGTCGCCGATGGCGTTATAGAGGGTGTACTGCATGCGACGGGTCTCAAAGAGGTTGCGCACGAACATGTACTCCTTACCACCGGAAGTGAAGTGGTTCGCCTCGGGTTCGGGCAGAGTCGGCTGATCCAGCAGGCTCCAGTCACAGGTGGGGTCCGGCAGGGTGTCAGTTTCCTGCGTAGCGAACATACTGTTCTGGTACTTGCTCACATCGGTGATCTCATACACATAGCCGTCGCTGCAGGGGATCTTGTCGCCCGCCTTGGGCTCGGGCATGACATCCGCCTGTGTGTAGTCAGCTTTCTTAGCTCCCACTGCCACGCTCTGCGTCTTCGCGGGAGCTGTGCCGGTATACGGCTTATCGCTCTCAATCTGGACACAGCCGTTGGTGCTGTCCCAATGAACATTGAAACCAACCGCCTTGCCGATATCGCGGAGCATCACATAGTTGTTGCCGTTGATAGCGTATGCGGTCATCTTCACTTCCTGACCATCGACAAAGAACCGATGGCTGCTCAGCTCAGCAACGACGCCGGCCGCATAGGCCACGGAGCCGCCAAAGAGCATGGTGCCGACCAGAAGACCGGCGATAAAGGATCCGATTCTCTTCATTTTCTTTCACCTCATCAAGTGTATTCCAGCCACTCTCTGCGGGGGAAAGGCGTAGGGATGAATTACTGATTGCAGTAGGCCTGGAGGCCACGCAGGAAGATGTCTTCCTTGGTTGCCCGCCTGTTCTTAACCAGATCTCTCATCTGGTCATAGGACTCGCGAGGCAGGCGCAGCCGAATGGCTACGCTGGACTCGGTGGGGATGGGCTTGGTACGACTCTCACGATTGCGGGGCTTATTGGTTTTCATAGTGTTCCTCCAGTTCATTTATCGAATCTCTACTGCCTGCACGCACAGACGCAGAGAGGGCTGGTTAGCGATACAAGTGATCAAGGTAATTCGGTTATCTCCCATCTCATTCAGGTACGAATAGTCGGTATAGGAGATGGACCCGACAAAAGTCACTTGGTAGGTCTTGGTGCCGATCGCGGTCTTGTACTCCACGATGTCACCGATCTTCACATTCTTCAGCTTAGCAAAATAGGCATGGCTGCCACGATTGTGGCCGAACAGACCAATGTTGCCGGTATAGATGCCAGACGAGGTATAGTGACCAGCTCCTTTGGACATTGAGCTGTCAGTAGCGCCTTCATACACCTTGCAGCTCAGGCTGACACGGTCGATCGAGACTTTGCCGATGCTGCCATCTTTCTGTTTCAGATCAGTAATGGTGACAGAGGGCTGATACGGAACTTCGATTAGGCTGCCACCAGAGATGATGCTGGAATTGCTGAAATCGGACTCCGGATATACAGTCGTTGCGGATCCACCGCTCAGGCCATACTGGATACCGCTGCTCAGATAGGGGTTATTGAGCGAGGTCTCCAGGAACTCCTGGCTTAGGCCGTACTGGATTTCTGGAATATCGTAGTCGATCTGGTTGCGGGCACCGTAGTTGTAGCCGGCATCATACAGATCCTCGTAGTTGGTGCTGCCGTAGTAGACGGGATTGGCCGAGGTTTCGAACGAGTAGTCTGCGGCACTGGCAGAGCTCGCCATGCCGAGGGCCATAGTCAACATGCAGCACAGGGTCAAAATGCGTTTGAGTTTCATACGGGTTCCTCCTCAGTATCGGGTTCACCTTCCTGAGTGCCGATATCGACCTTGAACCAGTACTGGCCATTGACCGTGCCAACAGTATGCTCGACTGTGTTGTCATAGCAGTGGATGGCGATGGTCTGGCCGAACAGCTTCTTTGCGACTGCCTGATCCACTTCGACTGCGATCATACCTTCCGGAATATCCTTCAGGCGATCGATACGAAGTTCGGGGTCTTTGGTCTTCAGACGCAGTCGGCCGCACTTTTCATACTCGTTGCCTTTGCCCGTCGCTTTGTAAACTGTAGTATTCTTACGAAGCAGAAGGCCGAGCAACAACAAAGTGGCCAAAAGAATGGTTCCGCCGATAACGGGGATCACCACGATCGAGCCATTGAAAGTGGGTTCCTCTTCCACAGGAACGATCTCGGTGCCCAGGTAGGTTACGGTATAAAGGATGCTGGAGATGCCGGAAGAGACGACGGTGCCTTTGTACTCAGCGGTCGTAATGTATCCGGTTGCGACAGTGGAGCTGGCAGTGCCGGAATAAGTAGCGACTGCGGAATAGGTGGCGGGAACGAGTTCATCGCCTACCAGCGCCGTACGCTCCACGCTCCAGGTCACATTGGACAGGCTCAGGGTTCTGCCATTCTTCTCTACAGTCTTATCGATGTAAGAAGAATCATTTCGATCGAGGCCGGTGTAGTTCTTGGTTGCGGTGACAGTGTAGGAGCTGCTCTTGTAGCCGGCTGCCTCCGTCTTGATCGTGCTGTGGTCCAGAGACAGAGTGCCGGAAGAAATGCCGTCGTCGAACTCGATCGTGGGCTTCAGCTCTGCGAGGATATCTTCAAGGTTCTTACTGGCAGTTGTGACAGTGACGACCTCGGTGTGCAGATTCTCTTCCTGGAAGTGCTGCTCTTCTTTGATGATGTCACTCATGGAGTACAGGAAGCCATCATGCTCGAAGTCCTCTTCATAGAGATCTGCAGGGTCCTGGTCGGGCAGGAGCGTATAGGTCTTGATCGCGAGCTGCTGCCCGTTGAGATTCTGATAGGTCACATCGTCCGGAATGTACGATGCTGCACTTGCTCCCACCGTCATGGACATGGCAACGACGAGAACAAGCACCAAGGAAGTGATTTTTTCCTTCATGGATCTTGATCCTTTCTGTTCGTGGGTGTCATGCGACCGGGTTAGTCGGATGATCACCGGTAGTAAGGCGGCCTTTGCCGCGCTTGTATTCGCTGATGCATTCTTTCAGCATGGCAAGGAGGTCTTCGTAGGTCAGATTCATCGAAAGCCAGAGGCATTGCCGGTACATGTAGATCATGCTGTCATCTGCCAGGAAGACGGAGTGCCAACCTGTGACCGAGTCCAGATTCAGTTCGTTCGCAACGCCATACATCTGATCGGCATTGATGTCAGCGAACAGGATCTTGTCAGCGACAATGATGGACATGATGGGATAGCTTCGAATCATGGAGACAAGGACGACGCAGTCGATCTCGTCGTCCTTGTGGATGGCGACATAGGTGTCACCATGCTGCTCCACAATGTTGAGGCAGGACCGGACGACCTCCCTGCAGTGAGCGTCAAGAGCATCTCGGCTGCTGGGAGAGTATTTCATAAGGTTACCTCAATCTGGTATGGCGTTTGATGATTCTGGTGATGAAGCCCAGCGCGATGCCGTTTTCCTCATCGACTCCGGTGACACGGAAGCTGACCGTATCCAGTCTGCTGGGCATGTCGATGGAACGATAGAGCTTGGTCTTGGCATTAACACCCACCTGAAGGCGGACGAAGAACACGCGGTCTTTCACGCCGGTAACGACACCGAAATAGTTGGAGTTGGGAGTGATCTTCTCCAGGGCTGCCCGATCGGGATTCTCAGATGCCTCTTTGATGGAGAGGTTGACCGAATAGACATCCCGCTCCTCGTTGTAAGAAACATCCATGACCCTGGCAACGACCAGGTCGCCGGTGGAGTGCAGATCCGCAATGTCAGAGAACCATTCCCAGGAGACATTGCGGGCATAGATCTCAGTATCCACACCGCAAGCTTCCACCGTCATGGTGTTGTTGCCGACACCCAGAACACGGCACGCCATCAGGATACCGGGCTTTACACGGCCGGTGGCATAGTACCGCTTCTGACGCTGCAGCATGGCCGCCTTACGGGAACCAACTGCCGCACGATTGCGGATATCCACGGCCGCTGGGATGAAGTCTATGGTCGCACCCAGCATACGCCCGATCTGGATTCTGACAGATCGAGGAATGGGATCCTCTTCAGGCCATTCCGTCAACACCATCTCACGAATGGGGATCAGGATGCGGAGGCCTTCAAAATCAACCGGGCAAACAGGAAGACCATTCTCGGTCTGAATAATGCCGCTGCTGACGATGCCGGTCAGGATCTGCTGCCTGCGCGCTGCGCCGGCAAGATAGCCCCACTTGGCGTCTTCGCTATCCTCACGGGTAACGCCACGCTCCAGATCATTGAGTTCAAGCAGGTCATCACTGCCTTGACGCCGGGGCGCCTGAGGCGGCACAGGTTCAGAAACAACCGGTTCCTGAACGACCTCTTCAACAGCTTCAGTTACTTTCTTCTTAGGCATTTCTTCTGCTCCTTTCCTAGAAGATGTCATCCGCATTCACAACCTCGCGCTCAGTGTTACGGGCTGGCTTCGCAGGTGGTTTCTTCTGCCGATTGCCGCTGCCCTTTTCCACAGGGGTGGCCATGGATGAGGATGGTGAAGGGCCGGTTGCAGATACAGAAGAAGCCTGGCTGGTCTTCCAGTCAGGCTCATGCAGGATCGCTTTGCGGCTCTTCAGCTTTTTATAGTCCGGATGCAGGGAGTAGTCATAGCGCTTGGCTCGCATGACTTTCTGACCTCGAATGAAGATCAGAACTTGATCCGGGGGTAAACGCAGGACCTCATCAGGGGTAAGCAGTTGACGCCGGCCAAGTGAGTTGGTCTTGCGGAATCTTGGTGTGTAGTTGGTGATGTGCATGGTATTGAGTTCCCGCATTGTACCCTCCACTTCAACAGAAGCGGTACCAATGCGATCACTGAAGTACTCCGCCGTAAGCATATCGGTACAACCCAAAAACACCGTGGAGTCACAGGCACCGAGGATCTCCTGCCATTGGTCATCAGGGTATCGGTTGCGCATCTGACCTACATTTTGGAAGAATACGGCTACCGAGCATCCGCGTGACCGGATGGTAGAGCACTTTTTGGTGAAGTCAGGGATCAGGCAGCAGTTCGGAAATTCATCTAGCACGAACTTGACCTTAGTGCTCAGCATACCGCCTTCGCAGTATCCATCTGCATAGCGAATCAGGCGGATAAATAGAAAGCTGAAGAATAGAGAGCTGAGAAAATCAAAGGTACTGTCCTGATCGGACACAATGCAGAAGTAGGCACACTTTTGCTTTCCCGGAAGTTCCAGATCGATCTCGTTATAGGAAGTGATGTTCCGCACCTGCTGCGCCTGCAGTACGGCCAGCTTGCTGCCTAGGCCAATGATGACACTGGTTCGAACCGTATCGCTGGACTGCTTGAAGATGGCGTAAGGTGCGGCTGCAGGGGATGGCGGAAGAAGCTCGCCGGTGTATTGGTTCACATGCTCATGGCTGATACTGGCCATGATGTCGGACAGGCCCTTCTCCGTCTGTGTATAGAGCAGATCGTAGACTGTAGCCAGGTTGCGTTGCTCCGGGGGCATTTCCAACGCCACATACAGTACCAGCGCTTTTAGCAGGTTGAGCTCAGCGTTGTACCAGAAAGCATCTTTCGAGTCTCCGCTGGTGTTTTGCAGTACGATGTCGGCGAAGGTCTGAGCCATCAGTTCGCTGGAACCAACTTCATTGAGGCTGTTCCACGAATCACTATGATCCATTTCGATTAGGTTGAAGACCTTAACTGTGTATCCATTGTCTCGAAGGTATTCGCTCATGGATTCATACAGTTCGGATTTTGGATCAGTAAGAACCAAGCTCTCACCACGCTTCACCGCCTGGAGGACCAGATTACGGGATATGGATCTGGATTTGCCTGTACCTGAGGAGCCGCACACGGCGAGGTTGGAGTTGAGGCGCGTGTTTTTTGGGAGTGTGAGGATTTGACCATCAGGCAACATGCCAAGGATGTCCTGCTCGGTCTTTTTCGCACTCGTCACATCAAAGCAGTCACTTGCCTCCTTCGGTGACATGAAACTTGCTGTGCCATAGCTGCCAGAGTTTGAGACAGTAAGGTTTCGATCGGCGTCGGTGACTCCGTTTTGCCCCCATCCGATCCGGAGTCCAAAAATGCAGATGAGTACAATCCCCACCACTACCATCCCGATGGCAATCAGGCCTTCTGGAAAGTGGAATATGGATTGAAAGACATCTGCAAGCTCCAGGGATGGGAGACCTGGGGAAACGCTATAGTCACTGCCGGCTGCCTTCCATGCGTTGATGTTGATCATGAACTGGGCGATAATGCCGGCAATATACAACACGCATGGGATCAGGACAGCAAGGCTAAGGGTTATTTTCAGTTTTCTTCTTTCCATGGTTATTCATGCTTTCTACTGGACGCACTTCGATGGCCGGCCCGACAATTCCCTGAACCGTCTGAGCCTGGTAGTCGAAGCAGAGCATAATGGGACTTCCACGGAACCCTTCTGGGATCGGACGGATATCTGATAGCTTCAGGAGATCGCATTGATAATTCAGGATGACCGGTTTGTCGTACTGGACATCGATGGCGTCATACTCTCGGTTGGGAGTTCGTGGGGGGTGGTAAGGTGCAAGGATGGCCTGGTTCAGTTCCAGCGCCATGTCCGGATTGAGGATGATTTTCAATAGAGAATCACCATCGGGGTTGTTGGTTAGGAAGAGACACTGGGCGAAGAATGTGGAAACTACAAAGTACTTGTTGCCAAATGGTTTTGCACTGTGGCATAGGCGCTGCGCCACGCTCATAGTAGAGCCGATCACGACCTGATGGATCGTGGTGACGCCAAAGCCTCTAGCCAGAAGTAAGCTCTTCACAGCTGCGGCGTAGTTCTCCTCACTGTTCTTCATCCAGTACATCCGTGTGCTACCGGTGAAGTAGAGGAAATAACAATGCTTCCCCTTGACCACAATACCAATCGTGCGGGAACTCTTGGAAACGGATTCCGGTGAGTACTCCTCGATGGCGACTCGCAGTTCGTGGGACGCATAGTAGTAACACTGGGTTGGATCTGGGGTGATTGTGTTTGAGGTGCGCTTTGCCGGGGACATCAGGGATGGCTTTTGTGAGATCAAAATCTCTGCATCGGCCGCATGGGCCATGACCGTGCCCACGGCGATAGCGTGAAGTCTCAGGATTTTATCGACTTTTGATGGGTACACGCGCTCGGAACAATTGATTCGAGAATAGATCATGGCCACTGCCTCAGGATCACTCTGCGCCACATAATCAAATCCCTTCTGCGTTAAGCTCAGAGACCGGATTACATGCCGCTTATGTTTCCTGCGGTAGCACTTCACATAGCCCTCTCGAATCGCCCGATACATCACTCTGCGATTCCACTCAGCACCACCACCGATGCGAACCGCCAACTGCGTCGGAAACTCAATACAGTACCCAACAAACCACAGCAGTTCAAGCAACCGATCGTTCTTGCAAGTAATCATAGGCACTCCAATCTTGAAAACAGTAAGGCTGCCGACAGGCTGCCCGAGGCTGCGGCATGCATTGCCGAAGTTGCGCAGAAACTGACCAAGCAAAAAACACCCAGCCAGAACACCTCACTCAAATCACTACCTATTTCTGCAGCCCCTGGGTGAGGACAGCCCGAAGGCTCAAAATCACTACCTATTTCTGCCTCTCATTCAAAGCAGGAATTGGTAGTTGATTTTATGTGGTTTTTAGCCCATGTAGAGAGGGTCTCGGGTCGCATCAGATAGAACTCTGTGCAGTCTCGATCAGACACCTTTGTGGCCTGAAGCACCGTACACAAAAGCCCGCTGTCGTTGGTCAGTAGCATAGACTCGATCACATCCAGATATCTCTTGGTTTCGATGTTATCGTAGTCTCGAATGCGCCGCTTACCGAGTGCCTCATCGTAGTTATGGACAATGCAGATAGCACAGCTTCCGAACCGTTCCATCGGATTTTCCTTGAGGAAGTCGAGGAGTGCATAGCGCAGAGGGCGTGTCAGAAACGCCTGATTATCCCTCTGGTTTCGCTTCGGTAGGATTGCAGGCACTGTGATTTTGAGCCAGTCATGGGTCTCATCGATCCGAATTCCAAGCAGATCAGCCACCTCACCGTAGAAGTGTGCGGTATCATCACGGACCGTTCGAGCCGTGAGATTTCGCAGGGAGACCGTGGAAACTTCAGCGTTACGAACCAGGCTGAACAGCTTCTGCTGAGGGTTGAACTGATCCATGCGCTCCAGATTATTGGCTATCTGGAAGAGTTCATGGCTGATGCCGTCATAATCTGAAGCGATCTGGCGCATAACAAGGATATATTTGGGGTTTTCCATCGTGTAACCTCACATCTTATAGATTTGCTCAACACCATTCGGGCCGACTAAGACGCCATAATCGTTGACCAGTCTGGGCTCTACCTCATCCAGAGTGCTCAGATCATCAACTACGATCAGGCGGACTGTCGCTTCCGCAACCACGGTGCGAGCTGCATTGATTGCAGGGATATTCTGCTTACTGCCAGGGATCAGGTCATAATCCTTGGCCGCAGAAGAGAACGATAAAATAGCCGGAGGGTCGCTTGCGCAGAAGTCCAGCACATTGTCTCGCATTTTGATGAATGCCCAGAATACCATGACAGATTCAAGGGTCTTTCCGTGGTCCAGCGAGTACCTACTTGTGGCAAGGAATTGGCCGTCCGGCGAAAAGTAGGCCAGACCCTCTCGCCGGAGTCGTGCGAGGATCTGGCCATAGGAACGATTGCTCAAATGATTGAAGAGCAACCGCATTTGTCGCTGTTCAACGACCCCGAAGATGGTCAGCAGCCGAATGATAAAGGCCACTTCTCGATCTCGGGCAGCATATGCAAACTTCATTTTGCTCTCCTTTGTGTAGACTTAGGAAACCGCATAGTGTAAAAGATCTTTGCTGTTACGCATAATGTAGAGCTAATGTAAACGACATTCGTGGTGTGTTTTCATAAGTCAGCATTATGCGCATTTTGAGCCATCTTTTCCTGGAGGATTTGATTGAGCTCCATGCGGTCTGTAGTGATCAACTGCTTCTCCAGAGGGGAAGCTTTGAAGGAAACAGTGATGTGGTTGGAGTTTGTTGAGATTAGGCCCTGGCCGCGCTCAAAACGGGTAATCGACATGATCTCAGCATCCGACAGGTGGAGGATGCTCTGCACTCTTCGGGCTTCATCGTCCTCCAGATTCAAAATGATCTTCGTCTTGGCAACATTCAGGATGCCTTTGCCAAATCGGCTCCTGTCAAGGTCGCCGATATCCTGCGTAGCTGCAACAGCTGCGCCGCCATAGCCACGGATGATTTTGAAGATTTCTTGGACCCATTCTCCGGCCAGCGCCTTTGCATTATTCGGGTTACTGGTATCGTCGTCTCCGATCAGCTCCCACGCCTCATCAATGAAGATGGCTTTCTCCTTGGTGCGATCCTCCTTTGCCTTATCCCAAACATAGTCCAGAGCAACGAACATGCCCACAGGGAGCAGCTCGCCTGTAAGCTCAGAGATGTCCAGTACGGTATAGAGGTTATCAAGTTGGACATTGGTGTGTTGGTTGAAGGTCTTCGCAGAGCCGTTGACAAGACGATTGAGAATGTTGCCCATGCGCTTCGTTTCCGGAGACTCCATAAGGATCTCATAGACATCTCCCAGCAGGGGCATCTCGCGATACCGATCCGGGTGGTCTGGGTCGATCAGCGACTCGTTGTTGTGAGTGATTCCTTTTTTTGCATAGGTTCGAATCAGAGCCTCATCCAGAAGCTGACGCTCTTCATGGTTGATATCGGGGATCAACAGAGAGAAGAAGATGTGCAGCTGTTGGATCTTTTTTGCCAGAATGGAGTTCTCATTGACAACGCCATCTATCAGCTGATTGGCGCTCAAGTCTTGCTTACGGATCTCACAGACATTGATGCACTGCTTGGAGGCAGGGCTTATGGAGATAAACTCACCTCCGATATTGTTGCATGCGCGCAGGAACTCATGTCCCTTCAGAGGAGCGATAATGAATACCTGCGTGCTTTTACGCCTCATGCGCAAAGCGATCAGCTGGAGCGTGAAGGTCTTACCTGCGCCGCTTGTTCCAAGAAGTACCATATTGGCGTTTTTGTAAACCCGGCTATTGAAGATATCCACGATGACCAGGCTGTTGTTATGCTGATTAACACCGAGCAAGATGCCATTCTCGTCACTCATCTCAAACGAGGTGAAGGGATAGCAACTGGCCGCAGAGGATGTCAGCATATTGCGCTTGCTGGCCTCGAACAACTTCTTATCCAGCTTACAGAACGGAAGGATCGAGAGAAGCGCCTGTTCCTGCCTGAAGCGGCAGATACGAATGTCCATATCCTGTGAGATCATAAGGCGACGCACTTCAGAGATGCGCCACTCCAGGTTTTCCAGAGTATCTGCAGTAACCGTGACCAGGGTGTTGCAGTAGTAGAAGTCCTCGTAGTTCGCAAGACCTTCCTTCAGGAAGTATCCGGATCGAATGGCGCTTTCGAAATCATCGAAGTCCGTATTCGTGTCCGATGTATCCTTGAGTCGGCTGCGGTTAATTCGGATCTGCTGACCCAGCTTAGCCTGGATACGCTCTTTTGGTTCGCGGGAAAAGAAAAAGTCCACATCGATGCCTTCGCCCGCATTGACGAGAATGCTCGTCCAACCGGCGACCACTCGGGGGTTATACCCGTCAGAGGGTACGATCAGATATGCATGATAGACACCATCCATGACGACATAGGACCCACGGGTCAGGTCAATGGACTCAGGTGCCAGCACACTTTTGAGTGGTACAGGAACCGAAATGTCGGTGTCCTTCCGCGCTGCCTGCAGTTCACGGACCCGCTTCTCAACCGGCTTCACTTCGCAGGTGGCACGATTGAAAATGGTGTAGAGGACTTCCATAAGGAAGATGTTCTCATCCTCATGAGCGACAACGGCATTGTCACAGTGCAGAAAGTACTGACGCGCTGTTTGAACAGCGGTCTCCAGTGCAGATACAATCTCTGCGTATTCCGGCTTACGATTGGTGACTGCCTCATACTCAAAGATGACGAGGAAGCGTCGCGTGATGGCCTCACGGGAACCGATCGTCTGGATTAGATGGTAGTAGTCCAGTTGGAGATCCCGGCACTTGGGATTATCCTCTGCCTCCATTTCACGCTCAATAGTATTGAGGTGCTTGCCGATATCGGCCTTTTTTGTCAGCACTTTGATTTGGACCTTTACAGGAGAAATCTTCATCCAACTTGCGAAGCTGGCGACGATGTTCTTCTGCTCGGAAATGTTACGGAGCAAGAAGTTGATCGGCTCCACCTCGATCACACGGAGATAGCGACCATCTGTAGTCTCGATAATGCCGTTTCGGATATCTCTGACCGGGATGAAGTCCTCTGCGTGGAGAGGCTGCTTTTTCTTTGCAACTGATGATTTGTGCTTGCTTGCTTTATGGGGTTTCTTCACAGGTTTGCGCTTTTTCCGCTTCTTGGGTTTCTCCTTGATCTTGATCCCTAACTGCTCGGGCGGCTTAGGTGCCGACATTCCCGACACAGCCTTCATTGGTTTTTCAGGTGCCTCTGGAACCGGAGTGTCTGATCGGTATAGTGTCCTGCGATGGATGAGCCAACGCACCCAGTTAACAGCGAACTCAGAAAGCGAATCACCTTCAAATCCAATCACACCAAAGATTCCAAGTGGCAGAGACACCAGGCACAAAATGATGATCCGTGTAGTAAGGGAAAAGGGCAACTTGATAATGGGGACACCTGTTAATAAGACGAGCACGCAAGCTTCAATCGCATTGCGTGCTCGAATCATGCCGCCAAATAAGCGCCCACTTGTGAGAAAGTTTGGTGGGATATAGTAGACATCCCGATCTTCATTCGGTTTGCTCATGTTCTGCCTCTATTCTATTGTCAGTTTCCGATGATCCAAAACGGCCCACCGGATCCAGCGCGCTTACTAGCTTCGTTGAGGATAATGGACATATCCCAACTCTTCTCGGAGCGCTTATAACTGGAAGGATCTGCGACGAGTATCTTCCCATCGGATGTGCAGCCTCTCAGGACAATGAAATGGCCACTCGATGTAAAATGGCCTTTCGTCATGAGTGCAACGACTAACTTGCCCTCTGCAAGCGCATCAATGATACGCTGTGGTTCAGAAGCTGTGCAGCCATCGACACTCAGGCTCCACGCTTGCGCTGCTCCTGGTATCAAAGAACGATAAGAACCATTGCCGCTGCACCAGTACCCGTGCTCGTATGCCCATTGTGCCATATGAGGTGGATCAATGGTTTCTGAGGTAAGACTGGATATCACTATGGCCATTGCAGTCGGGCCGCAGGCATAACCACCAATCGTATCTGTACCATAGGGCGAGTACTTCCACCGTTCATCTAACTGATTGTAATAGACAACCTGTGTTTCGCCGTCAGCAAAAACGATCCCGTCGTAGGATAGGTCCATTGCTGAGAACTCTGTTTCACTTAGACCTTGGTAAATTCCATCGCCCAAGAGGACAGTCAAGTTTTGCGCATATTGGCTTGCAAGGAGTTTCTGATCGTCTGACAGGTGGAAGACCTGATCGGCAAAATACGCTTCTCCATTATAGGAGATGGTATAGATCCGAATGGTCTCATGAATGGTTTCGCCCGAGTCTTCGTCACCTTGCTCAGGGGAAATTTCTCGCTCTTCATCCGTGAAAGCAAAAGAGTAGAGCTTATCCTTATTAGCGGTGAGCAAAGCCTCCATATCTTCCTTGGAAATAGATGCAATATCTGTGTCCTTGTGTGCGCAATACTGGGAAACAAACGCATTTGCATTAAACACCACATCAGCGCCAAAGGGATTGTTGATCTCTTTTCCATCACAGCCGGACGATGCAAAATCAGAATCAATGCGTTCAAGAACATCTGTTAATCCTTCAGAGAGGATGGAACTGATGCTCTCGTTGATGGCTGTCATATTTTGGACTAACACTTCATCGCTCGAGATTCCATTCGGGGTGTCCGTCCCATCGCCCAATAATGATCCGAAGATGATAGAAGGAAGCATAGCTACAAGAATTAGAGGCAACAAAACTGCCGCGATCAACGGAATCAGCCATTTTGCAGATGACTTCCCGGCTTCAATTGCCGCACCATGAGCACCACCTGCAGCGGCGCCCTTGGCAATATTAGAAATTGCTTTGCCAGTCTTTGCGGCACCCGCAACTGTGGATTCGGTCGATGTTTGCTGCTGACTTTTTTCAGCACTCATTAGATTTTGTCCTTTCTTTTGGGAACAGGCGGCATCTGAGAAACGATGCGTTCCTCATACCTAATCTTGTCACCTTCATCGGTATAGGGCGTTTTCTCAACTTTGGGCTGAGCATACTGCCGATACCACGAGGCACCGTCTACTGTTTGGACTGTATCATACGGGCCAGTTGGGGCCATGTATTGCTCTGTGCTATACATAGCGAACTCCCGTTCAGACTGACCATCAGGAGCAACTTCGTGTCCTGTGATGCGGCCTCCGCCAATTTCGACATTGCGGAATGTGGGAGGCGAACTGGGAACACCAGCCCCCTCGCGGACAGTGCCGGGAGATGGGGCCGTGGGGGTGGCAGAAGCTGTGTGCGTAGCAGTTGTGATCACGCCGGTCAATGCGCCTCCTTCAGAAACTGGTTTTGCTCCCACAGGAGAGGAAACCACCGGATTGGGGGCACTGGGCGCCGCCCCCGGTTGAGTTTCGGGTGGGATAACACCGGCTGCTGATCCTCCATCGAGGGTGACAACATCTTCGCCGTTCATTGGGGCAGGCGCCATGGGAATTGTAACCGGATCATCCGTTTGTATCTCACTCGCCGCAGCACTTGAGTAGCCAAGATAACTGGTCAATGCTTCCGACGCCTGTTCTCCGGTGATCGAACCGACAGAGGATATATCTCCTTTTGCAACAGCTCCGATCACACTAGTTGCGAACTTGCCCCCGCTTGCTAAGCTGGAGCCGAACATAGCACCACCGATCATGTTGCTAAGACCAGATCCGGTGTCTGTTGCACTTGATGCTGCAGCATTACCCACAGCTCGTTTGGTGACCCCGACAAGGCCGTTTCCGCCACCGGTGAATGCTGCGCCGGCTGCCTGACCACCATTGTGTATACCGTGCGAGGAGTGACGATTAGAAAACGTGCTTCCAAATGCACCTGCAGCAGTGGCGATACCACGGCCGGCTACCATGAGTTCTGCCAGCATACTTCCTCCTGTCCTGCCAACATTGACTCCTAGGGAAGCCATGAAGCTATCAATCTTCTGACTCACTTTGAGAAACCCAATGGCACACAGGAACCAGATGAAGATATTGCCGGCAACTTCTTCTTGACTGGACGCTGCAATGGCACTTTCCACTTCACTCTCATCGATGGCAAAAGCAGTTGTGGACAGAGCACAGGTGAGCAGCACGAGCACAAGGATTGTAAATATGCGTTTTCGCTTCATGTCTACCTCCTCATATGGACAGCGGATTGGCAAGGAAGTTGCCAACCATGCTTGTGAACAGGCGCAGGCACCATGCATTCATGATCAAAAGGAAAAGCTGACCACCAAGCATTCGGCACCACGCGCTGAATACATTAGATGTGCTTTCTGACGCACCTGTCGCAAACGCAATGGGCGCCGTATAGATCAGAACTCCGACAAGGATATATCGTTCCGCTGCCTCAAACAGGAGCTTGATATAGTTCCAGGCAATGATGATCACAAGGATCAAAACAATAAGGCTCACGGATCCGGAGGCGAGGCATCCGACTATCACCGTAAGCACGCTACCGAAGTTGGAAAACTCAATGGGAGGTAGTGCTGTATCGACAACCCAGTCATATGGTGTGCCGGCGATTCCCAGGATGAGCACCATGATCTGATCGGCAAACAATGCCAGAAAAATGAAGAGGATAGACTTGATAGCAAGCTTGGTAGGGTCCTCCGCACTAAGGCCCACACCAAGCCCGAAGTTTTTGAAGAGCTGCCACACGAGGTTCAAAAGGATAAAGCCAACAGCAATCGCTGCAAAGACTTCGTAGAGCGTCTCAGCGGCTGGAAAGTAACGCAAGAAAGTGCTCATGTCACAACCCAGCGCTCCAAGAACGGATCCTGTGACCAGGTCCAGCAGGTTCATGATCTGCGTGGCAATCCACTCAACAATGCTGTCTAAGATACCCATGTAACACCTCCTGCGTCAGATCAGAAGCAGCCCAACTCGTCGTCGAAGCTGCTCTCAGGCAGGAAGTAAGCCGCTGTCAAGCACATGGCGATACCAGCGACGATACCGGATACCAAGCAGATGATGCTTTTTTTCATGTCTTGTTTCTCCTTTAAGGCGTCCAAGTGCCACCGGCGAAGAAAGGCGTCACATAGGCCATGATAAAGCCAAGGCTATTCAGGATAGCCCAAGTAATGATGATCCGCTTCAACCAGGCACGGGACTCGTCAACCGTCCGTCCGGATCTGGAGAAGTTCATCAGAAGAAGCGCAACGGCAGCCGTAACAACTGCGGCAATAGTGCTGATACTGAGGATTTGCGTATACACATCCTGCATGATCGCACTTGCCTTCGTCCAAATGGTATCCGCGGCAAAAGCACGAGTGGAAAACATGCTCAGCATCGTAGGTATCACAAATGCCATATACAGTCCACGACCAACGCTTACATTTCTGAATCGCTCCTGCAGTTTCTTGACGACGGCAGGTTTGTTCTGATTCATACTGGGAAGTCCTCCTTTCAACTAGAGCCGAAAAGAAAAGCCGGGGGCTTGGGCAGTGCGACCCAAACTCCTGGCTTATGCATGAAAAAAGCCCCCGGCAGAGCAGAGGGCCGTCCATCGATGAAACTTTTCGACGCTATCATCTTAGCATTTATGGAATACAGATGCAATTAAGCAGGACTTCAAATACAGTTCGGAAATAGTTCAATTTTAGTTCAGGGCAGAAATTGCTTGATGATTTCCATACAATCACGAGCCGTATAACCCCATAAAATGCGGTCTATGGCTTTGATCGCCATATTGAGGTAACTGTGATAAGTCACCATCGACATTTGGAAACCTATTCGCTCGAGCTCTGCAAGGATCGCTTCACGGTTGGCCAGCTTCCTCTCCGAGAAGTAGGTGAGATAGAGGATCTGGTACATCAACTCCCCATGATCCGGATCCAGCCTTACCGTGTTCAGCGCGTTTTTGATGATCTGGAGCATATTCTTGCTCCGGATGACCGTGCGTGCGTATCCTTCAAGCTTTGAGCCGGATAAATCAACCCCAGCAAGCTCTGCATTGACCTCCAGTGTGGAAAGCCGGGTGCCATGTTCCATCTCCATCCTGACATTCATGTCAGACTCCGAGATCTGGATCGCATAGGCCACCTTGCGGTATTGCTTGAGCAAGTGCCTGGTGTTGTGATACTTTTCCACAGGCTTGCGTTTCATCGGCTTGTCCTCCAGATGATCTACGCCAACCTGAAGGCCAGTCTCAATCTCAGTCTTCAACGCTTCCTTCTCAAGCGCAAAGACGGGTGTGCTGTCAGAGGTCATGATTTCATCTCCTTTCCGGGTGTGGATTCTTTGGGCGGGTCACGACTACTCTTCTCCTGTTCAGACATCTCCCAGTCTAAAGAACTGTAGAAGACTAATGGAATCTGCCGAGCAAAAAAAGAGGAGTGAACCACCAGAAACACCTGTATTTTCAAGGACTTTCTGGCTTTGCCTATTGTTTTCTCTGGCGGGACGCGAGACTCGACGCTGATATCGAGTTTGCTGTCGTCTGCTTCCACCACATCAATCGCCTTAGCAATACCAATGATCTCGCCAATCCTGCTTAGCTCGAGTTCCTCACAGTCTTCACCGTAGATCATCTCACGATAGCGGCACATTGAAATGACAGAGCCGCGTGAGCTGGAAAAACTCACACGGCTGATAATTCCATATTCGCCGGCCTTCAACATGAAGCGTCCGACTCGGGACTTGGACCAGCCCCAACGACGAGCAAGGTAAGTATATGAGAGCAGCGGCATACCTCGCATATTGGAGTAATAGACAACTGGCATATACTCAGATCCTCGCACTTGGGGGTCATTCAGGATTGTGTGGAGCCACATATCCATGATGGCGTCCAATTCACTGAATACAATTCCGACTTCCTTTCGTGCTGTCTTCAGAAGCAGTCTGCCGACAGGCAGCGGGAAGAAAAAGAATCCCGATCCTTTATAGCTGTAATAGTTATACTGTAGGTGTGTGCAGTGCTCTTTCCAATCGGCAATCGTGAAGCGGAGTATTTCCTTTTCCTCATCCAAGATCTCAAAGATAAGGAATCCATGATTCTGGAAGTACTCCATCAGCTCAAGCGCCTGAGCCTTGGAGTGGACTCGAAGGATTCTGGGCAATGCCCCGAGCTTACAGATCCACTGACCCGGTGCCTCCATATATCGGTCGCCATTGATCACGCGTTCATTGGATCGGAAATTAGCGTAGCTGAAGAGCGCCATGAGACTGAATAGATGGACAGTTCCTTCGTTCCGGAAATCCTTGTGATCATTGAAGTGTCGGAACCACGGCTTATAAACTCTTACCTTCGAAAAGCACACCAACTGTTGTTTTTGTGTGCAGCTCATCTCATACACCTCCTTCCTGACAGAGTTATAAATAGAGTCGATTCCAAGTCCCCTGGTCAGGGGGACACAGGCATTTCAGCCTCGGCCCATGCTTGTGGGTGCGTCGTCCCTCGGTTTGAGGCCTAGCCGGACGAGTGTACCATTATTTTCCCGTGCTGTCGTCGCAATGGAGCTTGACCAAGCCCCTTTCACTTGCTCATAGTGGCTCGAACACGGTGATGTCTTGGAATCGTATTCGGTTTTCAAGGTACAGTGCTGTGGTAACAGGTTGAGAGTCTGCGGTCGGCAAGTCATAAAACACCTCGAATGCACCTCTCGTAATGAATGTAGAAATGGCACCCCTTTTGACCACCCTTCAAAAAAGAAAAATTTCCCCATCGACTAAAATAAGCTGATGAGGTATTATGAAAATGCATTGAAAACAAAAAAGCACGCACCCACCATTTAAGGTGAATGCGTGCAAATGATAAGTCGGGAGGAAGCTTTGATTTTGGACTAAATCAGCATACTCACTCTATAGAACCGACTGTATGTCTATTATAGGTCAATCCTCACTTTTGAAGTCGATGGCGGGGGAAACGACGGAATTTGCAAAGCCTGTGATGGGTACGAGCGTGCCCGCGCCGGCAAAGCGCGCAATGGAGTTGTAGAGATTGAGTCCTGTCAGAAGTGCGGAGAGGAAGATGAGGCAGATCGAGACGGCGGTACCCGCGTCTGCTTTTTCAAGGCCGAGCGAAAGAAAGCCTGTCTGGATCAGCTGTCCGAGCGCGCAGATCGCGCCGCCGATGCAGAAAGCGAAGGCGGTATCCTTGAAGATCGGCGATTTGGGTGAAAGGCGTTTGACGTAGGCCTGATATTCCTGCGGGGTCATATCCATGTGAGATCACTCCTTTCCCCATAGTCTTTGCCGGAAACGGGCGGAATATCCGCGCGGGAGCATCTTGCACGCAGCATAGTTTGTGGTACAATAGGCAGGAACATGTTGACAAAGGAGCTGACGCGATGCGACCGCTGGGACTGTATCTCCATATCCCGTTTTGCAAAGCGAAGTGCATTTACTGCGATTTCTATTCCCTGCTGTGTTCGGAGGAGAAGATGGACGCTTACACCGAGGCGCTGCGGCACGATCTGATCCATTGGGCGGCCGAGGCGAAGGACTGTACCGTTGACACCATTTACTTTGGCGGTGGCACACCGAGCTATCTGGGCGCCGACCGGCTCTGCCGCATTCTGGAAACAGTTTTTGCGCATTACCATGTGGCAAGAGAAGCCGAGATCACGACTGAGGCAAACCCCGACAGCGCGCGGGAAGAACGCGCGCTGCGGCAGCTTAGAAGCGCCGGCTTCAACCGCATCTCGCTCGGAATGCAGTCTGCAAGCAATGAGGAACTGCGCCTGATCGGCCGCGTTCACACGCATGAGCAGACCGTTGCGGCGGTGCGCGCTGTCCGCGCGGCAGGATTCGACAATGTGAGCCTCGATCTCATCTACGGCCTCCCCGAGCAGAGCATGGCGAGGTGGCGGAAGAACCTGGACGCCGCGATCGCGCTGGGGCCGGAGCATCTCTCCTGCTACGGACTCAAGATCGAGGAGGGCACGCCGCTTTACAGGAAAAAGGACGCCCTTGTTATCCCCGATGACGACGCGCAGGCGGAGGAATACCTTGCAACGGTCGAAACGCTCGCGCGCGCGGGCTACCGCCAGTATGAGATCTCCAATTTCGCGCGTCCCGGACGCGAATCGCGCCACAATTTGAAATACTGGCTGATGCAGGAATATCTGGGCTTTGGCCCGGGCGCGCACTCGGACTTTGGCGGACGGCGCTTTGCCTGTGCACGCGATCTGAACGCGTACCTCGCAGGAGGGGAGAGCCTTTCCGAAAGCGCTTGCCCCGCAGAAAAGGAGCGTGAGGAGGAACGTGTCATGCTCGCCCTGCGTACGGTGCAGGGGCTTGACCTTTCTACGCTCAGGGAGGACACACGGGACGCGGAAGCGGTGCTTGAAGAGTGCGCGCGCCACGGCCTTGCCCAAAAGGAAAACGGCTGCTGGCACCTGACGCCGCAGGGCTTTCTCGTTTCGAATGCCGTCATCGTGCGCGTACTCGAGGCGCTGTCGCTGTGAAAAAACAAAAAATTTGGAAACCTTTTCCGTATCTCTGCGTCTTTACTTATGGCAGGACATCTGATATACTGTATTATGTTTACCAATTCGAGGCATTTCAGCAAGGAGGCATATTGTGAAATCCATCATTCGAAAGTTTTTGTCGCTGTCGCTGGCGGTCGTGCTGGCGGCCGCTCCGCTGACGGCGTTCGCGTCTGACGCGCTCGGCGACGAGCTGATCAGCTCAAACGTCGAGGTCAATGAGCGCACCGAGCTCAACGCCGGTACGTTCTGGAGCAATACTTATTCCGATCTCCGGCAGGAAAACTATGTGGTTTATGAGCCGAACCGCAGCGTGAAGCCCATCGTGACGAGCGGCGATTACAGCACGCAGCTCACCACCGTTTCGTCGGCGGCGCGTACGCTGGAAGCGGACGGCTGGCGCGTGGTTGCGGGCGTCAACGGCGACTATTACGATACGGCCAACGGTATTGCGCTCGGCAGCGTGATGAGCGACGGCGTTTTCCGCAATATTTCCGGCAGTTATTATGCCTTGGGCTTTTATGACGACGGCAGCGCCGTGATGGGAAAGCCCGACCTTCGCATCAGCGCTGAGACGGATTATGATTCTTTCAGCATTTCGGCGATGAACTATATCCGCCAGACCTCTTTCGGCATTTTCATGTACGACGACAGCTTCAATGCCCGCGGTACTATTGGCACGAGCGAGCCGGGCTATGATGTGATCTGCTCGGTGCGCCGCGGTGAGCTGAGCATCGGCGGAGAAATGACGCTCGAAGTCGAGGATATTGTGGAAGGCGGCGTGGATACGGCTGTCGGCAGGGGACAGTATGTACTGTCTGCCAACCTCAACTCCGGCGAAAACTATCTCAATGCGCTTCGCGCGCTTCGCGTCGGCGACCGCATCACGGTCTCCGTCGACGCAAACAGCAGCGAATGGGACGGCGTGACGAATCTGATCGGCGCGCTCTATCAGCTCGTGGAGAACGGGCGGGTCTGCTCCGGTCTCATTGCCGGCAACGCGCCGCGCACGGCGGTCGGCCTCAGACGCGACGGCTCTCTTGTGATGTACACCATCGACGGCCGCCAGAGCGGCTATTCCGTCGGCGCGACGCTGACGCAGGTCGCCGAGCGCATGCTTGAGCTTGGCTGCGAAACGGCGCTGAGTCTGGACGGCGGCGGTTCGACTGCGATGGTCGCGACGAATCCCGACAGCACGACGGCATCGCTTGTGAGCAAGCCCTCCGGCGGCAGCGAGCGCGCGGTGACGAATCACCTCTTCCTTGTGGCGGACAACCGTCCGACGAACTCCGTGGGGCATGTGTATCTTGAAAGTGAGAGCAGCCGCGTGCTGCCGAACGCGCAGGTGAAGCTCAGCGCGACGGTGCTCGACACGAATTACATTCCGATGTCTTCGCGCGACGTAACGCTGCGCGCCGACCGGGGCACGATCGAAGATGACGTGCTGACCGCACCCGATTCCGGCACGGTGACGGTACGCGCGAGCGCAGGCGGCACAAGCGCCGAGCTTGAGATCGAGGTCGTGACGCAGCCCGACAGCATCAGTGTGCAGCAGAACGGCAAGGCCGTGAGCGCCATCACGCTGAGCGCGGGGGATAAGGCGGAGCTTTCCGCTGCGGCGATGTATCGTCACCTGCCGGTGCTGGGCGATCACAGAGGCTTTGTCTGGACGGTGCAGGGCAATGTCGGCACGGTTGAGGACGGTGTGTTCACGGCCTCCGGCAATGTCGGCAGCGGCAGCGTGACGGTGAGCCTCGGCCGTGTTTCGGTCACGATCCCTGTGACGGTGACGGCGCGCGCTCTGCGCACGCTCGACGGTTTTGAGACGTCGTTTGCCGCCATGACCGGCACACGCGCGATGCTCTCCTATAATAACGACATGAGCCGCGTTCATAACGGCTTTGCTTCGGCACGCCTCGACTATGCGACCGGCAGCGGCGGAGATGCCTACATCGGCATGCAGTATGCCGTACCTTCGAACTATGACCAGCTCAATTTCTGGGTCTATGGTGACAACAGCGGCGCACAGCTCGCTCTGGTGACGGATACCGGATATGTAAATGCCGGCGCGCTGAATTTTTCCGGCTGGAAGCTGCTGACGGTGAACCTCGGCACGGCGTCGAGCATCACGGGCATGACGGTATCCTCCGTGAGCGATCTCATCAGCGCGATCTACCTTGATCAGCTCGTGCTTTCCTACGGCGGTCTGGCCGACACGACCGCACCGAAGATCACGCTCCGCTACGATGCTGCGAGCAACAGCGTAACGGGCAGCGTGATCGACGATACCGACGGCGCAGCCGTTCCGACCGTCCGCGTGAGCTTTGACGGCAAGAGCCATTCCTCCTACACCTACAATCAGGCGAACGGCACGCTGAGCATTGCGCTTCCCATTGCCGACGGTGCGCAGCACCGCGTGAGCGTGGTCGCGGGTGATGCGAGCGGAAACCTGAGCCGCGCAGGTGTGAGCGTCGGCACGGCAAGCACGACGCCCGCCTTTGCCGACATGCACGAGCACTGGGCGAATGACGCGGTGGCGTACCTCAAGCGCAGCGGTATTTCGAACGGCTCCAACGGCTATTTCCTGCCCGATACGAACATCAGCCGTCAGGAGTTTGCCGTGCTGCTTTCCCGCTATCTTGGCGCTTCGGTGGATCTTTCCTCCGTTCAGCTTCCGTTTGCCGACGTGAATCAGATCGCACCCTGGGCACTGGACGGCGCGAAAACGATGTATGCCCTCGGCATCATCAAGGGCAGCTCCGATGATTCCGGAAAGCTCTACTTCAACCCTGCGGCCAATGTGAGCCGTCAGGAGGCGCTGACGATGCTCGGCCGCCTGACCGAAAAGGGCTACGCCCAGCCGGCACTCAAGTTTACCGACAAAGCGTCCATTCAGCCCTGGGCGGCGGAGTATGTGAGCACGCTGAGCGAGATGGGCATCATTACGGGCTTCAGCGACGGCAGCTTCCGTCCGAACGGCGCAATGACACGCGCACAGGTGGCAACGGTGCTTTACAAGTTTTAAAATAAAAGGAGAGCAGCGAAGGCTGCTCTCCTTTATTTTAAAGAGATTTTCATAAAAGGGACTACCTTTTTTGCTTGCTGCGTGATATGATAATTCAGAATAGACATCGGAAGCGAAAGGAGCGTGATGGGCATGAGAAAAACGATGGCGGCGCTTGTACTGAGCGCACTGGTGCTGGTGCTTTCAGGCTGCGTATTTACCAAACCCGAGGCGACGCTCTACCGCCTGCCGAAGCTCTCGGGAGAGTATGAGTCGCTCGAATCACAGATCGACGCGCTGCTTTCAAGCGGCGCGGAGTATGCCGCGCCCACCTCTGGCAGCAATCTGCAAAGCGTGCAGATGATCGACTTAGACGGTGACGGCGAGGAAGAGGCTGTGGCCTTCTTTCGCCGCGCGAACGACAAAAAGCCTATGAAGATCTACATTTTTAAGGCGGCTGGCGATAACTACGAGCGTTATGCCGTCATCGAGGGAACTTCCAACCAGATCTACAGCGTGAACTACGCCGATTTGGACGGCGACGGGCGGAAGGAGATCCTGGTCGGCTATAAGAGCAGCTCGGACGTGCAGGGCCTGTCCATTTATCCGCTTAGCCCGGGTACGCCGGAGCCGCTGCTGATCACGGGATATTCCCGCTATGCAAATCTTGACATGGACGGCGACGGAAAGCAGGAACTGCTCATTATTTGCAGCGATGAAGAGAGCGGTGCGCGCGTCGATTACTACAACTGGGATGAGGGTGTTTTGCGCGCTAAATCGTCGCTGCGGCTCTCTTCTTCGGTGGCAGAGCTGAGCCAACTGACGGCGGGGACGCTGACAGGCGGCGAAAAGGCGCTTTTTGTCACGAGCGTGACGGGCGACAATCTGACGGTGACGGACGTGCTGGCGCTGCGGGGCGGACGGCTGCAGAACATTGCCTCCGCTGCGGACGTGAATCAGGCGCCCGCGGAGCAGATATTCCTCGGCCTTTTTCCGCGCGATGAGAACAACGACGGCGTGACCGAAGCGCCGATGACACGCGCGCTGCGACGCTTTGACGAGGAGAGCGAGCCGCAGTACTATGTTCTGTGGGAGCAGTACAGCGTGGACGGGACTGTGAGCGACGTGCAGAGCTGCTTCCACAATGTGAGTGATGGCTGGAGCCTTGTGCTGCCGGAGGAATGGAACAAAGCCAAGCTGACCGCCGCGCGCAGTGCGGGCGGCGACGAAAGCATCGTTTCCTTCTACCGCGCGAACGAAAACGGTCCGTGGGAAAAGCTGCTGACGATCTACCGCCTGACGGGCGAGGCGCGCGAGGGACTTGCCGATATCGGTGATCGCTTTGTGCTTGCGCAGCAGGTGGACGCAGTGTATGCCGCCGAGATCGGGAGCAAGTGGAGCGTGCAGCTCGACGAGCAGTCGCTGCGCGAGCGGTTCTCGCTTATCATGGCGGAATGGACCATGGGAGACAACTGAGAGGAGGAGAAAAGAGATGAAAAAAGTACTGGTGCTGGAAGATGAGGCCAGTATCCGCAGCTTTATCGTCATCAATTTGCAGCGCGCGGGTTACGAGGTCGTGGAGGCCGAGTGCGGCGAGGAAGCGCTTCAAAAATTGCAGGAAAATCCCGATACGCGGCTGTGCCTGCTCGATATCATGCTGCCGGACATCGACGGGTTCGAGGTCTGCCGCCGCATCCGTATGTCGAACTCTCAGATCGGCATCATCATGCTGACGGCGCGTGCGCAGGAGATGGACAAGGTGACGGGGCTGATGACCGGCGCGGACGACTATGTGACCAAACCCTTTTCTCCGGCTGAGCTCACCGCGCGCGTGGACGCGCTGCTGCGCCGCACGGGCGATAATACGCCTGCGGTGCGCACGGGAGAGCTGTATCAGCCGCCGTTTTTGCTGAATATGACGAACCGCACCCTGGAGAAAAACGGCGAGCGCGTGAAGCTGACGCAGCTGGAATACTCGATCGTCAAGCTCTTTATGGAAAACCGCGGCAAGGCGCTCGCGCGCGAGGAGATCCTCGACGCGGTGTGGGGCAAGGGATATTTCGGCGAGCTCAAGATCGTAGACGTGAATGTGCGCCGGCTGCGCATCAAAATTGAGGACGACGCGCAGGAGCCGAAGTATATCTCCACCGTGTGGGGCTTCGGCTATAAATGGACGGTGTGAACACATCGCACGAAGGAGGGGCTGCAATGCCGGAAAATCGAAAAGGCTTTGCCTCGGCGCTGCATATCCGAGGCCTTCGCCAGCGGTGGATGCTTTCGGCGGTGCTGCCGATCTTGCTGCTGCTTGTGTTGGCAGTGGCACTTTTCAGCGTGGGCGTGCAGGAATACTACTATAATGCGATGCGCTCGGGTCTTGAAAGCCGCGCGCGCATCGCGGCGGAGACCTTCTCGGGCTACGGCGTGAAGAGCTACAGCGAATACTACCGCCTTGCCTCGTATTCCGCGGAGACCTTTGAGGAAAAGGACACAATCGAACTGCAATTTATCAATACGAACGGCCGCGTGCAGGTCTCGTCCTACGGCCTCACGGCAGGCACGCTGCCCGGAACGGAGGACATTGAGCGCGCCATCGCCGGCAATATGGCATCGTTTCAGGGGCGCGACCCACAGACGGGGGAAAATATTCTTTCGGTGTCCTATCCGCTGTTTTTCAATTCCCGTGTGGTCGGCGTGCTGCGCTATGTAACGTCGCTGCGCGAGGCACAGCACCGGGTGCTGATGGAATCGCTGTTCGCCTCGGCGGCGGCGCTCGTGTGCATGGCGCTCATTGCGGCGTCGAATGCCATTTTTATTAACAACGTTGTGCAGCCTGTGGCGGTGGTGAGCGATGCGGCGCGCCGCATTTCCGGCGGAAGCTACGGTATTCTGATCGAAAACCGCTACCGCGACGAGCTGGGAGAACTCGTGGACAATATCAACGATATGTCGCTCAAGATCAGCCAGGCGGAAAAGATCCAGCAGGAGTTTATCTCGTCTGTTTCCCACGAGCTGCGCACCCCGCTCACAGCCATCAGCGGCTGGGCCGAGACGCTTTCTGCCGATCCGGGCGCAAACATCGACCAGACCAAGCGCGGCCTCTGGATCATCTTGAAAGAGTCCCGCCGACTCACCACGATGGTCGAAGAGCTGCTGGAGTTTACCAAGATGCAGGACGGGCGCTTCACGCTGCGCGTTGAGAGCGTCGATCTTGCGAGCGAACTGGAGGATGCGATCTACACCTACCGCGAGCTATTCCGGCAGGAGGGTATCGACGTGAGCTACAAAGGCCCCGATGAAGAGGTGCCGCCGATCGTGGCTGACAGCGAGCGCATGAAGCAGGTCTTTTGCAACGTGCTCGACAATGCCGCCAAGCACGGCGGCAGCGGCAAAAAGATCGACGTGAGCGCCGCGCAGGAGGACGGAAAGTTCGTTATCCGCGTGCGCGACTACGGTGCGGGTATCCCGGAGGAGGAGTTGCCGTTCGTTAAGCAGAAGTTTTACAAGGGCTCGTCCAGAGCGCGCGGCAGCGGCATCGGCCTTGCCGTGTGCGACGAGATCGTGCGCCTGCACGGCGGTACGTTTGACATTGGCAACGCCGAGGGCGGCGGCGCGGTCGTGACGATCGCACTGCCAATGGCATAAAAATAGAACGGGTGTTGCATTTTAGAAACGCCTGTGGTATGATATCGCATAGAAAAAGGAGAACCATTCATGGCAGAAGAAGCAAAGAAGAAGGCTTCCCCGTCCAAGTTCCGCACGAGCATCGGCGGACAGGCGCTGATTGAAGGCGTTCTGATGCGCGGGCCGGGGAAGCAGGCCATCGTTGTCCGCTCGCCGGAGGGGCTTGTGGAGAAGGTAGAGGAGCTGACGCTCGTGCGAGACAAGTACCCGGTTCTGGGGCTGCCCATTATCCGCGGCGCGGTCACGTTTGTCGATTCGATGGTCAAGGGCGTGAAAGCGCTGATGTTTTCGGCGGACTATTTCCCCGATGACGACGTTGCCGAGACGGGCAAATTCGACCGGTGGCTTGAGGAAAAACTCGGAAATGAGAAGATGCAGAAGGTCATCACGGCGCTGGCGGTTTTCCTGTCGCTGGGGCTGACGATCCTGCTCTTTTTCCTGCTGCCGACGTTTTTGGCGGGTTTTATCGACCCGTATATCAAGAGCGCGGCGGTGCACAATCTGGTCGAATCCGTCATCAAGCTCGTGATCTTTTTTGCCTACATGATCCTCTGCTCCAAGCAGAAGGACATCTATCGCGTGTTCCAGTATCACGGCGCGGAGCACAAGACCATTTTCTGCTACGAGGCGGGGCTGCCGCTGACGGTCGAAAACTGCCGCAAGCAGCCGCGCCATCACCCGCGCTGCGGCACGAGCTTTCTTTTTGTCGTGGTGGTCGTGTCCATTCTTGTTTCAAGCCTTGTTTTCAGCTTTGTCAACTGGCGCAACATGTGGGTGCGCATGGGGCTGCACCTGCTGCTGCTCATTCCCATCGTGGGCGTGACGTATGAGTTCAACCGCTACGTCGGCGGGCACGACAACAAGGTGACGCGCTTTTTGTCGCGTCCGGGCCTGTGGCTGCAAAACTTTACGACCAATGAGCCGGACGACAGCATGCTCGAGGTCGCCATTCGGGCGCTCGAGCTGGTCATTCCTGAAGAAAAAGGCAAGGATGCGTGGTAGGCATGGCGATCACATACAATAATCTTTACCTCGACCTGCGCGCGGAGCTCAAGCACGCGGGCGACGAGGAGGCAACGCAGTCCGCGCGCGAGCTGGTGTGCGCCGCGGCGGGCAAGACGCGCGAGGAACTGGTGCGCGACGGTTCTCTCTATGCCTCACCAGAGGTGGAAGCGGCCGCGCACGAACTGGTCAAGCGGCATCTTGCGGGCGAGCCGGTGGCCTACCTGATCGGCGAGTGGGAGTTTTACGGCCTGCCGCTCGATATTTCGCCCGCGGTGCTGATCCCGCGCCCGGATACGGAGGTTCTGGCAACGAAGCTCATCGACGCGGCGCGCGGCGCCGGGTCTTGCCGCATCCTCGATCTCTGTGCGGGCAGCGGCTGCATCGGCCTTGCCGCGGCGGCGAACTTACCGAACGCGCGCGTGCTGCTCGGCGAATACGATGAGGAAGCGCTGAAGATCTGCCGGCAGAACATCCGCCGCAACCGCTTGACATCTCGCGTGGCGAGCCTCAAGCTCGACGCGCGCGAAAAGCCTTCGCGCACGCTGGGCGAGTTCCGGTTCCTCGTCAGCAATCCGCCGTATATTCCGAGCGCGGACATTGAAACGCTCGATGCCTCCGTGCGCGAGCACGAGCCGCGACTTGCGCTCGACGGCGGCGCGGACGGACTCGATTTTTACCGCGTGATCTGCGAAAAATGGCGCGACGTCCTGTGCGAAAACGGCATGCTCTTTTTCGAGGTCGGCATCGGGCAGGCGGACAGCGTGCTGCGCATCATGCGCTCGAGCGGCTTTGGCGACATTCAGATCGTCAAAGACCTCAACAACATTCCTCGCGTGGTATACGGCACGCGAGTAGAAACGATTTGATCTTAAAAAACAGTTTACATAAAGAATCGGGAGGAACGCGAACATGGCAGAAAAAGCTCAGACGAAGGCAGCCGCGGCGATGGCTGACGACAAGAAGCGGGCGATCGAGACCGCGATGCAGCAGATCGAGCGCACCTATGGCAAGGGCTCGATCATGCGCTTTGGCGACAATACCGTGAGCAATGTGGAGGCCGTTCCCACCGGCTCTCTCGCGCTCGACCTTGCGCTCGGCATCGGCGGACTGCCCAAGGGCCGTATCATCGAGATCTACGGACCGGAATCCTCCGGTAAGACGACGCTTGCGCTGCATGTGCTTGCGCAGGCGCAGAAGGCGGGCGGCGAGGTCGCATTCATCGACGCAGAGCACGCGCTCGACATCACCTATGCCCGCGCCCTCGGCGTGAAGGTCGAGGATATGCTCGTCTCCCAGCCGGATACCGGCGAGCAGGCGCTTGAGATCACCGAGGCGCTCGTGCGCTCCGGCGCGATCGACGTGATCGTCGTCGACTCCGTTGCGGCGCTCGTGCCGCGCGCGGAGATCGAGGGCGAGATGGGCGACAGCTTTGTCGGCCTTCACGCGCGCCTTATGTCGCAGGCGCTGCGCAAGCTCACCGGCGCGGTCGGCAAGACGAACACCATCGTTATTTTCATTAACCAGCTGCGCGAGAAGGTCGGCGTGATGTACGGCAACCCCGAGGTCACGACCGGCGGCCGCGCGCTCAAGTTCTATTCGAGCGTGCGTATCGATGTGCGCCGCATCGAGGCGCTGAAAAACGGCAGCGAGATCATCGGCAACCGCACGCGCGCCAAGGTCGTGAAGAACAAGATGGCGCCCCCGTTCCGCGAGGCGGAGTTCGACATCATGTACGGCGAGGGCATCTCGCTCATCGGCGAGCTCATCGATCTTGGCGTCAAACTTGGCCTTGTGCAGAAGAGCGGTTCGTGGTATTCGATGGGCGAAACGCGCATCGGCCAGGGACGCGACGCGGCCAAGCAGTATCTGAAAAACAATCCCGAGATCGCGGACAACCTCGAAGCGGAGATCCGCCGCAACTTTGATAAGCTGATGACGGGCCAGTCCCGCGTGGCGGCGAAGGCCGCGGGCCGTGCTGTGGACGTCAGCGCCGACGATTTCAAGGATGAAGATTGAGAAGATCGAACGATCGAAACATCAGCAGGAGCGCGTTCTCGTGTATTTGGAGGGGGGAGACCTCCTCCGGATCACCGAGAGCGAGCTTCTGCGTTTCGGTTTATGCATAGGGCTGGACATTGACGATAGGACTGTGGTAGAATTACAGCGGTTCGGCGCGCGGAGCGAAACGCGCGTGCGTGCGGCGAATATGATCTCGTCGCGCCCACTTTCGCGCAGAGAGCTTATCAGAAAGCTCGGGGAGAAGGGTGCGGCAGAGTCCGACGCGGAAGCGGCGGCGGACTGGCTCGAAGAGATCGGCGCGCTCAATGACGCGGACTATGCATTGATGCTCGTGCGGCATTATGGCGGCATGGGCTACGGCGAAGCGAAGATCCGCGACGAGCTCTACCGGCGCGGCGTGCCACGCGAGTTGTGGGAAGATGCGCTTGCTGCCTCACCCGATGTGCAGGAGGCCATCGCGCGTGTGATCGCACAAAAGACAAAGGGCCGCACGCTCGACGAGAAAGGCAGAAAGCGCCTTTCCGACATGCTGCTGCGCCGTGGCTTTGCCTGGCGCGATGTGCGCGCCGCGCTTGCCAAGATCGGCGAAGATACGACAGAATTCGATTACGAAGAGTGATCGTTTGTGATATTTCTACGGACAGGAGAGAAATTATGTCCTACAATGTGTTCTTTATTTCCCTCGGCTGTGCCAAAAACCAGGTCAACTGCGAGCAGATGATGGCCACGGTGCAGCACGCGGGGCACAATATCGTCCTCTCGCCTGAGGGGGCGGATGTGGCCGTGGTCAACACCTGCGGCTTTTTGGCTTCGGCCTGCGAGGAAGCCATCGATAATATCCTCGAAATGGCGGAGCTCAAGCAGGAGGGAGGACTCAAGAAGATCATCGTCACCGGCTGCATGGCGCAGCGCTACAAGGACGATGTGCTGCGCGAGCTGCCCGAGGTGGACGCGGTGCTCGGCACCGGCAGCTACGGCGACATTGCCCTTGCACTCGACGAGGTGATGAGCGGGGCAGCGCTGCGGCCCTGCCACATGGGGGATATCCACCACTGCCCGCAGGGCGGCGCACGCATTTTATCCACGCCTCCATGGTATGCGTATCTTCGCATTGCCGAGGGCTGCGACAACTGCTGCGCCTATTGCGTGATCCCGCGTCTGCGCGGGCGCTACCGCAGCCGCCCGATGGCGGAGCTTCTCGACGAGGCGAGCGAGCTTGCCTCCGCGGGCGTGAAGGAACTCATCGTTATCGCGCAGGACATCACGCGCTACGGCACGGACTTCAACGGCGAACATCAGCTTCCTGCGCTGCTGCGCGAGCTGTGTAAGCTCGACTTCCACTGGATCCGTCTGCACTATCTTTATCCCGATGAGATTACCGAAGAACTGATCGATACCATCGCCGAAGAGAAGAAGATCGTGCCCTACCTTGATATTCCCATCCAGCACTGCAACGACGGCATTTTAAAGGCGATGAACCGCCGCGACACGAAGGAGAGCCTCCGCAAGGTATTCCACGACCTGCGCGAGCGCGTGCCCGGCCTGGTGCTGCGCACGTCCATCATCGCGGGACTTCCCGGCGAAGGCGAGGCGGAATTCGAGGAGCTTTGCGACTTTTTGCGCGAGGAGAAGATCGAGCGCGCGGGCGTGTTCCCCTTCTCTCCCGAAGAGGGGACGAAGGCCGCGGCGATGGAGCATGTTTCCACCGAGGAAGCCCAGCGCCGCACGGAGCTTTTGGTCGACGTGCAGAGCGAGATCATCGACGCGTACAACGACTCCGTCCTCGGCGATATCCGCGAGGTGCTGTGCGAGGGCTGGAGCGAGGAATCGCAGTCCTTTGTCGGCCGCAGCTACGCCGAGTCCGTGGATATTGACGGAAAGATTTACTTTTCTTCGAATTGTGATATTATGGCAGGTGAGTTCGTCAACGTGCGCCTGACCGGCACGATGGACGGCGAGCTGACCGGCGAAGCGGTCGAATAATTTTAAAGCCCTGCAAGGCAGGAGGAAAGAGAGACAATGACAACTGCAAACAAGCTGACGATCCTGCGCATTGCGCTGATCCCCGTATTTTTGGTGGTGCTGTACCTTGATTTCGCAGGTGCGAGATGGTGGGCACTCGGCATCTTTGCCGCCGCATGCCTGACGGATTTTGCCGACGGCTACATTGCCCGCCACTGCAACCAGATCACAAATTTCGGCAAGTTCATGGACCCGCTGGCGGACAAGATGCTCGTCATGGCGGCGATGTGTTACTTTGTCGAGTGCGGGCAGATGCCCGGCTGGTGCCTTGCCATCGTGCTGCTGCGCGAATTTGCCGTTTCCGGCATGCGCCTTGTCGCCGTCGAGCAGGGGCGCGTCATCGCGGCAGCATGGTCTGGCAAGATCAAAACCGCCTCGACCATGGTGTGCCTGTGTCTGATGCTGGTGTTCAGCAGCAGAGCGCTGAACCTCGTGTGCATCGTGCTCATTGTGGCGACGACCGTGTATTCCGGCATTGAATACTTTGCAAAGAACCTCGATATTTTCAAAGAAGCAGACTAAATCGTAATTCCATCTTCTCAAAGGAGAGTTATCATGTATTTATACAATTCCGCGACCCATAAAAAGGAAGAATTCAAGACCCACACGCCGAACCATGTGGAGATGTACACCTGCGGACCGACCGTGTACCACTTTGCCCACATCGGCAATCTGCGCTCCTACATCATGGAGGACGTGCTGGAAAAGTACCTGCGCTTTTCGGGTTACAGCGTGAATCGCGTCATGAACATCACCGACGTCGGCCACCTCACGAGCGACGCCGACGAGGGCGAGGACAAGATGGTCAAGGGTGCCAAGCGCGAGCACAAGACCGTCATGGAGATCGCCCAGTACTATACCGACGCCTTCTTTGCTGACTGCCGCAAGCTCAACATCAAGCGTCCTGATGTTGTCCAGCCCGCGACGGGCCTGATCGACGATTATATCAAGATCATCACGAAGCTCCTTGACACCGGCTATGCCTACCTCGCCGGCGGCAACGTCTATTTCGACACGAGCAAGCTCGAGCGCTACTATATCTTCAACGACCACAACGAGGAAGACCTCGCCGTCGGCGTGCGCGAGGGTGTAGAGGAGGACGAGAACAAGAAGAACAAGAACGACTTCGTCCTCTGGTTCACCAAGTCCAAGTTTGAGGATCAGGCGCTCAAATGGGATTCTCCCTGGGGCGTGGGCTATCCGGGTTGGCATATCGAATGCTCCGGCATTTCGATGAAGTACAACGGCGAATACCTCGACCTGCACTGCGGCGGCGTGGACAACGCCTTCCCGCACCACACGAACGAGATCGCGCAGAGCGAGAGCTACCTCGGCCATCCATGGTGCCTCCAGTGGTGCCACGTGGCGCACCTCAACACCTCACACGGCAAGATGTCTAAATCCAAGGGCGAATTTCTGACGGTCTCGCTGCTCGAGGAAAAGGGCTACGACCCGCTGGCGTACCGCTTCTTCTGCCTGCAGAGCCACTACCGCAAGAGTCTTGTCTTCACGTGGGAAAACCTTGACAATGCGGTCGCCGCGTACAACAAGCTCATCGCGAAGATCGCGGGCATCAAGGACGAGGGCGGCGTGGACGAGGCGGTGCGCGCCGAATACCGCGCGAAGTTCATGAAGGAGATGGACAATGACCTCAACACCGCCATGGGCGTGACCGCGCTCTACGACGTGCTCAAGGCCAAGACTACGGGCGCGACGAAGCTCGCCATCATCGGCGACTATGACACGGTGCTGAGCCTCGACCTTCTCAAAAAGGCCGAAGCCGAGCGCGAGACGAAGGAGAAGGCGGCCGCGCAGCAGAGCGCGGGCGGCTTTACGGTCGTCTCCGAGGACGGCACGGCGGACGAGGGCATCGAGAACCTGATCCGCCAGCGCGCGGAGGCCAAGAAGGCGAAGAACTTTGCCGAGGCTGACCGCATCCGCGATGAGCTCAAGGCACAGGGCGTCGAAGTGACCGACATGCCCGGCGGCGCGAAGTGGAAGCGCGTGTAAAAACCGATCGATGAGAAAACAGGTGCGGCGAGGGAATCGCCTGCACCTGTTTTTGTCTATAAGTGATGAAGAGAATGCATTGATCGGCGGTTTTAATGAAAAAATAGAAATGAATCATGGTAAACGGTGTCATTCAATAGTCGCAACGTGGGCAGGGGAATTTTACTCGCTTTTCGGCAGCGGATATGATATGCTTTTTCCTGAGAAAACCAGAAAGGACGGGGTTTCCATGATCAATATTTTCGATATGATGGGGCCGGTGATGGTCGGCCCGTCCAGTTCGCATACAGCAGGCGCGGCGCGCATCGGCAACATGGGCAGAACGCTGCTCGGCGAAGAGGTGGCGCGCGCAGACATCGGCCTGCACGGTTCCTTTGCCGAGACCGGCGTCGGCCACGGCACGGACCGCGCGCTGCTTGCGGGACTGCTCGGCATGAAGCCGGACGATCTGCGCATTCCGAACGCCTACGATGAGGCAAACCGCGCGGGCATGGCGTATTCCTTCCACACGGTGGAGCTGCGCGATGCAAACCCGAACACCGCGCTTTTGGAGCTGACGGGGAAAAGCGGAAAAAAGATGACCATTGAGGCCTCCTCTGTCGGCGGCGGCGCGATCGTCGTCAATAAGATCGACGGCATCAACGTGAACTTCACGGGAGACTTCAACACGCTGATCGTCCGCAATCAGGACGAGACCGGCTCCGTCGCTGCGATCACGTCTATTTTGAGCCAGGTGCACATCAACGTGGCGAACATGAGCGTCAACCGCCACCGCCGCGGAGGAGATGCGCTGATGGTCATTGAAACAGATCAGCACATCAAGCCGCGGCAGGTGGAATTTCTCTCTGAGCTGCCGGGTATCCTGAGCGTGACTTATTACGATAAGGAGGACGATGAAGATGGCGCTGGATTCGATGAAGGAAATCTTTGAGCGCTCGGCGCGGGAAGAGATCCCGTTCTGGGAGATTGTTTTGCAGTACGATATGGAGGAGCGTCAGGTGAGCCGGCAGGCATCAATGGCCAAAATGCTTTCCACCTGGCAGGCGATCCAGGACGCAGCCGATTCCTACACCGGTACGCAGCGCAGCGTGAGCGGACTGGTCGGCGGCGACGGACTGAAAATGCGGTTGTACGCGCGCCGCGGCGAAAGCATCGGTGGGGAGTTCATAGATGAGGTCATCGTGCAGGCGCTTTCCATGGCGGAGTCGAACGCCTGCATGCGCCGCATCGTTGCCGCGCCGACGGCAGGTTCCTGCGGCGTGGTACCTGCCGTGCTGCTGCCGCTGTGCGAGCGTGAAAAGCACACGCAGCATGAGCTGCTGGAAGCACTGTATGTTGCCGCGGGAATCGGGGCCGTCATCGCGCACCGCGCAAGCATTTCCGGTGCGGCGGGCGGCTGTCAGGCGGAGATCGGCACGGCGTCGGCCATGGCGGCGGGCGCGCTTGTGTCTCTGCGCGGCGGCACGAACGAGCAGATCGGCCACGCGGTGGCCATGGCGCTCAAGAATCTGATGGGGCTTGTCTGCGACCCCGTCGCGGGCCTTGTCGAGGTCCCGTGCGTCAAACGCAATGTTATCGGCGCGGTGAATGCCATCTCCGCGGCGGATATGGCACTGGCAGGCATTGAAAGCCGCATTCCCGTCGATGAGGTCATCGACGCGATGGGCGAGGTCGGACGCCGTATGCCGGTCGAGTTCCGCGAGACGGCGCTCGGCGGCCTTGCCGCTACGCCGACCGGCAAGGCGGTCAAGGAGCGCATGCCGAAGGGTGCGAGGTAAGCAAACAAACGAAAAAGAGAAGGGATCCGCCGTATGGCGGATTCCTTTTTTCATGCGCAACAGATGCGGAGATCTCGGCATTTATTGACTTGCAGAAAAATATTAGGCCTATAGGGATAATCAATCGATAATTTTTGCGCATTTGATTGAAAATGCCTTAAAAAAAGCGGTATAATCGCTCTCAGGATTAGATTAGGAGGGCAGCTATGAAACCTGACACGGAGAAAGTCCTGAGCATCCTTGCCATGCATGAGAACGATCCGTCCAACCTTATTGCCATTTTGCAGGATGTGCAGGCGGAATACAATTACTTAAGCGAAGCAAACCTGACGCTCATCGCCGATACGCTCGGCGTAAGCGTATCAAAGGTATACAGTGTGGCGACATTCTACGAGAATTTTTCGCTGGAGGCCAAGGGAAAGCATATCATCAAGGTCTGCGCGGGTACGGCGTGTCATGTGCGCAAGTCCGGGCCGATCTATGATGCGATCTATGAATACCTCGGGCTGCACGGGAAGAAAAAGACTTCGGACGACGGCCTCTTTACGCTCGAAACGGTCGCGTGCCTCGGCGCCTGCGGATTGGCGCCGGTTATGACCGTGGACGGGGAAGTACATGCCAAAATGGATCCCGAGCATGCTATTGAGCTGCTCGACTCCATTCGCAAAAACGAGGGGGTGCAGGCGTGAACAAGCTGAATAGAGAAGAATTCCGCGCCCTGCGCGCGCAGGCGGAGCATGATCTTGCACAAAGCCGCGAGGTGCCGTCCATTCTCATCTGCGCGGGCACCGGCTGCATTGCCGGCGGCGCAATGAAGATTTACGACAATTTCAAGGCCGAGTGTGAATCGCGCGGGTTGAAGGTCTATGTGGGGCTGAAGCACGACACGGACAAGGAGAAGAGCCTGCACGTCAAGATGAGCGGCTGCCACGGCTTCTGCGAGATGGGGCCGCTGGTGCACATCGAGCCGCTGGGTGTGATGTACATTCACGTTAAGCCCGAGGACTGCCACGAAATTCTGGAAAAGACCGTCCTCGGCGGCGAGATCATCGACCGCCTTGTTTATCATCTGGACGGCGTGGCGTATCCGAAGCAGGAGGAGATCCCGTTTTATAAAAAGCAGCACCGCGTGGTGCTGGGAAACTGCGGCACGGCGGACGCCGAGGACATCGAGGAGTACATCGCCAAGGGCGGTTACAGCGCGTTTGAAAAGGCGCTGTTCGAGATGACGGGCGAGGAGATCTGCCGCGACATTCTCGATTCCGGCCTGCGCGGCCGCGGCGGCGGCGGTTTCCCCGCCGGACGCAAATGGGACGGCGCGCGCAAGCAGAAGAGCGCAAAGAAATACATCGTCTGCAACGGCGACGAGGGCGATCCCGGCGCGTTCATGGACCGCAGCGTGATGGAGGGCAACCCCCACAGCGTGCTTGAGGGCATGATGATCGCGGGTCTTGCCGTCGGCAGCGACGAGGGCTACATTTACGTGCGCGCGGAATATCCGCTGGCGGTGAACCGTCTGAAAACAGCCATTGCCAGAGCGGAGGAGACAGGGCTTCTCGGCGAGCATATCCTCGGCAGCGATTTTAACTTCCGCATTCATGTTGCCAAGGGCGCGGGCGCATTCGTCTGCGGCGAGGGCAGCGCCCTGACTGCGTCCATCGAGGGCAACCGCGGCATGCCGCGCGTCAAGCCCCCGCGCACCATTGAGCACGGCCTGTGGGCTGAACCCACGGTGCTCAACAACGTGGAGACCTTTGCCAACGTCCCGCTCATCATCAAAAACGGCGTGGAGTGGTACCATAGCATCGGCACGGAGAAGAGCCCCGGCACGAAGGCTTTCGCCCTGACGGGCAACGTGGTCAACACGGGCCTCATCGAAGTGCCTATGGGCACGACCATTCGTGAAGTCGTTTTCGACATCGGCGGCGGCATTCCCAACGGTAAGAAGTTCAAGGCCGTGCAGATCGGCGGCCCTTCCGGCGGCGCGACCACGGCGAGCGACGAGCATCTTGATCTGCCGCTCGACTTCGACTCGCTCAAGAGCATCGGCGCCATGATCGGCTCGGGCGGCCTTGTCGTCATGGACGAGGATACCTGCATGGTCGAGACCGCGCGCTTTTTCATGCGCTTTACGCAGAACGAGAGCTGCGGCAAGTGCGTTCCCTGCCGCGAGGGCACGAAACGCATGCTGGAGATCCTGGATCGCATCATTGCAAACGAGGGGAGTCTTGAGGATCTTGACCTCTTGCAGGAGCTTGCCAAAACGATCTCGGAAACGGCGCTGTGCGGCCTCGGCCAGAGTGCGTGCAAGCCCGTGCAGAGTACGCTGCGCCACTTCCGCCAGGATTATCTGCGTCATGTGGTCGACCATCATTGCCCGATCTGCAACGGCCGCAAGCGCCGCCTTGTCATTAAGCCCGAGCTGTGCAAGGGCTGCGGCAAGTGCAAGCGCAACTGCCCGATGGAGGCCATCTCCGGCGAGATCCGCATGCCGCACACCATCGACAATGATAAGTGTATCCACTGCGGCGCGTGCTGGGGCGCCTGTCCGTTCGGCGCGATCGACGCCATTGAAGAGGAGGGTTGAGAGATATGGCAAAAGGTATGATGATCGTTGACGGTCAGCGCGTCAACTTCGACGGCGAGAAGAATGTGCTTTCCGTCATTCGCAAGGCCGGTATTGAAATGCCGACATTCTGCTATTACTCCGACCTTTCCGTTTATGGCGCGTGCCGTATGTGCGTGGTGGAAGATGAAAAGACCGGTAAGATCGACGCTTCCTGCTCGATGGAGCCGCGCGACGGCATGCGCATCAGCACGAACAGCGCACGCCTTTTAAAGCATCGTCGCGTGATCCTGGAGCTGCTGCTCGCCTCACACAACTGCAACTGCACCACCTGTGAAAAGAGCGGCCACTGCCGTTTGCAGGAGCTTGCTCAGCAGTTCGGCGTGCGCAGGATCCGCTTCCCCGATACGCGCGAGCACTACGAGATCGACAGTTCGTCACCCGCGGTGCTGCGCGACCCAAACAAGTGCATTCTCTGCGGCGACTGCGTGCGCGTGTGCGAAGAGATGCAGGGCATGGGCATTTTGAACTTTGCCTACCGCGGCAGCAATTTGCAGGTCATGCCCGCGTTCGACCGCAAGCTCGCCGAGACGAAGTGCGTGAGCTGCGGCCAGTGCGCGGCGGTGTGCACCACCGGCGCCATCACCGTAAAAAACCAGATCGGCGAGGCGTGGCGCGCCATTCACGATCCGAAAAAGCGCGTGGTCATTCAGATCGCGCCCGCAGTGCGCGTGGCGGTGGGCGAGGCATTCGGCTTCTCTGCCGGCGAAAATGTGCTCGATAAGCTCGTCACGGCGCTCAAGCTCATGGGCGTGGACGAGGTGTACGATACGACGTTCGGCGCGGACTTTACGACGATCGCCGAATCCGAGGAATTCCTCGAGCGCCTGAAAAACGGCGGCCCGTTCCCGATGTTTACCTCCTGCTGCCCGGCGTGGGTGAAGTATCTGGAAAACGAGAACCCCAAGTACCTCAAGAATATCTCCACCTGCAAGTCGCCCATGGAGATGGTGGGCGCGATCTTCCGCGACAAGTACGCTGCGAAGGACGCAGCCGACGGCCGCACGACCTACCATATTGCCATCATGCCCTGCACGGCAAAAAAGATGGAAGCAGCGCGCCCTGAGTTCGTCCACGACGGACGGCCTGATGTTGACCTTGTGCTCACCACGCGCGAGGTGATCGACATGATGCAGGAGACCGGCATTCAGCTCTCCGAGCTGGAGCTGGAGTCCCCCGATATGCCCTTTGGCCTCGGCTCCGGCGCCGCGATCATTTACGGTACGAGCGGCGGCGTTGCCGAAGCGGTCGTGCGCCACTGCCTGCCCGATAAGAGCAAAAATGCCCTGCGTGAGATCAGTATTCTTGGCCTGCGCGGCGATGCGCCGATCAAGGAGGCGTCGGTCACCGTCGGCGATGCTGAGCTCAAGATCGCGGTCGTCAACGGGCTTGCCAATGCCAAGAAGCTTTTGAAGGACATCGACGAGGGCAAGGCGTTCTATCACCTCATCGAGGTGATGACCTGCCAGGGCGGCTGCGTCGGCGGCGCGGGTCAGCCCTACGGACTCAAAAAGAGAAAGGAAAAACGCGGCGACGGCCTGCACCTTGCCGACAATGCGGCAATGTTCAAGCGCGCCGAGCGCAACCCCGTTGTGCTGCAGATGATGGAGGACTACGGCGAAGAGCGCTGCCACGAGCTGCTGCATGTGACGTACAATTCAAATCAGTGACGGTGTCACCGTATAATAGGAAGCGGAGCTGAATGCCGATGCATTCAGCTCCGCTTTTCTTGTTTTTTCCGTTAGTCGAATTCGAGCGCCGCAGTGCTCTTTTTGTGTACCTCGCCGACGATGGCGCTCCACGGGGCAAAGACGCGCAGCGCGTTCAGCAGCGGTTCGGCGTCCTCGCGCGGGAGCGCGATGAGCAGTCCGCCCGAGGTCTGCGGGTCGGCGGCAAGATCCAAAAGCGCCTGCTCGCTGCCCGCCAGCACGGAAAGGTGCGGCTTGACATAGTCCATGTTGCGGTAAGCGCCCGCGGGGATAATGCCCATCTCCGCCATCGCGCGCGCGCCGTCCATCAGAGGGAGGGCCGCGCCGTGCAGGCGGATCGTGACGCCGCTGCCGCTTGCCATCTCATAGCTGTGGCCCAAAAGTCCAAAGCCCGTCACATCGGTACAAGCGTGGACATTTCCGGCGCTTCGCACAGCCTCGCCCGCTTTCTTGTTGAGCGTTGCCATGTGGGCGTAGAGCGCATCGCGCGCGGCGGGAGAGATCAGATCTGCCTTGATGGCGGTGGTGAGTACGCCGCTGCCGAGCGGCTTTGTCAGCACCAGCACATCGCCCGGCTGTGCGCCGGTATTTTTGAGAATGCGGTCGGGGCGAACAAAGCCCGTGACGCACAGACCGTATTTCGGCTCATTGTCCTCAATGGTGTGGCCGCCCGCGATGATGCAGCCGGCTTCGACCGCCTTTGCGTGGCCGCCCTCCAGAATGGCGCGGACGTCTTCTTTCGGCAGGCAGTTCGGCACGCACAAAAGGTTCATCGCAATCTTCGGCTCGCCGCCCATGGCGTACACGTCGCTCAGTGCATTTGCCGCGGCGATCTGACCGAAGAGGTACGGGTCGTCCACAATGGGGGTGAAAAAGTCGACCGTTTCGATGACAGCGACCTCATCGGAGATGCGGTAAACGGCAGCGTCATCGCTGCGGTCATAGCCGACCAGAAGCGCAGGATCCGACACGTTCGGCAGATTTGCAAGAATTTCCGTCAGGGCACCCGGCCCCAGCTTGGCGGCTCAACCCGCCGCCTTTGTCATCTGCGTGAGACGCAGCTTGTCGTTCATGGCGCACACCTCCTTCAAAAAGCTGCCTTTATTGTAGAGAAGTGCGAAGCCTTTGTCAACTCCGGCGTTTGATCGCTGTCAGCGCGGAGAGAGAACGTGAAGCAGATTGAGGAAGCTCTCCCAAAGGTTCGTCGGCCGACCGTCGGAAATGACGAGGGAACCGGAAAGTTCCTCGCAGCGAACAAAATAGCGCTCGGCGGAGGAAAGATTCGTGAATTCGCAGCGCGCGGTGCGTCCGTCGACCTTGCAGACCATGGCCGGGTAGGGAGTTGTGACATCGGTGATGTTCCAGAGCGTGATCGTGCCGTCCTGCGGCGTATCCGCGCGGAAGGTGACGGCGATGCGCGTGCTGTTCGTAAAAAGACGGCGGCCGTCGCAGCTGTCGGCAAAGGTGTGCACCTCTCCGGCGGCAAGGTTGCAGACGCTCTCCTCAACCACGGGGATGTAGGGGTGCTGTGCGCGGACAAGGTTCATCCACGCGGCGGCGGTGAGCGAGAGCAGTACGATCAGGACGATGACGCCGACAGTCAGGAGCGTACCGCGCTTCTGGCGGCGGTGCTTGACCTTTTGCGCATAGTCGGCGACGGCGGGTGGGTCGATGACTTGCGCGGCGGGAAGAAATTGTTCGCTTTTCATCCGCGCGAGCGTTTCGCGGCAGCGTGGGCAGCATTTGAGATGCTCCTCGATGAGCGCGCGGCTTGCGTCCGAGCAGCTTTCGTCGGCGTAGAGCGGGAGCAGGTCGCCGATGACGCGGCAGTCAATGTTCATGGTGTTCCTCCATATCTTCAATCAGCTTGTCCTTGGCGCGGTAGAATGTGACCTTTGCCCAGGACTCGGATTTGCCGAACAACGCGGCGATGTCACGGAAGTGCAGCTCACCGAGCACGCGCAGTGTAAAGACCTCACGGTACGGCTCCTTGAGCCGGTGCAGGGAAGCGTGAATGCGCATTGCCTGCTCGCGGTCGGCCAGCAGTTCAAAAATGTCGTCCGGCGCGGTGAGCTTGCGCGTTTCCTCGTAGGGGACGGTGCGCTTTCGTCGGCGGAGTTCTTTCATGAGGGCGTTTTTTGCGATCTGGCAGAGCCACGATTCGACGCGGCAGTCGCCGCGGAACGTGTCGATGTGCAGATACGCCTGATAGAACGTTTCCGCCGTCAGCTCGTCGGCAAGTGAGGCGTCCTTGCTGAGCGAAAGCAGAAAACGGTAGACAACGGGTGTGCAGCGCCGACAGATCTCGTCAAATTCGTCCATGCAGGGCCTCCTTCCGATCATTTCTGCCTGTTCGAGCGCGGAGCGCGCAGAAAGATACAAACTTTTTCCCATTTTATCAACTTGATGGAACCGGCGCAAGGAAGAAAGCATCATCAAAAAATCCAATGATAGCGGGGCGGTAAAAAGGAGAATCATAAAAGAAATTTACGGCGAGAGAAAAAAGTTGTGCCACTTTGCGCAGAATCTGTTATACTTAGAAGAAAATAACGGGTGTGATCCCGGCAAAGGAGCGATACGTATGAAAATCGAAGTCAATGCCATGGGCGATGCCTGCCCGCTTCCGGTCGTAAAGACGCAGAAGGCGATGCAGGAACTTACTGGCGCGGGAACGGTCGAAACGCTGGTCGACAACGAGACGGCGGTGCAGAACCTCGGCAAGCTGGCCGCAAGCAAGGGCTGTACGTCCGCGACCGAAAAACTCGGCGAAAATCAGTACCGCGTGACCATCACCGTGGGCGAGGACGCCAAGACGGACGAGGCGAGCGGAGAGTGCTTCACCTGCGGCAAGCCGAAAACAGTCGTGGTGCTCTCCTCTGACAAGATGGGCGGCGGCAGCGATGAACTTGGCGGTGCGCTGATGAAGGCGTTTGTCTTTGCTCTGAGCCAGCAGGAGACCCTGCCCGATACCATTCTCTGCTACAACGGCGGCGTGAAGCTCAGCTGCGAAGGCTCGGAGTCTCTTGAGGATCTCAAGGGCATGGCCGAGCGCGGCGTGGAGATTTTAAGCTGCGGCACGTGCCTCAACTACTATGACCTCAAAGAAAAGCTTGCCGTCGGCGAGGTGACGAATATGTACGTCATCGTGGAAAAGATGAGCGGCGCGGACCGCATCATCCGTCCATGAAGATGATCTATCTCGACAATGCGGCGACCACGCTGCGGAAGCCGCCGCAGGTCATCGACGCGGTGGTGCAGGCGATGGGGAGCTTTGGCAACAGCGCGCGCGGCACACATGAAGGCTCGCTTGCCGCCTCGCGCGTCATTTACGACACGCGCTGCAAGCTTGCCTCGCTCTTTGGCTGTAAGCGGGCGGATCATGTCGCTTTTGCCTGCAACTCGACCGAAGCGCTGAATATCGCCATTCACGGCTGCATCCGCAGCGGCGACCACGTCATTTCGACGGACTTGGAGCACAACTCCGTGCTGCGGCCGCTCTACCGGCTGGAACGGGAGAAGGGCGTTTCGCTGAGCTTTGTTCCCGCGGACAGACAGGGGAACATCGACTATGCGGATTTTGAGAAGCTTTTGCGCCCCGATACCCGTGCCGTCATCTGCACGCACGCCTCGAATCTGACGGGCAATGTGCTTGATCTTACGCGCATTGGACAGTTTGCGCACACGCACGGACTGATGTTCCTCGTGGACGCCTCGCAGAGCGCGGGCGTGCTGCCCATCGACATGAAAAAAATGCAAATCGATGTGCTGTGCTTCACCGGGCACAAGTCGCTCATGGGCCCGCAGGGCACGGGCGGACTGTGCGTGCGCGAAGGCGTAGACATTGCCCCGTGGAAGGTCGGCGGCACGGGCGTGCAGACGTATTCCGAGTCTCAGCCCGCGCAGATGCCGACGCGCCTCGAGGCGGGGACGCTCAACAGCCACGGCATCGCGGGACTTTCCGCCGCGCTCGACTTTTTGCAGGAGACCGGGATCGGCACGATCCACGCACACGAAACGGCGCTGCTGCGCCGCTTTGTCGAGGGCGTACGGAACATTCCGGGCGTGACGCTCTACGGCGACTTTGACTGCGAGCGCACGGCGGTCGCGGCGCTCAACATCGGCGACATGGACTCGGGCGAAGTGTCGGACATTCTGTCCGAGGACTACGGCATCGCGACCCGCCCGGGCGCGCACTGCGCGCCGCGGCTGCACCGCGCGCTCGGAACCGAAGAACAGGGCGCGGTGCGCTTCAGCTTCGGCTGGTACAATACGGAAGAGGAAGCGGACGCTGCGGTCAACGCACTCCGCGAGATCGCAACATGAGAGAGAAAAAGCTATGGCTCGTCATCACCTTCCACACGACGGCCGCGGCCATCGCGATGGAAAAGCTCTGCCGGGCGAAGGGCCTGCCCGGGCGGCTCATTCCCGTGCCGCGCGAGCTGACAGCAGACTGCGGCATGGCATGGCGCGCCGGAACGGAGGATCGCGCCGCGCTCACGGCGCTGACCAAAGCAGAAGGACTGGAGACCGATGGGTTTTATGAGCTGCTGCTGTGAAGAGCATGAAAAAAGAGACGCTGCGGCGTCTCTTTTTATTCTTTCAGCAGCTTCATGCGCACTTTCCAGTCGGGGAGATACTGCGCGATCAGCGCGTAGAAGGCGGGGGAGTGGTCATGGTGGCGGATGTGCGCGAGCTCGTGGACGATGACATAGTCGATGGCCTCGGGCGGATAGAGCATGAGCCGCCAGGAAAAGCAGATGCTGTTTTTGCCGCTGCATGAGCCAAAGCGCGTGCGCGCAGAGGTGATCTTGATACCCGCCGGCACAAGCCCCATGATGGCGCTCCAGTGGGCGGTGCGCCGGGGGAGATACTCCTTCGCTTGCGCGATGAGCGCTGCGCGCTCGGAATCCGTCGGCTCGGGGTGGGCGAGGCGGCGCGCCTCTTGCTTTGCCCTCGCGCGCGCAAGCCAGCTTTCATGCGCTGCAACAAAGCGGTCGATGTATTCTTTTTTGACGCCGCAGGGCGCGCGGACGATGGCCTTTCCCTCGCGGTCCAACTGCAGCGACATTGTGCGCCGTTTGGCACGAATGAGCGTATAGTCCGTCATTGGCCGATGTAGGTAAAGCGGCGGAAGGTCTTGCCGTCGCGCTCGACGGTTTCATTCCACATCCGCGCGGGGCGCACCCAAAGGCCAAAATCGCCGTACAGCGTGCGGTAGATGACCATTTCCTCCTGCGTTTCGGAGTGGCGGGCGAGGCCGATGACCTCGTATTCGTTGCCCTTGAAGTGGCGGTAGCGCCCGGGCTTGATCTCATCCATGAAAAACCCTCCTGCGGTGATTTTTGGCAATAGTATAACACGAGGGCGCAAAAAAAGGAAGCGGCGCGCGCCGCTTCCTTTTTGCTGTTTGGGGTTAAGTCTTAGTAGCTGCCGAGGTCAGCGGACTTGTCGCCCTCGACGCTGACGCCGAAGACATAGTCGTTGCCGGGCAGAATGGCGTTGAGAATGACGCCGCAGAGGGCCGCGATGGCAAGGCCGGAGAGCGTGACCGCCGCACCGCCGACGGTGAAGGTGATGCCGCCGACGGAGCTGAAGCCGAGACCGCTGACGAACATGACCGCCGCAATGATGAGGTTGCGGGACTTGGTGAGGTCGACCTGATTCTCCACGATGTTGCGCACGCCGACCGCGGAGATCATACCGTAGAGAATGAAGCTGACGCCGCCGACGATGGCCGCGGGGATGGAGTTGACAAGCGCGTCAAACTTGGGGGAGAAGCTCAGAATGATGGCGTAGACGGCCGCGAGGCGGACGACGCGGGGATCGTAGACCTTGGAGAGGGCGAGAACGCCGGTATTTTCACCATAGGTGGTGTTGGCAGGGCCGCCGAACATGCCGGCAAAGGCGGTGGCGAGACCGTCGCCGACGAGCGTGCGGTGCAGGCCGGGATCTTCGATGAAGTTGCGGCCGGTGGTGGAGGAGATGGCGGAGATGTCGCCGATGTGCTCCATCATGGCGGCGATGGCGATGGGTGCCATGACGAGGATAGCGGAAACGTCGAACTTCGCGATGACGAACTTCTGAAGGCCGATGAGATTCGCCTTGTTGACGGCGGCGAAGTTGACGAGCGGCTGCATCACGCCCTCTGCATCGGGCAGCTGCGCGCCGCAGGCGCTGGCGATGAGGGCGACGATGTAGCTGCCGACCACGCCAAGCAGGATCGGAATGATCTTGACCATGCCCTTGCCCCAGATGTTGGCGACCACGATGATGGCCATAGCGACGAGGGCGAGCCACCAGCAGGTGGAGGCGTTATTGATGGCGGAGCCGGAGAGGTTCAGGCCGATCATGATGATCATCGGGCCCGTGACGATGGGAGGGAAGTAACGCATGACCTTTTTCGCGCCGAGCACCTTAAAGAAGAGTGCGAGCACGAGGTAGAGGAGACCGGCGATCACGATGCCGCCGAGCGCGTAGGCGAGCTTCGTTTCGGGATCGAGACCTTCGTAGGCGGGCATCGTTGCGACCGTGGAGAAGCCGCCGAGATAGGCGAACGAGGAGCCGAGGAACGCGGGGACCTTAAACTTGGTGCAGACATGGAACAGCAGCGTGCCGAGACCTGCGAACAGCAGCGTGGTCTGAATGGACAGCGGCAGGCCGTAGCCCTGCACGAGGATGGGGACGAGCACCGTTGCGCCGAACATGGCGAACATGTGCTGCAATCCGAGCACCAGCATTCTGGGGGTGCCCAGCTGGCGGGCGTCGTAGATGGCTTCGTGTCCGAGTTCTTTCTTCATGTGATTTTCCCTCTTTGCTTTCTTCGTATTTTTATTCTCATTTGAATAAACATGAACTGCGCCCCGTGCGGGCAAAAAAGAAGGCCGGTAAAGGCATTACCGACCAAAAGAAATCATATCAATAAAAACGAAAACAAAACGACCGGAGGTGAGATTTTTCTTTTTCGATGCGGTGCAGAGCATCATGGGTTCGTCCTCCTGTTTGCGTTTCATTGTTTTCGTCTGACCAAGGATACCTGAAAGCGGGGAAAAATGCAAGTTGGGATTTTCACTAATATAGTTGCAGAAGAACTGCCATTTTTGTGCAGAAATGCGCCGGAAACAGCAAAGTTTTTCCGGCAGGGGGTTGCCAAACACATTGCAATGATGTACAATAGCAATGCTCCCTATTGAAAGCATCTATAAGTGGGGGGACTTTTTTAAAAAGCGAGTGTGTGTTGTATGGAAAAGAAAAAAATGAGTCTGCCAAAGCAGATCGTACTTGCCCTGATCCTGGGTATTGCGGTCGGACTTATCTTCTATTTTATCGGTAAGCCCGAATTTACCACCAACTACTTGAAGCCCTTCGGCACGATCTTCGTCAACCTCCTGAAGTTCATTGTCGTGCCCGTCGTGCTGCTGTCGATGATCGACGGTATCATCTCGATGGGCGATATGAAGAAGGTCGGCTCCGTCGGCTGGAAGACGGTCGCCTACTTCCTCGTCACCACGGCAATCGCCTGCGTCATTGGCCTTCTCTTTGCGAACATCTTCAACAATGCCGGCCTGTTTCCCACGCTCGCGCTGGAAGAGGGTGCTGTGTGGGATAAGGCGACGAGCGCCAACTTCATGGATACGCTGGTCGCCATCTTCCCGAGCAATATGTGGAAGTCCTTCACGGAAGCCAACATGCTGCAGGTCATCGTGATCGCACTGATGTTCGGCGGCGGTATCCTCTCCGCGGGTGAGAAGGGGAAGCTTGCCAAGGATCTTGTCTCTACGCTCTATGCGGTCATCGAGCGCGTGATGGCCTTCATCATCTCCCTCAGCCCCATCGGCGTGTTCACGATGATGGCATGGGTCGTCGCCACGCAGGGCCCCGAGATCCTGACGTCTCTTGGTATCGTGCTTGGCTGCGCCTACCTCGGATACATTGTCCACGCGATTCTCTGCTACTCTTTCTCTGCCAAGGTCTTTGCGGGCATCAGCCCCATCACCTTCTTCAAGAAGGCTTCCCCCGCGATGATTTTCGCATTTACCTCCACCTCCTCCGCCGCTACGATCCCCCTGAGCAAGGAGTGCGCAGATGAGCTGGGCGCAGAGAACGATGTGTCCTCTTTCGTTATCCCCCTCGGCGCGACGATCAACATGGACGGTACCGCCATCTACCAGTGCGTTGCCACCATCTTCCTCGCCACCTGCTGCGGCATGACGCTGACCGTCGGACAGATGGTTACCATCGTCGTCACCGCAACGCTTGCCTCCATCGGCACGGCCGGTACGCCGGGCGCGGGCATGATCATGCTTGCCATGGTGCTCGAGGCGATGAACATTCCCGTCGATATGATCATGATCATCTACGGCATCGACCGTCTTTTCGACATGGGTCGTACCTGCCTGAACATCACGGGCGACGTCTCCTGCGCGTTGTGCGTTACCAAGTGGGAGAACGAGAAGGCTGCCAAGGCCGCCAAGTAATTTTTCCTGCCACATTGTCAAAAAGCCGCTCTGCTTTGCAGAGCGGCTTTTTTGCAGAGTTCTGGTTGCTTTTCCACGCGGCGGGGCATACAATGATGCTGCCTCGCCATAGGCGGGCGCGGGAGGAAGAAGATGATGACGAATCGAAAACGGGGTTACCTCTATATTTTGCTGGCGGCCATGCTCTATTCTACGACCGAGGTCGCGCTCAAGGCCCTCGGCGGCGCGTTCGCGCCCATGCAGGTGACGGTTGAGCGCGTACTGCTCGGTGCGCTGGCGCTGCTGCCGTTTGCTTTGAAAGACCTGAAAAAGCGCGGCATTCATCTTACAAAGTCTGACTGGGGCTACTTCGCCCTCCTTGGATTTCTGACGGTCACACTGCACATGTCGCTTTTGCAGATGGCGGTGCTGCACATGGACGCCTCAGCCACATCGGTCATCTACTCGGGAAATCCCGTCTTTGCCCTGGCGGCGGCACATCTTATTCTGCATGAGCCGCTCAGGAAAAATCACCTGTTGGCGATCGGCGTGGAGGTCATCGGTATCCTCTTCATTCTCAATCCTGCAAAGCTTGAGATCAGTCTCCGCGGCTTTCTGGAGATCCTTGCTGCGACGATCCTTTTCGCAATGTACGGTACGCTCTGCAAGCTGCGTGTCGACAGGCTGGGCAGTATGGTGATCGCGGATTTTAACATCCTTGTCGGGGGACTGGAAATGCTCGTGTTGCTGCTGCTCGGCGAGATCCCGGCGGTCGGCGCACTTTATAAGGGTCTGGGCTTGGATATTTTTGCCGGCGTCCCATTCTTTTCGGGCTTTACGCTCAGATCGACACTCCTATTGTGCCATGTCGGCATCGGCTGCGCAGGACTTGGCTTTTTGCTTACGGCGAAGGTCACGGAGTATACCTCCGCGACCGAGGCTTCGTTCGTTTACCTTGTCAAGCCTGTTCTGGCAACGGCGCTGGCAGTAGCCGTGTACCACGAGCACATCAGCGTCAACCGTATGATCGGCATTGCGCTTTTTGTGGCGGCGTCGCTGTGTGTCAGTGTGCCGGTGCTGCGCGAGATGCGGCAGGAGAGAGTGAAAGAAAAAAGCACATAAGAGAAAAAAGAGGAAGGCGGTAGCCTTCCTCTTTTGCTTATTCGATGCGGGTAATGTCGTGGATCCACTTGCCGGAGCGCAGGCGGATCAGGCCAAGGGGTGTTTTGAGGATGTATTCGATCATCAGGCACAGGCAGAATACCTCATTCGGAACCTTGAGAACAAGACCCAAAAGGCACATGAGCGGCAGCGTACCGAACCAGAGGGGAACATTGTCGATCACGAGCGAGGCATTCACATCACCACCGCCGCGCAGCACGCCAACAGCCATCGTGGTCGAAAAGCTGTGGAGCGGGATCGAGCAGGCATAGCAGAGCAGCATTACGCTGCACAGATGCTCAGCGACTGCCGAGAGTGAGAAGAGCGGCATGACGAACGGGCGCATGAGCGTGGCAAACATCGCATACTCAAGCAGACCGAGCAGCGCGCCGAAAGCGAGCGCCGTGAAGCAAAGCGCTTTTCCAATGTTGTAGACGCCTTTGAGGTTGCCAAGACCGATCTCTTTGCCGATGATGACGGCGGTTGCCGCCGCAACGCCGAAAAGACCGGAGGTCACAAGCCGGTCGATGTTGCCCGCAAGCGTATAGGCGGCGATGAGATCGGAGCTTTCCGCCATGTGGCCCATGATAACGGTGATCAGGGAAAATCCCGTGCCCCAGAGCGTTTCATTGATGAGCACCGGCGCGCTGTAACGCAGGAAACGATGCAGCATATCCATGCCGGGGTGGAAAATGGCGTGAGGCATGAGCGGCATCGTGCGGCAGCGGAAAGAGTAGAAAGATACGATGACAAACTCCACCACGCGGGACAAAAGCGTTGCCACCGCCGCGCCGGTGATGCCGAGTGCGGGGAGACCGAGCTTGCCGAAGATGAGCACATAGTTGCCGATGGTGTTGCAGAGCATCGAAGTGGCAAAGACGATCATGCCGAAGCGCGGGTTTTCGATGCTGCGCTGCATACCGATGTAGATGGAGGAGATCGAATTGAAAATGTAGGAGAAGCCGACGATGCGCAGATACGGTTCGGCTAGCGTCACAAGCGTCAGATTGTCGGTGATGAGGTAGAGCACCTGCGCGGGGAACACACACAGAACGATGGCGAACAGCACGCTTACACCGCCTGCGATGAAAAAGCCGATGCCCATGACACGGTTGATGCTCTCGCGGTCGCCGCGCCCCCAGTACTGGCTGATGAGTACGCTTGAGCCGCTTTGCAGGCCGAAAACGATGAGCTGAATGATAAAGACCGGCACATTTGCTACCGTGACGGCGGACATCTGGTCGCTGCCGAGAAGCCCGACCATGAAGGTATCCAAAAAGCCGAGGGATGTGGTGATAAAGTTCTGGACGATGACCGGCAGCGCCAGCAGGAAGAGACGCTTGTAAAAGCCTTTGGGCTGATGCAGATAGGAGAACATGTCGACCTCCGTTATTTTAGAATTACAGCATGGGGAAGCGCCTGTCGCGATGCGCCTTGAGCGCTATGGTGAGCGCGTCGATGTCTTCTTTCGTCGTTTCGGGGCCGAAACTGATGCGCAGAACGCCCGCGGCGGTCTTTTTGTCAAGACCCATCGCGCGGTAGACATGGCTCAGCTGTCCGCGGTGACAGGCAGAGCCGGCGGAAATGCAGATGCCTTGAGAGCCAAGCTCTGCGACGACATTGGCCGACGGGTAGCCGACGAGCGAAACGGACAGAATGTGCGGTGCCTGTCCGTTGCCGACGCGGACAACGCCGCCGAGGGCGAGCAGCGTTTCTTCGGCATAGGCCTTGATGGCCGCCATGTGCGCGAGCGTTTCATCGAGATGCTCACATCGCAGCTCGACCGCCTTGGCAAAGCCTGCGATCTGGCCCGTAGCCTCCGTGCCGGAGCGGAGCCCCTGCTCCTGCCCGCCGCCATAGATGAGCGGCTGCGGCGCGCGCACGCGCCCGCCGAGGTACAATCCGCCGATCCCCTTGGGCGCGCCGACCTTATGCCCGCTGATGGAGATGAGATCCGCGCCGAGCGTATCTGCGCGGAAGGGAATTTTCAAAAAACCCTGCACCGCGTCGGTGTGAAGCAGCGCGCGGGATTTTTTTTCCTTTAAGAGTTGTGCGACCTCGGCAACGGGGAAGATGCAGCCTGTTTCGTTGTTCACGAGTATCATCGTGACGAGCGCGGTGTCGTCCCGCAGGGCGTTTTCCACCTGAGAGACGGTGATGTTGCCGTTTTTGTCGGGCTTTAGGTATGTGACGGAATAGCCCTCCTGCTCGAGTGCCTTGCAGGTCTCCAGAATGGCACTGTGCTCCACAGCGGTGGTGATGAGATGCTTGCCAGTGTGACGGTTCTGATGAAGAGCAAGGCGAATGGCCCAGTTGTCGCTCTCCGAGCCGCAGGAGGTGAAGATCAGCTCGGACGCCTTGCAGCCGAGCGCCGCGGCAACTGTTTCGCGCGCAGCGCCTACAGCGTCGCGCGCATCTTTACCGATGGGGTATTGCGAGCTGGGATTGCCCCAGCCGGAAAAGAGCGTATCGTAAACGGAACGTGCCACCTCTGCGGGGACGGGGGTGGTGGCGGCGTGATCGAGATAGATCATATCGGGAAAATCCTTTCTTTGGACTTGTCAGATCGCTCAAATGATTATACAATATATAAAGAAAAAAGCAAGGGCGGCGCGCATTTTTTACCACCGCCTGCGCGGAAAAGGATACAGGCACACATGAAAGTTGCAATCTGCACCCTTGGGTGCAAGGTGAACCAATACGAAACGCAGGCGCTCGAGCAGGAACTGAGGCACCGCGGGCATACACTCACAGACTTTGAAGAGACGGCGGACATCTATGTTGTCAACACCTGCTCGGTGACGGCGGTGAGCGACAAAAAATCACGCCAGATGCTCCGCCAGGCCAAGCGGCGCAACCCGGCGGCAGTCATCGCCGCCTGCGGCTGCTACGCCCAGACCCACCCGGAGGATGTGAAAAAGCTCGATCTCGACGTGATCGCGGGCACGAACGACCGCTCGCACTTTATTGACCTTTTGGAGCGCGCGGCGCGGGAGAAAACGCACATCGTCAACGTGGACGACGTGTGGGAGCGGCGCGAGTTTGAGGTGCTGCCCGCGGGCGGCATGGTGAACCGCACGCGCGCGATGCTCAAGGTTGAGGACGGCTGTGTGAACTTCTGCACCTACTGTCTCATTCCCTATGCGCGCGGGCGCGTGCGCTCGCTGCCAATGGAGAAAGCGGCGAGGCAGGTGCGCGTGCTGCGCGAGGAGGGCTATCGCGAGATCGTGGTCACGGGCATCGAAATTTCGTCCTACGGCTCGGACTTCAAGGACGGCACCTCGCTCATCGACCTTTTAGAGCTCATTGCGCGCGAGGGCAGCGAGATGCGCATCCGCCTCGGCTCGCTCGAGCCGCGCACCATCACGGAGGAATTCTGCGCGCGAGCGTCGAAACTCAAGTACCTCTGCCCGCACTTTCATCTTTCGATGCAGTCGGGTTGCGATGCGACCTTAAAGCGCATGAACCGCAAGTACGACACGGCGCGCTTTATGGAGTCCTGTGAGCTGCTGCGCAAATATTTTGACGATCCTGCCATCACGACCGATCTCATCACGGGCTTTCCTGAGGAAACGGAGGAGGAATTCGCGCAGACGCTCGACTTCATCGCGCGCGTCGGCTTTGCCGAGATGCACGTTTTCCCCTACTCCATCCGCCCCGGCACGAAGGCTGCCGAGATGCGGCAGGTCGATATGCCCGTGCGCGAGGAGCGCGCCGCGCGCGCCGCGGCCGTTGCAAAAGAAATGCACGAGAAGTACCTTGCCCGTTGCGTGGGCAAGACCTTCCCTGTGCTCTTCGAGCGCGGCCGCAAGGGCGGCAGCGCGGGTCACGCGCCGAACTATATGGAGGTCTCTGTTGCGCGCGAGGGGCTGCACAATGAGGTAAAGAACGTGAAGATCACGGCGGTCGACGGCGGCGGACTTCGCGGCGAGTTGGAGGACTGAGCGATGGCGAATCATTTTTACGCCTACATTTCCCGCATGCGCTGCGTGAAGCGCTGGGCGCTGATGCGCAACACGGAAGAGGAGAACATTCAGGAGCACAGCCACATGGTCGCGGTGCTCGCGCACGCGCTCGCGCTGATCCGCACGCGCGTTTACGGGATTCCGACCGATGCAAACGCCGTGGCGGTCGCGGCGCTCTACCACGACGCGACGGAGATCCTGACCGGCGACATGCCGACGCCCATCAAGTACTACAACCCCGAGATCCGCGACGCCTACCGCAAGGTGGAGACCGTGGCAGGCGACAAGCTGCTTTCCATGCTGCCCGAAGCGCTGTGCGCGGACTATGAGCCGATCATCAAGATCGAGGACGAGACGATGAAAAAGCTCGTCAAGGCGGCGGATAAGCTGTCGGCTTACATCAAGTGTGTGGAGGAGCTCAAGGCGGGCAACCTGGAGTTCAAAAAGGCTGCCGAGCAGACGCGCCGCGCGCTGGACGAGATGAAAATGCCGGAGCTCGACTACTTCATGGCGCACTGCATGGAGAGCTTCTCCATGACGCTTGACGAGCTGGAATAATAAAAACAAGGAATTTCGGAACTTTTTTCGCAAAATGAACGTCTAAACCTTCGCAAGCCCCCAAATTAAGAGTGAGGTGAAAGAAGATGAAAAGATGTTTGACCCTTTTGCTCGCGCTGGTGCTGGCGTTCTCTCTTGCCGCCTGCGGCGCGAAGTATGCAGGATCCGAGCCCATGACGGGCGACTACAACGGCTATGAATCGGCGAAAGAAGACTACGACTTTAGCGCAACAGATGACGAAGCGGAAGACGCGGGCGCGTGGAACGGCGATGGGCAGGTAGGCTCGGGTATCGACAAGAGCCTTTCCGAGCGCGGCGTCAAGATGATCTACAGCGCGCACATCGAGATGCAGACGCTCTCCTACGAGCAGGCGGTGGAGGACATTGCCGCGCTTGTGGAGCGCAGCGGCGGCTACTTCGAGCAGAAGAACTTTTCGAACTATTCCAGCGGTTATCGGCACGCGAGCTATACCGTTCGCGTGCCGGCGGAGCAGTTCGCTGACTTCTGCGCGCAGGTGGGCACGCTCTGCCATGTGACGTGGCAGGACGACTCGGTGGAGGACATCAGCGAGCAGTATTACGACACGCAGTCGCGACTGGAAACGGCGCAGATCAAGCTTGCGCGCTTGCAGGAGCTGCTCAAAAAAGCGGAGAATATGGAGGACATCATCACCATCGAGTCCGCCATCTCTGAAACGGAGTATGAGATTGAACGTCTCTCCGGCACGATGCGCCACTACGACGCGCTCGTGGACTATGCGACCGTCACGCTTGAACTGAACGAGGTCTACCGTCTCTCCGGAACGGAGGACGCGCCCAAGAGCTTTGGCGAAAAGCTCAGCAACGCCTTTACGGACGGCCTTGCCGCCGTTGCCGAGGGGCTGGAGAATTTTGCAATCTGGCTTGCTTACAGCTGGCTCGGAATCCTGATTTTCGCGGCGGTCGTGTTTGCGGCCGTGAAGCTCATCGGCCGGCTGCGCCGCGGGCAGAAGCTGCCGAAGATCGGCAGAAAGAAGAGCAAAAACACGGCAAACGAAACGAAAGTGGAGGAGTAAACCATGAACATCACCTGGCTGGGCCATTCCTGCTTTCTCATCGAGAGCGCGGGCTGGCGCGTCGTACTCGACCCCTACTATGTGGAGACCTATCCTGCGCTGCACGTCGACGCGGACGAGGCGCTTTGCTCACATTCCCACCGCGACCACGCCTTTTTGGAGGCCGTGACGCTCTCGGGACGAAACCGGGCGGAAAGCCCCTTTGCGGTCGAAACGGTCTCGACCTTTCACGACGAAAAGGACGGAGCGCTGCGCGGGGAGAACACCATCCACATTCTGCGCGCCGAGGGCTTGACGCTCGTGCACTGCGGCGACCTCGGCCATGAGCTGAGCGAGGAACAGCTCAAAAAGATCAAGGGCTGCGATGCGCTGCTCATCCCTGTCGGCGGGTATTATACCATCGATGCCTTGACCGCCAAAAAGGTTGCGGACGCGGTTGCGCCGCGCGTTCTTGTGCCGATGCACTATCGCTTCGGCACCCACGGCTATCCCGAGATCGGCACGCTGGAGGATTTCCTGCCGCTCTGCGATGCTGCAAGGGTGCACAGGCTCGATACGAATGGCTTCACGCTGACGAAGGACGCGCCTGCCGGCGTCATCGAGCCGCGCTTTGCCGAATAAAAGAGAACAAAGAAAAGCCGCCCGTATGGGCGGCTTTTGCCGTATAAAGCCTGCCTTTTTCGCGTAGAATGATAGTGCCTGCCCCAAGGAAGCGGGGCGAAAAAGGAGGATAAGAAGATGAAACGGGAGCTGCGCCGCTGGGAGATCGTCGGTTTTGCTGTGACGGGACTCGTGGGAACGCTGTTGCATTTTGTCTACGGCTGGTCGGACGGCAGCCGCGTCGCGGCGGCGTTTTCCTCTGTGAACGAATCGACCTGGGAACACATGAAGCTGCTGTTTCTTCCGTATTTCGTTTTTGCGGTGGTGGAGTTTATCGTGTTTTCCGAGGCGTTCCGCAATTTCTTCGCCGTCAAGGCGGTGTCGATCCTGCTGGGACTTGCCGCGATCCCGACGCTTTTTTACACGTGTGCGGGCGCGTTCGGGGAACTGCCGGGCTGGGGGAATATCCTGATCTTCTTTCTGGCTGACGCGCTTGCCTATCTTGTGGGCTACCGATGGCTGACGGACGGACGGCTGCGCGGGGGCGCGATGCAGCTTGCGGGCTTTGCGCTGCTGTGGGCGCTGCTGTTCGCATTTGTCTGGTTCACCTACCGCACGCCGCACCTGCCGTTGTTTTTGGATCCCGTGAGCGGCTGCTACGGCGTGCAGGTTCCTTGCTGAAACGATCCCCGCCGTGAAAACGGCGGGGATTTTACCCGTGATATACAAATAGTATATTTTGCAGAGTTCCTGCAAAATGGAGGGGGGAAATGCGGCAAAGTATTCGACAAAAGAGTAAAAACAGAATGCGGCAGTTCCGACAGAAGTTGCCAAAAAGCGGAGAGGTGTGTGCTTTTCCGACAAAACGTCGGAATGAACGACAGGAGATTTGCGGAAGCGACAAATTTACATAATATTCTAAATAAACGATTCTACGATGAGTTATCCACAGTTTCCACAGACTTATCCACAGCATTGCACTTCTGAAAAACGATTGATTAGAGAGGAAAAATAGAATCGCTTTCTGTAGAATGGAAAACATATCGCAGAAATAGGTGTGTGTCGAAATTTACATAATTCTGAAACTGTTCGATTTGTAAAAGAACAGAAATTCGATTTGTTACCATAATCGGAGAATTATGCAAGCTGAGATCGTCCTCTTGCATCGGGCGGGGGAACGGAGATAAAAAGGGTATCCTCTGTCAAAAGAGGGTACCCTTTCGTATGTCAGATGATGGGATCGTCGATGTCCCTTGTTGCGTAAGCGTTGAGCGACCAGTCCGAGCGCACCCCGGCGAGGTATTCGTAGTATCCCTGCGCACCGATCATTGCGCCGTTGTCGCCGCAGAGCTTCAGCGGCGGGAGATAGAGCGTATAGCCGCGCTTCCGGCATTCTTCTTCAAGCGCTGCGCGGATGAACGAGTTCGCGGCGACACCGCCTGCGGCCACGAGTACCTTGCGCCCGCTTTGCTCCATGGCGAGCATCGCGCGCGGTACCAGCTCGTCGACAACCGCCTGCGTGAAGTCGCGCGCAAGCGCGGCACGGTCGAGCTGCTTTCCGGTCTGATCTGCGTTGTGCGCAAGGTTGACAACGGCGGTTTTGAGTCCGGAAAAGCTCATGTCGAGGGGGCTCCCGTCGATTTTTGCGCGCGGCAGGTCATAAACGCCGCCCGTGCTCTCGTGCGCGAGCTTGTCCATCGCTGCGCCGCCGGGGTAGGGAAGGCCCAGCACGCGCGCGGCCTTGTCGAAGCATTCGCCCGCTGCATCGTCGCGCGTCGCACCGAGAAGGGCAAAGTCCGTGTAGCCGCGCACATCGACGATGAGGGTATTGCCGCCGGACATGCACAGCGCGAGGAACGGCGGCTCCAGCTCTGGGAAGGCGAGATAGTTCGCCGCGATGTGTCCGCGGATGTGATGCACGGGAATGAGCGGCACGTTCAGCGCATAGGCCGCGGACTTGGCAAAGTTCAGCCCTACGAGCACCGCGCCGATGAGACCGGGGGCGTAGGTCGCGGCCACGGCGTCGATGTCTTTTTTCTCGACGCCCGCCTCCTTAAGCGCCTGCTCAGTCAGCGCGGCGATGGCCTCGATGTGCTTGCGCGAGGCGATCTCCGGTACAACGCCGCCGTAGAGCGCGTGCAGGTCTGCCTGCGACGCGATGGCGTCGGAGAGAATTTTTCGTCCGTCCTCGACGACCGCGACGGCGGTTTCGTCGCAGGAGGACTCGAAAGCGAGAATTTTCATTGCTGCGCCTCCGCTTCTGCCGCGCCGAATTCCTTCGTCATGATGATGGCGTCCTCTTTCGGGTGGTCATAGTAGTTTTTGCGGCGGCCCTCGCCGCGGAAACCGCGGCTGCCGTAGAGCGCGATGGCGGCATAATTGCTCTCGCGCACCTCAAGCGTCAGAAACGAAAGGCGGCTGCCCTCGGCAAAACGGATGAACACATCGAGAAGCTGCCCCGCGACTCCGCCGCGGCGGCAGTCGGGACGGACGGCCATTTTGGTGATGCAGCCTTCGTCCACAACGGCGAGAAGCCCCGCGTAGCCAACGACACTGCCGTTTTCCGCGTCCAGCGCGACTAAGAAGGCAGAGCAGGCATTTTCTAGTTCCTCTGCGAGCATATTGCGCGACCAGGGATTGGAGAAGCACTCGCGCTCAAGCTCGGCCACGTCGTTCAGATATTCGTTTGTCATCGGGACGATGCGCACTTTTTTCTTCAACTGTTCCATAGATGTCCTCCGGTTATTTGGCTTCGAGCCAGTTTTTGCCCCAGTGCGCTTCGGCAGTCAAGGGGACAGAGAGGTGCATGGCCCCTTCCATCTCTTCGGTGAGAAGTGCCGCGACCCGTTCCTTTTCTTCCTCCGGGCACTCGACGATGAGTTCGTCGTGCACCTGCAAGATGAGCTTTGCTTTGAGCTGTTCCTTTCGCAGTCGTTTGTCGACACGCACCATCGCAAGCTTGATGACGTCCGCGGCCGTGCCCTGAATGGGCATGTTGCGTGCCACGCGCTCGCCGAACGAGCGGGTGTTGAAGTTGCTCGCGGTCAGCTCGGGCAGCGCGCGGCGGCGGTGCATCAGCGTTTCCACGTAGCCGCGCTCCTTGGCCTGCGCGACGACCTCGTCCATATAGCGGCGAATGCCGGGGAAGCGCTCAAAGTAGGTCTCGATATATTCCTTTGCCTCGTACACGGGAACGCCGATGTCCTGCGCGAGCGAGAAGGCGGAGATGCCGTACACGATGCCAAAGTTGACGGTCTTCGCGTGCGAGCGCATCTGCTTTGTCACCTGCTCGGCTGGCACGCCGAAGACCTGCGAGGCGGTGACGGTGTGAATGTCCTCACCGGTCAAAAATGCCGTGCGCATCGCCTCATCGCCCGCGATGTGGGCGAGCAGGCGCAGCTCGATCTGGCTGTAGTCCGCGTCGACGAGCACGCAGCCGCTTGCTGGGACGAACATCCGGCGAAATTCGCTGCCGAGCTTTGTACGCGTGGGGATGTTCTGTAAGTTTGGCTCGGTCGAGCTCAAACGGCCCGTCGCCGTGACGGTCATCTGGAAGCTCGTGTGGATGCGCCCGTCGGGTGCGATGACCTTCAAAAGCCCGTCGCAGTAGGTCGAGCGGAACTTTGCATACTGGCGGTACTGCAAAACCTCTTCGACGATGGGATTCTCCCAGCGGAGCTTTTCAAGCACGTCCGCGTTCGTCGACCAGCCGGTTTTCGTCTTTTTGCCGTGCGGCAGCTGCAAGCGCTCAAAGAGCACCTCGCCGAGCTGCTTGGGAGAGTTGATGTTGAACGGCCCGCCCACTTCCTCGTAGATGTGCTGCTCGAGCGTTTTGAGCTGCGCCTCCATTTCGCTGCCGAAGGCTGCGAGGGCATTTGCGTCCACGCGCATGCCGGTGTGCTCCATGCGCGCGAGCACGGCGCAGAGGGGAAGTTCCGCCTCGTAGTAGAGTTCGTGCAGCTCGCGCTGCTCGATCATGGGGGCGAACGCTTCATAGAGTGCGCCGACGGCGCTTGCGTAGATGTGGAAGGCTGCTTCGGCCTCAGCTGTGTTGCCAAGCATCGAGAAGGCCTCGCTGTCCAAGTGCTTCGGCTCGGCAAGTGTCTGGTGGAAGTAGGCGGCAAAAAGCGAGGCGATGTCGTACTTGCCCGCCGTTGCGTCGAGAAGGTAGCCCGCAAGCGCCGTGTCGAAAACGAAGCCCTCGATGGGAAGATCGTTTTCAAGCAGCGTGCGCTGGAGATCTTTTACATTGTGACTGACCTTTTTGATGTCGGAAGAAAAGAGCGCGCGCAGGAGAGCATTCCAGTCGCCCTCATAGCGGTTAAAGTAAAACTCAGCGGAGACGGCGGTATGTTCGCCCGTATCGCAGTCGACGATTACGCCTGAGAGGTCGGACAGCGTTAAGAGCGTCACATGCTCCGCCTTGCGGAAGAGCGCGAGATATTCTTCTGCCTTTTCCGCCGTGGTCACGGCCTCGGCGGTCACGGCGAGGTCGACCGGCGCTTCGGCGGCGGGAAGGTCGGCGGACGGCTTGAGGCTGTATTTGTCGATAAGCTTCGTGAACTCGAGTTTCATGAAGAGCGGGTAGAGTGCGTCGGACGGCGATTTGCGCAGATTGTCCTGCGGGGCAAATTCGAGCGGCGCGTCGGTGATGATGGTCGCAAGATAAAAACTCTTGCGGGCGCTCTCTTCCCCCTCGGTGAGCTTTTTGATGACGTTCGGTTTTGCCTCAATGTCCGGCAGCAGGCGGTAGATCTCGTCGATGCTCTGGTATTTCTGAATGAGCGCCGTCGCCGTCTTTTCCCCCACGCCGGGAACGCCGGGGATGTTGTCGCTCGCGTCGCCCATCAAGGCCTTGAGGTCGACGATGTGGGCGGGGGCAAAACCGTAGCTTTCCTGAAAGCTCTCGGGCGTCATGTCCTTCGTCGTGGTCTGGCCCATGCGCGAAGAGATGAGCTTGACGGTCGTGTGCTCGGTGACGAGCTGCAAGGAGTCCTTATCTCCTGTGGCGATGACGCAGTCCCAGCCTTCTTTTTCGCACTTGCGCGAGATCGTGCCGATGAGGTCGTCCGCTTCAAAGCCCACGAGCTCGTAGCGGGGAATGTTCATCGCGTCGAGCACCTCTTTGAGTACGGGCATCTGCATGGCAAGCTCTTCGGGCATGGCGTGGCGCGTGGCCTTGTAGCCCTCGTATTCCAGGTGACGGAAGGTCGGCTCGCGGCGGTCAAAGGCGACGCAGAGCGCCTCGGGCTTTTCTTCATCAAGAAGGCGCGAGAGCATCGTGAGAAAGCCGAAGATCGCGTGGGTGAAAAACCCGTCGCGCGTGGTGAGCGGACGGACGCCGTAATAGGCGCGGTTGACGATGGAGTTGCCGTCAAGCACCATCAATTTCATGGGAAGCACCTCCCAAAGTGCAAATTCTTACTAAATATAGTATAGCGCAAAGCAACCAAAAACACAACAAAAACCGCGCCGCCTCTCGGTGAGGAATGAGAAAGTATCGTGAGAATGAACAGAACACTTGCAATTTCTTAGCAAGATGTTTATAATATTGACTGAAAATCTGTTATGCTTCCTAATTTTTTGTTAGGCTGGCGGGCAGAAAAAACAAACAGAAAGGGAGAAAACTATGGAAAAGCTATTTCAGCTCAAGGCCAACGGCACCACGGTGCGCACCGAGCTTCTTGCCGGTCTGACCACCTTTATGACCATGGCCTACATCATCGCGCTCAATCCGAACCTGCTGACCAACTTTGCCGTGGGTACGCCGCTGTGGAACGGCGTGTTCCTCGCCACCTGCATCGCCTCCGCCATCGGCACGATCTGCATGGCATTTCTTGCCAACAAGCCCTTCGTCATGGCGCCCGGCATGGGCCTCAACAGCTTCTTCGCCGTCGTTGTTGCCAACATCGCCGTCATCAACGAGTGCGAGTACGAAACCGCCTTCCAGGCGGCGCTCGTCATCATTCTGGTGGAGGGCATCGTGTTCCTGATCCTCACGCTCTTAAAGGTGCGCGAGAAGATCGTCGAGGCGATCCCCCTCGGCGTGCGCTACGGCATCGCCCCCGCCATCGGTCTCATGCTGATGAACGTCGGTCTCGGCTCCAACGTTGGCATCTATGCCGAGGGCAACGGCTTTGCAAGCCCCTTCTACATGATGCGCGACTTCTTCGGCGCGCTCACGCCCAGCATCATCAAGGGCAGCATGGGCGAGGTGGGCTACCACACGATGGTCCTCACCGTTGTGACGGCCTTCCTCGGCGTGTTCGTCATGGTTGTGCTTGCCAAGAAGGGCGTGAAGGCGGCGGTGCTGCTCGGTATGCTCTTCTCCTCCGTCATCTACTGGGCGGGCAGCGCCATCTTCCTGCATGTGAACCCCTTTGCAAGCCTTGCAACGGCAAGCTTTGCTCCGCCCTTTGCCGACATGGTCTCCACCACGCTCTTCAAGTTTGACTTTGCGGGCTTTGTGAACATCGGCTGGTTCACCGCCATCACGCTTGTCATCACCTTCTGCATGATCGATATGTTCGACACCATCGGCACCCTCGTCGGCACGGCCTCCCGCGCCGGCATGGTCGATGAAGAGGGCAACATGCCCAACATGAAGGAAGCGCTGCTCTCCGATGCCATCGGCACGGTCGCGGGCGCCTGCACCGGCACCTCCACCGTCACGACCTTCATCGAGTCCGCCTCCGGCGTGGAAGCGGGCGGCCGCACGGGACTTACCTCGCTCACCGCGGCGGTGCTGTTCCTCGCCTGTATGTTCCTTGCGCCCATCGCCGCCATCATCCCCGGCGCGGCGACCTCTGCCGCGCTCATCTATGTCGGCGTTCTGATGCTCCAGGGTCTCAAGAATGTAGACTTCGGCGACATGGACCAGATGCTGCCCGTGGCGGTCATGCTCATCGGCATGCCGATCTCCGGCTCCATCGGCCACGCCATCGGCCTCGGCCTCATCTCCTACACCTTCGTCAAGGTGCTCTCCGGCAAGGCCAAGGACGTGAGCGCGCTGACGTATGTGATCTCCGCGCTGTTCCTCGTCAAGTTCTTCGTCGTGGTGTAAGCGAGTATCAAGCTTCAAAAGAGCGTTCCTTTGGGAACGCTCTTTTTTCATGCGCTGCAATGTTCGGGAAAATTTATGAAATGCGCTCTTGACAACCCAAAAATGAATGATATTATTTTGATATCACAGAGATACTTGAAACGGCTGCAAGAAGAAAAGGGGGAAACCTTATGCTCTATATTGACCACCTGAGCAAAGCCTTCGGCGAGAAGAAGGCCGTGGACGATCTGACGCTCCACATCGCGCCGGGCGAGATCTACGGCTTCATCGGGCACAACGGCGCGGGCAAGACCACAACGCTCAAGTCCGTCGTCGGCATCCAGCAGTTTGACGCGGGGACGATCACCATCGGTGGGCATTCCATTCAGGCAGATCCCATCGCCTGCAAGAAAATGCTGGCCTATATCCCGGACAACCCTGACCTTTACGAGTTTATGACGGGCATCCAGTACCTCAATTTTATTGCCGACATCTTCGGCGTGGACGCGGAAACGCGGCAAGCGCGCATCCGCAAGTATGCCGAGCTTTTTGCGCTGACGGACGACCTTGCCCAGCCCATCGCGGCCTATTCGCACGGCATGAAGCAGAAGCTTGCCATCATTTCCGCCTGGCTGCACGAGCCGAAGCTCATTTTGATGGACGAGCCGTTTGTCGGCCTCGACCCCAAGGCTTCGTATATCCTAAAGGGCATGATGCGCGAGGTGTGCGACGCGGGCGGCGCGATCTTCTTTTCGACCCATGTGCTCGAGGTCGCCGAAAAGCTCTGCGACAAGGTCGCCATCATCAAGGGCGGAAAGCTCATCCGCTCCGGCACGATGGAAGAGGTCAAGGGCGACGATTCGCTTGAGGAGGTCTTCCTTGAGCTGGAGGGCGAATCATGCTGAAAACGCTCGTCAAAAAGCAGCTGATGGAGATCTTCCGCAGCTACTTTTACAATGCCAAAACGAATCAGAAACGCTCAAAAAACGCAGTCGTCGGATATATCGTGCTTTTCACCTTTGTGATGATCGTCATCATCGGCGGAATGTTCACGGTGATGAGCCTTGCGCTCTGCGTGCCGCTCGCGCAGGTGGGGATGAGCTGGCTCTACTTTGCGATCATGAGCCTGATGGCGATCTTTCTCGGCGCGTTCGGCAGCGTGTTCAACACCTACGCGGGGCTGTATGCCGCAAAGGACAACGACCTGCTGCTCTCGCTCCCCATTCCGGTGCGGACGCTGATGGCTTCGCGCCTGCTCGGGGTCTACCTGATGGGACTTATGTACGCCGCGGTCGTCATCGTGCCGGCGGTCATCGTCTACTGGATGCGTATCTCGGCAACGCCGATGGCGATCCTCGGCGGCGTGCTGCTGACGGTGCTCATTTCGGCCTTTGTCCTCACGCTCTCCTGCGCGCTCGGCTGGCTCGTCGCAAAGGTCAGCCGCAAGCTCAAACGCAAGAATTTCATCACGGTCATCGTCTCGCTCGCGGGTATCGCGGTCTATTATTTCTTCGTCTTTAAGGCGCAGACTGCCATGGAAGCGCTCGTCGCCAACGCTGCGCTCTATGGCGAGAAGATCAAGGGTGCGGCGTATCCGCTCTATCTCGTCGGCTGCGTCGGCACGGGCGACGGGCGCGCGATGCTGCTCGTCTCGCTCATCGTCGCGGCGCTGTTTGCGCTGATGTGGGCGCTGCTCGCACACAGCTTTTTGAAGCTTTCGACCGCGACGGGCGCGTCGGGACGCGCTGTCTACCGCGAACGGACGCTCAAGCGCCAAAGCGCGGACGCGGCGCTTTTCCAAAAGGAGCTTGCGCGCTTTACGGCCAGCCCGAACTATATGCTCAACTGCGGGCTTGGTATCCTGCTGCTGCCGGTCGCGGGCGTGGCGCTCGTGATCAAGGGCGGGGAACTCCTGCCGCTTTTGCAGATGGCCTTCGGCAACCGCGGCGGCTGCATGGAGGTGCTGCTGTGCACGGGTGTGTGCACCATCGCGGCGATGAACGACATGGCGACGCCCTCTGTTTCGCTCGAGGGGAAAAACCTCTGGCTTGCACAGTCGCTGCCGGTCACGCCCTGGCAGGTGCTGCGCGCAAAGCTCAAGGTGCAGCTTGCGCTCACGGCGATCCCGGCGCTCGTACCGCTTGTGTGCGTGGCGCTTGTGTTGCCGCTCACGCCCGCGCTGCCGCTCATTTTCGTCACGGCGCTTTCGTACATCGTGTTTTCCGCCTGCCTTGGGCTGACGCTCGGTGTGATACGGGCGAACCTTACATGGACGAATGAGCTTGCGCCCGTTAAGCAGAGCCTTGCGGTGGCGATCGCCATGTTTGGCGGCTGGGCCTACGCGCTACTGCTCGCGGGGCTGTATCTGCTGCTCGGCTGGCGCATCGGCGCGGCGGTGTATCTTGCGCTTGTCTCGGCTGCAACGATCGCGGCGGCGCTCGCGCTTCTCAAGTGGCTCAAGACGAAGGGCGCGCAGCGTTTAGCCGCGCTGTAACAATAAAACGAAAGGGAGACGGTTCCGAGTCGAACCGTCTCCTTTTTTGTTTCAGCACTCCATGTGCTTGCCGAGAAAGCCCGCAATGGCCTGGGCGAGTTTGTACTCCGTTTCGCCTGCGTTGGATTCCCCTTCGGCGCCGACAAAGACCACAAGCCCCAGCGCGTCGCCTTCGGAAATGATGGGCGCAGCGATGAGCGCACAGTAGCGGTCGAGCGACTCGGTGACATAGACGCTGCGCTCGCTCGGCGCGGCGCGGTAGATGCCGCGTCCTTCCATGATCTGCTCTAGCTGAGGGCTAATGTGCTTGCCGATGAGGTCGCGGCGCGCGCTGCCTGCCGCGGCGATGACGCTGTCGCGGTCGGTGACGGCGACCGTCGTGCCAGTCGATTTGCTCAGCGTTTCGCAAAGCTGCGCGGCAAACTCGTCCACGCCGCCCATAAGGGAATATTTTTTGAAAATGACCTCTCCGTCCTTGCTCGTGTAGATCTCCAGCGGGTCGCCCTCGCGGATACGCATGGTGCGGCGGATCTCCTTGGGGATGACAACACGGCCGAGGTCGTCGATCCGTCTGACAATTCCGGTTGCTTTCATCTATCAAAACTCCTTTTATACTCGATAAACTGCACTTAGTCTTTGGAAAAGCCGCCAATTTATCCAAAGGCGGCGTTGGAAGATTTTACAGCCTGCGGACAAACCACCGAATCAGATGTTCTCTGATCCGGTGGTTTGTAATTTTTGTCGAATCTCTTCCTCTGCTTTTCGATCATACCGCCGAATTCTTACGCATCACTTGCGAAAATGGTGTAAACCCCTTATAGTTAAAATGTTGTACTGCGCGTTGCATGGTGCGGAATAAAAAAGGAAATGGTGTGATGTGATGATGAAGAGAGCAAAGCTGACAGCACAGCAGCAGAAAAAACGGGACGTCCTGTTGGACGTGCTGACGGTTCTGTTTGCCTGCCCGCTCATCTCGGCGGCGATCGCGGTATTCAATGTGCCGAACGATATTGCGCCGGGCGGCGTAGCCGGTCTTTCCACGGCGCTGGCAGAGGTGTTCCCGCCCATCAGCGTGGGCGTGTGGATGGTCATGCTGAACACGCCGCTGCTGCTTGCAGCATGGCGCAGATTCAAGCGCCGTGCGCTTGTCATGACGCTTGCGGCCACGGGTTCCGTCGCCGTGCTGGTAGATATTTTCGGACTGCTGCTGCCGGCCTACTCCAATAATCCTCTGCTCGCGGCGATCGCGGGCGGCACGTTCACGGGCCTCGGCGCGGGACTGCTGCTGCAAAGAGGGATCAGCACCGGCGGAACAGATCTTCTGGCACTGCTGCTGCGAAGGATCTTTCCGAATCTGCGCACAGGAATGCTGATGCTCTGCATCGACATCTCGGTCGTCACCTTTGCGGTCATCGTCTTTAAGGATATTGAGGTCGCCCTGTATTCAGCGATCGCAATTTTCATTGTTTCGAAGATCGTCGACGCCATTGCACAGGGCGTGGACTATGCCAAGGTCATCTACACCGTGACGGAGCACGGCGACGAGGTCTCGCGCGCAGTTACGGAACGCGCCGACCGCGGCACGACGATCGTGAAGGCGCAGGGCGGCTATGCGCGCGGCGACAAGCAGATCGTTATCACCGTTGCCCGCCGCAACAGTCTTGCGCAGATTCTGCGGATCATCAAGGAGACCGATCCGGGCGCTTTTACCTTCGTCACCGACTCGACCGAGGTGCACGGTCAGGGGTTCAAGGTGCAGTAGAAGTTCTCTCAAGTCAAATAAAGCATCTGCGGAAGCACGCTGTATCCGGATCATGGCGGCTGCTTTTCGTGTGATAAAAGGAAAAACCACGTGCCGCGGCACGTGGTTTTCGGCTGCTTCGCTTACAGCAGCGGGGCAATGATGCGCATGGCCGGGCCGATGAGCTTGCGCAGGAAAGGATCGTTTTTGAGCAGTTCGTAGTCCGCGCGGACGCAGTGCGTGAGCGTTTGCTGAAAATCGCGCTCGATGTTGGCGATCTCCGGCGCCTCGTAGAGGTAGGAGGCGCACTCGAAATGGTGGTACAGGCTGCGATAGTCGAGGTTGATCGTGCCGACGACGGCCTTGCGGTCGTCGCTGACAAAGACCTTGGCATGCACAAAACCCGGCTCATACTCGTAGATCTGCACGCCGTTTTCCAAAAGGCGGCGGTAATAGGTGTGCGCGAGCGAGAAAGCGATCTCTTTATCAGGCACATGGGGCAGAATGAGCTGCACCTCCACGCCGCGGCGCGCGGCGTAGGTCAGCGCCGTGACCATCTCGTTGTCCATGATGAGATACGGCGTCATGATGTGCACATAGCGGTTGGCGCGGTTGATGATGTCCAGATACACCATTTCGCCGACGAGGTCACGGTCGAGCGGACTGTCGCCGTAGGGAATGACATAACCCGGCGTCTTTTCGCGCGGCGGCTGCGCAATATCGAGATACTGCCGGTAGCTTTCCGGCGCGAAGTGGAGGGAACTGACGTCCCACATCTGCAAAAACATCAGCGTCAGGCTGCGCACGGCGTCGCCGCGCAGGGCGATGGCTGTGTCCTTCCAGTGGCCGTAGCGCGAGGAGAGGTTGATGTACTCGTCGGAGAGGTTGATGCCGCCTGTGAAACCGACCTTGCCGTCGATGACCATGATCTTGCGATGGTCGCGGTAGTTGTAGTGCGTGGAGACGAACGGGCGCAGCGGGGCGAACATCTTGCAGGCGATGCCGAGCTTCTGGAGCTTTTTGGGATAGTTGTAGGGCAGCAGCGCCACGGCGCAGGTGCCGTCGTACATGACGCGAACCTCCACGCCGGCGTTGACCTTTTCTTTCAGAATTTTCAGCACGCGGCCCCACATGTAACCCTCTTTGACGATGAAATACTCAAGGAAGATGAAATGCTCGGCCTTTTGCAGCTCATCGAGCATCACGTCGAACGCGTCGCCGCCGAGCGGGAAATACTCCGCCTCGGTGTTCCGGTAGCAGGGGAAGCCGCAGGAGTTGAGATAAGTGGCAAGATTCCGAAGGCCTTCCGGCAGCTCTTCGCTCGGGCAGATGTCATCACAGAGGGCGAGGTCTTCCGTCTGCGCCAGGATGTCGTTGTAGCGGCGGATCATCAGCCGGTGGCCAAGGTCGGTTTTGATGTAGATATACAGGATCAAACCAAAGACGGGCAAAATGGCGAGAATGAAAAACCACGTGAGCTTGATGGTCGGGTTGTCGTCGTTTCCGAAGAGGAACAGCACGACCGCGGCGGAAAGCAGCGAGCTGCCGCCCCAGAAATAGGGGAGGAAGCCCTCCAGATAGCGGAAGCCGGCAAACAGAAACAGAATCTGGACGATCAGCGACACAATGATGATGCCGGTGCGGCCGAATACGATCTGGATCAGCTTGCGTTTGCCTTTTTCGAGCAGCAGAATGCGAGTGTCTTCTTTTTCCATAGATGTCCTTTCTCAGACTGACCGTGCCTGCGGGGCGGCGCGGGGCATAACTCTATACTAAAGGTGTATTTACTTCATCATAGCATGACTTTTGAAAAAAGCCAACCTGTTTTCGCGGGGAAACGGGCGCGGCGGCGCGAAACGGCACTTGGCGATTCTGCTTTCCTGTGTTAGAATAAGAAAAAAGAAAAAAGGAGCGGGCGGATGGAAAAGGCAACACAACTCCACAATATCCCGCCGCTGTACGATAAAAGTTCCCGCGTGCTGATCCTTGGCTCGTTTCCATCGGTCAAGTCGCGCGAGGCGGCATTTTTTTACGCGCATCCGCAAAATCGCTTTTGGCCGACACTCGCCGCCGTTCTGGGCGAGGCAACGCCGAAAACGGTCGAGGACAAGCGCTCTCTCGTTCTGCGGCATGGCATTGCCCTGTGGGATACCATCGGCTCGTGCGAGATCGCGGGCTCGTCGGATGCGAGCAACACGAACGTTGTGCCGAACGATCTGCGCGTCATTCTGGAGACGGCGGATATTCAGGCCATTTTCTGCAATGGCGGCACATCGTACGCAAGCTACAATAAATACTGCCGCGCGATGACGGGGCGCGAAGCGGCCAAGCTGCCGTCTACCTCGCCTGCAAACGCGCGCTGGACGCAGGATAAGCTCTTGCGCGCATGGCGCGAAGCGCTTTTACCTTACCTGTCGGAGGTTTGACAAAAGTTGACAAAACGGGCGCAAGGGGATATGATGCAGCGCGCGTAACGAAAAGGAGAACGATCCATGGCAGATAAAGCAGTCTCTCTTCGCGGGGAGCAAACCGTATTATTTACAAACCGTCAGCTTGTTGCCTTGATGTGGCCGCTGCTGCTCGAGCAGTTTTTGGCCATCACGGTGGGCCTTGCCGACTCGCTGATGGTGGCGACTGTCGGTGACGCTGCGATCAGCGCCGTATCGCTGGTCGATTCGATCAGCAACCTGATGATCTATATTTTCTCTGCCATGGCGACCGGCGGCGCGGCTGTCGCGGGACAGTACATCGGGCAGAGGCAGAAAGAGGACGCCTGCCATGCAGGCCAGCAGCTCATTGCGCTGCTGGCCGCGGTGTCGGTGTTCTTCGTGGCGCTGCTGTATCTGTTCCGCGCGCAGGTCCTGACGGTGATGTTCGGCCACATCGAGCCCGACGTCATGGCGGCGACGAATACCTATTATTTATATGTAATGGCGTCCATTCCCGGCATTGCGCTCTATAACGGCGGCGCGGCGCTCTGGCGCACGATGGGCAGAAGCGACATTTCTCTCAAGGTCTCGCTGCTGATGAACGGCATCAATGTAGCGGGCAACGCCATTCTGATCTTCGGCTTCGGCATGGACGTGGCGGGCGTTGCGATCCCGACGCTCGTGTCCCGCACGGTTGCGGCGGCGGTGATCCTCGGCATGCTCTTCAATGACAAGCTGACGCTGCACCTCTCCAATGTGCGCGCATTCCGTCTGGACATGCGCCTGATGAAGAACATTTTCTACATCGGCGTGCCAAGCGGTGTGGAGAACGGCATGTTCCATCTGGGACGGCTGGTGCTTTTCAGTCTCATCTCGACCTTCGGCACGGCGGCAATGGTTGCCAACGCCATCGGCAACACCATCGCCAACTTCAACTGCTTTTCCGGCTCGGCAATCAACCTCGGCTTGGCTGCGGTGGTGAGTCAGTGTGTCGGCGCGGGCGAGTTCGATCAGGCGCGCGCCTACATGAAGAAGATCGTCAAGTGGACGTATGGCATCATGGCGGTGGTCAACCTGGGTATCATGGCGCTGTTGCCGCTCATCATGCGCGTTTACAATGTCTCGCCCGAGGCGGAAAAGCTTGCGGTCACGGTTTCGTTGATCCACGGCATTTCGTCCATTTTCCTCTGGATCCCTGCTTTCACGATCCCGTCGTTCCTGCGCGCGGCGGGCGACGCTCAGTTCACGATGCTCGCCAGCATGACGACGATGTGGCTCGTGCGCGTGCTGCTTGCGTATGTGCTGGGACGGTATCTCGGCTACGGTGTGGTCGGCGTGTGGTTTGCGCATGCGATCCTTGACTGGCTCGTGCTCGGCTCAGTGTTCATCTTGCGCTACCGCAGCGGCAAGTGGGAGAGTATGGGCATCAAAACATAATGATAAAAAAGAGTCCGCTTCACGAAAGCGGACTCTTTTTTACATTTCGACGGTGATGTTGTCGGTGCCGTGCTGCTCAAATTCGCCTAAGTAGGTGTCCATGCGTTCGCGCAGCTCGTCAACATTTTCAGGCGTGGGCGCGTCGCTGTCCATATCGCGCAGGGCAAGCTCCTGAGCGAGGATCTCGAAGAACATGGTGTCCTCGTAGGCCATGATGGCCTCGTGGATGCCGCCCTCGGCAAAGGCACGCGAGGGGATCAGCTCCCCCTGGTAGGCCTCGACCAGAGGCACCATGCCGTGGGAGAGGCAGTGGGCAAAAACGGCGCTTTCCACATCGTCGTATTCTTGAATGCGGTCATCGCCGCGGGTGGAGTTCATCACCCAGTTGCCAACGTAGACCAGATCGAGAAGACGGCGGAATTGCTTTTCCGTCAGATCAATTTTCATAGTGATGCCTCCTTCTGAAGCTCCTGAAATCTGCTTAGCAGAGATTATAGCACGCACCGCTGTGTTTTGCCATAGCAAAAACAGGGAAACGCACAAAAATTAAAAATGCGCCTTGTGCCTTTTCCTGCGCCGTAGTATGATGACAAAAACAGGATAAGAGAGGACAGTATGAAAAAACTCGTTTGGCTCACTGTACACGGCGAGCAGAAATATGAAGGCATGAGCGCCGACAGCTCCGAGCTGCGCGTGCGCGGCACGATGGAGACAACGAAAGACGGCTATCTCCTGCGCTACGAAGAGGCAGATGAGACCGGCAGAGTGACCACGGCGACGCGTCTTGCGCTTGCACCGGACTGCGTGATTCTGACGCGCACGGGCGAGGTGACGAGCGAGATGGTGTTTGAGGCAGGGGAGGAGCACACCTCATTCTATGCCGTACCCTACGGAACCTTGCCGATCTCGGTGAAGGCAGAGTCGGTCAAATGGAAAATTGAAGAGACCGGCGGTATGCTTGCCCTGCGCTACGCGATCAACATCGGCGGGCAGAGAGGCGAGTGCGCCCTGCGCGTCCGCGTGCGAACGGAAGAGGAATAGGAAAGAGGACTGCCCGGCGGCAGTCCTCTTTTTTACGCGCCGAAGAACAGGCGCACAAAAAATGCCGAGGAGAGGAACATTGCTGCGTCGGCGCAAAGGGCGGCGGGAATGGTGTAGCGCGTTTTGGTGATTCCTGCCGCGCCGTAATAGACGGCAACAGTGTAAAATGTCGTTTCGCTCGAGCCGAGCATGACCGCCGCTACGCGGCCAATATAGGAATCCACGCCATGTGTGCGCATGATCTCCGATCCGACGGCCAGCGCGCCGCTGCCGGAGATAGGGCGGATAAATAGCAGCGGCGCGGTCTCGGCGGGAATGCCGAGCGCATCGAGCGCGGGGGCGAGAAACGCGCCGAGCGCTTCCGTTGCGCCGGAAGCGCGCAGCATATAAACGGCGCTCAAGAGCGCGATGAGCGTGGGTAAAATGTGCAGCAGCACGGCAAGCCCCTCCTCTGCGCCCTTGGTGAGCGCGGCGTAGACGTCGACGCGCTTGCGCGCGGCGAAGCAGGCGGTGAAGGCGAGCAGTACCGGCACGATCAGCGTAGAGAGCGGCATAGGCTAATCCCTCCAGAAGCGGGAAAGCAGCTTTGCAGCGAGCAGTCCTGTGAGGACGGAGAGGAGCGATGTGAGCCATACGGCGGGCAGGATGTCAAACGGGTCGCGGCTGCCGAGCGAAGAGCGAACGCCTGCGAGCGTGGTGGGCAGGAGCTGAAGGGACGCTGTGTTGAGCACCACGAACAAACACAGTTCGTCTGACGCTCTGCCGCAGCAGCCGTGGCTCATGCGGCGGGCTGCGCGGATGCCGAGCGGCGTTGCTGCGTTGCCAAGGCCGAGAAGATCGGCTGAGAGATTGGCGGAAACGGCGGCGAGCGTTTCGCTGTCACGGCTCGAGCGCGGCAAAAGCCTTTTGAGCAGCGGGCGGAACAGGGCGGCAAGGCGGTCAGTGAGCGCACACTGGTTCATTACTTCCATCAGCCCTGTCCAGAGACACATCACGCCGCACATCGCAAAGCACAGTTCGACCGCACTCTGCGCCCCCTCAAGCGCGGCGGTACCGAGCGCGTCCCAATTTCCCGTCCAAGCGCCGAAGAAAAGAGATACAACCACCATTCCCGTCCAAAGGTAAGCCATTGCCATGCCCATCAACTCCTTTGCCCTTAAATATATCAGTGGGAGAGGGAGAATATACCGCGTGCTGTGGGCGAAATTGTCTGATTTGGAGAGCCTTTGCGCCGATGAAAAAATTTCTCGAAAAAATTTTAAAATTGTCTTGACATGTGCAATTAGTTTTGGTATTATATGCAAGTCCGCGATTGGGCGCATCCTGCCCTATTTGCGCGATATTGCGATGAACCGGGAGATTGCTCAGAGTTCTGAGGTAACTTTCGGGGAGTATGTCCGAACATCGGGCGGCTGAGAGAATATCTGTACGTTGCGTAGATCGCTGCGCCATGTGTAGACCGGCCGTTTATTCGTGCCGGTTTTTCTATGAGCCGGAATGATACGCACGGATAAGCGTACAGGAAAAACTCTCACCGTACGGCTTCGACAATGCAAGAATACCGTACAAAATGAAGGAGAAACCAAAATGGCAAAAGAAATGATCCGCATTCGTCTCAAGGCCTATGACCACCAGGTCATCGACCAGAGCGCAGAGAAGATCGTCGAGACCG